>Ga0209067_10002553_pt1 | contig 10729 bp, 11 predicted proteins | sample ColStrG_CSR_2013_FD_187199 | JGI IMG/M metagenome (GOLD analysis project Ga0209067, IMG submission 187199) | Freshwater sediment microbial communities in response to fracking from Pennsylvania, USA - Cold Stream Run_MetaG_CSR_2013 (SPAdes)... | ecosystem: Environmental > Aquatic > Freshwater >... | reverse complement strand
GAAGGCTGCTGTTGTAGGGGAGCGATTGTCCGGGCAGCAGATTGCCCTTCGAATACATGCACTGCTCGTAACTGATGTCGTAGCGGCGCTGTGCCGAATAAACCGTGTGCGTGTTTTCACCGCTGGCGGCCGCCGATCCCACCAGCAGACCGAGGCCAGCGCCCGTGCCGGCACTGCGCCCATTGCCACCGATCAACGCGCCCGCGGCGGCTCCGAGGGCCGTACCCACCACGGCGGAACCCACGGCGTTGTTGTTGGCGGTTTCCTGCACGCCGGATCCCAGGGTCTGGCGGGCATAGCTCTGGCAGTATTGATCTTCCGATACGAAGACCTCGAAAGGCTTGCCGGGCGCGGGCATTACGCGCACGCTGGGGCTACTGGGTACCACAGCGCATCCGGCCAACGCAATTGCGCTGGCTCCAAGGGCCGAAGCCCACTTCAGCGGGTGCATGTTTTCGCTCCTGTTCTGCACATTGAAAAACATTCGGAATTGCCTGATCGCGCCGGACCTGCAATTTGCCTTTTGGTGATCCTGAGTCGCTTTGAACGGCCTGGGCAAATCCGGCGCATGGCACATTAGGCGCGCACAGCCGCAATTAGATCCCGAATGTCGCCGGGACTGGGTAACTTGTTGTAAACGGCTGTGCGGAGGATGATTTCCAGTACCGTCCCGGCGCACGGGCAATCCGCCACGGGGCCGCGGTTGCGGTGGGCCGGCGCCGGCGTTTCGGAGTGAAAACCGGGCGGTTCGGCGCTTGCGTGCGCCTGCGGCCGCCCTTGGTGCCTGGATGCTCTAGCGGGTTTGGGGAAGGGTGGTGGCTGTGGACTTCTTGGTGCCGCTGCCCAGGCTGGGAAAGAGGTAGCCGACGGCAGAGCGGACGATCACCAGGCAAAAGGCAGCCGCTAGAACCTCCCAGATAAGGTCCTGTTGCGGATAGATCTTGGAGAGCACGGCCAGCACAGGCAGCCCCATCATTCCAAGGAGAATGCCCCAGCTGTGTGCGACCTGGGCTTTGCGAACATTTGAAACAGGTTTGGCCATTTTTGCTACCTCACGTCTTTGAATCAACTACTCAATTACCCGACCGCGGTAAGCAGGCGGCCGGTGCGCTTGTATGCGAAACGAGATGCCATTGCGCAGGCACTCAGGGAGGATCGTAGACCGCTGCAGTGCAGCAGTCACTTCCGTCGACGGGGTCAGCCTTTCGTTCTAGGAACTTTCCCACAGGGAATTGACCCCCTTAGACCAGCCATATCGGCGCTTTGAAGGGAGTCTGTAGGGTGCCACCGGCGAGCGCGGTGGTCTGTGCGCTAACGGCCGGGAGTGAGTCCTTGCCAGCGCGGTGATAGTGAGTGCTCAATACCGTAAAGATCAAGTATGCGAGACAAGGTGTGATCAACCATCTGCTCGATGGACGTGGGCTGCTGGTAAAACGCGGGAGTCGGCGGGAAGATGATTCCACCCATCTGGGTCACGGTTTCCATGTTCCTGAGGTGCACCAGATGCAGGGGTGCTTCGCGCACCATGAGAACCAGGCGACGCCGCTCTTTCAGGCAGACATCGGCCGCACGGCTGATCAGGTTCTCGGAAAAGCCCGCGGCAATCGACGCTAGGGTCTTGGCCGAACAGGGTGCCACGACCATGCCGTCGCAGCGAAAGGACCCGGATGCAATACTGGCGCCAATATCGGCCACGCTATGGACCACATCGGCAAGGGCCTCCACCTGTGCCCGCTTGAGGTTCAACTCCTGGAGCGCGTTGAGCGCCCCGGCGTTGGAAACCACGACGTGGGTCTCCACCCCGCCGCACTCGCGCAGGTGCTGCAGCAAGCGCGTGCCATATATGGCGCCCGAGGCGCCGGTGATGGCGACTATCAGCCGCCGCAAGGGTGCAGCGCCACCGGGCTGCGCGCTCAAGCGGCCTGCACCTGCTTGAGCAGTTCCTGCAGCTCGCCGCTCTCGAACATTTCCGACATGATGTCCGAGCCACCCACAAACTGGCCGTTGATGTAGAGCTGCGGCACCGTGGGCCAGTTGGCATAGTCCTTTACCGCCTGACGTACCTCTTCGTCCTCGAGTACGTTGAAGGTCACCAGGTTCTGCACGCCGCAGGATTTGAGGATCTGCACGGCGCGGCCCGAGAAACCGCATTGCGGGAACTGTGCATTGCCCTTCATGAAAAGGACGATGGGGTTTTCGGTTACGGTGCTGCGAACAAATTCCTTGGCATCCATGAGGTCATTTCCTGCAGGTGAAATTTAGGAGGTGCTGTGTTTTGCACTGGACAAAGCAAAGTGTAGGAAGTGCCCCGAATGCGGTCAAATGCGCCAACCACCTCGGGAAGCTGCCACGATACGCCGCTTGGACCACGCCCATGGCCAGGAGTGCCCTAAAACCCTCTCGGGCCCATGGCTGGAAACTTGAGGTCTTCGGTCTTCGGGTAACGCCCGTTCGTCCGGCGCTGTTTGCGGGAGCAATTTGCCCGATAACCGGTACAAAGTGATCTGGTGCCTCCGCGCGCAGGCGTTGCGAAGAAGTGCGGGAGGGCGAGGAAGCGATTCCAGACCCTCCCGCGCGCGCTCCACCCCGTCCCCCGGGACACCGCTGGGCGCGGACGGCGGCTGGCACGTTTGCAACACCGATCTCTAGCCACCCCCCCATTTGCCGACGCAGATCCGCTCATGCCCAGCGAGGTCGCGCAGCGTCGATACCTCGTGAAAGCCGGCTTCGGCCAGCAACCGGCGCACAGCGGAGCCCTGGTCATAGCCGTGTTCCACCAGCAACTGGCCTCCAGGCGCGAGCCGGCCAGGCACTTGCTGGGCAATGCGGCGCAGGTCGAGCAGGCCGTCCGGTCCGCTGGTGAGCGCCGTAGCCGGTTCGAAGCCGAGCGCATCCAGGTGTGCATCGCCGTCGGCGATGTAGGGCGGATTGGCGATTACGAGGTCCCAGGTGCCCCCGATAGGCGCCATCCAGTCGGCGGAGACGAACTGCACATTCGCTCCCAATTCAGACTGATTGCGCCGCGCCACCCGCAGGGCGGCCAGGGAGCGGTCGGTCGCGACCACGTACAGATCCGGGCGCGCCAGGCTCAGCGAAATGGCGATGCAGCCCGAGCCGGTTCCCAGTTCCAGGACACGCGCCCCCACGGCGCCCACGAGAAAGGCGATGGCCGTATCGACCAGCAGTTCGGTATCGGGCCGCGGCACCAGCACGTCCGCGCTCACCGCGAAAAGGTGTCCATGGAATTCCTGGTGGCCCACCACATACGCCAGCGGCATGCCTGCCAGGCGCTGCGCGACGCATAGGTCAAACCGCGACCGTGCCCAAGATTCCACCGGCGCCTCGGGGTGCGCCACCAGATACTCGCGCGCCACACCCAGGACATGGCACAGCAGCGCGCGCGACTCTGCCGCGGGCAACGGACATGTACGCAGCAAGTCGCCGGCAAGGATGACCGCTGTGCCGTCGGATGAGACCACGCCGGCTATGCCCTTCAGGCCACTTCGGACAACGACGCCAGCAACTCCGCCTGGTGCTCCGCTGTCAGTGCCCGGCTCAGCTCATCGAGGTCCCCATCCATGATCTGGTCGATCTTGTAGAGCGTGAGGTTGATGCGATGGTCCGTGATGCGGCCTTGCGGGAAATTGTAGGTGCGAATGCGCTCGGATCGGTCGCCGGTGCCGACCAGCAAGCGCCGCGCCGATGCCTCCTGCTGCTGCTGCGCCTGGCGCTGTGATTCCTTGAGACGCGCGGCCAGTACCTTCATGGCCCGCTCCTTGTTCTTGTGCTGGGAACGGTCGTCCTGGCACTCGACCACGATGCCGCTCGCCAGATGCGTGATGCGTACGGCCGACTCGGTCTTGTTGACGTGCTGGCCGCCGGCGCCGGAAGCGCGAAACACGTCGACACGGATTTCGCTGGGATCTATGTGTACATCGTTGATTTCGTCGGCCTCCGGCAGCACGGCCACCGTGCACGCCGAGGTGTGGATCCGACCCTGCGCCTCGGTCTCCGGGACGCGCTGGACGCGGTGCACACCCGACTCGAACTTGAGCCGGCTGTACGCCCCATGGCCGATGACGCGAACGATCACCTCCTTGTATCCGCCCAGGTCCGATGCGCTCTCGGAGATCATTTCCGTCTGCCAGCGGTTCCGCTCGGCGAAACGCATGTACATGCGCAACAGCGTACCCGCGAACAGAGCGGATTCGTCGCCGCCCGTGCCCGCGCGAATCTCCAGGTAGATATTGCGGTCGTCGTTGGGGTCCGTCGGCAGCAACAGGCGCTGCAGGTCCTCTTCGAGCGTGACGATGCGCCGCCGTGCGCTGACCTCTTCCTCCTCGGCAAGCGCGCGCACTTCGGGGTCGGCCAGCATCTGCTGCGCGCTGGCGAGGTCCTGCGTCGCCGCAAGGTACTGGTGGAAGCCGAGCACCAGCGGTTCGATTTCCGAGCGTTCGCGCGACAGCCGCCGGAACTGGTCCATGTCGCGCGCCGCGTCCTCGCGCGACAAAGCCGCATCGATTTCCGTCAGGCGACGGGACAACTGGGCCAGCTTGGCCCGCATGGATTCTTTCATTGTTCGCTTTGGAAATTACGGAGGAGGCGCTGCCACTTCGGGCATGCGTTGCCCGTGTCCGGCAACGCCGCCTGCCTGGCGGTCAATTATTGCCGTTCTGCTCGATATGCGCCCGGTAATACCGTGCCACGAGATCCACCTGACGCTGCCGCTCGTCGTCGGGCGCGGCCGCCGCGTCATTGAGCGCAGCAATGGGCGCATGCAGGAATTTGTTGGTCAGCGCCTGCGACAGCTTCTCGAGTACCGCATCAGCCGATTCGCCGCGTGCCAGCAGGCGCCGGGCGCGCTCGATCTCATGCATGCGCATGTCCTCGGCGCGCTGCCGGATATCGCGGATCAGCGGAACGGTTGCGCGGCCGGCGAGCCAGCTTTCGAAATCGCGCACCCGCGATTCGATGATGGCCTCGGCCTGTGCCACCGCAGCCAGGCGCGATTCCTGGCCCACCTGGACCATGTGGCCCAGGTCGTCGACGGTATAGACAAAGACGTCATCCAGTCGGGAGATTTCCGGCTCCACATCACGCGGAACCGCAAGATCGACAACCACCATGGGTCGGTGGCGCCGGGCGCGCACCGCGCGCTCGACCATGCCCAGGCCGATGATGGGCAGCGAGCTGGCCGTGCACGAGACGATGACGTCGAAGCGCGCCAGGGAATCGGGCAGCTCATTGAGCGCCATGGAGCGGCCATGGAAACGCGTGGCCAGCGCGTGGGCGCGCTCCAGCGTGCGATTGGCCACCGTGATGGACTTGGGCCGGCGCGCGGCAAAGTGCGTGGCGGCAAGTTCGATCATCTCGCCGGCGCCAATGAACAGCAGATGGCAATCCTCAAGGTTGCCGAATATCCGCTCGGCCATGCGGGTGGCCGCTGCCGCCATGGAGACCGAATGCGCCCCGATTTCCGTGGAGGTACGCACTTCCTTGGCCACGGCAAAGGTACGCTGGAAAAGATGATTGAGCAGCAGACCCAGGCCACCCGCCTCACGCGCCAGACGCTCGGCCTGCTTCATCTGGCCCAGTATCTGTGGCTCGCCGAGCACCATGGAGTCGAGCCCGCTGGCAACGCGGAACGCATGGCGCACGGCGTCGCCCTTGGGAAGGGTGTAGGAAACCCGCGCCAGATCGCTCGAGACTATGCCCTTCTCGCTCGACACGAACTCGGCCAGTGCGAGGCCCGCCCGCGCCGGCTGGTCAACTGCGCAATACAACTCGGTGCGATTGCACGTTGAAACGATGGCCGCTTCGCTCAGCGAGCCCACGTCGGATCGCGCAAACAGTGCCCGCAGGCGTGCAATCGCTCCCTCAACCTCTTCGGGAAGGAAGGTCACGCGCTCCCGCATGGCAAGGGGAGCCGTCTGGTGGTTGAGACCCAGGGCAAGCAGTTGCATCAGGTGGGGCAAGCGCTCTGCGCAAATTCCGTTTGAGACCAGCGGCCAAGGCCGGGATACTAGCCCCGATCCGCACAAGCATGGTCGATCCGCCATTGTAGCCAGACGACGGCGCACAAGCATGCTGGGGTGCAACGTGAACAATAGGGGTACCTTGCCCTCGCGCCGCCGGCAAAAATGTCGTTATCCGAGTTGACAGCCGCTCGCGATACGGCCCGCATTTACCCCTTGCCAATACTAATGAGAAGCATTATCATTAAAACTATTATGAAACCGACTGTGAAACCGTTAGATGATCTCGCCGTGGGCGCAGAACCGGCCCGGCTACGCCGCGTTGCAAAAGGGATCCCGCGCGTGTGCAAATCGCTGCCGTTGATTCTTGGCCTGCTGGTATCGGCGTCGATATACGCTGATGAGCCGTCAATACAAGTCAAAATACGAAATCATCAATTTATTCCCGCCGAAATTGAGCTTCCTGCAGGTGAAAAGCGGCTACTGGTCATCGAAAACCAGGATCCCACGGTCGAAGAGTTCGAAAGCCATTCCTTGCATCGGGAAAAAATCATTCCCCCCAATGAGAAGGCCAGCGTGTACGTCGGACCGCTCAAACCGGGACGATATGAATTCCAGGGGGAATTCAATTCCGCCACCGCCAAAGGCGCACTGGTTGCCAAATAGGCCGGTGTCCGGTGCCGGTTCGGGCGGTTGATTGGTACCGGCGCGGCAGTGGTAGTTCCACAGTTCAGGGAAGAACAATGCTTAATGCAGCCATCATCGTCTTTCGCGAAACGCTGGAAGCGGCATTGATCATCGGCATGGTCGCAGCGGCCACGCGCCAGATTCCCCGCCGTGCCTACTGGATCACACTGGGCGTAATGATGGGTCTGGCCGGCGCGATCGGCGTGGCATCGATCGCCGGCGAGATCGGCCAGTGGGCCAACGGTATGGGCCACGAACTTTTCAACGCGGCAGTGCTGGCCATCGCCGTCGCGATGCTGGCATGGCACAACATCTGGATGGCCGGCCACGGCCGCAAGATGGCCGACGACGCGCGCGCGCTCGGCAAGTCCGCCACGAGTGGTGACCGGGCCATCACAGCGGTAACCATCGCCATTGCACTTACCGTACTGCGCGAAGGCTCGGAGACGGTGCTGTTTTTCTTCGGAATTTTCGCGGGAGGGTCTGCCGGCGCCACACCACTCGTCGAGGGCTCCTTGCTGGGTCTGCTCGCCGGCATCACAGCCGGCATCCTGATTTATCGGGGGCTGGTCCGGATCCCCGTCCGGCACTTCTTCCGCGTGACAGCGTGGTTGCTGCTGTTCGTCGCGGCCGGAATGGCCGCGCAACTTGCACAACTACTGATACAGGCCGACCTGCTCCCGCCCCTGGTGCAGCCGCTATGGGACAGTACCGGGATCGTCGCCCCCGATTCGGCGCTGGGCACCTTGCTCCATGCCCTGATAGGCTACGAAGCCCAGCCGAGCGCCACACAGGTAATTTTCGCGGTCGCCGTCCTGCTATTCGTCCAATTGGCCTCCCATCGCGCGCGCCATCATGGCGCCAGAGCCAATTGAATCCACGATGACTCGACCGCCACACACCGCCGTCCGCGCGCTCAGCTTTTGGCGCCGCAAAATTCCCCCGCATCTGGCCTACCTTGCCGTCGCTGCGATGGCGCCGCTCGTACCGGCGCAAGCGTGGGCCGACCCCAACGATTACATAATGACGCTCGACTACGCGGGTGGCGAACATGAGATCGAAACCAAGCTCGGGGCAGCATCAAAGGCGCGTTCGGGGACTCCTGCGGGAGAGGCCGCTGCATTCGGCTATGGCCAGGGGGTAAGCGACACCTGGTTCAGCGAGGTTTACGTCCAGTTCGCCAACAGCTCTGCGGGTGCGCGCGGCGGCGGTCTAGACGCGGTTGCCTGGGAAAACATCGTCCGCTTTTCGGAGCCTGGCCAATGGTTCGCGGACGTCGGCGCCATGGCGGAGCTGGAGCTCCCGCGCGCGGGCACGCAAGGCTGGAAGCTCACCACCGGACCGCTGCTGCAAAAGGATATCGACGATCTACAGGTCAATGCGAACCTGCTGCTGCAGCGTCAATTCGACGGCAGTACCCACCTGGCCACGCAACTCACCTACCAGCTGCAACTGCGCTACCGATCGGACCCCGCTTTGGAATTTGGCATGCAGGCGTTCGGCCAGATGGGCGCCTGGAATCATTGGGGCCAGCCGCAAGGGCAGATACACCGTCTGGGGCCGGCCTTGTTCGGAGAGCACAAGTTGTCCGCGGTCAGCACCCTGCACTACAACGCTGCGGTACTGGCGGGCGCGTCGCGCGGAGCCGCCGATGTCACCGTCCGGGGCCAGATTGAATACGAGTATTGAAGTCAGAAGGACGAAGCGTTATCCCCCGAGCTTCCAATCGCGACATACCCTGAGCCATTGCTGCGCATTGCCACGGCATCCGCCAGATTGCTCGAACCCACCGGCGCGCTGGACCAATTGACGCCGTTTTCGCTGGCGTAGGCATTCCCCGCGCCGTCAAGCGCGATGAAACGCGTCGTGTAGTCGATGGCCACCACGGAGCTGGCTATGGCGCCCGACGCGCTGGTCCAGCTGCCGGCCGTGCTGGAATACGCATAGCTGCCATTGGCGTCCGCCACCACCCACGTGTTGATCGCCTGATTCGCCGGCGTCACCACCAGCGTGTTGTTGGAATCCGATACCAGTGCATCCGCGTTGTCGTTGGCGTTTCCGTAGGCAATGGTTGTCCAGTTATTGGTACCCACGGGCACGAGCGACCACGTGGAACCTCCGGAGGTCGTCCACAAGGTGGTGCCATTCGCCCCAACCGCAACACAGGTGCTCGAGACACAGTGGATGGCATTGAGTGCGTTCGTCGACGCCGCAGCAGCCGAAGCGCTGAGGGACCAAACGAGAGAATCCGGGCTGGTCAGTACCACGCCCGAGTCGCCAACCGCAATGAACGTGGAACCGGCAACGGCCACCGCGTTCAGGTTCACGCTGGTGGGCACGCCGGAAACCTGCTGCCAGTTCTGCCCGTCCGTACTGCGGACTATCGTGCCGCCCGTGCCGACCGCAACAAACACCACGCTGGCCACACCGACGCCGTTGGCCGAGTTGGCATACGAATACGAAGTCACGCCCCGCAGGTCTTCACCAATACCTGCAGGAGCGTTGGCGCGCACCCAATTCAGCGGGGTGTTGCCCACGGCAGGGCTCAGGGCGCCGGCTACACTCGGCGTGAATGCCGCGCTGTAGATGGTTGCCGCAGGACCCACCGCGACATAAATACCGCTGGCCGGCCGGCCGGCATACCCGCAGTTCGTTATGACGCCATACCCGATGGCGGACATCGGCGAGGGGATGGTCGTACCGGTGATCCATGGCGCATCTGGCCCGCCCGCCGGCCGCGGCACTGCGCTAACCAGCGAACTCCCGGGACCGCCCGCAGAAGATCCGGTACGACCGTTGACCGAAAAGTACGTGGCGGGAAACAGTACCGTCGGAGTCGGATTGTTGATCTGCCCGCAGATGGTGGTGGGAGAACTGGCGTTGACGACTACCCCGGCATACAGCAGGGTCGACCAATTGCCCGCCGTCGACAGCGCGGGATCCTGGGCGTGAAACACCCAGTACGAGATGCCCGCTTCCATCGGCCAGGTGACACTGATGGAAGCATCACCCCCGAAAGCCTGCACGCCCTGCGGTGCCGAGGACGAATTACCCGAGTTTCCAAGACAGCCAGACAGTCCCAGGGTGAGCAGGGCAGCAGGTAGAGCGAAACGGCTTTTCACAATTGGCATCCACAGCGCGGCGCAAACCACCGCAAACGGTCGAATTTATCATTTGATCGCGTACCGTGTCGGCGGGCGCCGCGGACCTGCCCTTGCCCTGGTTGCCCACCGGCCCCGGGTGCCTACGCTCCCTCGCTGGCAAAAATGCTGCTGCGCACCCGCCGCAAATCGTCTTGGTGCATCGCAAGGCGGCGCTTGGAATCGAGATTACGCCACCGTGCCACAGCGGATCATGCCGTCGGTGGCGGCTGGAAACGACTCCCTTGGCAGGCCATAATTTGCGCCGCAATTGGAGTACTATTGCTATCGCGTTCGTTTAAGTCTCGTTTGCCCTTGGTCCTTCCAGCTGGTCGCGTCGATCGCGCTCCTGCGGTTTACCCAGCTTGCGTCGCTTGATCGTCTGCACGCCGTGCGATGCTCGGCGATATATCCATCTTTTCAATACGGAGTTTTCATGGCAACTGGGATCGTCAAGTGGTTCAACGATGCAAAAGGTTTCGGCTTCATCACCCCCGATGATGGCGGCAAGGATCTGTTTGCGCATTTCTCTGAAATTCAAGGCAACGGCTTCAAGTCGCTTCAAGAAAGCCAGCGCGTAGAGTTCGTGGTTGCACAGGGCAGCAAGGGCCCGCAGGCAACCCAGATCCGCGCAATCTAGTTCGACAGTAATGCAAGCCGCGGCACCCGCCGCGGCTTGTTGCAGTCTCCCCGTGCCGTAGCCTGGAGCTAAAGCGCGGAGGCCCATTGCGGTCGGAAGATGGCAAAACCCAATTATTCCTTTGAAAAACGACAGCGCGAACTTGCCCGCAAAAAAAAGCAGGAAGAAAAGCGCTCGCGTCACGCAAAACCCAAGTCCCCTGAAGATGGCCCGGCAGAAGAAGATGCGCCGGCCGCTGAAGCGTCCTCCCCCGAAAAGCCGCCCGTCGCCTGAAGCCGGGCGGGCCC
>Ga0209067_10002552_pt1 | contig 10731 bp, 12 predicted proteins | sample ColStrG_CSR_2013_FD_187199 | JGI IMG/M metagenome (GOLD analysis project Ga0209067, IMG submission 187199) | Freshwater sediment microbial communities in response to fracking from Pennsylvania, USA - Cold Stream Run_MetaG_CSR_2013 (SPAdes)... | ecosystem: Environmental > Aquatic > Freshwater >... | reverse complement strand
AAAGCACAAGGTGATTTCGCTGCGCGGCAGCGGCAGAACCTTGATGGACATTTCCAGTATCAATCCCAGACTGCCCATCGCTCCGGCGAGCAGCCGCGACACGTCGTATCCTGCGACATTTTTCATCACCTGTCCGCCAAACACCAGGCGTTCACCGGCTCCGTTAATCAGGACCGCCCCAAGCACGAAATCGCGCGCCGCACCGCTGTATGCGCGACGCGGACCAGCCAGTCCGGCGGCGATCACTCCACCTATGGTGGCCGCTGGTCCAAAGCCTGGCGGTTCAAAGGCCAGCATTTGCTGTTGCGCAGCAAGCGTATTCTGCAGCTCGGACAGCAGTGTGCCGCAGCGCGCAGTAATCACCAGTTCGCTGGGATCGTAATCGATTATGCCGGTGTAATCGCGGGTATCCAGAAGCTCACCCTGCGGGGTTTGCCCATACCAGTGTTTGGTATTGCCACCCTGAATCCGGAGGGGCGTTTTAGAGGCTGCGGCGGCCTGAATGCGAGTGATGAAGTCGGAACTGGTCATGGCTTAAAACCGCTCCAGATGGGAGAATTTCTGTTGGCCGCGATGCACATGCTCACGGCCAAATTCGGCACAGCGCTGCAATGTTGGAATAGCTTTGTTCGGATTCAGCAGGCTGGCCGGATCAAAGGCGCGCTTCACCGCAAAAAATGCTTCGCGCTCAGTGGGTGAAAACTGCAGACACATCGCGTTGATCTTTTCCATGCCGACACCGTGTTCACCGGTGATGGTGCCACCTGCTTCAACACACATGCTGAGGATATCGGTACCAAAATGTTCGGCGCGTTCAAACTCTCCCGGCACGTTGGCATCAAATAAAATCAGCGGATGCAGATTACCGTCGCCGGCGTGAAATACATTGGCGCAGCGCAGTTGATGTTTCACTTCCAGTTCGGCGATACCCTGCAATACCTGGGAGAGATTTTTGCGCGGTATTGTGCCATCCATGCAATAGTAGTCGGGCGAAATCCGACCGGCTGCCGGAAATGCGTTTTTTCGTCCGGACCAGAACCGCAACCGCTCTGCTTCGGATTGCGAGACCGCCAGCGCGCTGGCCCCGGCGCGTTTCAGAACCTCGCTCATCCGCAGTATTTCGTCGGCGACTTCCGTCGCACTGCCATCGGATTCGCACAATAAAATTGCAGCGGCGTTCAGATCATAGCCGGCATGCACGAAGGGTTCGACCATGCGCACCGAGGTCTGGTCCATCATTTCCAGTCCGGCCGGAATAATGCCGGCGGTGATGATATCGGAGACGGCATTACAGGCACTGGTGACATCATCAAACGACGCCATGATGACTTGCGCACAGACGGGTTTGGGAATCAGTTTGACGGTCACCTCAGTGACGATACCCAACATGCCTTCCGAGCCGATGAACAATGCCAGCAGGTCGAAGCCAGGCGTATCCAGAGCCGAACTTCCCAGCTCGATCACGTCGCCTTCAATCGTGGCGACACGGATGCGCAAAATATTGTGCACGGTCAGCCCGTATTTGAGGCAATGCACGCCACCGGAATTTTCGGCAACGTTGCCGGCAATGGTGCAGGCGATCTGCGACGACGGGTCGGGCGCGTAATATAAACCCAGGCCGGCGGCAGCTTCGGAAATCGCCAGATTCCGCACGCCCGGTTGCACGATTGCCGTACACGCGGCCGGATCGATACTGACGATTCGGTTCAGTTTGGCCGTGGACAGCACAATACCGTCGGCAATCGGCATGGCGCCGCCGGACAGTCCGGTGCCGGCGCCGCGCGGCACCAGTGGCACAGACAACTTGCGACATACTGCCAGCACGCCAACTATCTGCTGTTCAGTTTCTGGCAGCACCACTATCCACGGTTGCTGACTGTATGCAGCAAGTCCATCGCATTCGTAGGGTCTGGTTTCTTCAGGTCGGAACAGCACGCAGTGTTTTGGCAATGCCTGATACAGGGAATCCAATACCTGCTGCAAACGTTCTGGCGAGGATGTCATGTCGTATGTCCAAATAAAAAAGGACGCTCCAGCGTCCTTTTGCAGTTATTCAGCCGCGCATATCAGGCTGAGAATGAGGAACCGCAGCCGCAGGTTGTCGTCGCATTCGGATTTTTGATCACGAACTGCGCGCCTTCCAGATCATCCTTGTAGTCGATTTCTGCGCCGACCAGATACTGATAACTCATAGAATCGATCAGCAGATGCACACCATTTTTTGTCATGGTGGTGTCGTCTTCGTTGGTGATTTCATCAAATGTGAAGCCGTACTGAAAACCGGAACAGCCGCCACCCTGCACAAAAACACGTAATTTCAGGTCAGGGTTGCCTTCTTCTTCGATTAACTGGGCAACCTTTTGTGCCGCGCTGTCGGTAAAGACGATTGGTGCGGGCATTGTTTCGGTGATACTTTTTTCTGCAGTGGCGGTATTCATATGAGCTCCTTAAAACAGCTGCCGGCTCAGCCAAATGACTGACGGGACAACAATAATCCTGCCATTATACCCGGTTGATCAGGCGGACGCTTGGGACGAAGAAAGCTGTAAAACGGTGTCGGTATTGCCGTCGGGGTTGTGGGTCAGCAGGCCGGTAACCGTGGCACCGCTGTTCATTTCCAGTGCCTTGTAATGCACGTCGCCGCTGATGCGCGCCTTCGGAAGCAACTCCAGCAATTCGCTGGAAAAGACCGGGCCGACAATGGAACCGTCTACCACCACATGCGCCGCACGCACTTCTCCGCAGATGACGGCATGTTCGGAGATGATCAGCATGCTGCCGCTGTCTTCCTCGGCAATCACATTACCCTTGACGTTGCCGTCGATACGCAGACCACCTTTGAAATAGAGGTTGCCGTCGATGCTGGTTGCGAGCCCGATCAGGCTGTCTATCGTACTTTTGTTTTTTCGGTTAAACATGACTTCCTCTAAAAATTGATGGACTGAAAGGTGCGAAGCTGGCCTTTGTCCAGGATTCGTGCCTGTACAGTTTTAATCACCGCGCCTTCTGGAATGGTTAATGTGCCCTCTAACCGCTGATAATATTTAAACGACAATTTCAACCGACTGGCATCATCATTTTTAATTTCAGGGAGTGTCAGGGTAACAGTTTTTCCGTTATCGATGACGGTGACCAGAAACTGCAGTTCACCCACAAAATCGGAGACATTTTTCCCGCCCTGCATCACCAGAATCCGATATTGAATCTGGGTTTTGTTGCTGGCGTCTGCCTTGAAGGCGCCGATACGCACACCCTCAGGTCCACTGGCGGCCGGAATCAGGTTTTCAAAAAAAGCCAAATCTTCTTTGAGCTTGTTGTTTTCCGCGGTCAGGGCCTGAACCTGGCTGGCCAGCTGCTTCTGGGTGGAGCGTTCGATGTTCAGCACACTGTCAGCGCTGTTTGCCGTACTCGAGAGCTGTTCGCGTTCGCTGTCCAGTTTTTCCACCTGCTGCTTTAATTGAGACAGCTGCTCCTTGGCGGGCGCCGCGCCGCTGATGGTACCGCCGAGTTCGTAGGTGAAGTAAGAAAACGACGCGAGAATGGCAAGGAAGACGAGCACCACAACCGCTTTGCGAAATAAAGAATTGTTGTCCTCGATGACTTTGATCGAGGAAATGGTTTTGTATCGTGAGCTGTTATTTTTCATTGTCCGTTTGCGTAGTTCCTACTAAGGCAGGATGGGAATATGGGTCAGACCACAGGTTTCCGGTATGCCGAACATCAGGTTCATGCATTGCACGGCTTGCCCTGAGGCGCCTTTCATCAAGTTATCCTGTACAACCAGAATGATCAAGGTTGAGTTGTTGCGGTGCAGAGCAATACGCAGGGTATTTGACGCCCGCACCGAGCGGGTTTCAGGGTGGCTGCCAAACGGCATGACGTCGATAAAGGGTTCGTCGCGATACGCGGTTTCAACGATCTGCTGCAGCTCGCTGTTGTCAATTGCATCATTGAGCCTGGCATACAGCGTTGCGTGCATGCCGCGTATCATCGGCACCAGATGTGGCGTGAAGACCAGTCCGACGGGAGAGTCGGTCATTTTCTGCAACTGCTCCACCGTTTCCGGGACATGGCGATGACCTGAGACGCCATAGGCTTTGAAGTTATCGCTGGCTTCTGAAAACAGGGTCGAAATTTCGGCCTTGCGTCCCGCACCGGAAACGCCCGATTTGCAGTCGGCGATCAAATGGTCGGCTGCGATCACGCCAGCCTTTAAAAACGGCGACAGACCCAGTTGCATGGTAGTTGGATAGCAGCCCGGGTTGCCGATGATGCGCGCTGTTTTAATCGCGTCCCGGTTCAGCTCAGGCAAGCCATATACCGCTTCTTTGAGCAGATCCGGGCAGCTGTGCGGGATGCCGTACCACTGTTCAAACTGGGCGACATCCTGAAGCCGGAAATCAGCTGCCAGATCGATTATTTTGACACCCGCATCCAGCAGTTCGCGTGCCTGTGCCATGGCAACGCCGTGCGGGGTAGCAAAAAAAACGACGTCACACTCAGTGAGGTTGGCCTTGTCCGGCGAACTGAAGTTCAGCGTCACCCGACCGCGCAGCGACGGATACATGTCGGCGACCGGCAATCCGTCTTCTTTGCGCGAGGTGATGGCCTTCAGCGTGACTTCTGGGTGGGCAGCAAGCAGGCGCAATAATTCAACGCCTGTGTACCCGGTGCCTCCTACAATGCCGACTTTAATCATGCCATTCCCAAGAAAAATGCTGTGCAGTTGGCTACATTGCCACCCGGATGCAAGGCGACTGCTGCCTGGAAACTAATTCCAGGATGAAACATTACGTTATTTAATGCATTTTGTAAAACAAAAAAGCCGCCTGGATAACCATGGCGGCCTTTTGTAAGTGCTGAAAGCGTAAGGTGAAAATTAACGCTTGGAGAACTGCTTGGCGCGGCGTGCTTTACGCAGACCGACTTTTTTACGTTCAACTTCACGAGCATCGCGAGTAACGAAACCAGCTTTGGACAGATCTGGTTTTAACGTTGCTTCGTAGTCGATCAGTGCACGTGTGATGCCGTGACGAACTGCACCAGCCTGGCCGGATTCGCCGCCGCCGTGAACGTTGACCATGATGTCGAATGTTTCGAGGTGGTTAGTCAGTTCCAGAGGTTGACGAATGACCATCAGACCAGTTTCGCGAGAAAAGTATTCGTCCGCTGGCTTGCCGTTGACAACGATTTTGCCGCTACCGGATTTCAGGAAGACGCGAGCTACTGCGCTCTTGCGACGGCCGGTTCCGTAATTGAAGTTACCGATCATGTCTAATCCTTAGATATCAAGTACTTGAGGCTGCTGGGCAGAGTGTGGATGAGTTGCCTCAGCATACACTTTGAGCTTTTTGATCATGGCATAGCCAAGTGGGCCTTTAGGTAACATACCTTTGACAGCCTTTTCCAGAGCGCGGCCAGGGAAACGCTCCTGCATCTTCTGGAAGTTGGTTTCATAGATTCCGCCTGGATAACCAGTGTGGCGATAGTATGTTTTGTTCAGGGATTTCGTGCCGGTGACACGTAATTTGCCTGCGTTGACAACGACGATAAAGTCGCCGGTATCGACGTGGGGTGTAAATTCTGGTTTGTGCTTGCCGCGTAATCGGAGTGCCACTTCGCTGGCAACACGTCCGAGGATTTTGTCCGTCGCGTCAATCACGAACCAGTCACGCTGCACTTCGTGTGCTTTTGCGGAAAAGGTTTTCATGATGACTTCCTGAGTAAAGTTAATTCGCTTAAATGTTGATGATCCGGCGGTTCTGACATGCATTCATCAGACTCATCCTTGTACTTCAACGGCGTTCTGTTTCCCATAAGCGAGATGGAAAGCCGCAAATTATAATCTTTTCAAAGACTTACTGTCAAGGAATGCTTCACTCATCACGCTGGAACACGCAGGTTGCGGCGAAAAAAAACCCGAAATATTGCTATTTCGGGTTGAATTCCACCTTGGGAGGCGGAGGAGACAAAGGTTGTTGATCCCACTTGCTTTGAATCAACGATGAATGAATTTTAATAGAAGAAATTGTGCAATGCAAGATAATTTGCGTTATTTTTTGTGGTATTCCCATCATATCCATATGGGTGCAGGGATTTTTTGCGATGCAATAATTTGGTGCGCAAATATGTATATGTGGAAATTAAAAAAACAATTCAGGCTACAATTCAGTTTCTTTCACACTTTTCGGGAAGCAGATCAATGGAATGCACAGTGCGGTGGACAGGTTTATCGGGGATGACTTTTCTGGCTGAAACCGGATCAGGACATGTGGTAGCGATGGATGGCGCACCAGATGGGGGCGGCCGAAACCTGGCGCCGCGGCCCATGGAGATGGTTTTATTGGGCACCGGCGGCTGCACGGCGTATGACGTTGTCTTGATTTTGCGTAAAAGCGGCCAGAAAATCACGAACTGCGAAGTCAAACTGACCTCACAGCGCGCAGAAAAAGAACCCAAAGTCTTTACCAAGATTCATTTTCACTTCATCGTGACCGGCACTGCGCTCAAAGCCAATACGGTTGAGCGGGCGATTAAACTCTCGCATGAAAAGTACTGTTCAGCATCGATCATGCTCGAAAAAACCGCTGAAATTACCCACAGCTATGAAATCGTCGACGATTCGGTGGTCTCGGCCTGACCGAAAATCGATTTATACGACGGGTAAAAAGTGCAGTACAGAATAATGCTGCTGAACATGGAAACCGGCAGCATCAGCATCACGACCAGATCCTGGCTGCCTGTCATGGCCGCGATCATGACAACAATCATTGCGGGAACAATCCCGGCGACGGCGAACCAGGCCAGGACGTAAACCAAAAAAACGCGCAGTGACTTGACCGTAGCAAAAAAACTGTAAAACACCGCCTTGAACAGCGGCATGTCCTGCCAGGCAATCAGCGGTCCTGCAAACCACAGGCCCATGAGTGCGGGCGCATACACCAGCATCGCAAACAGCATTGCTCCGGCCATATTGCTTTGTTCAAAAACGGCCGGATTCAATTCTTCCTGTCCGCTGATAAACTGCAGGAACGATCCGCCATCTATCCAGGTCGACGCCCAAAGCGCCGCACAGGCAGCAATAAAATAAATCAGTCCGAGCAGCATCAACGCAATCCGGTGCCTGGAACGGAAGCCATACAGAATCAGTTGCGGACGCACGCGTAATCCCTGATCAATCTCGCGACAGGCCTGCATAAAAGACAGCGTGAACAGCGGCAGAAAAATAAATGCCAGAAATTGTCCGAGGTGGGGAAGCAGTTCTGATGTAACGAATGACACGAGGCCCAATCCCAGTACAAAAAAAAGATAGGCTAAAAACAGCGAGCATAATTCCAGCGGCTGTTTTCGGAAGTACTGATAGCCCTGCCGGATCCAGAGCCAGCCGGTGGAGGGAGGAAGTTTAGTCATTGATCAGATTCATTATTCAAGATGTTTTTTCAAAATGCGTTCAAAGTGAGCAGGGTCATGCGGGGTCAGCATCTGTGCCTCGCGCGGCACATAAAAATCGAACAGGCGCGACAGCCAGAAACGCAGCGCTGCGGCACGCAACATGATTTCCCAGGCGTCGTGTTCAGTCGCGGTGAGCGGCCTGACTGCCTGATAGGCGCTCCGCAGTGCCTGGCTGCGCGCCATATCGACTTCCCCGGTTGCCAGATCAACACACCAGTCATTGCAGGTCACTGCCAGATCAAACACGAAGGTGTCGCATCCTGCAAAATAAAAATCGAAAAAACCGGTGAGCGTGTCATGGTCAAACATCACGTTGTTGCGAAACAGGTCGGCGTGTATCGGCCCGCGCGGCAGCTCCAGGTAAGCCGGGCTGGCCGCAAAGGCTTCCTGGGCGTGTAATTCGGAAACCAGCAACTGGCGTTGGGCGTCTCCCAAAAATGGCAAGACTTCAGGTACGGTTTTTTTCCACCAGGGCAGACCGCGCAGATTTTCCTGCGTCATTTCAAAATCCTGGCCTGCCAGGTGCATTCTGGCGAGCATGGTGCCGACTGAAGCACAATGCGATGCTGTTGGGCTGAGCTGACTCTCGCCGCGCAATTTGCTCACAATTGCCGCCGGTTTGCCATGCAGGGCCGTGACCAGTTGCCCATCGTGATTTGCCACGGGTGCCGGGACCAGAATGTCGCGTCTGGCGAGATGGTCCATTAGATGCAGATAAAACGGTAACTGCTCAAAGCTGAGATTTTCAAAGATCGTCAGAACATACTCGCCGGCATCCGTGACAATAAAAAAATTGCTGTTTTCTATGCCCGACGAAATACCCTTGATGGAGTGCGCCTGCCCCAGGGGAAACCGGGTAATCCAGCTGCGAAGTTCGGTCAGACCGACCGGAGTAAAAACTGCCATGAGATTGAAAAAGTAAGTTTAAGAACGGGCGATGATCAGCCCTGCTGCCGGGTCAGCGACTACTTCGCTGCCGGCGGATTGGGATTGGGTTGCAGAACCGGGGGTGCCTCATCCTTCGTCTCGGTATCCTTGCTGCCGCCCCAGCTTTTCAACACCCACTGAACCGGGTTGTTACTGTTGCTTTGCGCGTCACCGGGCAGTGATGTGCCGACGTTCTGATTCGGCTTGACGATATAGGTTCCGACTGCGTTGGTGACCCTGACTTCAGTCTGCTGTCCGGTCTGGGTAGTGGTCTCGGTCTGTTTGACACGGTTTTTATTCAGATTGGTCACAGCCGGATCACCTTCATCCAGTGGATCCATTTTGGGCGGCGCATCCGACGGTGGCGGTTCGGCAGCAAACGAAACAGGTTGCATCAGGCAGCTGCTCGCAAGGAGCAGACCGCACAGCGCAAAAAACGGGACGGGGATTTTTTTCATGATTATTCTGAAATTCTTTGTGATGTGAGAGTGGTTCAGGAATTGGGATGAAGAGCTGACTAATACGCTGCATTGTAGCAAAGTACCGAAACTTCCCCCTGAATTAGTTACAGCAGCTGGTGCAATTCGTCGGTTGTGGTCTCAATGTCCAACGCTTCATAAAAAGCAAAAATGGCGTTGATGATATTTACCGGCTCATCGATTAACTGGATCAGTTCGAGGTCCTGCGCATGAATCATATTGTGCGCAAGCAGGGTGTTTTTCAGCCAGTCGAGGTAGCCACTCCAGAATTGCGTACCCACCAGAATTACGGGAATGTGGCGTGTTTTACCGGTTTGGATCAGGGTGAGGACTTCGGATAATTCATCGAGCGTGCCGAACCCGCCAGGGTAAATGACATAGGCATCGGCGTATTTTACGAATGCGACCTTGCGGGCAAAAAAATGGCGGAATGAAATCGAAATGTTTTGCCATTGATTGGGTATCTGCTCGCGTGGCAGTTCGACGTTCAGTCCGACTGCTGATGACAGTCCCGCATACGCCCCTTTATTTGCCGCTTCCATGATGCCAGGTCCGCCTCCGGAAATAACCGAGAAACCGGCGTCGGACAGTCGTTTGGATAAATCAACACAGTTCAGGTAAAACGGATCATCAGGCCTGGTTCGTGCTGATCCGAATATTGTCACGGCCGGACGCACTTCAGATAAACGTTCAGTTGCGTCAATAAACTCTGCCATAATCGTCAACATATTCCACGATTCGTTGGCTTTGATCGCGGTGGCGCGCTGTTTATCGGTGATCTGTCTTAGCTTTAAGATATTTTTTCTGTCGTCACTCATTTGCCGGCCTCATAAACTTCTTCCCGTACATCTTCAAATTTATTATGCAAAAAACTCTGTTATTAGTAGATGGATCCAGTTATTTATATCGTGCATTCCATGCCATGCCTGATCTGCGCAATGCCGGCAACCAGCCGACCGGCGCGATATACGGCATGATCGCCATGTTGCGCAGACTGCGCAGCGACTATCCCGCAGCATACATGGCCTGTGTATTTGATGCAAAAGGCAAGACCTTCCGTGATGATCTGTATGCGCAGTACAAGGCGCAGCGCCCGTCCATGCCCGAAGATCTGGCCGCACAGATTCTCCCTATCCATGAAGTGGTGCGCCTGATGGGCTGGCCGATTCTGATGGTTGACGGTGTTGAGGCTGATGACGTGATCGGCACGCTGGCCGTTGATTGCGTCAGGCAGGGGCTGCAGTGCGTGGTCTCGACTGGCGACAAGGATCTGGCGCAGCTGGTCAATGAGGATGTCATGCTGATCAATACCATGACCAATGAAAAGCTCGATGTCGCCGGGGTCAACGCCAAATTTGGCGTGCCACCAAACCGGATCGTCGATTACCTGAGTCTGATCGGCGATACGGTCGATAACGTGCCGGGTGTGGCCAAGGTCGGTCCCAAAACTGCGGTGAAGTGGCTGGCGCAGTATGACTCACTGGATGGTGTGATGGCGCATGCCGGTGAAATCGGCGGCGTGGTCGGTGAAAATTTACGGCAGGCGCTGGACTGGCTGCCGCAGGCGCGGACGCTGGTGACGGTGAAGACCGACTGTGATTTGTCGGCGCACATGAAATCGATCTCGGAGTCGCTGGTCGCAAAGCCGGAAGACGTTGCCGCGATGGTTGATTTTTTCACGCGCTATGGTTTTAAAACCTGGCTGCGTGAAGCCCTGGCGCACCTGCCGGCTGCGGGCCAGACACCGGCGCCCACTGCACCTGTTGCGGACAGCGAGACTGCACCGATGGCGGCTGCAGCGGAAAAAGTCGCATCGACTTATGAAACAATTCTTACCCGGCCGCAGTTGGCGATCTGGCTGGATAAAATCGGT
>Ga0209067_10002550_pt1 | contig 10732 bp, 9 predicted proteins | sample ColStrG_CSR_2013_FD_187199 | JGI IMG/M metagenome (GOLD analysis project Ga0209067, IMG submission 187199) | Freshwater sediment microbial communities in response to fracking from Pennsylvania, USA - Cold Stream Run_MetaG_CSR_2013 (SPAdes)... | ecosystem: Environmental > Aquatic > Freshwater >... | reverse complement strand
CACCGGCACCCCTCGCACCGCAATTTCTCTTGCTACGCGATAATTGCTGCCCCCGGTTTTCCTTGCAGAGTTTTCGACCATGTTGCCTACGATGTCCCGCGGCCCCGGGAAGCGTCCCTTCGCGCTTTTGGTGGCCATCGTGTTTTTTCTGGCACTGCTGGCCACCCTGCTGGGCGCCAGCAGTGGCGCCCGCGACCACGCCGAGCCGCGCAGCGTCAGTCCGCGCGGTCCCCTGCTGCCGGCCGAGAGCGCAACCGTTGCGCTTTTCGAGTCGGCGGCGCCCTGCGTGGCCTACATCACGACGGAAGTGGTGCGCAATGCCGGGTTCTTCGGCACCCAGGTGGCCCGCGGCGCCGGTAGCGGATTCGTCTGGGATGCCAGTGGCCATATCGTCACCAACAACCACGTCATCGAGGGAGCTAGCCGCGTCTTCGTACAGCTTGATGCCGGCGAACCCATCGAGGCCAGCGTGGTGGGCGCCTCGCCGGAGTACGACCTCGCCGTGGTGCGGCTGCTGCATCCGCCGCGCAAGCTGCGCGCCCTCGAACTGGGCAGTTCGGGCGATCTGCGCATCGGTCAACAGGTTTACGCCATCGGCAATCCGTTTGGCCTGCAGCGCACCCTGACCCAGGGCATCGTGAGCGCGCTGGACCGCCAGTTGCCCACCAGCTATGAACGGGAGATCGCCGGGGTTATCCAGACCGACGCCGCCATCAATCCGGGCAATTCCGGCGGTCCGCTGCTCGACAGTGCCGGCCGGCTCATCGGGGTGAATACCGCCATACGATCCGAATCGGGCAGCTCCGCCGGCATCGGCTTTGCCATTCCGGTCGATCTGGTCAACCGCGTCATTCCCTCGCTCATTGCACGGGGGCGGGCGCCCTTGCCGGGCATAGGCATCACACCCGTGCGCCCCGACCTGGTGGAACGCGCAGGTATCGCTGGCGTCGTGATCGCCGAGGTGCGGCGCGGCACGCCGGCCGCCACCGCCGGCCTGCGCGCGATGAATCCCAAGACGGGCGACCTGGGCGACGTCATCGTGGGCGTCAATGGCAAGCGCATCGAGGCGCTGTCCGGCTTTGTGGCGGAACTGGGCCGCATCGGCGTCGAGGGCGTTGCCGATCTCACCGTCGTGCGCGACGACAAAGAGCGGCACGTGCGGGTGAACGTGATCGAGGTAGGGCGCTAGGGGAACACGGCTACAGGGGGCGTGTCGCCTGTTGCAGCCAGGCCAGCGCCGTTCCGTTCAGCAGGGGCGCCAGGACGGCGTGGACGCGCGCATGGTAGGCGTCCAGCCAGTCGATTTCATCGCTGCGCAGCAGGCTGCGCTCGATACAGCGCTGGTCGATCGGGCACAGGGTCAGGGTCTCGAAACCCAGAAACTCGCCGAACTCGCCATCGGCAACCACTACGGTGGCCACCAGGTTCTCGATGCGCACGCCCCAGCGCCCCGGCCGGTAGATACCCGGCTCATTGGAGGTGATCATCCCCGGCTCCATGGCCGTCTGCGGTTCCGGCGCCAGGTGCGGGGAAATTCCGTGCGGGCCTTCGTGCACATTGAGGAAATAGCCCACGCCGTGGCCGGTGCCGTGCCCGTAGTCGATGCCGGCCTCCCAGATGGGCGCGCGCGCCAGCGCGTCGAGCATGGGCGAGCGGGTGCCGCGCGGGAAGCGTGCCCGCGACAGCTGGATCATGCCCTTGAGGACCAGGGTGAAATCGCGCCGCTGTTCGGCAGTGGTATTGCCTACGGCAATGACCCGCGTGATGTCGGTCGTGCCGGTCGTGTACTGGCCGCCCGAGTCGATGAGCAGCAGGCCGTCGCCACAGCGGCCGCCACCGGAAATGACGGCATGCGATTCGGCGCTGGCGCTGTAATGGGGCGAGGCGCCGTTGGCGTTGAAGGCCGCGATCGTTCCGAAACTGGGGCTCACAAAACCCGGGCGGCGCGCGCGTGCCGCGGTGACCTCGGTGTCAATGGTCAGCTCGGTGACCTCATCGCCGCGCGCGAGTGCCGGCTCCAGCCAGGAAAAGAATTCGCAGAGGGCGGCCCCGTCCTGCGCCATGGCCGCATGGACATGGGCGATCTCCGCAGGGGTCTTGCGCGACTTGAACAGCGTCGACGGGTTGATCTGCTCGATCACCCGCACGTCGCGGCCCACCGCATGCACCATGGCGTGCGTGGTGCGGCGTGGGTCCACGAGCAGCACGGCGCCGGCGGGCAGCCGCGCCAGTGCCGCCGCCGCATCATCGTAGGGGGCGAGCTGCACGCCATCGCCCGCCAGGCGCGCCTGCAGGGACGGGTTGATCTTGCCCGCACCTACGAACAGCCGCGCCTCGTCGGGGCCTATCAATGCGTGGGCCAGGAAGACGGGGTTGAAGGGTACGTCAGAGCCGCGCAGGTTGAAAAGCCAGGCCAGGTCGTCGAGGCTGGAGATCCAGTGCCAGCGCGCGCCGTAGTCCTGCATGCGGGCACGCACCGCGGCGAGCTTGGCAACGCGCGTGAGGGATTCGAGCGCCTCCTCGCGTTCGACGATGGGTGCCTGCGGCAGGGCCGGCCGACCGGGCCAGATCTCCTCGAGCAGGTCACGCTCCGTGCGCAGGTGCGCCTTGCGTGGCGCGATGGCCGCTTCCAGCGAGCGGGCCATCGCCAGTCCCAGGCTGCCGCCGTCAACGCCCACGGCCGAACCGGCAGGCACATTCTGGGTGAGCCAGTCGTGCAGCGCCACGCCCGCGGCGCTGCTCGCCTTGACGGCCTCGATCCCGGTGCCGGCCAGGCGCGCCTCCGCCTCAACCCAATAGCGGCTGTCGACCCACAGTCCGGCATAGTCGGCCGTCACCACCAGCGTGCCGGCCGATCCGGAAAATCCGCTCAGCCAGCGGCGCGTCTGCCAGCGCTCGGGCAGGTATTCGGACAGGTGCGGATCGGCGGACAATGCGATCCAGGTCGACAGGCCATGCTCCTGCATGCGGGCACGCAGTGCGGCAATCCGCGTGCGGGTCTGGCTGGCCGAGTCGATGAGGGTATCCACGTTCAGGTCTCCGGAAAACGGGGTGGAGCAGCGGCGCCGGGCACGAAGCCCTAGCGACCGCGCGAATCCTTGAGCGTCACGACGCGGTTGAATACCGGCTGGTCCGCACGATGGTCGCGCTGGTCGGCAACAAAATATCCGTGACGCTCGAACTGGTAGTGGTCGCCGGCCTGGGCCTGCGCCAGCGACGCCTCCACGTACGCCTTGCAGGTGCTGCGGCTCGCGGGATTGAGCAGGCTGCGGTAGTCCTCGGGGCTGGCGTCGGGATCGGCCTCACTGAACAGGCGCTCGAAGAGCCGCACTTCGGCAGGGCGGGCGCTGGCCGGCAGCCAGTGTATGGCCCCCTTGACCTTGACGCTGCTCGCCCCGGGCGTGCCGCTGCGGGTTTCCGGCAGGATCTGCGCATGCACGGCAACGACCGTGCCGCAGGCATCCTTCTCCACACGGGTGCAGCGGATGACATAGGCATAGCGCAGACGCACCAGCCCGCCCAGGGTCAGGCGGAAGAAATCGGCGGGCGCCTCCTCGCGGAAGTCCTCGCGCTCGATCCACAGTTCGCGGCAAAAATCGATGGTGCGCATCCCGCTGGCCGCATCGTGCGGGTTGACCGGGGCTTCGCAGGATTCGTGGTGATCGTCGGCCACGTTATCCAGCACCAGGCGCAGCGGCTCCAGCACGGCCATGGCGCGGGGCACGCGCGGATCCAGGTCTTCGCGCACGGCCTGTTCCAGCACCGCCAGCTCGATGCGCGAATCGGCCTTGCTCACGCCTATGCGTTCGGCAAAGAGCGCAAGGCTCTGCGGGGTGTAGCCGCGGCGGCGCAGACCCGCCAGGGTGGGCATGCGCGGGTCATCCCAGCCGTCGACGAGCTTTTCCTCCACCAGCTGGATCAGCTTGCGCTTGCTCAGCACGACGTAATCCAGGTTCAGGCGCGAAAATTCATACTGGTGTGGCAGGTCGAAGGGGTCGGGCCGCCGCGCTTCGAGGGCGTGGGCCAGCAAGGGCGCAAAGGCCTCCGGGGACTGCGCCAGCAGCGCGAAAAAAGCCGGGAGCGAGGGCCCCACGGTATCGGGCGCCGCGTCCCAGTCCGCGAGCAGCGCGCGCATGCGCAGCTCCGGCTCGCTGGCAAAAAGCTTGTGCACGGCTGCCCGGCAGCTTTGCGCGAAATCCTCTGCGGCAGGCCCGCCCTGGTGGCCGATGTCTGCGACCAGCGCCAGGGCGGCACGCCACTGCGGGCCGCGCAAAACGGGCACGCAGCGTTCCACGCACCAGTCGTACAGGGGGCGGTGGTCCTCGAATTCCAGCGTGCAGACGCTGTGCGTGATGCTCTCGAGGGCATCCGACAGGGCATGCGCGTAGTCGTACATCGGGTAGATGCACCACTGGTCACCCGTGCGGTGATGATGCGCAAACCGGATGCGGTAGAGCGCAGGATCGCGCAGGTTGATGTTGGGCGAGGCCATGTCGATGCGGGCGCGCAGCACCATGCTGCCCTCGGCGTGGCGCCCGGCGCGCATCTGGGCGAAGAGCTCCAGGCTTTCCTCGGCCGGGCGGTTGCGGTAGGGCGAATCGGCGCCGGCGGCCGTCAGCGTGCCGCGTGCCAGGCGCATTTCCTCGGCGCTGAGCTGGTCGACGTAGGCGTGTCCGTGGGTGATCAGGAATTGCGCACAGGCATAGAGGCGCTCGAAGTAGTCCGAGGCGAAATACAGGTTGTCCTGCTGCGCCTGGCTCCAGTCAAATCCCAGCCAGCGCACGGCATCGAGGATCGAATCGACGTACTCCTGCTCTTCGCGCGCCGGATTGGTATCGTCAAAGCGCATGTGGCAGCGCCCCTGGAAATCGCGCGCCAGCCCGAAATTGAGGAAGATCGACTTGGCATGGCCCAGGTGCAGGTAACCATTGGGCTCCGGGGGAAAACGCGTGCGGATACGGGCGCTGTCCAGCGCCCCGGCCGCCTGAAAATCGCCGTCACCCGGCCCACCGTTCCAGTGCCGGCGCGCGAACCGGTCCGTGGCCAGATCGCCGGCAATCACGTTGCGGATGAAGTTGGTCGCCGGCTGGGCGGCCTCGCGCGATCCGGGCTTGGAGCCTGCTTCTTTTTTGCTCATATTGGTGCGGATTGTAGCGGCGCGCACTGTTGTGCTGCGCGCCCGCGGCAGGCCGGTCCTAGAGCCAGGCGCGAAAGTACTCGTCCGGGGCGGCCAGCGGGAAGCCCGCCGCCCGGCACAGGCGCTCGGTCTCACGGCGGAGCATGGCCCGCGCCAGGCGCAGCGCCCCGGCGCTGGGTGCGGGCACCTGGACGGGCTGGGGCAGCACGATGGGCGCGCCCAGCAGGCGGGCGCGTTCGCAAAATTCCATGTCGGCCGCCCGGTCCTGGGTCGAAAATCCGTCCAGGGCCAGGAAGGCCGAACGGGCCACGAAGAGGGCTTGTTCGCGGGTGCAGATGCCTGTCAGCCGGGCGCAGGCATTGGCCAGCCGGCTGGCGAGCCACCAGCTCCCCCGGGCCCCTTGCGCGCAGGCGTAATGGATATCAAAGCGCCCCCAGGGGCTGCGCGAATTCGCGATGGCCCGCAGGATGGCCCGGTCGGCATCGGCCGGCAGGCGCACCGTATCGGGCAGGAACACGAGGACATCGGCATGCTCGGCCTCGGCCACCCGGCTGCCGGCATTGGCCTGGTAGGACCAGCCGCGCGGCGCCAGTATCACCCGGTCTGCCAGATCCCGCGCCCGCGCTGCGCTGTCGTCGCGGCTGCCACCGTCCACCACGATCACCCGGTGCCCGTGGCGGCGCAAGGGCGCGAGCGCCTGCAGACTGCGTTCAATGCTCGAGGCGCGATTGAGTACGGGAACGATGATGGCGAGGCGCATTCCGGGCTCCCCCAGGACAGATGCCGCCCCTGCCTACCCCAGGCCCAGGCGTTTTACCGCACGCCCGAGCAGGTCCAGGCTGGCGGATACGCGCCGGCACGCCTGGCAGACGCGCAGGTGAAAATATAGCCGGGCACGGTCGAGCCAGGGCAGGGGGGCGTCGCGCCCGCGCGACATCAGCCAGTGGGCATCCGCGCACCGGATCAGGATCCGCCGCATGCCCTGCCGCCCTGCCTTGTGTGTTTGCATGCTTGCCTCATTGCCGCGCCGTCGCGTGCTGCGCCGCGTCCGCCGGGGATCCTATCCAGTCGATTTCCAGGCACTCGCGCAGGCGTAAACGGGCCCGGTACAGCATCACAAAACAGTTGGTCGCGCTGATGCCCAGTTCCTTACACACCTGCGGGGTATCCATTTCCAGCCATTCGCGCAGGAGGAAGGCGCGGCCCAGCGCCGGGGGCAGCCGTTCGAGGCAGGCCTCCAGTATCGTGAAAAATTCCTGCCGCGACAGGTTGGCCTCGGGGTCTCCCCAGTCGAGCGGCGCGCTGACGCGGTGCCCGCCGGCATCGAACAGGGCTTCGAGCGCGTCGCCGCCGTCCATTTCCTCCTGCGTGTCGATGGCGACCTCCCGTCCCGCCCGGCGGAACTGGTCGATGATCTTGTGCTTGAGGATGCCGACCACCCAGGTGCGCAGCTGCGCCGTGCGCTGGAAGCCTGCCACGCCCTCGAGCGCCGCCACGAGCGTCTCGGATACCGCATCCTGTGCCCAGGCGTCGTTGCGCAGCTGCAGTCGTGCCAGCCCTAGCAGCAGGGGCTGCAGCGCGGCGATCTCGTCCATGACGGCGCCCGGCGCTGCCGGGGTTCCCGGTGATTCTCGTTTTGCCATGTTCTAAAACCCGCAGGCCTGCCCGTCGCGGCGGCTGTCGCTGGCGGCCACGTAGCCGTCAGCCGCAGTATCGCCCAGGCGCCAGATGAATTGCCCCGATCCGAAATCCAGGTAGGAGTCGGTGGCCGCAACCACGCGATGCCCACGCCGGGCCAGTTCGGCCTGGACGGCCGGATCCATCGTGGACTCCAGTTCCAGGTCCAGCCCCTGGTTCCACTTCCAGCGCGGGGCGTCGCAGGCGGCCTGCACCTGCTGGCCGGCGAGCAGGATCCGGCACAGGGTCTGCACCTGACCCTGCGGCTGCATGTTGCCGCCCATGACCCCAAAGGCCATGCGGGGCGCGCCGGCGCGGGTGAGGAAACCCGGAATGATCGTATGGAAGGGCCGTTTGCCCGGCGCTACGCAGTTGGGGTGTCCGGGCTCCAGGGAGAATCCGCAGCCCCGGTTCTGCAGGGATATGCCCCAGCCGGGCACGACCACCCCCGACCCGAAACCCAGGTAGTTCGACTGGATCAGGCTCACCATCATGCCCTGGGCATCGGCCGCGGCCAGGTAGATGGTGCCCCCGCGCGGTGCGGCCGCGGCGGCGTGCGCGCGCGCCTGGTGCCGATCTATGCAGCGCGCACGGCTGCGCAGGTAATCGTCGTCCAGCAGGTCGGCACAGGTAACGCGCATCGCCGCCGGATCTGCAAGTTCGGCGTAAACGTCGGCAAAGGCCAGCTTCATGGCCTCTATCCCCAGGTGATGCCAGTCGGCGCTGTCGACGGGCAGGTCGGCGAGTTCCGTATGCCGCAGGATGCCCAGGCACATGAGGGCCGCGATGCCCTGCCCGTTGGGGGGTAGCTGGTGCAGCTCATGGCCGTGAAACGCCGTTGCCAGCGGCGTCACCCACTGCGGCGCAAAACCGGCCAGATCCCGGGCCCGCAGTGCGCCTCCTCCCGCGCGCGCATAGGCCTCGATGGCCGCGGCAATTTCTCCCCGATAGAAGGATTCGCCACCGCTGGCCGCGATGCTGCGCAGGCTGCGTGCCGCGCCGGGCACAAAGACCGTTTCGCCGACCTGCGGTACCCGTCCCCGCGGCAGGAAATGTTCGGCAAAACCCGGTTGCGTGGCCAGCAGCGCCGCACCCCGCGCCCATTTTTCCTGCGTGATGGGTGTCAGCGGGAAGCCGTTGTCGGCATATTCGAGCGCGGGCGCCAGGACCTGCGCGAAGGGCAGTTGCCCGAAGCGTCCGTGCAGGCTGCTCCAGCCGGCCACCGCGCCCGGTACGGTGACGGTGTCCCAGCCGCGTAGGGGCCGCCGCGCCGGATCCGTGCCGTAGCGTCCGTGAAAATAGTCCAGGCTCCAGGCTTCCGGGGCCGTGCCGCTGGCATTGAGGCCGTGCAGTTCCTGGCCATCCCAGACCTGGGCAAACAGGTCCGAACCCAGGCCATTGGAGCACGGCTCGAGCAAGGCGATGGCCGCCGCGCTGGCCACGGCTGCGTCTACGGCATTGCCGCCCTGCGCCAGGATGCGCAGGCCGGCGCTGGCGGCCAGCGGATGCGAGGTCGCGACGATATTGCGCGCCAGGACCGGGATCCGGGTAGTGGGATAGGGGTTGTGCCAGGAAAGGCCGGGCATCTGCATTGGCGCAAGGTCCTCGGGGCTGCGCGCGCCAGCCCGGTAGTGTGTGCCCGACTGAGAGATGTCCCGGACAATGTTACCCGCCGCCGGGGCCACTGCCGCGGCAAGGCGGTGGCACGCGATCCGGCCGGCCCTGGCTCAGAACGGAAGCATTCTCATGCACCGGGTCGGACCCCTAGGAGCGGGCGCTAAAGGGCTAATGTGTTTGGTGACAGGGGGGCTTACCATCCCATGGGGGTAGGATTAGTATGTAAAATCTGTGGGGTGCGGCGTCGTTTTTGACGCCTGTTTTTTTTGAAAGAGTGTCATGGCCATCCACTTGGCATCAGACCGCTCCCGCCAGGACGCGGTGCTGTTGCTCCATGGACTTTCCGGCAGCCCGCTGGAAATGCAGTACATGGAGCGGCGCGTGCGCCAGGCCGGCTTTCGCGCGCATAACCCGAGCATCCCCGGCTGTGGTTTCGGTACCCGGGAAGACCGTTTTGATACCGGCACGTGGCGCCAGTGGGTTGCCTTCGTTTCCGGCGAACTCGACGCCCTGAGCCGCAACCACGAGCGGGTGTACGTGGCCGGGCTGTGCATAGGCGCCGTGCTGGCCCTGCGCCTGGCCATAGAGCGCCCGCACCAGGTCGCCGGCCTCGCCCTGGTATCCACCACCCTGGCCTATGACGGCTGGCAGATGCCCTGGTACCGGGTGCTGGCGCCGCTGGCCTATCACACCCCCCTGCGCCGCATGATCGCCTGGCCTGAGCGCCATCCTTTCGGGCTCAAGAATGACCGCCTGCGCGAGTGGGTCGTGCGCGCCATGGACGCCCAGGGCGTTTCGGCAGTGGGTGCCGCCTACCTGCCCCTGTCGGGTGTCCACGAGGCGCACCAGCTCATCCGCGCCGTGCGCCGCGACATCGGCCGGGTCACCGCTCCGACGCTCATCATGCACGCCATCGAGGACGACGTGGCCAGCCCGCGCAGCGCCGAGTTCGTGGCCCTCAATGTCGGCTCGAGCCAGGTGCGCACTATCCTGTACAGCAATAGTTACCATATACTTACGATCGATAACGACAAACAGTCCGTTGCCGATGAAACGATCGGGTTCTTCAGGGGCCCGGCGGGTGCAGGATCGGAGCGTTCCGAAGAATCGAGCGAGGGCCTGAAGCCCAAGCATTTATCGGTAGCCTAGACATCGATGAACGCCGATCTGGCCAGCAAGATCAAGTCCCTCATAGCGGAGCATTTCGGTATTGAACCCGACAAGCTCACGCCGGAAACCGAAATCGCGAGCTTTGGCATCGATTCCCTGGCCATGATTGAATTCATGTTCCAGATGGAAGAGAAGTTCAATATCCGCATGGCCGACTCCCGTGCCCCGCTGGTCACCGTGGCGGACGTAGTCGCCGAGATCGAGCGCGCGGTCCGCGAGCAGCAACCGGGCCAGGCCGCCTAGGCGCGGCTTTTGCTGGCCTGCGGTTCGCGGCTTTGCCGCAGGAAAGTGCGTCCTCACACTGCGCTTGGGCTTCACGCGCCGGTTACCGGGTGCGCGCGCCCTCTGTATCCCAGCCCCGTGCTCGGACCGCCCCGCTTGCGCTAAGCTCCCGCCCTGCCCGCCAGTGCAGCCAGTGCCTTTTGCTCTGGCGCCTGCCGGGCTTGCCTTGCAAAGCAATCTGTCATGAGCGGTTCCCGCACAGTCTGCATTACCGGGATCGGCGTACTCAGCCCGATCGGCAATGGCGTTCCGGCCTTCCTCGCCGGCCTCCAGAGTGGCCGCTCGGGAATTCGTGCGCTCGACAATGAGTTTTCGGGGCGCCTGGCCTACAACGCCTTTGGCGTGGTCGACCTGCCCCAGGAAACCACGATTCCCAAATCGCGTTTTGCGGGCCTGGACCGTTTCAGCATCTTCGCCCTGATCGCCGCGCATGAGGCCGTGCAGGACGCCGCCCTCGTCGGCCATGCCAGCCTGCAGGAGGCCATGATTGCCCTGGGTACCGGCATGGGCGGGGCCGAGTCCATGCAACAGGGGTATGAAGAACTCCTGCTGCGCGGTGGTGCACGCATCAACCCTCTGCTGGTGGTCAAGGGCATGAACAATGCCGCGGCCGCCCACATCGCCATTGATTTTGGCTGCCATGGCCAGAGCACGACCTACTCGACGGCCTGCTCATCGTCCGCCATCGCCATCGGCGAGGCGGCCCGCTCCATCCGCGCCGGCCATGCCGATGTGGCCATTGCGGGTGGCAGCGAAGCCCTGTTGACCCTGGGCACGATCTCGGCCTGGCAGGCACTGCGCACGCTGGCCATTCCCGACCCCGCCGATCCGGCCAGTGCCTGCCGGCCT
>Ga0209067_10002549_pt1 | contig 10732 bp, 7 predicted proteins | sample ColStrG_CSR_2013_FD_187199 | JGI IMG/M metagenome (GOLD analysis project Ga0209067, IMG submission 187199) | Freshwater sediment microbial communities in response to fracking from Pennsylvania, USA - Cold Stream Run_MetaG_CSR_2013 (SPAdes)... | ecosystem: Environmental > Aquatic > Freshwater >... | reverse complement strand
CAATAGAGCAGGGCCTAATACCTGCCCGTGACCAGTGCATGTGCAGTGTTTGCGGCTCGTCGGGCGGCAAAATGGATTACCACAACGAGGACTACAGCCGCGCGCTACAAACAGCCCCTATTTGCAAGAAGTGCCACCTAACCCTGCATAACCGCCTCCGGTCACCCAAGTGCGCGGAAAATTGGGCACTTCTCGTAAAGTCATTCGGTAACGGCACCAAGTGGTTTGAATTTATTGATCGGCTTGACGTGTTATCAACTCCCGAACACAGTCGAAGTTGATTCGAGCAAAGCATTTGCTGTGTTTGTTGCAACTAGCGTTTCCTCAGAAGGTCGGTTTTGCGCAAGAACGTCGTTGAAGATGGCCCGACAGCAAACGGCTGGTTCGTTCATATTAACGAACAAAATTTGGAGACGTTTCGATTCCGACTTGGCAGATGATCCGGATTGGCATATGTAGTCGATCTCATCCTGAGCGTGCCAATTACCTGGATCCCTCCACGGTGCTCGCAGACGACGTGCTCGGCCTTGAGCCGGCCGTGAAAGTTCTGGCAGGTATAGCAGTCACGGGCGCAGGCTCGTGAAAGGTCACGGTGCAGGGTGAAGTAGGCGCTTAGCCGTTTTCTGGTGCCTCACTGGGGGAGCAACCTCGTCCTGCAGTACCAGACGTTTCAATCCTCTTGAATCAAGATGCACCGGCAACCCATTTCATTGGTACATCCGGCGTGTGGCAAACGCGGAGCATCTGCCAAGGTATAGCGCGTTTTAGCGGCCTCTAAGCACACGGAACACGAACCGGGGCAAGCTAACAATCGCATCCGTTGCATTCCAAGCCGAGCATACTTCTGGCGCTCTAATTGGTCGCAAACATCAAAAATCATCATCCGTGCGCTTGTCGCCGGGCCTAGCCGCAAACGATTCGCCAGATCTGTCGGCAACCAATTGCCAACATCGTCCGTTCCCCAAAGATGCATCATCGCGGCCGCTATGTGTAAGCCAGCCAGATCCGTTCCATCCAATTCCCCAAGGATGGCTGGTTTGCTTGCATACAGCGTTCGCAAAAAGGCCACATCGTCATCAATATCCCTGTGTTTCCAATCGATTCCAATCCCACGGCCAACCGGTTGGCCAGCTTCGAACGCGATCATCTGCATGCATGCTTGCGTCAAATCGCCCGCCAAAAGACTTTCGAAGCACTGCGACTGCGCTTTCTCCCGCTCTTGGCGAACCTGGTTACGAAAGTCCAGCACCCTTTGCCTACCGGCCTCCGAGCAGATCAATAGTCGCTTATCCGTAACCAACGCCTCCATTCCCTGAGGGTCTGCTTGCGCCAGACGCTGCACAAGCTCTGACTTGGTCCCCGATACCTTGATCTTTCGCTCTTTGGCCAATGTCCTTAGATCGATAGCCGACCGACATTCCAGTCTCTGGAGGATCGAGGCTTCAACAAGCATTTCGCTGCGAATTAGATCGTCAATCGCAACGGCAACAGGCTTGCCCAAGGCGTCTGATAGGTATTGCAGGCGAGCGCCAGTAGGCTCATTGGGCGCAAGAAATGTCGAAAGCAGAACGAGATAGGCTGGATTACTGATCCTTTCGGCTATCTCCTCCTCAATCGGTCTGCCAAATAGCTCCGGCTCTTGACGCGGTTGCGTGGTCCCTGACCCCTGAAAAAGCCTGTCCAATAACCCCATTTTCCCTCCCAAAACCACCAACCTCGCCTCGCCCGCATTACTTTTCCTGCCTAGCCTTTTGAATTTCCCTAGACCTCCCCATTGGGTCGCGAATCATTACTGGTGCGGATCCTTTCCACAATGGCGGCAAACAGTCTTTTTGTCGGCGCCGGCCTCGAGAATTGATGCGGTTACGACGGCGGTCGGTAAAGCAAATATTCCAATGCCAACCAGTGCAATCGCACTGGCGAGGAATTTCCCCAGAGGCGTTATGGGGGCCATATCGCCGTATCCAATGGTTGTTAGCGTTATTACCGCCCACCATAGCGATTCCGGGATGCTCGCAAACTTCGCGGGCTGTGCCTGATGTTCGACCATGTAAATGATGGCGGCAAAGCAATATACGGATATGAGCATCGCGGTCATTGCTACAACGAGCAACTTCTTTCGTCGCCCCACTGCTGCCAGGATGCTGTTTAGGGAATCATCAAAGTCACCCAGGTGCAGCACCCGCAAAAGACGGGTGAGTCGGAATATCCGGAGGAAGCGAAAGTCTGCGGGCGTGAAGTACGTCACGATGACAAGAAAATCCAGCACAGTAAGCGGTTGAATGGCATACCGAATGCGGCCTGCTATCGGATCGGTAAACCGCGGATTCTCCACGCACACCCAAATCCGCAGGCAATATTCAATCAAGAACACGGCCGTCGAAGCGGTTTCCAACACAAAAAACAGTTCTTTGTGTGGATTGAAAATGGAGGCCACGGTCTCAGCCGCCACCGCCGTACAGTTCACCAGAATGATTGCCGCCAGCACGTAGTTGAAGTACCGTGCCGCCTTATTGGACGAAAGCGGATCGTGCAATATTCGGTACCAAAACAGACGCCACGGAATGATAGGAGGTTTGGCGCTATTGGGAGGCATTGCTCGTGCTCCAGGGATGCCAATATTGATATTTAGCGACGGTCTGCTTGAGGGCTATCCGCCGATAGCAATCGCAAAAACTTACGATCACAATATCCTTATGCGAGAGGCGTCATGGGCATATTTGAAAGCATCAAGCGCGGGTTAGAAGAGCACAAGGAACACCATGACCACGTCAAGCAATTCGAGAATATATTAATGGAAGCGGTTGCAAGCGGATCGCTCACCAAAGTCCAAGAAGATCAGATTCGGCGCGCTTTTGGCGAACTCAAGCTGGCCTCCCAGGACCTTGACGCCCTTCGCATACCGGCGTACCACGCGGCTGTAAAAGCAATAGCTGCTATGGACGCCATTTCTCCACAGCACATTGCAGGTCTGCAGGAAGTTCAGCGCTTTCTTAAAGTCGAGGACGAGAGGATTGCACAGGAAAGACAGGAAATTGCTTCGGCCATTGTCCAGCAGGCGGCTGCACAAGGGGGCGTTTCCGGCGCTAAGGAGGAGCAAGTCCGCCATATGCTCTTGCAGCTCAATGTTTCGGCAATGCAATTGCAAAAGACCGCTCTGCCTTCGCTACGCAACGCATTTGCCAGGGCCATTCAAGCGGATTCGATATCAAAGGAGCAGGTTGTTTCGCTGGTAAACCTGCAAAATATCCTCGACGTTCGCGATGATCAAATTCAGGAAGAAAAGTCTAAGCTCTCCCATCTGTATGTCGTCAGCGAAATCCAACAGGGCAGGCTACCAACCGCGACCGACGATGAACTCGTTCTCAAAAAAGCCGAGGTCATTCATTGGCGCGTGACCGCATCCTTGCTAGAGGAGCGTGTCGTCGAGCGGGGCTATGTAGGGGGGTCTCATGGGGTTAGCGTTCGGATTGCCAAGGGACTTACGTACCATGTCGGCTCGTCCAGGGGCCATCTCGTCTCACGGTCGGCAGTCGTTCCCGTGAGCCGTGGCCATCTTCTCGTAACGAACCAGCGTATCGTCTTTCGAGGCGACAGCAAGTCGCTCAACTTTGCACTTCCCCACGTATTGGACGTCCACATGTATTCCGACGGCATCCGTATCACCGACGACAAGGGCAAACCGTATACCCTCGAATTGGCCGACCCCGCCCAAAGTGACATATTGGGTGCAACCGTTCAAAGCGTACTGTCCGCTATTTCCAGTTGAACCGGCAATATCGCTGCAAAGGGATTGCTTTGGCCAGCTGCGGCATGTAGCTTTGCCTGCTTTAAATCTGCCCTTCCGGCCGCCAGTTCCCTGTTCGTCACCCGGAAATCGCAGCGCCAAGGAAAATTCCGCCAAAGGACGTGAGGCATCTAAAACTACCTACTGCCAACTGACTCCCCGCCATATTTCTTGTACGCCGCGATCCAGTTCTCCGCGATCTCTCGTTGCGCCTCTGCAAGCGGAATTTTGCCGCGGCAGACGAGGTGGTGCAGTTCGTTCTCGATCTTGTCTTTGGCATCGGCCCCAAAGCCGCCAACCACATGACGTGGTTCCGGCCACAAATTCTTCTGTGACGTCGGCGATCCGCCGAGTTCGAGGGGGATAAGGTGGTCCTCCTCGTAATCCCGTAAGCGGCGATCCTCATAGCCATACTCGGCGATCTGCCGGCGTTTCATGCTGCCAGTGTAGTTCGCCGGCGGCCGTATCGTTTTCGTGTAGCCACGGACGCAGATCGTCGACCTGATGTTGGCCTGCGTGACATCAGGATTAATGGCGCCTGGCGTGATCTGGTGCCGGGGAAGCGCGTCTTCAATGGGATGGACGACGTCATATTGTCCCTGGGCATCGACACCACCCTTGTCCGCCGCCGGGGTGGGGCCGGCAGCGAAAAGGATGACGCAAGCGAGAAAGGTAGTCGGCGCGCACCGAAGCAGAGCGCCGGTTGCGGAATTGGACATGGGAACAGGGGGAGGGCCGGTAACGAATGTCGTGCATGATACTGCCATTAAATACAGTATCGCCGCTCGAGTCACCGACACCCCTCTCCTTTGAAATAGCGCCGGCATTCCAGGCCGTGATCAAACTCGGACCGTTGCCGGAGACTTGCGGCTGGCGCAGGTCTGGGACGAAGTCTGGAAGCTATGGGCATTGACATTAGCACAGTTAATTGATACAGTGGCACTGTACGTAAACGATTATGAAAACCGCCTACACACTTTCCGAGTTGGCTGCCCTGGTAGAGCTACCCGAGCGGACCCTGCGCTATTACATCCAGATCGGCATTGTCGATCGACCGGAGGGCGAGACAAGGGCGGCGAAGTACGGACAGCGACATTTGGAACAACTTCTAGAGGTTCGAAAATGGCAGCGATCGGGGTTGTCGCTCGAGCGAATTCGGGAGATTCTGGCTACGCCAGGATTGGACGAACCCCCACCGCGCCCGCGCGGACCCGGAACGGTGGAGGTCTGGAGCCATTTGGTGGTTGGTCCGGGTGTTGAGCTGACGCTTGAACCCGGGCGTGCCGGGCTATCACCGGAGGCCGTCAGAAAGTTGTTCAAGGAAGTGGCCAACGCTTACGAGCGGGTAAAAAAGGAATTCCCATGACCTCAGATGCTGTCTTCGCCGCATTCCATGCTACTGCTTTTGGAGAAAGCGTCACTCCGCCAGTATTGCAAGGCATCGATATCAAGGCAACCTTGCACGGACCATTGCTGGATGTTTTGGTCGAGCAACGCTTTCTTAATGCGGGTAGGGATGACATCGAGGTTGTCTACACCTTTCCTTTGCCAGCAAGGGCGCAGGTCGCAGGCCTTGAATTTGTGCTGGGTGGCGTGCGCTATAGCGGTGCAATTCGAAGCAAGGAAGTAGCCGCGCAGCAATATGAAGACGCAATTGACAAGGGGGACACGCCGGTCTTGGTGGAACGAAGCGCAGAGGGCCTATTTACAGCGAATCTGGGCAATTTGCGGGCAGGCGAAGGTGCGCTGGTGAAAATTCGCTACGTACAGCGTGTCCTGGGTGAGGGTGATGCGTGGCGCGTGGCTATTCCAACCGTGATTGCCCCCCGCTATGGCGACCCTGAACGTGACGGCGGGATTGCTCCGCACGCAGCTCCCGTTCATTCAATGTTCGTCGACTATGACCTTGGCTTTGAATTATTAATAGCAAATCGAGTCGATACGACCAGCGTTCGATGCACATCCCACGCGACAGAAGTGGCGACAGTGCCAACGGGCATAACCGTCACCCTGCGCCCGGGAGCAAAACTGGACAGGGATATCGTGGTTTGGGTGCAGGACGCGGAACGCCTTATTGCAATTGCTGGGCCAGATCTGGTCACTGCGGATGGCGAAGCAATCGTTGCCATGGCTGCACTCCGTCTGCCAATTGACGAAAAACAAGGAGGTGTGGCACCTCACCGTCGGCTCTCCTTGCGGGTGGTGTTGGACTGTTCGGGTTCAATGCAAGGCGATTCCATCAACTGGGCGACAGTCGCTTGCCAGCGCCTGATCGCCAAGTTGCACGACGACGATGAATTCTCAATTACGCGCTTTGGAACTGATCATGAACATTGGCGTCCCCGGCTGGTACCTGGGAACGCAAAGGGACGACTAGAGGCTACCGACTGGCTTTACGACGTCCAGGCCGACCTTGGTGGGACCGAGATGCAGAAGGCCCTAGAGGCCGCCTCGTCGCTAGCTGGCGACGCCCGTAGGAGCGACATCTTGCTGATCACCGACGGCCAAATCGAGGCTGCGGACGTGCTCATTGCTGAGGCACGAAAAGCAGGCCACCGAGTCTTCATCATTGGAGTTGGGGCAGCCCCAAACGATCCATTCCTGCGTGATCTGGCGGACGCAACCGAAGGGCGCTGTCAAATTGTCACACCGGGCGAGAGTCTTCCAAACGCCATCGATCCGATCGTCACGCGGATACGAGCTCCCACTGTCGAGGAAGTTACGGTCGAATGGCCGCAGGTCCCTATCTGGAAATTGCAATGGCCACAGCAACCACTTCCCGGTGAAACTGTTTATTTTTTCGCTGGGTTCGAACGGTCTGTTTCGGGCACCCTCCGTGCTCGCTGGCCATGGGGCGAGAACCACCTGGAGGCGCATTCGCCCATTTCGGAAGCCGGCGAACGTGGCGATGCGCTGCGTAGCGTAGCCGCGGGGGAGAGGCTGCGATCAGGCCTTTTTTCGGACCCGGCAAAATCTGCCGAGGACTACCAGCTAGTAACACAGTGGACGTCCTTGATCGCGATCGCTCAACGCGAAGCCGATCAGAAGGCGATGTCCATGCCGCGGCTTGCAAAGGTTGAACAAATGATTCCAGCCGGATGGGGCGGCACGGGCACCATTAAAAGTTTGGATTGCTATTTCATATCAGCGTCCCCGGGCAATTATTCGGACGAGGACTTTAATTACTTGGCGGAAGCAGACGTATATGTCGCCTATGGTCGCCCAGAGCAGGCGGAAGAAATACTCAAGGAAGCGCTGCGGTTGGATCCCAATCTAGCTGGCGCAAGTGAAAAACTTCAGGAAATAAGGGACCTGCTCGTGGCGCGAGGAACTCCGACAACTGAAGAAAGCAAAATCGATCAGCCGCTCCCGATTCCCACTCCTCTGACCCGTCGTGAGCGTATCGATGAAGAGTTGGAAATCCTTCGTCCTTCCCTGGAACGCCCGCTTGAGCGAATCAAGAGACGCCACTTCGCAAATTCGATATCCAACCCATCAATCACAGGCGCCAAAGTTCTGGATGGAATCGCCCTACTGCGGTGGGCCGGAATTTCAGACAAACTTCTTCAGGCGTTCGCATCCGAAGGAGCGGAAAGCATTGATGCGGAAGTACTGGTGAAACAATTACTCGAACTCCTCGAAGCAATTATCGAAAGACGGTATTGGGATTTCAGTGCTGCAGCAACCGGCGATGTACTCCCAGCGCTATGCCGGGGCTTTGAGACATACCTCGATAGCCTGATTTCCCAAGAAAACTGAAAAATGAAAGCATTGAACGGTGTCTTATCGTTTCCGGGATTGGAATAGCCTTCCTCTCCAATTTAGGGTTCATTCGGCCAACAACAATCTGATCACATCAATAGGGAGAAGCTTCGATGAATTTCAAATTGCGAATGACGGCCGCTGAAAATGAACGGTTCAATGAATTGATGGCTATATGCCGTTTGAGGCAAGGCGAATTCGGTCGCGGTGCTGGAGGTCGACAAGGTTGGTCTTGCTACGGATCAGATTTCATCAAGGCAGCATCGGAGCTTTATTTGCTAATAATGCAAGCCGATAAGGATCCCCCAAAAGATTGGCAAGCCGCAACAGGGTACCGGCAGATTCAAATAGTTTGCGACCTACTCTCAAAGGAATTCATCGTTCATGATGTCAGGTCATGTCGGGGTGGTCAAATGACGGCCAAGTCCGTTGATTATCTACGCGACAAATATCTCCGCGACCACATATCAAAGGTGACGACCCTTTCCGCAAACCTTTTAGAAAGAGCTTGGGCGTAATTCGACTTCAGCTTGCGTAACGCCCCGATTGATGCGCCTGGTCTGGTGCTCGCATTGGCAGCCACACTCCATCAGGTTGATCTGTACGCCAAAGATCACGAGAGACTCTGTGAGCAGGCGATGTCCGACGAATGCGCCGACTGATTTTTTGCGCCAAAACGCGTCAATGCACCGCCCGGGGAATTATTGTGTTCCAACCAATTCTCGCGCTGATACACCCGCCTCCCGCCAAAACTCCGGATGGCAACTGAACACCAGGATTTGATGACGCTGCGCAGCATCAAAAAGCACCCGGTGCATCGAGCGAAGCCGCTGCCAGTCCGAGTGAACAAGTGCATCGTCCAAAATGACAAGCGTGGGACGCCCAGCCTGCTTGAGAAGATCCGCGTACGCCAGACGCGTGATAAGGCCCATCTGTTCTCGTGCGCCAAAGCTCAGTTCATCAAATGTTCCGCTCGTCGCCTCGGCCTGCCCCGGTCGGACGAGCGCCCCGGGCGACAGATCTTCGTTGAAGACCAGCTCAGCGCCCGCCATGACCAAGGGCAGGTAGTGCTGCACCTTGGCGCGAAGCGGCGCCTGGAGCCTGCGCTTTTGCAGGTTCTGCTGCTCCTGAAGACGGCGCACCAGCAAATCGAGCGCTTTGGCGTGTAGCGCAAGGTCCGTGAGGCGACGCTCACACGTCTCCAAGGCAGCGCCCAGCCGCGCGCGTTCTTCTTCGAGCCCCTGGCCCGCGGTCCCCTCGAGGCGCGCTCGCAGCTGGCCAATCTCCGTCTGCCGCTGGCCGGCCGCCCGGTCAAATGCCTCCAGGCTCGCACGCAGGCGTGCCACATCCTGGCGGGCGGCTTGGGGCTGCTCGAGCTCGAGCGCACGCTGCGCCGCCTTTACTGCAAGCGCCACCTGTGATCTGTGCGCATTGAGCTCGACCCGCTCTCTGGACGCCGCATCCTGCCGCGTAATACGCTCAGGAGCGTTGACGATAGCCGCGGCCGCGCCGCGCTCCCTTTCTGCCAGTTCCTTGCCGGTACGGGCCTGAATCTCGCGGGTAGCCGCCGCCCGCACGCGATCCGTTGCAGCCTTCATTTCCAGATCCACGGCTGCGAGCGCACTTTCGGCAGCTCGCAACGGCAATGGCGTCTGGGTCTGCGCCGGCCCAAGCTCGCTTATAGCCAAAGCAGCCGCCTCGTGGTTCCGGGTTGCCTCGGTCAAACCTTCGGTCAGCTTTTCAATTCCCCACGGCGCCAGGCCTTTCAATTCCGCGCTGGCCAGTGCCTCGGCGCTTCGCAGCCGTTCGCTGCTAGCCAATGCCGACTCCGCTTCGGCAAGCGAGTTCACGCCCAGCTGTTTGAGGGATGCGGTCAGTCTCTGGGCCGCAGCGGCCACCTTCGTCTTGAGTTCTTCAAGACTAGAAGCCCCAGGGGTCACGGTAATCTGGCCAACATTTTCTATTTGGACGACGACCTCCGTCGTCACGAGGCGCTCTTGCCCACTTTCCACGGACATGCCGTCAATCGTCACCGCGCCGGGAGCGGTCAAGTCAAAGTGCAGGCGCGTGGCTTGGGCGGTCTGCTGCGCCTCCAACAGCGCGTGTGCGTCCCGTAATTTGCGAGCGGCCTCCACGTCTTTGCTGGATATCTCGCGCGCCGGCCGTTGTTCTTGCAAGGACTTGATTTCCCCTGCCTTGGTCTTGGCGCTTTCGACGAGCGCGGCAAGCTTTTCGATCTGACCAGCTGCGTCATCGCGCTGCTTGACGAGCGCCACCCTCCTCTCTTCCTGTGTGGCCTGTGTCACCGCGTCGCTCGCCTGGTCAAAGCGAGCCTGAACACCGGCCTGCTGCTGCTTGGCCTCCTGCAGCGCTGCCTCGGCGTCGATAACCGTTGCTGCCGCCGTCAAGGCGGTTTGGCTGCGTATCTGCAGGTTGACATCCTGATCGGCGAATGTTTTGAGCGTCTGATCGACCAATTCGATACGCTTGTCGAGCAGTTGAAGCGCCTTTTGCTGCCGGTCCAGGTCCTGCTCCTGCTGCTCGAGTTTTGTGGACCGCTGTTCAGCTGCCAGGACCTCGGTGGCCAGAGCCGTCCGGGCGTCCTGCTTTCTTTCCTCGTTCTCTTCGGAAACGAGTTTGGCCAACCGATCGATTTGGTTGCGGTATTGGTCGATTTTTTCGTCCAGCTCCGCCAGCGACAACTTCGTGGTCTCAGCCTCGCTCTCGGCGCTGGCGAGTTCGCCACGGTGCCTACCGGTTTCGGTCAGCAAAGCGTCACGTCGGTCTTTGAGCGCGGCGATAATGGAATCGCTGTGCGAGGTGGCCACCGCGCTGGCTGACGAATCTAGCGCCTGCCGGAGGTAATCGGCCGCGCTTTCAACCGGCTGCTGAATCGCTTGAGCCTGCCCCTGGTCGATCCAGAGCAGGCCCGGAACCCCATGGTGCTCAGGCTTGCTTTCGCCTTTAGTCGGAAACGAATACCCCAAAAGCTCGGCGAGCTGATCTTCGGCAGCATCCCCGTCTTTCAACACGGATCCGATCTGCAGCTCACAGCGAGATTTCTTCAAGAAGGTCTTGCGAAGCTTGTATGAGGTTGAGCCAACAACAAAATCGACTTCAACCGTCGGTGCAGCATCAGGCTCGCCCCAGGGCCGAAGCCACTTGGTGCCCCCTGCTCCGGAT
>Ga0209067_10002548_pt1 | contig 10732 bp, 10 predicted proteins | sample ColStrG_CSR_2013_FD_187199 | JGI IMG/M metagenome (GOLD analysis project Ga0209067, IMG submission 187199) | Freshwater sediment microbial communities in response to fracking from Pennsylvania, USA - Cold Stream Run_MetaG_CSR_2013 (SPAdes)... | ecosystem: Environmental > Aquatic > Freshwater >... | reverse complement strand
GCTGTGCCTTCATGCACTTCGCCGATCTTGTACGACTTGCCGGTATAATAGAGGATGCGCTCGGTGGTCGTCGTTTTACCGGCGTCGATATGCGCCATAATGCCGATATTGCGGTATTTTGCGAGCGGATGGCTGCGGGCCATGATGTTACTCCGGATGAAGAGGGTTCAATAAGACGCGGGCGCTATAGCGGCACAGTCTTGGCAGCGCCAGCCTCGTTACGCGCAACGAGGCCGACGGCTGCGATTACCAGCGGTAATGCGAGAAGGCGCGGTTGGCTTCGGCCATCCGGTGCGTGTCTTCGCGCTTCTTGACCGCGTTGCCACGGTTGTTCGATGCGTCGAGCAGTTCACCCGACAGGCGTGCCGACATCGTGTTCTCCGAGCGGTTGCGCGCCGCCGAGATCAACCAACGAATCGCCAGCGCTTGCGCACGCTCGGCGCGCACTTCAACCGGCACCTGATAGGTCGCACCACCAACGCGGCGGCTGCGGACTTCGATGCCCGGCTTCACATTGTTGAGCGCATCATGAAAAACGCCAATCGGGTCTTTCTTGGCGCGCGCTTCAACGGTTTCAAGCGCGGTATAGACAATGCCTTCAGCGGTGGCTTTTTTGCCATCAAGCATGACACTGTTCATGAACTTGGACAAAACCTCATCCCCGAATTTGGGATCAGGCAAAATGATTCTTTTTTCTGGACGACGACGACGTGCCATATCAAATTCCTTTGTTCTTCAGCTGATCCGAAACATGTTCGGGGCTTACTGTGGCCAATTACTTCGGACGCTTAGCGCCATATTTTGAGCGTGATTGCTTGCGATCCTTCACGCCCTGCGTATCGAGCACACCGCGCAGCACATGGTAGCGCACACCGGGAAGATCGCGCACACGACCGCCGCGAATGAGCACAACGCTATGCTCTTGCAGGTTGTGGCCTTCGCCGGGGATGTAGCTGATGACTTCGCGCTGATTGGTCAGGCGAATCTTCGCCACCTTGCGCAACGCCGAGTTCGGCTTTTTCGGGGTCGTGGTATACACACGGGTGCACACGCCGCGCTTTTGCGGGTTTGCTTCCATAGCAGGCACTTTGGACTTCGCTTTTTGCGGGTCCCGGCCCTTGCGGACCAATTGATTAATCGTTGGCATGAAGCCCTTCACCTTTGCAGTTACTGTGGTTGCTGGGGATTTGGGCCGCCCGTTGCCGGAAAACACAAAAGGCCATCGGCGACGCAAAAGCGCCTCCTAGGCCATCCGCACAAACACTGTTCATGGTCTATGTAATGCCCGATTTTCGTTGGCGAAAGCCGCAAGGCGCGCACCGATTCTGTCGGACGGAGCCGCCCCTAGCGCCAAATCGCGCTTTCGTCAATGGGGGGCGGTGGGGGGCGCCGCCCATCGCGCCATCGCCGGTATCACGCAGTGAATGCGCAGGGGCATTTGGGTGAGGGGGACGGCCCCCGACGCGTGGCGTGCTCGTCATCGCCATCGGCATGGCGCGACTCACCCTCAAACCGCTCAAAACCCGCGTCGAAACGACGCGCATTTGCGTTGAGACACCCAAAATTTGCGTTCATTTGCGTTTGTGTTGCGTTCGAAACCGCCGAAATCAGCCAAAAATGAAAACGACTCGCCGCGCTTTTGAACAGGGTCGGGTGGTGGAAAATTCTGCCGAGTGTGGGTTCGGGGCGTGCAATCGGCGCATCGACGCGCGTTCGAAAGCCCAGAAATCTGGGGGTTTGAGACCGGCGTAAAATCAACGCTTGACAAAACGGAACAAATCATGAATATGAGCGCGCGCAGAGCACTGTGTGGTGCGCGCGCCATGGTGTGGTGTTCGTCCGGCTTGAGGGTGCCTCAGCGCTGCTCGAACGGTTTGATCCGCGCGCTGAGCGTGTTAGTGCCGATGCGCAGCGGCTCGTGGCTCCAATCGGCGACGAACACCGTTGGCCAATCGGCCCCCGGTGCTTGGCTCGCACGGTTGCCGGAGATGACGAGTCCGGCTGACCGGTGCAACCGCTCTTCGGCGGCCACCGTGATCAGCGCGGAGTGATTCTCTTTGTCCTTGCCCTGCACGAACATATTGCCGGTGACCTGCCCGACCGAGCCGGCACACAGATCGACCATATAGTTGGTGGTGTGCCCGTGCGAATCATCAAAACTGTTGTCAGTCAAGACGTTATGCGCGGCGCGACTCTTGACATAATGCCCGCCTTGGCCGCGCTCAAACCGCGAATGGGTTACCGTGAGGCTGGCGACATTGCCGAAATAGATGGCGTGCGCACACGACAGCCCGCGATCACACCGCCCCAGCCCTGCGAAGGTCGAATGATCGATCACCACGGTGGCGGATGGATCATCGGCGCTCAATATGCCCTCTTCGGAATTGCGAAACAGGCTGTTGACCACGGTGAGATTCCCCGTTTCAAGCCGAATCCCCGCGCCGTTGCCATCGGGTACGCGCATGTTTTCAAACACCAGCCCATCCACCCGCGCGCCATGCCCGTGGAGCACCAATGCGGCCTTGCCTTCACAAATCTGGCCATCGAACACGGCACCACCGGGGACGGTCGCCTTGAAGCTGATTTGTCCGTCATGCTGCGTGGCGCACTCGTGATATGTCCCGGGCGCAATCAGGATCGTGTCCGTATGTGCGCCAACTGCCCTGACCGCGTCGTCGAGCCGCCAAAAAGCTTGGTTTGTGCTGACGATCCGGAACGGTGGTGCGGCGTTTTGCGCCGTAACCGCAGATGCGCCGAGCAGTGTAGCCGTGGCCCACAGGTGTTTGAACTTCACTTCATTTCCTCCAACGACATGCCCGACCACGACATTGCTGGGCTGCGACGGAAAGTCAATTTATCGAATCCGCGCCCTACCATCTGTCGTGCGGTTGAGATAAGTCGATTCGATGACGACAACACCCCTTGATCAATTCAAAGCTGTGCTTTCGGGAACCGCGCGCGCGCTAGCGCATGATCCCGACGTGGATCTCAGCTTTACGGCTGAAACGCCGGTGGCACTCGGCAAGAGCTTGCGCGTGCCGATGCCGGGGCGGGGTTTGCAGCCCGAGCAAGTCGCCGAAGCACGCGGCTTTGCCGATGGTATGGCGCTTCGGTTGCGCCACCATGATCCAAAGATTCATGCGGCTCATAGCCCTGCAGATGCGCCTGCCGCCGCGTGTTTTGATGCCATTGAGCGCGCGCGGATTGAGGCGCTCGGCGCACGGGCAATGGCCGGGGTGCGCACCAATCTGGCGCAAGCGCTTGAAATGCGGATGCGCGCTGACCCGATCACGCGGGCGCAGACGCAAGCAGAAGTTCCCGTGTCGACCGCACTCGAATTGATGGTGCGGATGCGGTTGACCGGCGATCCGCCGCCCGAGACGACCGAGGCAGGGTTGATGCACATCGCGGGCTGGATTCAGCAACGCGCGGGCACGCTGCTCGATGGGCTTGAGATGCTTATCGACGATCAGGCAGCATTCGCGCATCAGGCGTGGCTGTCGTTGCAAGGGCTTGATCTGGTCAAAGGCGAAGAGCCGCTCGACGCCACTGACGATGAGAGCGAAAACGAAAGTGAGTCTGAGGAAGGCGCTGATGATGCGGGCGCTGATGACTTGGAGGGCGAGTCCAGCGATGCCGACATGCGCGCCGAAGGCGACCCCAATGCCGATGGCGAGTCGGATGAGACTGCGCAGGGCGAAGACGTGGATGCCGATGGCGAGATGGATGAAGGCGACGGCGATATGGAGGGGATGTTGCCCGTTCGCCCGAACCGGTCGCCCGCAGATATGCTCCCCGGCTTTGATTATAAAACATGGTCGACCGCGCACGACGAAGTGGTCGCCGCTACGGATTTGTGCGAGCCGGAAGAACTGGCGCGGCTGCGTGCCTATCTCGATCAACAATTGGTCCATCTGCAAGGTGCCGTGACCAAGCTTGCCAATCGGCTCCAGCGGCGGTTGATGGCGCAGCAGAACCGCTCTTGGGATTTTGATCAGGAAGAGGGGCTGCTCGATTCTGCGCGGTTGGCTCGTGTGGTCACCGCCCCTGGTCATGCGTTAAGTTATAAGATCGAGCGCGAGACCGACTTTCGCGATACGGTGGTGACATTGCTGCTCGACAATTCGGGTTCGATGCGTGGGCGACCGATCAGCATTGCGGCGATCAGTGCAGATATTCTCGCGCGCACGTTGGAGCGCTGCGGTGTTAAGACCGAAATTCTTGGTTTTACCACGCGCGCGTGGAAAGGGGGGCATGCACGAGAAAATTGGCTCGCAGCTGGTCGCCCTGCGCTTCCCGGACGGCTCAACGATATTCGTCATATCATTTATAAGCCTGCTGATGCCCCGTATCGCCGGGCGCGCACTGCGCTCGGCCTGATGATGCGCGAAGGGCTGCTGAAGGAAAACATCGATGGCGAAGCGCTTGTCTGGGCACACAGCCGGATCATTGCGCGGCCTGAGGAGCGCAAAATCCTGATGGTGATTTCTGACGGCGCGCCGGTCGATGATTCAACGCTCAGCGTAAACAATGGCAGCTATCTGGAGCGCCATTTGCGGCAAGTGATTGGCTGGATCGAGGCGCAGTCGCCGGTCGAGCTTTGCGCGATCGGCATCGGCCACGACGTGACGCGCTACTATACCAAAGCGGTCACCATCATGGACGCCGAACAGCTCGGCGGCACGATGGTCGAACAACTCGCAGGGCTTTTCGATCACTGAGACGACCATATCCGGTGTCGAATCGGCACGATTAACACAATGTAAATTCATTTCATCTTAATAATGTAACGATTCGTCGCTCATCTGCTATTCATCTTGCGCGCTCTAGAGCCTAATCCGCGCCACGCCCCGAAGGAGTTGAAGGGCTGGCTAACAGGAGTGAGATCAAAATGACGACTTTCGCAAAAACGACAGCAGCCGTGCTGGCTTTGGCGCTTGCTCTGCCGATGGCGGCAAATGCCCAAGCAACTGCGGCGGCACCTGCCGCAAAGGCTAAAAAAGCCATGACCTTTGATTGCTCAAAGGCTGGCAACAAAAACAAGGCTGCGTGCAAAACGGCGGCTGCTCCTGCGGCGGCTGCTAAGCCCGCCATGGCGGCACCTGCAGCCAAGAAGTCCACGCTCGGCAGCATGATGGCGGCTAAGCCCGCAGCGGCCAAGCCTGCTGCAAGCAACGGCAACACCGTCGCCTACACGACCAAATCGGGCAAGACGATCCATTACGATTGCTCAAAAGCCGGCAACAAGAACAAGACGGCGTGCAAAGGCCATTGATTGCCACGTAAAGCTTGAACATCCAACGAGGGGGTGACGCCGTTGCGCCACCCCTTTTTGTTGCCTGATGTAAAATGATTGTCACGGAACTGACGTCAGGAGTTCCTAGGGCTGGACTCAGGGCTAAGGGGTGTTAGGCTTAGGCTGTCGATTCGCGGGTTCGTTGCAATTGATGGGGCCTCGCAGCCTGAAGCTGTTCTGAACGTGAGGGGTAGAGCTTATGACACCATTTCCTAAATTATTGATTGGCGGCGGAGCGACGGCGCTGCTGGCCGGACTGGCGCATTATGCAATGGGGCAGGGCTTTATCGACCATCTGACGCAAACGACGACGCCCGCGCTCGCGGCCGATCCCGGCGCGAATGTCACAACGGTTAAATTCAGCGATTCACCCCTGACGCGGATTGCCTATCTGTCGGGCCCGGTCACCGATCAAGCGCAGCGCGACAAGCTGCTTCAAGATGCGCGTTCGGTTCCCGGCGTTGCTGATGCACGTTGGGTCGATTCGGCGCCTGCCGCTGCCCCGGCGGCCGTCGCGGCTCCGGCTGAAAAACCCGCGACGGCAGAAGCAGTTAAGAGCTGTCAAGCGGATGTTGATGCCGTTGTGCAGGGCAAGTCGATCGAATTTGCCTCGGGCACCGCAAGCCTGACACCAGATGGCCAAGCGCTGGTCGACGCACTCGCTGCAAAACTGGCACCGTGCAACGGAACAAGCGTTGAAATTGCAGGTCATACCGATGTCACGGGCAGTCCCGCACATAACCAGACGCTTTCGGAAGCGCGAGCAAAAACGGTAACCGATGCGCTGGTCGCTAAAGGTGTTCCAGCCGCGCGATTGACCGCAAAAGGCTATGGCGCATCCAAACCACTGGTTCCCGGTCATGATGCGGCCGCGAACGCGAAGAACCGTCGCATCGAATTTGCCGTGATGGCTGCGAAATAGGGGATTGATCATGCAATTATGGTTTGAAACGCTCGCTCTGTTGTTGATCACTTACCTCATCGGGTTGGGTGTCGCTTGGCTCGTTTGGGGCAAGAACAAGTCATCGCATTAGGATCTTGTCGACAAGATCGCTTAAATCGGGCGCGGAAAGGATTGGGTTATGTTGGAATTGGTAAAATATTATTGGTGGGGCTTCCTGCTGGCGTTGATCATCGGATTTGTGACCGGCTATTGGGCTTGGGCACGTCATCGCAACGCGAAAATGGGCATGGCTGGAACTGCGACCGGCGCGCTCGGCGCTGTCGGCGGGTTGGCAACGGGTGCCGCAGGCGCGGCGCTTGGCGCGGCAAAATCAGCCGGAAGCGCTGTTGCTGACACCACGAAATCGGTCGCTGGTGCGGCCGCAGATGTCGCGCATGGCGCGGTCGATGCAGCGGCCAAGGTCGGTGATGCGGCGACAGGCGTGGTCGGCGGCGCGGTCGACATGGCCAAGTCGGCGGGCGGCGCAGTCGTCGATGGCACGAAGTCGGTGGCTGGTGCAACGATCGATGCTGCGCATGGCGCCGTCGGCACGGCGACGGGGGCGGCCACTGCAGTAGGCGGGGCTGCGGCTGGCGTCGTCGGCGGTGCGGCCGGAATGCTAGGCGGTGCGCTCGGTGCCGCTAAATCGGCTGCGGGAAGCGCTGTGGACGCAGCGCATAGTGCCGCAGGCGGTGTCGTTGACGCTACCACATCAGCAGGTGGTGCGGTGGTTGATGGCACTAAATCGGCGGTCGGTGCCACGGTTGATGGCGCGCAAGGCGTGGCTGGCACTGCGGCTTCTGCTGCGGGCGGCGTTGCATCGGGCGTGGCCGCCGTCGGTGGGGCCGCTGCGGCCATGGTCGGCTCTGGCGCTGCTACGGTTGCAGGTATTGTGAAGCCGAAAATCGCTCCAGCTGTGGGTGAGCCTGATGATCTGCTCAAGATCAAGGGAATCGGGCCGAAACTCAATGAAGTCTGTCACAGCTTGGGTGTGACGCGCTTTGATCAAATTGCAAAATGGTCGTCGGCAGACGTCGCAGAGGTTGACCAGCATCTGATCGGTTTTCACGGTCGGATTGAGCGCGATAATTGGATCGAACAAGCGGGTCTGCTCGCGGCCGGCAATATCGCCGCTTTCGAAGCGAAGTTCGGCAAAATCGATAGTGAGAATAAGTAAGCGCCCATTCGGGTATTTTTGGGTCGCGGCGGCGCTCTTGCTGGTTACCGGCGGAGCGATTGCCGCGACCAATCTTGTGGAAGAACAGCGGGCTCTGGTGCGTGCGCGGCAGGCGCGCGATTCGGCACTTGTGCGTGGAAAGCTGCTCGATCAGCAGGCCGCTTCGGCGCGCGACGATGAGACTGCAGCACTGGCGCGTACAGCTGCCATCGCCGCACGGGTGCAGGCCGCCGAGGAAGATGTTGCGGCAGCTCACACGCGGATAGACGTCATCGAGACATTGCGACGGCGTCAGCGCGCGCGGCTCGCCGACAAGCAGCAGCCCGCAGTAAAGCTGATCGCCGCGCTCGAACTGATCGGTCGTCGTCCGGCGGGGTTGGCGATGGTTCAGCCGGGATCGTTGCGTGATTTCCTTCATCTGCGTGCGGTTTTGGCCGCGATGACGCCGGTTATCGCCGCGCGTACCACCGATCTGCGCGCTGAGGTGCAGCGTGGTCGGGTGCTGCGGCAGCAGGCTGATGTGGCGCTCTCGGCGCTCACCGACAGCCGCGAGCGGCTTTTGGCTCAGCGCGCTGCGCTTGCTAAGGATGCTGAAGCCGTTCGGGTGCGCGCGGATGCGCTCGCGTCGAGTGCCTTGCACGAGCAGGATCGTGCCGTGGCCATGTCGGAAAAGGCGCGTGACATTCGATCGCTCATGACGGCGATCGAAGCCGAGAGCGAGATTAGCGAATCACTCGCCACGCTTCCGGGCCCGCTGCTCCGCCCCGCGAACGTCGCTCATTTCGAGGGCACTCTGCCGTCGATTTCGGCACCATTAAAACCTCCTGCGCTCAGCTATAGATTGCCGGTGGTTGGTGACATTGTGAGCGGCCTTGGTGAGGAAACGACCCCCGGCGTCCATGCGCGCGGCCTGACGATCTCAACCCAACCCAACGCTGTGGTCGTCGCGCCGAGTGATGGGCGGATTGCCTTTGCCGGCCCCTATCGGGGATTTGGTCAGATCATCATCATCGATCATGGACACGGGCTCACAAGCCTGATCACCAATTTGGCACGACTCACCACGCACGTTGGAGCCAGTGTGATCAGCGGCAGCCCGCTTGGTTATGCCGAAGGGGAGCAGCCGACCGTCACGGTGGAGTTACGCCGCGCGGGAACGCCGATCGATATTACCCCGCTGATCTCCTGAAATCTGCCTCTTTCGCTGGCTCCAGATTCGCTCTATGCTCTGGACAGTTCGAGAAAGATATATCGCTATGGCCCTTCAAACTTTGCGCGCGGCGCTGCTGGTTTCTGTTCTGACGCTTTTGCCGGCAGCGAACGCGACGGTCGCGGCGGCCGATACCAACCTCAATCGCGAATTTGCACCTTTTTGGGCCGTTTTTGATCGCATCAAGGCCGATTATGTCGATCCTACCGATGACAAGAAGCTGGTTGATGGCGCGATTGACGGCATGCTCAAAAGTCTTGATCCGCACAGTTCATACGAAACCGGCACCGAATACGACAATCTGCGTTCGCTCACCGATGGCAATTATGGTGGACTTGGTCTTTCCGTGACGCTTGAGCAAGGTGCGGTCAAAGTCATCGCGCCCACCGCAGACACCCCCGCTTGGCGCGCGGGGCTCAAGCCCGGTGACTATATCACGCACATCAATGGCGAATTCATTATCGGGGACAGCATCAATGAGGCGGTCGACAAAATGCGCGGCAAACCCGGCACCTCAGTCACGCTCACCATTCTGCGCAGCGGACGCGAAAAGCCTTTCGATGTGACGCTGACGCGCGCGATCATCGAGATTAAGCCGGTGAAATGGGAATTGAAGGGGCAGATTGGGGTCATTACCATCAGCCAATTCTCGCGTAACGCTGGATCTGAGGTTCGTCAGGCGCTGCTTGGGATTGATCGCAAATTGGGTCACCATGCGCTCGGGTATATCGTCGATTTGCGGTCAGATCCTGGCGGACTGCTCAATGAGGCGGTCGATGTTTCTGACGAGTTTCTCGAAAGCGGGGAGATCGTTTCACAGCGCAGCCGTGACCCGCGAGACACGCTGAGGTGGAATGCTCGTCCGGGCGACGATGCCCACGGGCTGCCGCTCATTGTACTCGTCGACATTGGCTCGGCTTCCGCTTCGGAAATTGTTGCGGGAGCGCTGCAAGATCATCACCGCGCCCTGATCATGGGCCAGCGCAGCTTCGGAAAAGGATCGGTACAATCGATTTTCGAATTTGGCGGCAAGCGTGCCTTGCGGCTGACGACGGCGCGTTATTACACGCCGTCGGGCCGTTCGATTCAGGAGGGCGGGATTGAACCCGACATCGCTGTGCCGCAGTTAAGCGATCCCGATTATAACTCCAAACTACAGCCGCGTGAGGCTGACCTGCGCCGCCATCTAATCAATCAAAACAAGGTCGACAACAAGTTGCTTGAGTCGGACACAAAGCCCGATCCGCGTTTCTCCGCAACGCCCGAAGAGCTCAAATCCAAGGGTGTCACCGATTTTCAAATGACCTACGCGATTGATACACTCAACCGGCTGGCGAAATCGCCTGCGGGACTGGCACAGATGGGGGCAAAATGACGTCGTTGCGTTCAGTTAATTTGGTCGCTCTCGGGCTTCCGGTAGCGCTCATGGTGGGGGCGCTGGCGAGTCAATTTCTTGGCGGGCTGGTGCCGTGCGAAATGTGCTGGTGGCAACGCTGGCCTCATATCGCAGCTATCGGCATTGCGGCGGCGGCATTTTTCGTCCCTGTGGGGCAGATGCGGCGCGTTTTGATTGCCGTGGCGGCTGGAGGCATTCTCACGAGTGGGTTGATCGGCGTTTATCATGCGGGGATCGAATATCAGTGGTGGGAGGGGCCTGCGCGCTGCACCGGAAATGGCGGACACACGCTGGAAGAATTACTTCGACAAACACAGATTGTGATGTGTGATCGCCCGCAATGGAAATTCCCCGCCGACGCCGCCTATGGCATTTCGCTGGCGGGTTTTAACGCGATCATTTCGACCGTCGGCGCGACACTGATTTTCCTGCGGGTGGGGGGTGCCCGATGACCGCCGCGTCACTCGCCAATGCACCGGACACTGACTCGATGCTGCGGGTCAATCAGGCGGGCGAATTCGGTGCCAAGCGTATCTACGCGGGGCAGCTTGCGGTGATGGGCAACCGTCATCCATCGGCGCAGCTCATCGCACACATGGCAGCTCAGGAGGAGCATCATCTCGCAACCTTCAACACCATGATGGCGATACGCGGAACCCGCCCCACATTGCTCCAACCGATCTGGCATGTGGCTGGCTTCGCGCTCGGTG
>Ga0209067_10002547_pt1 | contig 10733 bp, 7 predicted proteins | sample ColStrG_CSR_2013_FD_187199 | JGI IMG/M metagenome (GOLD analysis project Ga0209067, IMG submission 187199) | Freshwater sediment microbial communities in response to fracking from Pennsylvania, USA - Cold Stream Run_MetaG_CSR_2013 (SPAdes)... | ecosystem: Environmental > Aquatic > Freshwater >... | reverse complement strand
GCGCGCGGGCCGCGTTCCCGGCCTGCTCAACATGCTTGTTCCCTGGCGGCTCGCCCCCGGCAAGCTGATCCTGCTGGCGGTGTCGGGCCTGCTGCCGCTGCTGTGCGTTTTCCTGTTCTGGTGGCTCGACCTGGGCTGGGACGCCGTGGACAATTTCCTCGGTGGGCCGCCGCCCGCAGACGGCATGTCCCTGCGCCAGCAGCTCGAATTCGAACTGGCTTTCAATCTTTGTGGCGCACCGCTGTTGTTCGTGCAGCCGCTTTGTGTGCTCTACACGTGGTCAGCATCGCGGTCGCTATCGGCCGACTTGCTGGCGGTAGCCGCCAACTGGCGGTGGGCGCTGGGGCTGGCCCTGATCTCCATCCCCATCGACATGGGCCTGAGCGCCTTCGACGCGGGCAGCGTACCCGAGATGCTGCTCAGCCTGCTGGCTGACATCGGTATCGAGATGGCGATGGGTGCCTTTACGTTTGTCCTGCTGCAGCGCGCACTGCGCTGAGGCCATTGCGACGGGGCGCTGCGCTCCCGGTCGGCCCTCAGGGCATTCCAGCCATTGCTTTGCGCGCTTCGTCGCAATCGGCTTGCCGGGGGCTTTGCGGCCCGGGCACAATTTCAGTGTCCGGGTTCCCGCCCACTGTCGTCGAGGTCTCCATGAAGCGTCCCATAGCCACCGTATTCCTCGCGTTTGCCCTGGCCAGCGCGGGCGCCGCGCAGGCGCAGTCCAGCACCTCCGATCACGACGGCTGGCCGTCGTCGTGGCTGGACAGCACGCTCGGGTCCGTTTTCGGGGGCGTCTCCTACGGCGACCCGCGCGACCGGGTCGTGGGCTCCGACAAGCTCATCCACCAGATCCGCAGTATCTCCGGTGTGCACGGCATTGAAGTGCGCGGCCCCATCAACGTCGTGCTCAAGCAGGCGCCGGTGGAAAAGCTGACGCTGCATACCGACGACAACCTGACCGCGCTGATCGAAACGCCGGTGACCGACGGCATATTGGCCATCGGCATCAAGCACGGGGCGGGTTTCCGCAGCCGTCACGCGGTGGGCGTGACGGTAGAGGTGCCGCACCTGCAATCGATCAAGCTGCTGGCATCGGGCGACCTCGTCTGTGCCGATTTCGAGTCCGATATCTTCGAAATCACGGTTCATGGCTCGGGCGATGCCCGCATCGATGACCTGCGCGCCGGCACCGTTGCCGTGCTGATACAGGGGAGTGGCGACGTGCGGCTATCCGGCACGGCGCCCAAGCAGGGCTACGTCATCGAAGGCTCCGGCGACCTCGATGCCAGTGAACTGGCCGGCCGGGATGTGGCCGTGCGCATCAATGGCAGCGGCGACGCGCGCGTCTGGGCCACCGATAAGCTGTCGGTCGACATCAACGGCTCGGGCGATGTGCACTACCGCGGCAAGCCGACCGTCGCCAAATCCATACATGGCTCCGGGGATTTGACCGCCGACTGAGCCAGGGCATGACCTTGCCCGGGACCGCTATGCTATGGCGTTTTCCTGGGGGGTATTGTGTCCAACCGTCTTTCAACGATAGTTACGCGCACCGGTGACGATGGCAGCACCGGACTGGGTGATGGCACCCGCGTAGGCAAGGCCAACCTGCGCGTTTCGGCCATGGGCGATGTGGACGAGCTCAACTCGCATATCGGCCTGCTGCTCACCGAGGTGATGGCGCCCGAAGTGCGCGAGGACCTCGTCGACATCCAGCACGATCTCTTCGACCTGGGCGCCGAGCTGTGCCTGCCCGGCCAGGCGCTGCTGCCCGAGCGCCGCGTGATCCGCCTCGACGAGCGCCTGGCGCACTACAACGCCAGCCTGCCGCGCCTTGAGGAGTTCATCCTGCCCGGCGGTTCGCGTGCGGCCGCGCAGGCGCACGTCTGCCGCACTGTCGCCCGGCGCGCCGAGCGCTGCCTGGTGGCCCTGGCTGGCGTGGAGCCGGTGAGCGACAATGCCCGGCATTACTGCAATCGTCTCTCCGACCTGCTGTTCGTCCTGGCCCGTACCCTCAACCGTGCGGCCGGCGGATCCGAACCCATGTGGAATTCCCAGCGCCTGCGCGACGCCTGAACCACGGATGTGGAGCAACTGGATGAAAAAAGGACTTCCCGCCACGGCCGTGGCCATCGCGGCCCTGTCGCCCGCCGCATCCGTGCCGGCGTCGGCTGCGCCCGCGGCGGACCTGCCGCCCGGATTTTCGGTCATGGCCGCGCACGAGATCGCCGTGCGCTGCGATGTGGAACTTGAGGCTCGCCGCCAGCAGCTCGAGCGCATGGAACGGCACGTGGGGCCGGGACGCATCCTGGACGAATTCAACGCGCTGTCCTTGCGTTCTGGCGGCTTTGACGACCCGCTGGCGGTCCTGCAGAACGCCGCCCCCGACAAGGAAACCCGAGCAGCAGCCCTGGCTTGCCTGGAAAAGCTCGTGCCCTTTTCCACGGAGCTCTTTCAAAGCACCAAGGTCTACGCCCGCGTACAGGCTTTCAAGGCCACGCATCCCGAGGACCAGGCCTACCGGCGCCTGTTGCTCGAGAACTTCGAGGATGCCGGCGCCTCGCTCGCCGAGGACCAGCGCATCCGTGTCAAGGCGATCCAGGACGAGCTCAATACCCTGGGGCTGCGCTTTCGCAAGAACGTCAATGACGTTGCTACAACCGTTGCGCTGACACCTCAGGAGGTCGAGGGCTTGCCGGAAGACTGGCGCGCGGCGCGCAGCCGCGATGCGGCCGGCAATTTCCTGGTGACCCTGGACTACCCGTGCTACGGACCCTTCATGGAGATGGCCGTCAACGATGAGGCGCGCCAGCGCGTCTGGACGGCCTTCCAGAACCGCGCAGCGCCGCAGAACCTGGAGCTGCTGGATCGCGCACTGGTACTGCGCAGCGAGCTGTCGCAACTCTACGGCTTCCCCGACTACGCCACGTTCTCCCTGCGCCGCAAGATGGCCGGATCGCCCAAGGCCGTTGCGGATTTCCTGCTGTCGGTAAAGTCGGCCGTCGACGAGGTGGAGGCGCGCGAGCTTGAAGACCTGCGCCAGGAAAAGGCCGCGATGAAGGGCGTGCCGGCCGAACTCGTGCGCCTGGAGCGCTGGGACATCGCCTTCCTGCAGCGGCGCATCTTGCTCGACCGCTACAAGATCGACGCCGAAGCGCTGCGCGAGCAGCTTCCCACCGAAGCGGCAACGCGCTTCGTCATGCGTATAGCCGAGAAGCTCTACGGCATCCGTTTCGTGGCCCGCGACGTCCCGGCATGGCATTCGTCGGTGCGCTACTACGAGGTACACGAAGCCGGCGCAGCGGCATCGGGCGCCGCGTTGAGTGGCGCGGCCGGTGGTGCATCGGGCAACGCGGCCGGCAGCCTGATCGGCGGCATCTACCTGGACCTGTATCCGCGCGAGGGCAAGTTCAGCCACGCGGCGGCATTTGGCATCCGCAATGGGTCCGTGCTCACGGGCCAGCATCCCATCAAGGCCCTGGTCTGCAATTTCAACAGCCGCGGCCTCACGCCCGACGAACTCTCCACCCTGGTCCACGAATTCGGCCACGTGTTGCACGGCGTACTGTCCCGCGCCCGCTACGCGGACCAGTCGGGCACGGCCGTGCGCTGGGACTTCGTCGAGGTGCCGTCGCTCATGTTCGAGGAATGGGCGCGCCGTGGCCAGTCGCTCGCCTTGTTTGCCGAGGTGTGCCCGGAGTGCAAGCCCCTGACGCCGGAACAGATCGATCAGCTGGCAGCGGCCCGCCGCTTCGGCGCCGGCATGCGCTATTCACGCCAGTGGCTGTTCGCATCCTATGATCTGGCCCTGCATACCGGCGCACCCAAATCCGCGCTGGATCTCTGGGAACAGATGGAAGGCGCAAGCCGCCTGGGTCATGTGGCCGGCACGATGATGCCGGCGTCCTTCACGCACATCATGGGCGGCTACGAAGCCGGCTATTACGGCTACATGTGGTCGGAGGTTCTCGCCCTGGACATGCTCTCGGCGTACAACGGCAATCTGCTCGATCCCGTCGTCGGCCGGCGCTACCGCCGCACGATCCTCGAGCCCGGTGGCAGCCGGGCGCCGCAGGAGATCGTCGAGGAATTTCTGGGACGCAAGCCCAGTCCCGACGCTTTCTTCGCGGAAATTACGGGTAAGGCGCGCGATTCGGGTCCGGTCAAGGCGGGAACACCGTAGGCGGTGGCCCGGCAGGTTCCGCAGCAGGTACGACTGTCGCTGCGGCAATACCTGCATCGGTACCCGCCCCAGTATCAGATGCAGTACCCGTCGCAGCACCCGATGGTGTAGTCGCTGCACTACTCGCTCTAGTCGCCGCTTATTTCGCCGGTCTACTTGCCAACGCTGGCCGAGGCATTTTCCAGCGCACGGCGTCGCTCCCGCACCCCGCTGGCCAGCGTCTCCAGGCATTCCAGGCTCTTGTCCCAGCCCAGGCAGCCATCCGTGATCGATTGGCCATAGACCAGCTCCCGCCCCGGCACCAGGTCCTGCCGGCCGGCGATGAGATGGCTCTCGATCATCACACCCACGATGCGCGCATTGCCGGTTGCCAGCTGCTGGCCGATGTCGGCGCACACCTCCACCTGGCGCTGGGGATCCTTGCTGCTGTTGGCGTGGCTGGCGTCGATCATCAGGCGCTGTGCCAGGCCAGCCTTGGCGAGTTCGGCGCACGCGGCGCCCACGCTGGCGGCGTCGTAATTGGGACGCGCGCCGCCCCGCAGGATCACATGGCAGTCCTCGTTGCCGCGCGTCGACACGATGGCCGAATGACCCGCCTTGGTGACGGACAGAAAGTGATGGGGCTGCTGCGCCGCCTTGATCGCATCGACGGCGATGCGCACATTGCCATCCGTGCCGTTCTTGAAGCCCACCGGGCAGGATAGTCCGGAGGCCAGCTCGCGGTGGACCTGCGATTCGGTGGTGCGCGCGCCGATGGCGCCCCAGCTCACCAGGTCTGCCAGGTATTGCGGCGTGATCATGTCCAGGTATTCGCACCCCGCCGGCAGGCCCAGCTCGCTGATTTCCAGCAGCAGCTCGCGGGCCATGCGCAGGCCCTGGTTGATGCGGAAGCTGCCGTCGAGGTCCGGGTCGTTGATGAGGCCCTTCCAGCCCACCGTGGTACGCGGCTTTTCAAAGTACACGCGCATGACGATTTCCAGGTCGCCGGCGTAGCGGCGGCGTTCGGCCACCAGGCGCTGGGCGTATTCGAGCGCGGCGCGCGGATCGTGGATGGAGCAGGGGCCGATCACCACGACCAGGCGGTCGTCCATGCCGTGCAGTATGCGGTGGATCGCCACCCGTGCATCGTGCACCGAGTGCGAGGCTTTTTCCGAACAGGCCAGCTCGCCGATGAGGTGGGCGGGCGGAACGAGTTCCTTGATCTCCTTGATGCGGAGATCGTCGGTCATGAATTGCATTGCAACACTCCAGACGGCTGGCAACGGGCCGGCGTAAAAAAACCGCCAGGTTTTGGCCCGGCGGTTGGTTACTGTACCACTGCCGGGGCAGTGGCTTTTTGACCCGGCTAGAAGCGCAGGCGCACCCCGAAGCGCGCGGAATTGGACGGCACGAAACCGTAGAACTCGGGTACCGATCCCGTGCTGTCGGTGAGCCGGTAGCTGCCAAAGAGCGCCATGTTGCGCGTCAGGCTGTAGTCCACGCGCAGGTCCATGTCCAAGCCCTGGCCGCGGCCGGTCAGCATGCCGTCGGCGCTCATCGACAGCAGCCAGCGGTCGGCCAGCCGGCCTTCGCTCGAGATGTGCATGCTCGGCAGATTGCCCGGCCGCAGGCGGTCGGCCGAGGGCGATAGGAAACGCTGCCAGGTGTTGCTGCCCTCCACCGTCGTGGACAGACCGACCTTGACGTCCCAACGGCTGTGCGCCAGCCAGGTGTAGCGATAGGTGGCGCGCAAGCGGTCCAGGGGGCCTATGGCATCGTCCAGGCTGGCGTGCGAAAGGAGGTCGAATCCGTAGTCGGCCGGCAGGCTAAAGAGCAGTTCCTGGCCGCCCCCCAGGCTGGTCACGCCTGGCAGCATCGGCATGCGTGCCCCCGGCTGTGCCAGGGTGATGAGGCGATAGTCGGTAGGGCTCGCTGCCTCCCGATCAGGATCAGACGCCCCAACGGGCGGCGCCGTGGGTCCGGCCGAGGCGAGGGCCCCGTAGGAGAGGAAAAATGTTCCCAGGAGCCGTTTTACCAACGCTCCGCTGGTCTGGCGACGGTTTCCGCACTTGGACCACATGCTGGGGCCTCCGGTACCGGCGGCTGCGTTCCGGCCAGGCCCGGAAGCCATGACCGGGTGGGCCGGGCGGACAGCGCCGCCTGTGCTGCAATTGAAAACCCTTCCGGGAATTTTGGCTAGTGTTTGTCCAGGACGCAACCGAAAAATAGCCGAAGAACGGCCGCATTCCTATCGGCTAAAGCGCGTAGCCCGCTTGGGCGAGACCAGCCGGGCCGGTCGGGCCGCAGGCGCTGTTGCCTGCCTCAGCCGTCAGGGCCAGCTGCTGCTGCGGTCAGCCGCCGGTGCCGCCGATTGTCAGCCCCTCGATGCGCAGGGTGGGCTGGCCTACGCCCACCGGCACGCTCTGGCCTTCCTTGCCGCAGGTGCCGATGCCTGAGTCCATGCGCATGTCGTTGCCGATCATGGTGACGCGCGTGAGTGCGTCGGGGCCGTTGCCGATGAGCGTGGCGCCCTTGAGCGGGGCACCCAGCTTGCCGTTCTCGATAAGGTAGGCCTCGGCCATCGAAAAGACGAACTTGCCGTTGGTGATGTCGACCTGCCCGCCGCCGAAATTGCGCGCGTAGATGCCGCGCGACACCGAGCGGATGATCTCCTCGGGGTCGGCGTCGCCGCCCAGCATGCAGGTGTTGGTCATGCGCGGCATGGGCAGGGCGGCGAAGGACTCGCGCCGCGCATTGCCGGTGGGCGCCGTCTTCATGAGGCGCGCATTCATGCCGTCCTGCATGTAGCCGCGCAGGATGCCATCTTCGATCAGCACAGTGCGCTGTGTGGGGTTGCCCTCATCATCGATATTGAGCGAGCCGCGCCGCTCGGCGATGGTGCCATCGTCGATGACGGTGACGCCCTTGGCCGCAACGCGCTGGCCGATGCGGCCGGCAAAGGCGCTGGAGCCCTTGCGGTTGAAGTCGCCCTCCAGCCCATGGCCAATGGCCTCGTGCAGCAGGATGCCGGGCCAGCCGGGCCCGAGCACGACACTCATCACGCCGGCGGGCGCAGGACGCGCCTGCAGATTCACCAGCGCCATGTCCACCGCTTGTTGCGCGTATTCCTGCAGCAGCGCCGGCGTGAACACGCCCAGTCCCGTGCGGCCGCCGCCGCCGGAGAATCCCTGCTCGCGCCGGCCGTTTTCTTCAACGATGACGGTGAGCGAGATGCGCACCAGCGGCCGCACATCGGCGGCGAGCAGGCCGTCGGAACGCGCCACCAGCACCACGTCGTATTCCGAGGCGAGATTGGCCATCACCTGGCGCACGCGCGGATCGATCGCGCGCGCGGCCTGTTCGAGCTGCTCGAGCAGGCGTACCTTTTCGGTCGCGGGCAGCGAGGCTACCGGGTCATCGACGCCATAAAGGGCCTTTTGCGACCGGGTTTGGAGCTGCGCAGCGGCAGCGGTCTTGCCGCTGCCGCTGCGGGCGATGGAGCGCACAGTGCGCGCTGCCTGCAGCAAGGCGTCATTGGAGATGTCGTCGGAATAGGAGAAAGCCGTGCGCTCGCCACTGATGGCGCGCACGCCGACCCCCTGGTCGATGCCGAAGCTGCCCGATTTGACGATGCCCTCCTCGAGCGCGTACGACTCGGAACGGGTGTACTGGAAGTACAGGTCGGCGTAGTCGGCCTTGTGCTCGAAGACGCTGGCCAGGGCGCGCTGCAGGTGCGTTTCGTCCAGGCCATAAGGCTCGAGCAGCAATGCGCGGGCGGTGGAGAGGCGCTGGATCGCGGGTTCAACGGGGTTCATGCATACACTCCTGACAGATTCATGCGTGCCGCGAACCGAAGATCGGCCCGGCGGGTTCGGACAATGGCAGCTCACGCGACCTACTATGCAACAGCGCGCGCTGCCGGCTCACACCAGCACCCGGTGGGCCAGCGCGGGCAGGCTGGCGCGGCACCGGGCGATGCGGCCCAGATCGATTTCTCCGCCGACCACACCGGCGCCCGCCGGGACCACCGCAACGACTTCTCCCCAGGGATCGATGAGCATCGAATGACCGAAGGTGGCGCGGCCATTGTCGTGCTGGCCGCCCTGCGCCGAGGCAAGAACGTAGCAGAGGTTCTCGATCGCGCGGGCACGGAGCAGGGCTTCCCAGTGGGCCTTGCCGGTGGTCGCGGTAAAAGCGGCCGGCACGACAATGAGATCGGCGCCGGCAAGGCAACGGTAAAGCTCGGGAAACCGCAGGTCGTAGCATACCGACAGGCCGACGCGCAGCGTGGTGGCGCCGATGGTGCAGTCGACCGCCACGGGTTCCTGCCCGGGAAGTATGGAGCGTGACTCGTCGTACGACTCCTCGCCCTGGCGAAACGAGAACAGGTGGATCTTGTCGTAGCGCGCCACGCGCGCGCCCTGGGGGTCAAAGACCAGCGTGCTGTTGTAGACGCGATCCGGGTCGGCAGCTGCCAGCGGCAGGGTGCCGCCGACCAGCCAGATGGCATGCCGGCGCGCCTGCCCGGCCAGAAAATCCTGGATGGGGCCGGCCCCCTCGGCCTCGCGCACGTCGACCTTGTCGCGGTCTTTGTGGCCCATCAGGCAGAAATACTCGGGCAGCACCACCAGCCGCGCACCGCCGAGCGCCGCCTGCTCGATAAGGGTGGCGGCGGCCTGCAGGTTGGCGTCGACCCGCGTGCCGGAGATCATCTGCACCGCAGCCACGCGTATTCCCGTACCTGTCTGTGTTGCCCCGCTCACGATTTGCGCACCCCGATGATGTCCCTGCCCACGATTTTGCAGCGCCACCTGCTGATTATGCGTCAAGCTGCCGCGCTCGCCCGCGGCGTCCGCCCGGTGACGTAGCCCGATCCGACCGCCCCCGCCAGGCGCTGTTTCGCATGTGGGGGCGGCAGGCCCGCATTGCATCCCTCAACCGCAAATTCGCAGGGGTCTTTACCGGGCGTTCAATCGCTGCCTGCCGCGGTGGCAGACCGCGATTCGAATTTCTCCTTTTCCACCTTGGGGTCAGCCCATGAGCCGGTCACCGTGTAGACATTGGTAAAGGCCGCCTGCAGCGGCTTGCGGAACAGGTAATTGGCGATGAAGGTGCCCACGCCGATGGCCGGGTTGACCAGGATGTACGCCAGCGACGCGGTGCCGGCGTTGATTTCCGGTATGACCACGACTTCGAGCTTCTGCGTCTCGGCGTTGATGTCGGCGTCACCCTTGATGCGGATGACGGCGTTGAGGCCCTTCATGATGAAATCGTCGGTCGTCAGGTTGCCGTTGCTCACCACGGCGTTGGCGGAGATCGAATCGAAGGCAAAACCCTCGGAAAAGAGATCGCGAAAATCGAGCGTTACGCGGTTGGGCAGCGATTGCAGGGAAAAGACGCCCAACAGCCGCCCGCGCACGCCGGCGTCGGCCTTCAGGAACTGACCTTTTTCCGCCGAAAGGTGCAGCTTGCCGCTCAGGCTCGGATAGTTGATGGCAAAGGGCGAGCCGCTCCAGGAGAGTTCGCCATCGAGCTTGCCCTTGCCATTGCGTATGGCATCGGGAATGCCAAATCGGCCGAGCACGCCGCCGCCATTGCTGAAATCGAGCGTGAACTTCACGCTCATACGGCGCGCCGGCGCGTTGCCTTCGCGCTGCCAGGTGCCGGTTCCGTTCAACTTGCCGTCGGGGTTGGTCAGGGTGAGGCGCTGCAGGATCCAGCTGTCCGCGCGCGCGCCGCCCGTGCCGGCGACGCTGTTCTGGGCCTCCACTTCCAGCCGGCCCAGCTTGGTGCTGCCCAGTTCGAGCTGGTCGGCGACGATATCGAGCGCAGGAAAGGCGGTGGGTGGCGCATCGAGCAGGTCGGTGACCTCCTTCTTGTCGCTTTCGGGAATCACCAGCTTGGCGAGCCTCGCCGTGATGCGCCCGGCAACCGCGCCATGGGTGCCCACCCAGTGCACCGAGCCCGACGCCTGGTCGGAGTCGATGTCGGCATACCAACTTTGGTCGGGATCGCGCCGGGCGCTGAGCGACACGTTGCTCAGGGACTTGCCGCTCACGGCCATGTCGGCGGTGTGCACGACCAGCGTGTCGACCGCGTTCGCGTCGGCGCTGCCCGCCGGCGCTGTGCCAGGCAGCGGACGCGCGTCGCCGGCGGCCGCTGCGCCGGGAGACAGTCCCAGCAGGCGGGACCAGCGGTCCACGTCCAGATGCGGTTGATCAACGAACAGCAGCAATCCGCGGTCCGGCACATTGGCCTTGCCGCCGATGGCGATGAGGCCGCGCTCGATGGTCATGTCCGGGGTGCCGTTGGCGACCCGATGCAGCTCCACGCTCAGGTCGCCGCCCAGTGTTGCCCGCATCGTTTCGCGCGCTGGCGCGGTGCCGGCAACCGGCACGATCTCCACATGCAATGGCCGCAGTTCGGCGGCTGCCTTGCGGAAGGGATCGGGCAGGTCGGCGGCCAGTCCGGTCAGGTCGGAGTCGATCTGCAGTCCCAGCGCGCCATGCTGCAGGGTCAACGCCGCCGTGTAGCGGAACGTGCCACGCGTATGGTCGAGTATGCGGCGCAG
>Ga0209067_10002546_pt1 | contig 10735 bp, 9 predicted proteins | sample ColStrG_CSR_2013_FD_187199 | JGI IMG/M metagenome (GOLD analysis project Ga0209067, IMG submission 187199) | Freshwater sediment microbial communities in response to fracking from Pennsylvania, USA - Cold Stream Run_MetaG_CSR_2013 (SPAdes)... | ecosystem: Environmental > Aquatic > Freshwater >... | reverse complement strand
GGCCCGAGGTGGGTGGGGCGTGGCAGGCACCGGGGACTCAGGGCTCGAAGCGGTAGCCCATCCCGGGCTCGGTCAGGAAATGCCGCGGCCGCGAGTGGTCGACCTCGAGCTTGCGCCGGACACGGGCCATGAGGACCCGGAGGTACTCCGTCTCCGTCCCGTACTCGGGCCCCCAGACGTCCTGGAGCAGCTGGCGCTGCGACATGAGGCGGCCCGGGTTGCGCACCAGCACCTCCACGATGTCCCACTCCTTCGGGGTGAGATGGACCTCGGCGCCGTCGCGGACCACACGCTTCGTGTCGAGGTCGATCGTGAACCCCTCGGCCTCGACGTGGGGGTCCTGCACGGTCCCCGGTGCCCTGCGCAGGGCGGCCCGCAGGCGGGCGAGCAGCTCGTCCATCCCGAACGGCTTGGTCACGTAGTCGTCCGCACCGACGTCGAGGGCCTCGACCTTGCTCGTCGACTGGTGGCGGGCCGACAGCACGACGATGGGGACCTCGCTCCAGCCGCGGATCCCCTGGATGACCTCGACCCCGCCCATGCCCGGGAGCCCGAGGTCGAGTAGCACCACGTCCGGGTGCCAGTGGGCGACCCGGTCCAGGCCCTCCTCGCCGGTCCGGGCGGAGGCGACCTCGTAGCCGCGGGCACCGAGGCTGATGGACAGGGCCCGGGTCAGCGAAGGGTCGTCGTCCACCACGAGCACACGCGTTCCCCGCTCCGCACTGCCCCGGGCGTCCGTGGTGGTCGGGGTCGGGCTCACGGGACCACTCCGGCACCGTCGACCGCCGGCCCGTTCGGTGCGACCTCGCCCACGTCGTCGTCCCCGACCACGTCGTCGTCCCCGACCACGTCGTCGTCCAGGTCGGCGTCGATGATCGACGAGGTGGTCTCGACCGTCGCCGGCAGCCGCAGCACCATGGTGCACCCGCCGCCCGGGGTGTCCTCGAGGTCGAGCTCACCGCCCACCGCCTCGGCGAACCCGCGCGACACGGCGAGTCCGAGCCCGACGCCCGTGGTGTTATCGGAATCACCGAGCCGCTGGAAGGGCCGGAAGACGCGCTCGCGGTCCCCCATGCGGATCCCGGGCCCGTGGTCGACCACCCGGATGTCGACCCGCCCCACGACGGCCCCGGCGACGATCTGGACCGGTCGGCCGCCGCCATGGAGCAGCGCGTTGTCGACCAGGTTGGCCAGCACCCGTTCCACCAGGACGGGGTCGGTCCGGACCAGGGGGATGTCGTCGTCCACGGTGACGGTCACCTGCCCGGCCCGGGGACCGAGGCTGGCCAGGGCCCCGTCCACCAGCTCCTCCACGCCGGCGGAACGGTGCAGGATCTCCATCGCCCCGGTCTCCAGGCGGCTCATGTCGAGCAGGTTCTCGACCAGGGCGCTCAGCCGGTCGGCCTCGTCGTCGATGGTGTGGAGGAGGATCCCCGTCTCCTCCGGTCCGAAGTCCAGCTGGTCGGACAGCAGGCTCGACGACGCCGCCTTGATCGACGCGAGCGGCGTCCGCAGGTCGTGGCTGACGGCGGCCAGCAGTGCCGACCGCAGCTGGTTGGCCCGGGCCAGCGAGTCGGCCTCGGCCGCCTCGGCGTGGAGTCGGTCGCTCTCCAGGGCGGTGGCCAGCTGCGCGGCGAACGCGGTGAGGATGTCCCGGTCCTCGGCCGTCAGGCCGGGGCCCCGCAGGACGAGCACCTCCCGGCCGGTCAGCGGGATGGCGAGGGAACCTTCCTCGGGGGTCCCGGGCGCACCTGGACCTGCCGATGTCACGGTGGTCCAGGCCGGGGAGCCGGCATCCGGCGCCCCCGTCGGACCCTCGGTCGATCGCACGACGGACGCCGACTGCTGGCGGAAGGCCACGACCAGTTCGTCGAGGAGTGCCGGGAGCGGGTTGCCCTCCGGGGAGACGAGCCGGCCCGCCACCCGGGCCAGCATGCGGGCGTCGGAGCGCGCCTGTACCGCGGACGCCGTGCGGCGTGCGGCGAGGTCGACCAGGACGCTGACCACACCCGCCGTCACGAGGAACATCAGCAGGGCCAGGACATCCCGGGCGTTGGCGATGGTGAAGGTGTGGACGGGCGGCGCGAAGTAGAAGTTCGACAGCAGGAACCCTGCCGCGGCGGCCAGGACGCCGGGCCAGACGCCGCCGGTGGCGGCCACGACCACCACCAGGACCAGGTACGAGCTGAGGGCGGTGGACAGGTCGGCGTGGGACCCCGCCGAGGTGAGGAGCACGGTGAGGAGGGGGAACCCGATCACCCCGATGAGCACGGCGGCCACCCGCCGGCGGACGGACAGCGGGGAGAGCAGGCGGCGCCGGTGCCGGACGTCCCGGGTGGCGGCGGACGCCTCTCCGGGTCCGTCGGCCGGGCCCAGTGTGGCGTCGTCCACCTGGTCCGGCGTCGAGTCGGTGGCGATCACGTGGATGTCGAGCGCGCCACCGGCAGCGCGTATGACTGAGTTGATGACCGATCCGCGCACGAACTCGGCGACCCGGCTCCGGTGGGTGGCGCCCAGCACCAGCTGCGTGGCGTTCTCGGCCCGGGCGACCTGCACCAGCGCTGGAGCCACGTCGGCACCTACGACCTCGACATAGCGGCCGCCGAGGTCGTCGAGCAGCTCGCGGTTGCGGCGGAGCCCGTCGGTTCCCGACCCCGACAGCCCGTCGTCGGTCCGGACGTGGACGCCGACGAGGTCGGCCTTGGTCCGCATGGCCATGCGGGCCGCCCGGCGCACCAGCACGGCACTGCCCGGTGCACCGGTCAACGAGACGACCACCCGCTCCTTGGTCTCCCAGGCGCCGGCGATGTCGTGGCGTTCCCGGTAGTCGTGCAGCTCCTCGTCCACCCGGTCGGCCACCCACAGCAGGGCCAGCTCGCGCAGGGCGGTGAGGTTGCCGACCCGGAAGTAGTTGGCCAGGGCGGTGTCGATCCGGTCGGGGCCGTAGACGTTGCCGTGGGCCAGCCGCCGCCGGAGTGCCTCGGGAGCCATGTCGACGAGCTCGATCTGATCGGCCGACCGGACGACGGGGTCCGGCACCGTCTCCTGCTGGGCCACCCCGGTGATGCGCTCGACGACGTCGTTGAGCGACTCGAGGTGCTGGAGGTTGATCGTGGAGATGACGTTGATCCCGGCGTCGAGCAGGTCGCGTACGTCCTCCCAGCGCTTGGCGTGGGCGACGCCGGGGACGTTGGTGTGGGCCAGCTCGTCGACCAGGACCAGCTCGGGCTTCCTGGCCAGCAGGCCGGCGAGGTCCATCTCCTCGAACGTCTGGCCGCGGTACTCGACGTGCTTGCGGGGGAAGATCGGGAGATCGCGGATCTGGGCGTCGGTCTGGGCCCGCCCGTGGTCCTGGACCCAGCCGATGACGACGTCGGTGCCGCGCTCCTTGCGCCGCCAGCCCTCGTTCAGCATGGCGTACGTCTTGCCGACGCCGGGGGCCGCCCCCAGGTAGAGCCGCAGCTTCCCCCGTGCCATGCGCCCTCCTACCGGGCCAGCCGACGTCGCACGGTCATCAGGCGCCCAGCCGGTCCAGCGCCAGGTTCAGGTTCAGCACGTTCACTCCAGGGTCGCCCAAGACTCCCAGGCTACGCCCCGTGGTGTCGGCCGCGATCAACCGGCGCACCGTGGCCAGCGGGAGGTTGCGGGCTTTGGCAACGGTCGGGGCCTGGATATCGGCGTTGGCGACCGAGATGTCCGGGTCGAGTCCGGAGCCCGACGCGGTGACCGCGTCCACCGGGACCTGCGCGTCCGGGGCGAGCCCGAACTCGGACCGGTAGGCGATGGCCCGCTCCGGCACCGTGTTGGGGTCGCAGACGTAGCTGCCGTCAGGGTTCTTGGCGTACTTCTGGCCGGGTGTCGGGGCGACCACCGGGGCGGCGGTCGACGTGGTGTCGACGGGGACGCAGAACGGGTCGGTCGGCGTGGCGAAGGGGTTGGTGGCCGACGTGTGGCCGCTCAGGCCCACCGTGTTCACCCCGGGGACGAAGCCGATGAGCAGCGGGTTCGAGGGGCCGAGGTTCGACGCCTCGGACACGGTGATGCTGTTCGTCGCCGACGAGGTCACGGCCTCGGAGGGCCGGCTCTGGAAGTACTTGGCGACGGGGTTTCCCTTGGCGTCGGTGAAGGCCTGTCCGATCAGCGACGATCCCACGTCCTTGCCGTCCTTCTGGACGTAGGACCCGTTGGCCTGGCTCTTGAAGGCCAGTTGGCCGATGCCGGTGAGCGCCAGCCCGTAGGCGAGTCCGCAGACCACGGTCATCACGATGACCATGCCGACGGCGGTGAGCAGTTGACGGCGCATTACCTGACTCCCATCGCAGTGATGATGATGTCGATCAGCTTGATGCCGATGAAGGGGATGATGAAGCCACCGAGCCCGTAGATCAGCAGGTTCCGGCGCAGCACGCCTGCCGCACTGGCGGCTCGGAACTTCACGCCGCGCAGGGCGAGGGGGATCAGCGCCACGATGACCAGGGCGTTGAAGATGACCGCCGACAGGATGGCGCTGTGGGGCGAGCTCAGGTGCATGATGTTGATGCGGTTCAGCGCGGGGAACGCGCTGATGAACATGGCCGGGATGATGGCGAAGAACTTGGCCACGTCGTTGGTGATGGAGAACGTGGTGAGCGAGCCCCGGGTGATGAGCAGCTGCTTGCCGATCTCCACGATGTCGATGAGCTTGGTGGGGTTGGAGTCGAGGTCGACCATGTTGCCGGCCTCCTTGGCGGCCTGGGTCCCACTGTTCATGGCCACGCCGACGTCGGCCTGGGCCAGTGCCGGCGCGTCGTTGGTCCCGTCACCGGTCATGGCCACCAGGTGCCCCCCGGCCTGCTCCTTCTTGATGAGCGCCATCTTGTCCTCGGGGGTGGCTTCGGCCAGGAAGTCGTCGACCCCGGCCTCGGCAGCGATGGCCGCCGCGGTCAGCGGGTTGTCCCCGGTGATCATGACGGTGCGGATGCCCATCTTGCGCATCTCGACGAACTTCTCGGCGATGCCCGGCTTGACCACGTCCTTCAGGTGGATGACACCCAGGATGTGGGGACCGTCAGCCACCACCAGCGGGGTCCCACCGCCGTTGGAGATGGCCTCGACCACGGGGGTGAGGTCCACCGGGACCGTCCCCCCCTGCTCCTCGACCCACCGGCGGACCGAGTCGGTCGCGCCCTTGCGGATCGAGCGTCCGTCGACGTCGAGGCCGCTCATGCGGGTCTGGGCCGTGAAGGGGACCAGCTCGGCACCGGGCACGTCCCGGGCGACCTGTCCGTAGTGGGACTCGGCCAGCTCGACGATGGAGCGGCCCTCGGGGGTCTCGTCGGCCAGACTGGACAGCATGGCGGCGGCGGCCAGCTCGTGCTGTTCGACGTCGGGCATGGGCACGAACACGTCGGCCCGACGGTTCCCGAAGGTGATCGTCCCGGTCTTGTCCAGCAGCAGGGTGGAGACGTCGCCGGCGGCCTCCACGGCCCGGCCCGACATGGCCAGCACGTTCCGCTGCACCAGCCGGTCCATTCCGGCGATGCCGATGGCCGAGAGCAGTGCACCGATCGTCGTCGGGATCAGGCAGACCAGCAGGGCCACCAGCACGATGATCGACTGCTCGGCTCCCGAGTAGATCGAAAACGGCTGGAGCGACACCACGGTGAACATGAAGACGATGGTGAGGCCGGCCAGCAGGATGTCCAGGGCGATCTCGTTGGGCGTCTTCTGACGGCTGGCCCCCTCGACCAGGGCGATCATGCGGTCGAGGAACGTCTCGCCCGGCTTCGACGTGATCTTCACGACGATCCGGTCGGACAGGACCCGGGTGCCGCCCGTCACCGAGGAGCGGTCGCCTCCGGACTCCCGGATGACCGGGGCCGACTCGCCGGTGATGGCCGACTCGTCGACGGTGGCGATCCCCTCGACGATGTCCCCGTCGCCGGGGATGAGCTGACCCGGGGTGACCACGCACAGGTCGCCCAGCTGGAGCTGACTGGAGGCCACCTCGACCACGTCGTCACCCCGCTGCACGAAGGCCACCGTCTCGGCCCGGGTCTTGCGCAGGGTGTCGGCCTGGGCCTTGCCCCGGCCCTCGGCCACCGCCTCGGCGAAGTTGGCGAAGAGCACCGTGAACCACAGCCAGACGGTGACGCTCAGGGCGAATACGTTCTCCGAGTTCGACGCCGAGCCGAAATCGCGGATGAGGTAGAAGGTGGTGAGCACGCTGCCGATCTCGACCACGAACATGACCGGGTTGCGGGCCATGTGCCGTGGGCTGAGCTTGATGAGCGAGTCGAGCAGCGCCCGCCGCACCATGGTGCCGTTGAAGGTGGCGGAGCGCCGCGTGGTGGTGCCGGGAGCGGTCTCCTGTTGGGGAGCTTCCGGGACGTCGAGTGTGGAGGGCATGCGACTCCTTCTCAGAACTTTCCGACGAGCTGCTCGACGATGGGACCGAGGGCCAGCACCGGGAAGTAGGTGAGGCCGACGATGAGGACGGCGATGCCGGCGATCATCAGCGCGAAGAGCGGGGTGCCGGTGGGCAGGGTGCCCGCCGACGCCGGGACCCGCTGCTTGCGGCCCAGCGAACCGGCGATGGCCAGGATCGGCACGATCAGGGCGAACCGGCCGAACAGCATGCAGATGCCGAGCGTCGTGTTGTACCAGTTGGTGTTTCCGTTGAGTCCCGCGAACGCCGAGCCGTTGTTGTTCGACGCCGACGTGTAGGCGTAGGTCACCTCGGTGAGCCCGTGGGGCCCCGGGTTGTAGATCGAGGTCAGCGACGAGGGCATCACCACGGAGATGGCGGTGAAGAGCAGGATGAAGAACGGCACGATCAGCAGGTAGAGGACGACCAGCTTCATCTCCTTGGCCTGGATCTTCTTACCCAGGTATTCCGGCGTCCGCCCGACCATCAGCCCGGCGATGAACACCGCCAGGATGGCCATGATCAGGATTCCGTAGAGCCCGGACCCGGTACCGCCGGGGCTCACCTCGCCGAGCGCCATGTTGAACAGGAGCACACCTCCGGCGAGCGGGGTGTAGCTGTCGTTCGCCGAGTTGATCGACCCGGTGGAGGTTCCGGTCGACGACGAGTTGAACAGGGAGCTGATGATGGGTCCGTTGCGCACCTCCTTGCCTTCCATGTTGCCGCCCGGCGAGGTGGACGTGATCGCCTGGGAGACATGGGCCTGCGCGATGTGCACATTGCCGTGGGCCTCGAGCGGCATGACCAGGAGGGCGCCGATGGCGAACAGGCCGGCCATGGCGCCGAGTACGGCGAAGCCCTGCCTGCGGTCCTTGGCCATCTTGCCGAAGGTCCAACCCAGCGCGAACGGGATGGCGAGCAGCAACCAGTTCAACAGCATGTTGGTCAGGCCGGTCGGGCTCTCGAAGGGATGGCCGGCGTTGGCGTTGAAGTACCCGCCACCGTTGGTCCCCAGCTGCTTGATCGCCTCCTGCGATGCCACCGGACCGCCGGCAAGTCCCTGGGACTGACCGGTGACGGTGGTGAGCATGTGGGTGGCGTGCAGGTTCTGCTCCGCCCCCTGGGCGATCAGGATGACGGCGGCGACGACGGCGATCGGGAGGAGGATGCGGATGACGATCCGGGTGAGGTCGGCCCAGAAGTTCCCGAGGGTGTTCGACTGCTTGCGGACCAGCCCGCGGATGAGCGCCACGGCCACGGCGATTCCGACTGCGGCCGACACGAAGTTCTGCACCGCCAGCCCCGCCATCTGGGTGAGCTGGGTCATCGTGTCCTCGCCGGCGTAGTTCTGCCAGTTGGTGTTGGTGAGGAAGCTGACCGCCGTGTTGAACGACAGCGCCGGAGCGACCGAGCCCAGATGGTCCGGGTTGAGTGGCAGGTGCGCCTGGAGCCGCTGCATGCCGTAGAGGACGAGGACGGAGACGAACGAGAAGGCCAGGAGCGAGATGGCGTAGGTGGTCCACCGCTGCTCGCTCGCGGGATCGACCCCGGTGACCTTGTAGACCACCCGCTCGACCGGTCCGAAGACCCGATCCCCGGGTGCCTTGTCGTTCTGGAACACCTTGGCCATGTACGACCCGAGCAGCGGGGTCGAGACGACCAACAGGACGACGAGGACGAGGACGGTGATGACGTTCTGGGTCATCAGAGCTTCTCGGGGGCGACGAGCGCGTAGATCAGGTAGCCGGTGACGACGATGGAGATGATCAGACCGACCAGGTTGTCGTAGTTCTTCATGCCGGCACCTCCTCGGGGACGGTGGATTCGGACCCGGGTGCCTCCGTGCCGTCGGTGACGATGTCCTCGGAGCCGACCACCCGCTCGCACACGTGGACGAAGGCCACCATCAGGGCGAAGAAGGCGACGATGATGAGTAGGAAGAGTGCGTCAGCCACGGGGGCCTCCTGTCAGGTCGCCGGCTCGGGAGCCGACCGGTTCTGCGGATGTCACCCGGTCAACGTCGCGCCGCCCGGTCCGGGTGAACAGGGTCGTTTGCAGCGTTGTTACGCGGCTCCGGCGCGTTGTTACGCCGTTGTTACGGGTCCGGCCGGCGCACCCCCGTCGGCCCCCCACCACCTAGGGTTTCCCGGGGGTCCCGGCCGGCCGGCGCCGGACGGCCCGTCGTGAGGAGGACCGATGAGCGAGATGATGCAGGCCTACCGCCTGGTGGAGTGGGGTGGACCGCCGCAGCTGGTGGAGGTGCCGGTGCCCCGTCCCGGTCCCGGGCAGGTCCTGGTGCGGGTGGCCGGCAACGGCCTGTGCCACTCCGACTTCACCATGGGCGAGCTGCCCGCCGAGATCGGTGAGCTGCTCGGGTGGTCGATGCCGTTCACCCTGGGCCACGAGGTCGGCGGGTGGGTGGCCGGGGTCGGCGCCGGGGTCGCCGGCCTCGACGAGGGGGGCGCGGTCGCCCTGCGGTCTCCGGCGTCGTGCGGATCGTGCTGGTACTGCACCCGGGGCCAGGACAGTGCCTGTGCGGGCGGCCTGGTGGGTCGGGGCTACGGACGCGACGGGGGCCTGGCCGAGTTCGTGCTGGTCGAGTCGGCCGGGGACGTCCTGCCCCTCCGGTCCGTCGACCCGGTGGTGGCCGGTCCGCTGACCGATGCCGGCGCCACCTCGTACCACGCCGTGCGCCGGGTGCTCCCGCGGCTCACCCCCGGGGGGACCGCGGTGGTGATCGGTGCCGGCGGCCTCGGGGCGTTCGCCGTGCAGTTCCTGAAGGCGCTGTCCCCGGTCCGGGTGGTGGCCGTCGACACGGACCCGGCCCGGCTGGAGGTGGCCACGGCCCGCGGGGCCGACGACGTGGTGACCGGTGTGGACCGGGAGACGGTGGCCGCGCTGCTCGACCTTTCGGGCGGCGGGGCGGCCGCCGTGCTCGACTTCGTGGGGGTGGACGAGACCATCGCCGCCGGTCTGGCCTCGGTGCGCCCGGCCGGCGCCTACGGGCTGGTCGGCGCCGGGATGGGCGGGTTCCGGCGGCCCTGGTACGGCGGGCTCCCGCGTGACGCCGAGATCTTCACCTTCCAGGGATCGTCCCGCCAGGACGTCGAGGACGTCCTGGCGCTGGCCGACTCGGGGCACCTGGTCATCGACACCGAGCAGTTCGCACTGGCCGACGTCGGGGCCGCATACGAAGCCCTCCACCGGGGTGGGCTCCGGGGACGGGTGGTGGTGGTCCCGGGGGCCTGACCGGTCGCCCTGTGTGGCGCGGGCGCCCTGTGTGGCGCGGGTGCCCCGGCCCCTACGCCCGCCAGTCCGGGCCGCGGTCGGGGCTGGCCCCGGACAGTGCCCGGCGTACCCCGTCGGCGTCGAGGTCGGCGCCGTACACGGGCGTCCCGGGCTGCTGGCGCCACGAGTCGTCGAGTCCGCCGCCGTCGACCGGGTCGAAGCCGAGCGAGTCGACCAGTCCCATGACCACGGCCTTGGCGTCGGCGTCGTCACCCGCCACCGGGAGCGCGATCCGGCCCGGATCCCCGGCGGGCTTCCCGTGGGTGAGCAGGTGCTCGGCGTAGATGCCGTTGAACGCCTTGACCACCGAGACGCCCAACTGCTGCTCCACCCACCGGCTCTCGGTCATCCCGTCCTCGATGGCGGCGATCCTGCCGTCACGCTGCTGCGGGTAGTAGTTGCAGGTGTCGACCACCACCACGTCGTCGGCGGCCCCGGCGAGGAGGTCGGACGGGAGGTCCGGGACCGTCTTCAGCGGGATCGTGACCACGACGACGTCGGCGCCCGCCGCCGCCTCGGTGGCCAGGACGGCCGTGGCGCCCGTCTCGGTGGCCAGGTCGGCCAGGGTGTCGGGGTTGCGCGAGTTGGCCACGGCCACCTCGTGGCCGAGTGCGGTGAACCTGCGGGTGAGGTTGCCACCGATGTTGCCTGCTCCGATGATGCCGATCTTCATGTGCCTGTGTCCTTTTCGGGTAGGAGTGTCGTGGATGTCCTGGCTGTCGCGGGTGTCCTGGCAAGGGGTCGGACCCCTCGCCCAACGGGGCCTCGGGGCAAATTCGGTGGGGGCCGACGGGGGAGGTCGGCGGTCCCGTGGCCGCGTCGGCTTTGCGGGACGAGGGTACCGGTCGCTGCCATTCCCTCAGCCGGTCCCACCGTCGACCGTGATGTGTCGCGACATCACACGGGCGGAGGGAGGGGTGTGTGAGTTCAAGACATAGGAAACGCATGTCTCAAGACATAGGAAACTCCGATCCGTTGAGGATCGGGCATGTCGAGAGCCCGGTTGATCATCACCGCCGTCGTTGTGGAGGGCCGATCCCA
>Ga0209067_10002543_pt1 | contig 10759 bp, 6 predicted proteins | sample ColStrG_CSR_2013_FD_187199 | JGI IMG/M metagenome (GOLD analysis project Ga0209067, IMG submission 187199) | Freshwater sediment microbial communities in response to fracking from Pennsylvania, USA - Cold Stream Run_MetaG_CSR_2013 (SPAdes)... | ecosystem: Environmental > Aquatic > Freshwater >... | reverse complement strand
GAGCGTGCCGGAATACAGGATGATCGGGTTGCCGGTCAACAGGCCGACCGAGGAGGCCCCGACCACGCCGTTGGCGTCCCCGGCCACCACCAGGGGTGTGGCCGTCGACTCGGTGCGCACGATCGGTCGGGGGTTGGTCACCGTGTAGGACACCAGCGGCGCCGGCCACCCGGGATTGGCCGGAAGTCCCAGGGTGGCCTCGTCGACATGGGGGAGCAGGGACACGTTGGGCCTGGGTGCGCCGTAGGACACGGGGTTGGTCAGGCCGGGTGGCGTGGTGGCGAGCTGGGCGGCCAACTGCTGGGGCTGGGGCGTGTCGTAGCGCTCGTAGGCCTGGTCGTACTGGACGAGCACGTCACCGGCGTTCAGCAGGGACGACATGGGGGCGAGCGTGTTCCAGTCCATCACGCCGTCCTGGATCGGGCCGTCGACCGCCTCGAGCACGTCTGCGGTGGGGAGCGAGCCCATGATCTGCTGCTCGTGGGTGACGAACGGCCGGGTCATCAGTCCGGGGTAGACGGTGTCGATGGTGTCCCCCCAGCGCTGGGCCCCGAAGTTGTTCCCGGGGATGGCGAACAGCCGGGTGCCGGGATGGGCGGAGTCGAGGGCGTGGGCCGCCTGGCGGACGTAGTCGGGGGGCACGGCCGGCTGGTTGAAGCCGTTGGCCAGGATCTGGCCCGACCACAGGGGCGTGGTCGCACCGGCCACGGCGGCCACGGCGAAGGCCCCGATGACCAGGCCGGTCTTGCGCACCCGGAGGCAGAGCGCGCTCACGCCGGCCCCGAGGAACAGCGCCATGCTCAGGATGATCAGGGGGGACGCCCGGTCGGTGGACCGCATGGCCAGCCCGGCGGTGGTGTCCACCATGATCTTCTTGATGACCGACCCGACGCTCGAGGGGTGCTCGTAGGGGTTCGGGCCGACGGCCATCACCATGGCGACCACGGTGATCAGGATGAAGTAGGACCGGTAGCGCCACCGGGCCACGAACGCAGCCAGGATCGCCAGGACGGGGACGGCGAAGCTGAAGGCGATCAGGGCGATGTTCTGCGTGTACTCCACCGACGTCTGGGTCCACGGGCCCACCCGGTCGGTGCCGTAGAAGTACCAGTAGCCGAGCCCACGCAGGATCTCCGAGGCGAGCGAGGCGCCGCTGGTGGCGGGCACCGTCTCGGTGTACTTGAGGACGTTGACGCCGTAGGCGGCCTCGATCTGGAGCCCGACGGCCCACCACAGCGACACCAGGATGACCAGGCCGGCCACCTTCCACGCCACGCCCCAGGCCTTGCGCCACGTCGCCTCCCGGGCCACCAGCACCGCGTAGGGCAGCCAGAGTGCGGGGGCGATGCCCACGTAGAGGATCGAGCTGGCGTTGATCCCGCTGACCAGCACGACCACCAGGGCGAAGAGTGCCGGGAACCTCCAGCCGCCTCTGCGGAGGGCGAGGATGACGAAGGCCAGCATCCAGGGCAGTCCGGCCCAGGGCATCAGGATCACGGAGATCCGTCCCGAGTACTGCAGCACGTACGGCGTGAACATGAACGCGAGCGAGGCCACGTACCGCCCGGGCCCGGACAGGCCGAGTACCCGGCACAGGTAGAGGGCCCCGGCTCCGGCCGCATAGAGGAGGCAGCCCATCCACAGGCGTTGTGCCACCCACAGCGGCACGTGCAGCTCGGCCATGACCCAGTAGAAGGGTCCCATCGGGAGCAGGTAGCCGATGTTCTCGTGGGTGACGGTGCCGAGGCCGACGTGGGGGTCCCACAGGGACACCGCCTGGCGGATGTAGCGACCCGGGTCCAGGTAGAGGTAGGTCTTCGTGTCGTCGGTCACCACACCGGGCTGGGCCGCCACCATGGGCACGAAGGCGATGACGGCCAGGGCGAGGTAGTCGACCCAGGCCCGCAGGGCACCGGGCGACCGGAGGCGGCCGTAGAGGGAGCCGGACCGGCCGGTGTCCCGGTCGGTCGGCCCGGCGGGAGTGGGTTCTGGTTCCGGCACGAGTGGTCGGTAGTGTAAACAAACGCAGCACCGGGGCGACGGCACGTCCGCCCCGCACGACGACGGGGAGTCAGATGAGCCAGTCAGAGCAGCGGCAGCGGTGGCACGGGTCGGTCGGGTGACCGGCTCCCAGGTTCCCGCCGGTTCGGCCGCCACGGCCGACCGCAAGGGCCGCCAGCTCACCGGGGAGCGACCCCAGGAGGGGGTCACCCCGGACTCGCTCCTGGCCCTCCATGCCGCGGGCTACCGCACCGTGATCGAACGGCTCGGATCGGGATCCGTCCTCGACGTCGGCTGCGGACAGGGGTTCGAGTCGGCCCGGTTCCTCGCCACCGGACGTCGGGTGGTCGGGGTCGACTACAGCGCCGAAGCGGTCGGACTCGCCCGGCAGAAGTACGGGTCCGAGGGTCTGGAAGCGGCCCAGATGAACGCCCTGGCGCTCGGATTCGCCGAGGGGAGCTTCGACTGGGGGTGCTCGTCCCACCTGATCGAGCATTTCGACCGGCCCGAGGGCCATGTGGCCGAACTGGCCCGGGTGATGAAGGACGACGGGACGGTGTTCTTCCTCACCCCCAACGCCCCTGCGGACTTCGAGAACCCGTTCCACATCCACCTGTTCGAGCCGCCCGAACTCCGGGCGCTGCTCAGCAGGTACTTCCACGACGTCACCGTCCAGGGAATGGACGCGGTGCCCCACGTGAAGGCCGACTTTGCCGCCCGGCGGGTGAAGGCGCAGAAGGTGCTGAAGCTGGACTTCCTGGACCTCCGGCACAAGATCCCGAGGTCCTGGTACATCGGCTTCTACACGCGGGCGCTGCCGGTCGCCTACCGGCTGATCGCCCGGGGGGATTCAGGCGGGACGACGGGGATCACCGCGGACGACTTCTTCGTGACCGACGACCTCGACACGACGACGATGGTGCTGTTCGCCACGGCCACCAGGCCGCGGCGGGCGGCCTGAGCCGGTCGATCCCGTGCGGACCGTGGGCCTGACGGGCAACATCGGCGCCGGCAAATCGACCGTGGCGGAGCTCCTGGTCGCCCGAGGGGCGGCGCTGGTCGACGCAGACAAGGTGGCCCGTGAGGTGGTCGAGCCGGGTGCGGCCGCCTACCAGCCCCTGATCGACCGGTTCGGCACGGACATCGTGGACGCCGACGGGCGCATCGACCGGCCGGCACTGGCCGCCAAGGTGTTCGGGCACCCCGAGGAGCTCGAGGCGCTCAACGCCATCATCCACCCGGCCATCGGGGTGGCCATGATCGAGGGCAAGGACGCCTATGCCGGCACCGACCGCATCGTGGTCATGGACATCCCCCTGCTGAAGGACTTCCATCGTGAGCTGCTGGCGCTCGACGCCGTGGTCGTGGTGGACGTGCCGCCCGAGGTGGCACTCGAGCGCCTGACCACCCTGCGGGGGATGCCCGAGGACGACGCCCGCGCCCGTCAGGCGTCCCAGCCGACCCGGGCAGAACGGCTCGAGGGCGCCGACTTCGTGGTCGACAATTCGGACGGCACCGAGGCCCTGGCCGCCGAGGTCGACCGTGTGTGGGCCGGGCTGGTCGCACTTCCGGAGAGGCCCGCTGCGACCGGCGGTGACGATCCCGGGACCTGACGACGCTGGGGGCAACTTTGGGCGGTCGTCGGGAGCCGGCGACGCTGTCGCACCCTCCCGGTACCCTGTCCGATGTGCCCCCGTTTCAGGTCGTCTCGCCCTTCCGGCCCGCCGGTGACCAGCCCGAGGCCATCGCCGGCCTGGTGGCCGGACTCGAGCGTGGGGAGCGCTACCAGACCCTGCTCGGCATCACCGGGTCGGGCAAGACGGCCACCATCGCGTGGACCATCGAGGCGGTGCAGCGCCCCACGCTCATCATCGAGCCGAACAAGTCACTGGCCGCCCAGCTGGCCGCCGAGCTGAAGGAGTTCTTCCCCCGCAACCGGGTGGAGTACTTCGTCTCCTACTACGACTACTACCAGCCCGAGGCGTACGTCCCGAGCTCGGACACCTACATCGAGAAGGACTCGTCCATCAACGACGAGATCGACCGCCTCCGCCACGCCTCGACGTCGTCGCTCCTCCTGCGGCCGGACACCATCGTGGTGGCCTCGGTCTCGTGCATCTACGGCCTTGGATCGCCCGACGAGTACCGGGACCGGATCGTCGCCCTCCACCCCGGCGAGGAGCACGAGCAGCGGGCCCTGCTCAAGCGCCTGGTGGAGCTGCAGTACTCGCGCAACGACGTCACCCTCAGCCGGGGGCAGTTCCGCGTCCACGGCGACACGGTGGAGATCCACCCGGCGTACGAGTCCCGGGCCGTCCGGGTCGAGTTCTTCGGCGACACCGTCGAGCGGATCCGGCCCTTCGACGTCCTCACCGGCGAGATCGGCGACGACCTCGAGGACCTGGTCGTCTTCGCCAACACCCACTACGGCACGGGCGACGAGCGCATGCGCCGGGCCGTGCTCAGCATCGAGGACGAGCTGCGGGGCCGCCTCACCGAACTCCAGGACGCCGGGAAGCTGCTCGAGGCCCAGCGTCTGCGCATGCGCACCGAGTACGACCTCGAGATGCTGGCCGAGACCGGGGTGTGCAGCGGCGTGGAGAATTACAGCCGCCACCTCGACGGCCGTGCCCCCGGCGAGGCGCCGTTCACCCTCCTCGACTTCTTCCCCGAGGACTTCCTGGTCGTCCTGGACGAGTCCCACGTGGCCGTGCCCCAGATCCGGGGCCAGTACGCCGGCGACCGGTCGCGCAAGGAGACCCTGGTGGACCACGGGTTCCGCCTTCCCTCGGCCATGGACAACCGGCCGCTGCGCTTCGAGGAGTTCACCGAGCGCACGGGCCAGACCATCCTGCTCTCGGCCACCCCCGGCCCGTGGGAGCTCGAGCACAGCACCAACATCGTCGAACAGGTCATCCGACCGACCGGTCTGGTCGACCCCGAGGTGGACATCGTCCCGACCACGGGCCAGATCGACGACCTGCGGCTCCGGATCGACGCCGTGGTGGCGGCGGGCAACCGGGTCCTCGTCACCACACTCACCAAGAAGATGGCCGAGGACCTCACCGACTACCTGGCCGAGCAGGGTGTGCGGGTCCAGTACCTGCACTCCGACGTGGACACCATGGCCCGCATCGAACTCCTGCGCGAGCTGCGTCTCGGCGTGTTCGACGTGCTGGTAGGCATCAACCTCCTACGTGAGGGCCTGGACCTCCCCGAGGTGGCCCTCGTGGCGATCCTCGACGCCGACAAGGAGGGGTTCCTCCGCTCCGCGTCCTCGCTCATCCAGACCATGGGCCGGGCCGCCCGGAACGTCAACGGGCGGGTGGTCATGTACGCGGACCGGGTGACCGATTCGATGACCGCCGCCATCGGTGAGACCCAGCGCCGGCGGGCCCGCCAGATCGCGTACAACGAGGCCCACGGAATCGACCCGAAGACGATCACCAAGTCGGTGACCGACATCCTCGAGCGGGTCCGGGGCGACTCGTTCACCGCCGGGGGTGCCATGGCCGGCCTCGCCGTGGTCAAGGGGCCACGGTCCAAGGGCAAGGGCCCCCAGCGCACTTCGGTGGACCCCCGTGCCGTCGCCGCAGAACTGGCCCACGCCCTCGGCCCCGACGCCGACGAGCTGTCGAGCCTCATCCACCGGCTCGACGCCGAGATGAACAAGGCGGCCGAGGAGCTCCGCTTCGAGGAGGCGGCCCTCATCCGCGATGAGATCGCCGAGCTGCGCTCCCTCCTGAGCCGTGACCCGGTGGACGGCACCCCGGTCCTGGCGGGCGAGACGGCCGACGTCGATGCGCCGGTACCGGGTTGACCGGGCCCGGCCAGTCCGCGCTCCCACACCGGTATCCTCCTCGCCATGGCTGATCGACTGGTGGTGCGCGGCGCGCGCGAGCACAACCTGCAGGACGTGTCCCTGGACCTCCCGCGCGACCGGCTCATCGTCTTCACCGGCCTCTCCGGGTCCGGAAAATCGTCGCTGGCCTTCGACACCATCTACGCCGAGGGGCAGCGCCGCTACGTCGAGTCGCTCAGCGCCTACGCACGCCAGTTCCTGGGCCAGATGGACAAACCCGACGTCGACTTCATCGAGGGGCTGTCGCCGGCCATCTCGATCGACCAGAAGTCGGCGTCCCGCAACCCCCGGTCCACCGTGGGCACGGTCACCGAGGTCTACGACTACCTCCGTCTCCTCTACGCCCGGATCGGCAAGCCCCACTGCCCCGTCTGCGGCCGCCCGGTGGCCCGCCAGAGCCCCCAGCAGATCGTGGACCGCATCCTGGCCATGGACGACGGGACGAGGTTCCTGGTGCTGGCGCCGGTGGTGCGGGGTCGCAAGGGCGAGTACGGCGCCCTCCTCGACGACCTGGCCAAGCAGGGTTTCGCCCGGGTCCGGGTCGACGGGGTCACGCTCGAATTGTCCGACCGGGCCGACCTGGAGCTGGCCCGCTATGAGAACCACACCATCGAGGTCGTGGTCGACCGGCTCATCCGGCGCGACGACATCCGTCGCCGCCTGACCGAGTCCCTCGAGACCGCACTCGGCCTGGCCGAGGGGGTGGCCGAGATCGTGGTGGTCGACGCCGACGGGACCGAGCAGGAGGCCATCACCTTCAGCCAGCACCTGGCGTGCACCCACTGCGGCATCAGCTTCGAGGACCCGTCACCCAGGAACTTCTCGTTCAACTCGCCCTACGGGGCCTGTCCGGCCTGCACCGGCCTCGGTACCAAGTACGAGGTCGACCCCGACCTGGTGGTGCCCGATCCGACGAAGTCGCTGTCGGACGGCGCCCTGGCGCCGTGGTCGGGGGCCCGCAGCCAGTACTTCGAGCGGATGCAGGGGGCCGTGGCCGACCTGGGCGGCTTCTCGGTGGACACCCCGTGGGAGGACCTGTCGAAGGCGGACCGGGAGCTCGTCCTCTACGGCACCGGCGACGACCAGGTCCACCTCAAGTACCGCAACCGCTACGGGCGCCAGCGGTCGTTCCACTCCTCCTACGAGGGCATCGTCAACTGGCTCGAGCGCCGCCACACCGAGGCGGACTCGGACTTCCTGCGGGACAACCTCGAGGGCTACCTGCGCGAGGTCCCCTGTCCGGAGTGCGGCGGATCCAGGCTCAAGCCCGAATCGCTGGCGGTCACGGTCGGGGGGCACAACATCCACGCCCTGTGCTCGCTGCCCATCGGCCGGGCCGTCGAGGTGGTCGGCTCGCTCGACCTGTCCGACCGCGACCACCTGATCGCCGACCGGGTGTTCCGCGAGGTCCTCGAGCGGATGCAGTTCCTCCTCGACGTGGGCCTCGACTACCTGTCACTGGCCCGGTCGGCGGCCACCCTGTCCGGTGGCGAGGCCCAGCGGATCCGGCTGGCCAGCCAGATCGGCAGCGGCCTGGTGGGCGTCCTCTACGTGCTCGACGAGCCGTCGATCGGACTCCACCAGCGGGACAACCAGCGCCTGATCGGCACCCTCGAGCGCCTGCGCGACCTGGGCAACACGGTCATCGTGGTGGAGCACGACGAGGAGACCATCAAGGTGGCCGACCACATCGTCGACGTCGGCCCCGGGGCGGGGGAGCACGGCGGCCGCATCGTCCACTCGGGTCCGGTGTTCGGCAGGGACGGCATCCTCGCCAACGAGGAGTCGCTCACCGGGCAGTACCTGTCGGGGGCGAAGTCGATCCCGGTCCCGCAGATGCGCCGGCCGGGCAACGGCGACCACCTGGTGGTGGTGGGTGCCCGGGAGCACAACCTGAAGGACGTGACCGTCGAGTTCCCGCTGGGGCGTCTGGTGGCGGTCACCGGGGTGTCGGGGTCCGGCAAGTCCAGCCTGGTCAACGACATCCTCCTGCGGTCGCTGGCCAAGCAGGTCCACCGGGCCAAGAGCCTGCCCGGCCTGCACCGGACGATCACCGGCGTGGAGCACGTCGACAAGGTGGTCGACGTCGACCAGGCGCCCATCGGGCGCACGCCGCGCTCGAACCCGGCCACCTACACCGGGGTGTTCGACCACATCCGCAAGCTGTTCGCCCAGACCAACGAGGCCAAGGTGCGGGGCTACCTGCCCGGCCGGTTCAGCTTCAACGTCAAAGGCGGCCGGTGCGAGTCGTGTTCCGGGGACGGGACGCTGCGCATCGAGATGCACTTCCTGCCCGACATCTACGTGCCGTGCGAGGTCTGCCACGGTGCCCGGTACAACCGGGACACCCTCGAGGTCACGTTCCGGGGCAAGACCATCGCCGACGTGCTCGAACTGTCGTGCGAGGAGGCCCTCGGCTTCTTCGCGGCCCAGCCGCCCATCGCCCGACACCTGCAGACCCTGGTCGACGTGGGCCTCGGGTACATCCGGCTCGGCCAGTCGGCGCCCACCCTGTCCGGTGGTGAGGCCCAGCGGGTGAAGCTGGCCTCGGAGCTGAGCCGCCGGTCCACCGGTACCACCCTGTACGTGCTGGACGAGCCTACGACCGGGCTCCACTTCGACGACGTGCGCAAGCTGCTCGACGTGTTGAACCGCCTCGTGGACCAGGGCAACACCGTGATCGTCATCGAGCACAACCTCGACGTCATCAAGAGCGCCGACTGGATCATCGACATGGGCCCCGAGGGTGGGGACCGGGGCGGCACGGTGGTGGCCCAGGGCACGCCCGAGCAGGTGGCCGCCGTGGCGGCCAGCTACACCGGTCAGGTGCTCGCCCCGATGCTCGACCTGTCGGCTGCCCGGCCGGCCGGGGCGATCCGGACCACCAAGGCGACGAAGGCCACCAAGGCGACGAAGGCCACGAAGGCCACGAAGACGACGAAGGTGACGAAGGCGACGAAGGCCACGAAGGCCACGAAGGCGACGAAGACGACGAAGGCCTCCAAAGTGATCAAGGCTGAAGTGGCCGCCAATGCCGGATTGGCGACGAAGATGCCCAGGAGGGTCAAATCGTCATCCGACGTCGCGTGAGCTGGAATTCCTCGCCGGCACGAACCTGCAGATCGGTCAAGCACCGGACGAGCCCCGGTCGGGCCCTCTCCGCGTCCATTCGGTAGCGTCTGGCTCCATGGCGGTAACGGACCAGCGGGACGACGAGGTGGCGGCCACTGACCCAGGAGGGCAACCGGTGGCCCGGCACACCCTGGCGCGCTCGCAGGACGCCTACGACAGGTTTTCCGCCGCCGTCGACACGCCGCTCATGGTGGTGACGCTGCTGTGGCTCCCCGTACTGATCATCCCCCTCATCAAGCCGGTACACGGATCGACTGCGGAGACGTTCGCCGTCATCGACTACGCGGTCTGGGCGCTCTTCGTAGTGGAGTACCTGGTCAAGCTGTATCTGGCTCCGAGTCGGACGAAGTTCTTCCGTACCCACATCCTGGACCTCATCATCGTGGTCGTTCCATTCTTCCGACCGGCCAGGGCAGGGAGGCTCCTCAACGTCCTTCGGCTCGGACGCATCGGGATCGTGGTGGCCCGTGGGCTCTCCCGGGCTCGTGACGTACTCACCCACAAGGGTCTCCACTTCGTCCTCCTGACCGCCACCGTCATGGTGTTCGCCTCGGCGGGGATTGTGACCATCGCCGAGCGTTCGGATCCACACGCCACCATTCACAACTACGGCCAGGGGCTCTGGTGGGCGATCGTGACGGTGACCACGGTCGGTTACGGGGACAAGTACCCCGTCACCGGTTTCGGCCAAGGGGTAGCGGTGGTGATGATGATCGTCGGTATCGGGCTGATCGGCGTATTGACAGCGACGGTCGCCAGCTACTTCGTCGGACAGGACCTCGACAAGGCAGAGTCGGAGCGCCGGGTGATCCAAGACGAACTCGTTGCCGCCCGCGAGGAACGGGATCTACTGGTGCGACGCCTCGACGAGATGCACCTCCTGCTCACTCAGGCTCTCGAGTGTCGCGTGATCGAACCCTGAGGTGCCCGTCGACCATCGGGACCGGCGACAGCGGTCGCCAACATGCCCGCATGTCGACATCAGTGGTCATCGGTGGGAGCAGTGGCATCGGACAGTGCATCGCCCAGCGGTTCGCCGACCGTGGCGAGCAGGTGGTCATCAGCAGTCGTGACGCATCACGGGCCGGAGATGTGGCGTCGACGGTGGGCGGAACAGTTCGGGGCATCGCCCTGGACCTGGCCGAACCTTCGGGGATCGAGGCTGCTCTGGCCGGCGTGGAGGACGTCGACAAACTGGTGGTGACGGCCATCGAGCTGAGTGTGAACACCCTGGCCGACTTCGACATCGCAGCAGCCACGCGGGCGGTCACGGTGAAGATGGTGGGCTACACCGAGGTGGTGAGGGTGCTGCGCTCCAGGTTCACCCCGGATGCGGCCGTGGTCCTCTTCGGTGGAGTGGCCAAGGATCGGCCCTATCCCGGTTCCACCATGGTGACTGCCTTCAACGGAGGCATCACCGCACTGGTGCGGACCCTGGCCATCGAGCTGGCCCCGCACCGGATCAACGCGGTCCACCCCGGAGTGGTGGGCGACAGCCCGAAATGGCGGGACGTTCCGGACCATCCCCACATCCAGCGCACGCCCCTCGGTCGACTCGTCACGATGGAGGAAGTGGCCGACGCGACCGACTTCCTCCTGGCGAACGGTGGGGTGAACGCGCAGAACCTCGTGATCGACGGGGGAGTGCTCGCCACCTGAGGCAGCGGAGCCGGCGAGCCGGCGGTCAACCGGCGGTCAACCGCCGGTCAGATGGTGGCCAGCATCCGTTCGAGCGCCTCCCGGGCCCATTCGGCGGTGTCGGCG
>Ga0209067_10002542_pt1 | contig 10763 bp, 8 predicted proteins | sample ColStrG_CSR_2013_FD_187199 | JGI IMG/M metagenome (GOLD analysis project Ga0209067, IMG submission 187199) | Freshwater sediment microbial communities in response to fracking from Pennsylvania, USA - Cold Stream Run_MetaG_CSR_2013 (SPAdes)... | ecosystem: Environmental > Aquatic > Freshwater >... | reverse complement strand
TGGTTATTCGTCAATTCGAACAATATCAATCGATTCCTATTTTATTTTTATCGGCACAAGCTGAGCCCGAGCGTAAAACCAGTTTACTAGAGTTAGGATCAGATGATTTACTTTCTAAAGGCATGCCTCCTGAAGAATTGGTACGTCAAATTAGAAGCCGCGTAGAGCGCGCCAAAATATTAACCTCATTGATGTATCAAGATAGTCTTACTGGTTTATTGAATCATGCACAAATTCAACTTGCTGCTGAACGAGTATTTCAACACTGTAAACGCAACCAGAGTCTATGCAGTATTGCGATGATTGACATTGACAAGTTTAAAATTATTAACGACAGTTACGGCCATTTAACCGGAGATCGTGTGATCAAAGCCCTTGCTCAATTATTAGAGCAACGTTTACGCATAACCGATTATATAGGCCGTTTTGGCGGCGAAGAGTTTATGTTGGTTATGCCCGATATTAATATCCAACAAGCAGGAAAGTTAATTAATTATTTACGCAAAGCTTTTTCTGCAATTGATTTTAAAGATAATGAAACGTCTTTCAATGTTACCTTTAGCTCCGGGATTGCTGACAGCACCCAAATGGGAAATTTTATGGAGCAAATCAAAATGGCCGATGAAGCTCTCTATCGCGCAAAAAATAAGGGGCGTAATTTGGTGTGCACAAGCATCAGCCAAGGAGGGTCAAGCGCAGCGTAAAAAACTGAGGGGCCTCGACGTTAAATAATTATTTAATACTCGCGAATTAAATAATTCAAAAAATATATTTTAGAGACGGTTTCCTGTTCCCATTATTTTCAATTTATCCAAAATCGCAGCGCCCATATTATCAAGCGCAACAACTTTGTCTACACCACCTAGAGCAATAGCCTCTTTGGGCATACCAAACACCACACAGGATTTTTCATCTTGTGCTAAAGTGTAGCCGCCCGATTTTTGAATTTCCAGCATACCCTTCGCACCATCTTTCCCCATACCCGTTAAAAGCACCGCAATGACATTTTTGCCACACGCGGCAGCCACAGAATCAAACATCACATCCACTGCTGGGCGATGCCCATTTACTAACGCGGAGTCCGATAATTTAATCACATAATCCGCGCCATAACGGCTCACCAATAAATGCATGCCACCTGGCGCAAGATACGCATGCCCCGGTAAAATACGTTCACCGCCTTTTGCTTCTACCACATGTAAGCGTGTCATTTTATTTAAACGTTCTGCATAGGTTTTGGTAAATCCAGGTGGCATATGCTGCGTCATGACAATGCCAGGCACAGCTGCAGGCAACTGCATCAGAACATCCTTAATAGCTTCCGTACCACCAGTAGACGCACCTATGGCAATAATTTTTTCTGTACTCTGCAAACGCCCTGTAACTGAAATTTTTTCAGCGCTGATAACATCAGCATGAAAATTTTTTTGTTTTATGGGCGTCAACCTAACTTGCGACGCGGCATATATTTTTTCCAAAATCATGTCGCTGTATTCGCGAATCCCCGCAGAAATACCCAACTTTGGTTTGGGCACAAAATCTACAGCTCCAAGTTCTAAAGCTTGTAGGGTGGCATCAGCACCCGCTTCGGTCAGTGTCGAAATCATCACCACAGGCGTAGGACGTGCGGCCATTAATTTTTCCAAAAAGCTCAAACCGTCCATGCGTGGCATTTCGATATCTAAGGTGATCACATCTGGAGAAAATTCTTTGACCATATCGCGCGCAACATATGCATCTGGCGCGGCTCCCACCAATGTAAAGCGCGCATCGCTATGAATTATTTCAGCCAATAAACTACGCACCAATGCAGAGTCATCAACAATTAAAACTTTAATCGTCATTTTTAATTATTTTTCCTCAGGTAAATAAATCCACATCACCACTTTTAGGTGTGTATTTAACCCGCATACGGTATTCACTTTCACGATCAATAATAGTGGAGTTATGTACAGATTTAATTTTTTTAACCATTACTTTCCCCGTATCAGGAAAAAAATACACTTTGCGTGGATATTCATCCAATAAATCTTGTGCAACAACAGGGATGCCTTCATTTTGCAAATAGTCTAAAACAAATTCAGCGTTGCGTTGCCCTACATTATTCAGAGTTAGCCCACGCAAAACATTTCCACCACCAAATACTTTAGCTTCTAAACGCCCACGATTGGCGCCCAGTTTTAACAAATGGTTAATTAACAATTCCATTGCATAAACACCGTAGCGTGCAGATTCTGTTAACAGTCCCGATTCATTAGTACCATCATTAGGGAGTAAAAAATGATTCATGCCACCGCAGTGACTAAACTTATCGCGCAGGCAAACTGCCACACAAGACCCCAGTACCGTGACAATCAACTTATCACTGGTCGTAACATAATACTCACCGGGTAAAATTTTAACGGCTTCTTTATCGAAGTAGCGATCATAATAAGTGTTAGGGGCTAAATGTTGATTATTATCATAATTCATGGACGCGACCTCGCTCACCAGAACGAGCCAGAGTGTAGGTTGTTTTGCCCACTAACTTTACTAAATGCGAAGCTTGCGTAAAACTTTCAGAATGCCCGGCAATATATATTCCATCGGGGTGAAGCAATTGCGTCATTCGTTGAAGCAATTTGAGCTGTGTTTCTTTGTCGAAATAAATCATTACATTACGGCAAAAAATAACATCAAAACTGGGTTTGACTGACCACACTTTATCTAATAAATTCAGCTGACGAAATTCAATTAATTTTTTTAATTCGGGAACTACACGTGCAAAACCTGAATTTGCGCCCTTACCACGCTGAAAAAACTGCTTTTTTCGTTGAAGACTTATTGAATCAAGCCGCTGCAAACTATAAATACCTGCACTACCTTCGCGTAAAACATTGCTATCAATATCTGAAGCAATAATCTCTACGGGCGGTTCATAACTTCCATAGGTTTCAGCCAAAGTTATTGCTATTGAATAGGGCTCCTCACCCGTACTCGCTGCCGCGCACCAAACTCGCATAGGTCTATTTTGCGCTTTCATTTTTTGCGCAAACTTCGCTAACATTTCAAAATGATGCGGTTCGCGAAAAAAGGATGTTAAGTTTGTTGTCAACGCATTGATAAACTCTTCTTGCTCATGTTCATTCTGATCAAGAAAGGCGAGGTAGCTGGTAAAATTGGGTAATTGAAGTGCGCGCAGCCGACGCGCTAAGCGGCTATATACAAGTTGCTTCTTACTATCCGATAAATTAATACCTGCTTTTTTATAGAGCAGTTTGCGCACATGCTCAAAATCTGCTGTGCTGTACGTAAATTCTCGCTCGTTGCCAGCATTGGTCATGCACACGTCCTAGATAACTCAAAGATTATGAACTAAACCACCAGTGACCGAATAATTCACTCACTGGTGGTACCCTCAATTAAAAGGATTCCCATTCATCATCTTGATTTTTTGGCGGAGCTAATTTTCGAGTGGCTGCTGGCTTAGCTTTAGCCGCCGATGGTAGACGAGGCGCATTCGCTTTTACATGTTGACGAGCACCATCGCTCGCCAAACGGAAACGCGCAACACTTTGTGTTAATTGATCTGCCTGGGATTGTAAACTCTCTGCGGCCGCCGCAGCTTCTTCTACCAATGCCGCGTTTTGTTGCGTCATTTCATCCATTTGACTCACTGCAGTAGAAACTTCTTCTATCCCCGTGGACTGCTCAGCAGAAGCCGCTGCAATTTCCGCCATAATGTCATTCACACGCTTAATGGCGGTTACTATATCCTTCATGGTATCGCCAGATTTACCCACCAAGGTATTTCCACTATCAATTTTTTTCACTGAATCGGAAATCAGCGCTTTAATATCTTTCGCGGCATTTGCAGAGCGCTGCGCCAAGGTGCGAACCTCTGAAGCCACGACCGCAAAACCACGCCCTTGATCACCTGCGCGCGCCGCTTCAACGGCAGCATTTAACGCAAGAATATTTGTTTGGAATGCAATACCATCAATTACACCAATAATGTCTGCAATTTTTTGTGACGATTCGTTAATAGCATTCATCGTTGTTACGACTTCTTGAATTAACTCGCCGCCACTGGTTGCAACAGATGCAGCCTGCTCAGCCAATACATTTGCTTGTTTCGCATTGTCTGCATTCAAACGAACGGTTGATGTCAACTCTTCCATACTGGAAGCGGTTTCTTCCAGATTTGCGGCCTGTTGTTCCGTACGACTTGAAAGATCGGCATTCCCCTGAGCGATTTCGCTAGATGCAGTAAAAATGGTTTCTGCTGCTGTACGAATATCACCAATGATTTCACTTAAACTTTCCGTAGTACTATTACAGTAATCTTTTAACTCACCAAAAGTGCCTGTGTACTCCGTGGTAATACGTTCGGTTAAATCACCTTTTGCAATTGCACCTAATACACGATTCACTTCACCCAAGCCAACATCAGATGTTTGCATCAACGCATTGAGGCCTTCAGCTAAATTAAGGAAGAAGCCAGATTTACCTTCCACCGGAATTCTTGCTTTAAAATTACCAGCACCAGCTTGGGCCACCACGTTGCTCACTTCACTTTCTACCGCAACTTCTTGAGTGCGATCCAACCATTCAACAACAGAGCCCAAACGCGTACCGTCTTTAGAGAATATGGGGTTCGCCACTAACCGGAAATGACGTTTTCCCACTACAATATTTGCAGTATAAGTTGTCGTTAAATTTTCTAGCAGTTTCATTTGATGCATAGGGTTTTTATGGAAAATATCCATGCTACTGCCTATGACTTTATCCACTGCAAAATGTGGCAATACTGAGCGAATATCTGCTTCAGCTACACGTAACATAGTCTCTACAGATTTATTCATGTAGATAATTTTTCTATCAGTATCAGCAATCATTACATTCGTTGTTGCTGTTTCAAGCGCTCCCATAATACGACTTAACTCATGCTCTGTAGCAACCTCTTTTGTACGATCAATCCACTCCACCACTGAGCCCAATCGCTGCCCTTGTTCAGAGAATATGGGATTAGCAATTAAACGAAAACTCAAACCAGCTACCACTATGTTCCCTACATATGTATCTCTTAAGTTTGCCAATAAATGCTGCTGATGCGATGGATTTTTATGAAAAATATCCATGCTACTGCCAACAACTTTATCGACAGAAAAATGCGGCAAAGCCTTGCGCAAATCTGACTCAACTCTACGTAACATATTTTCTACAGCAGAGTTCATATAGATTATTTTTCTATCTTGATCAGCCACCATAACACAGCTTGATGTAGCACCTAACGCCCCCAATGTTCGCGCCATCCTATCTTCGGAAACTATATCTTTAGTTCTGTCTATCCATTCAACAACAGAACCTAATCTTTCACCTGATTTTGAAAAAATTGGATTAGCAATTAGCCTAAAAGACAAGGTTCCTACAGTGATATTTCCGGTATAAGTATCACGTAAATTACCCAGCAGCTGGCTCTGATGTGAAGGATTTTTATGAAAAATATCCATGCTGCTACCAATCACTTTCTCCACTGAGAAATGCGGTAGTACTTTTCTCAGTTCTAGCTCCACTCCTCGCAGCATATGTTCAACAGCTTTATTCATAAATACAATGTTACGATTGGAATCAGCAATCATAACGTTTGATGATGTCGCATCTAATGCTTGTTTAATTCGATCAGTTTCCAGAGATAGTTCTAGGTTGCTAGTTAATTGCTCACGCAGACCTTTTAACTCTACTTCCATTTTTCTCTCTGCTTCAGAGGGACCAAATAAATCTCTAATTAACCGCATATATCACTCCTAAATATACAAATAATTTCCGAATTTATTAAATACAATCCAACATTTATATTTAATCATTACATACCTATAGGTAACTTAGGTAGCTAACCTGCAAAATTTCAATGTTATGTAACAACACCAGTGCTAGAACTGAATAACCCCATCTCCTCACTGGAAATCAATTCATTAATATCCACCAAGATAATCATTTGCTCATTTACTGTGGAAAGACCTAACAAATATTTGCTATCAAATGCCACACCAAAATCTGGAGGCGGACGCATTTGTTCTTTATTTAAACTGACCACATCAGAAACACCATCCACCACTACACCCACTATGCGATTGTGAATATGCAGCACAATTACAATTGTAAATTCATCATAGGTAGCATCACCTACATTAAATTTAATACGTAAATCCACAATCGGGACTATATCGCCCCGCAGATTTATAACGCCCTTAATAAAGCTTGGCGCATTCGCAATTTTAGTGACGGATTCATAACCGCGAATCTCTTTTACCGCTAAAATATCTAATGCATAATTCTCATCGCCCAATGTGAACGTAAGAAACTCTTGATCTTTCTGGAGTGCAGCAGCTTCAGACATTGTTGTAACCTCCGGTATCTATATTTAACATATATTGAATTCCTCCGTACCTACATGGCGCGCTCACCAGGTTATTTTTTAAAACATTGCTCACGTTCACTGCTGCAAAACCCTTTGATTAATAGAAAATTGGCATCTGCTCACAGAGAGATGACGATTATCGTTTCAAATTGTTCAATTCTTATATATTTCTTTTAAATTTATTTCCATTTTCATAGTAACTTTTTGGAAATGAGCGGACTGGATAAATTATTTTTAACATGCTCATTAAACATGATGTGGATTAACTGTGACCGCGAGTGATTCCACATCCAAAATAAGTGCCACGCTACCATCGCCCATAATGGTAGCACCCGCTACACCTTGCACACGTTTGTAATGCTGCTCTAAACTTTTAATGACTACTTGTTGCTGTCCAACCAACGCATCTACAAACAACGCAAAGCGGTGTTTGTTGGTTTCAATTAAAACCACTATACCTTTGTGCGCTTCGGTAAACTCTGGCTCTACCTGCATAGCGTTATAAAGAGGCAATATGGGCCAGTATTGATCGCGCACCAACAATAACTGATCATCCCCCGCCAAGGTTTTAATGTCTTTTTCAAGTGGTTGCATGGATTCAACAATATTAACCAAAGGAATAATAAAAGTTTGCTTGCCCACAGAAACACACATGCCGTCTACAATGGCTAATGTGAGCGGTAAACGAATAGTAAACGTAGCGCCCTCACCTTCCACTGACTCAATATCGATTCGCCCACCCAAACTTTGCACATTTCGCTTAACAACATCCAAGCCGACACCACGACCAGAAACATCAGTAACTTGTGCCGCGGTAGAAAATCCAGGTGCAAAAATTAATTGCCAAACCTCTGGATCACTTGGGTTATCACTAATCACAATATTTTTTTCGCGCGCTTTAGCAAGAATTTTTTCGCGATTTAAACCGCCGCCATCATCGCTAATGCTAATCACGATACTTCCGCCCTGCTGAGCAGCGCGCAATACCACTTTGCCAGTAGAATTTTTGCCCCGCTCGGCGCGCATATCTGCTGATTCAATGCCGTGATCTATAGAGTTACGAACTAAATGTGTTAAGGGGTCTACCAATTTTTCCGTTAATCCCTTATCCAGTTCGGTTTCACCGCCTTCAATAATTAAATCGATAGATTTGCCAAGCTTGGTGGATAAATCGCGCACAACTCGGGGGAAACGATTAAACACAAAGGATACAGGTAACATACGAATAGACATAACAGCTTCTTGAATTTCACGCGTGTTACGCTCTAATTCAGCGGCAATACTCTGAAATTTTTCACCTAAATTTCCTTCAATACTTTTTCCAATCAAATTCAACATAGACTGCGTAATAACAATTTCACCCACCAAATTAATCAGCTGATCAACTTTGGTTACATCGACTCGAATGGAACTGGTTTCACTGCCGCTGGATTCTGAATTTTTTGGCTTTGCAATAGGCGCAACAGAGGATGACTCAAGTATCGCGGAAGGTTTTACTTGATCAATTATTACAGCCTCTGATTTATTAGTTATTAACTCATCAGAATTGATGGATGTTTTTGCATCAACCGATACTACTTCATCATCGAAAAAGCCAAACGCTTCTTCGGTTTTATGTACAACAGGATCACCAAAAAATCCGTAACCTTCTTCTACAACTACAGTGTCGTCATCATCGAAGAAACCAAAACCTTGTTCATCCGTTTTCGTTTTGCTAATTTTTTCTGTGACCAATTCCAATTGCTCGCAAATTTTATTGGCAGAGTCCCAATCAATATCGCCATTCGTGCGATAGCTGGTCAAAATACTTTTTAATACATCCACAGAATTTAAAAACAAATCAACCATTGCGGTAGTTATAGGCAATGTCCCCTGACGCACGCGATCAAGCAAACTTTCCATAATGTGGGTAACAGAACCCAAGGCATCAAAGCCAAAAATGCCACTGCCGCCTTTAATAGAATGCGCTGCGCGAAAAATACTGTTAAGTTGCTCTGCATCTGGAGTATGCGTATTTAAATCCAGTAACAAATGCTCCATTTCGTCGAGGTGTTCTTGACTCTCTTCAAAAAAGACGGAGTGAAATTGTTTCATGTCGATGGACATAAAGAAGTCCTTAAATGACTAAACGCTAAAAAATCCTGCTAACTCGCGATTACTAGCCCAATACTTTTTTTGCCACTTCTAACAATTTTGCGGGATCAAAAGGTTTCACCATCCAACCTGTTGCACCTGCTGCGCGACCTTGTGCTTTCATGCTATCACTGGCTTCAGTGGTAAGAACAACTATGGGCGTTTTGGCATAAGCAGCCAAACCGCGAAGCGACTTAATCAATGTGAGACCATCCATATTTGGCATATTCTGATCGGTTAACACAAAGTCATACGATTTGGTTTTGCATAAGTCGAACGCCTCCTGCCCATCTTTAGCGGCAGTTACTGTATAGCTGGCTGACTTCAATGTTGCTTCAACCATTTGGCGAACAGATGTTGAGTCATCCACAATTAACACATGTTTACTCATAATTTTTACTACCCTTAATTGGTAATTACATCCTATTTAACAATAGCGCGAATTTTGTTTCCCGGCGGAAATATCTCCACTGTCTCGGAAAGGCGTCGAATCAAATTATTGCCACGCCCATGCGATTGTTCCATGTCATTTATATTACTCACAAAATAATTGTAGCCACTTCCACTATCCTCTACTTCAATCATCAAACACTCTGGTGTCTCGGCATTATTCCAATGCATAGAAGTACGCACAAAATCAGACGGTGTTAATTGCGATAAAAGTTTTTCTCGCTCAACGAAATATTCTGAAAAACCCTCAGGATTTTGCTTTATTGCTGATGACAGTTTTAATACTCCATGATCTATCGCATTATTTATCATCTCTGCGATTACAGAGAATATTTTTTGACATAACCGCTGATTTAACCCTAATTGCTGCAAAAAATGGGTGCACATTGGCGGAATATCGCAATTGGCTAAACTCATTCCCGTTAATACAAATTCACAAGAAAACTCAGGCACTGAAGATTTAGCTAAAGGCACCTCGATATCTTGTTTATAGTCATTTGCTTCAAATACTAAATTGGGCTCTATGATACAAATAGACACATCATCAGAATAATTTTCTGTTTTGGCATGATCAGCAAGAGCGTTAGCCAAATGATTTATCAAATTTCCTGGTCTCTGTTCGATAATGGATAATAAAGTTTCCACACCAAATGCTTCATGATGGCCATTTTCTTGCTCCAATAAACCATCACTGCACGCGACAACATAGCCTTTATCCGGTAAACGAATAGTGGTTACATCAGCATCAAATTGTCGTTCATTTAAAATACCCAATGCCATGTGAGTCGATTTAAATTGATGTACCACTTGACCATCATCAACCCAATAAGCTGTTGGCATGGCACCGTTCCAAACGTTCAATTCCATTTTTAAAGGATTAATTTCCATTAAAATAGCCGCAACAAATCTATCCATAGGGGTATTACTTACTAACTTTCGATTAAGCTCTAAAACGATTTGTTGCAAGTGATAGCCCTTTTCAACCATGCTATTGAAAATAGTGACTAAGGGCATAATAGTAATTGCAGCAGACAGCCCATGCCCAGTCGCATCTGCCAACAAAAAATATAAACTCCCAACAGGAGACTTTTTGGCTAAGGCCATATCGCCACTAAATGCTGTAAAAGGTTTTAACCAGGTATTCACGCCTTTATAAGAATAAGAATTTTGTGCCAATAAATACTCATAGGTAAACTTGGCAACTTGCTCTTCACGCTCCACATTACTTTTAAATTTTTCTAACTCTGCATTCTGTGCAGTAATCAACTTTTTCAGTCGAACGGATTTAATCAATGCCAAGACTTTTAGTGCAAGCAACGAAAGATTTACGGGCTTGATGATGTAGTCATCAACGCCACCTTCAAAACAACGCGCCAAAAAATTCGGCTCCTCATTAGAGCTGATCATAATAATGGGAATATGACGAATGGAATCTTTCAATCCCTCATCCGCCAGTAAATCCATGCCTACGCCATCAGCCAATTGATAATCCAATAACATTAAATCAATTGCAGAGTCTTGTAGTAATAGCTGTTTAGCTCGCTGAACCCCATCTGCAGAAACAGTGTCGAACCCATTACTCTGTAGAAATGCACAAAATAATTGACTGAGCATTTCATCATCATCGACGACAAGAATTCTATTAACTTCGCTCGCTGATTCACTTGTCACGATTTATAGAAACTCAAAAAGTTTTTGCATATTAGCCATACGCAGTATTTCAGCGGCCTCACCTTTTGCAGATTTTACTGCCACAGTCTTACCGACATTTAAGGCTTTC
>Ga0209067_10002539_pt1 | contig 10767 bp, 8 predicted proteins | sample ColStrG_CSR_2013_FD_187199 | JGI IMG/M metagenome (GOLD analysis project Ga0209067, IMG submission 187199) | Freshwater sediment microbial communities in response to fracking from Pennsylvania, USA - Cold Stream Run_MetaG_CSR_2013 (SPAdes)... | ecosystem: Environmental > Aquatic > Freshwater >... | reverse complement strand
CTAATACCTTTATGCCATCAAATTTTAGTACAACCGGGCCGGTACAGATCATTACCGAAACAGGTAGGTACTGACCTTCCCGAAATAGGTGGTCCGACTATCCGAAATATTCACTCAAATCCCATCAGCTTGAAAATATCCATTGCCGACATAAAGTTAAGTGGGTATGGAGGCCATTGATTTGAATTTTCGATATCATTTCCACCAGCAGGAAGGCTCCATCGGGTGTCAAATGTTTTTTGACCTTGATCATCTCTTAAATTTAAGTGCCGCGAATTAAGAAATCGACACCAAAGAATTGTCTATTTCTGTTTAGGTAATATGGGTTGCCCACTTTTTATTTCCTCATTGGGTTTCAATACAATCAAATCCCCTTCACCCAGGTCACCAAAAATTTCAATCTTGTCTTTTAAGTTAATACCATTCTTGACATCAACCCATTCTGCTTTACCATCTTTAATGCGAATAACAAAGTTGCGTTCCAAACTGGTAATCACGGCCGAGTATGGAACGGTAAAAGAAACCTCTTTTCGATGCAGCTTGAAATTGGCATTGCCATACATGCCCGACTTCAGTTCTTGGTTTGAATTATTGACTTCAAATTCCCAAAGTTCTGTCCGCGTTTTCTGATCAATTAAATTTGATTTTCTGGTTAATGTGGCTTTATATTTTTTTGATGGTTGCGCATCCACCGTAAAAGAAATAAATGAGGTATCGGGCAGCGCTGAAGTATAAATCTCTGGGATGGCAATTCGGAGCCTGAGTTTGCCAAGATTTTCTAAAACAAACATTGGCTTTGAACCAACACCTACCAGCGTACCTGGATCAATGTTGCGTTGTGTGATTACCCCATCAAAGGCGGCACGAATGATAAGATAGTTCTTGAGTTGCCCGTAGGCGTTGGCGCTGGATTGTGCGGCCACAAACGTCCCACTATCTGATACCATTTGATTTTTCGCGTGTTCTAATTCACTATCCGAGACAGTCCCCTTCTCTTTGTCGGCATTTACGGTACGCTGATAAGTATCAGAGCTTGACTTGAACTTTGCCTGTGAAGCCTGAAGATCGGCTAAAGCTTTTGCATAAATGGATGTAACTTCCGGGGCATCAATAATAACTAATACATCGTTTTTTCTAACTCCGTCTCCAATATCAACTTTGAGTTCTTTAACGAACCCCTCGACCTTAGCAAATATCTCGGCTCTTTCCCAGGGATACAGTTCGACTGGCAATAACATGCTTTTAGTTACTGTTTCCTTCCTGAGCACAAATACGCCCACTGAATCAACAGCTTTTGTTTCTGTGATGGCTTTCTTCTCCGTGCAACTTAGGAGAAATAAAACGGCTGAAATAGAAAGGATTGTATGTCTATTATTCATTGGCCTGTGATGATTCTTTGTAATACTTGCTTGCTTTATCTTCTGGATCGAGTGATGCATTTGAATAAGCTCTTTCTCCTTCAATGCGGTCATAAATAAGTGGAAGAAAAAGCAATGTGCTTATTAGCGAAAAAAATAATCCTCCAATTACGGCAATGCCGAGGGGTGCAACCTGATCACCACCTTCACCCAAACCCAACGACATGGGGATCATTCCGGCAATCATGGCAAGACTGGTCATCATAATTGGGCGCAGTCTGTTAAATGCCGCATCGCGGTAAGCTATTTTATTACCTTGCTTTCTGAATTGTTCTGCATTGGTGACAAACAAGATTGCATTGGCAATAGCAACCCCGACTGCCATGATTGCTCCCATATACGATTGAATGTTCAACGTCTTTCCGGTAATTTGCAATAATAAAAATGAGCCAGCTATTACCGCGGGAACAATGGAGAGGGTAACCAGTGATAATCGGAACGATTGAAAGTTTGTAGCCAACAAAAGAAAAATGACAACTACTGCGATAAGCAAGCCTGCTTGAAGTTCGTTCATTGTTTCATGAAGTAAGTCTGCTTGACCTTTAGCGATGATCTTTACTCCCCTTGGTAATTCACCCAATGAAACAATGGCCTTATTCACTTCCGTGACGGCTGTGCCCAAATCCTTTTTATGGATGTTAGCGGTTAGCGTGATATACCGTTGTTGATTTAGACGATCATATTCTCCAGGTGATAAAGTTTTTTTCCATCTGGCTACATCGCGCAAATAAACTGGCGGGCTATTTAAAAGAGGTATGGACTCAATATCTTCTGTTGAATTCATTTGGTATTGAGGATACTCGACTTGTACCTGGTACGCCGTTCCTGAACTTTTGTCCAGCCAATAATTAGGTTGAGTAAACCGACTTGATGATGTCGCCACTACCAAGGATTTACCGATATCATCCACGGAAAGAGACAACTGCCCAGCCTTAACCCGGTCGATGTCAATCGTTACTCCCGGATAATCAAGAGGAGTGGCAATTTGGACATCACGTAAAAAAGAAATGCTTTTGAGTTTTGTGAGCAGGTTTTCCGAAAGTTTGCGAGTCTGGTTCAAATCGCGACCGATTATAGCAAGTTCGATCGGATTAGATGAACCAAGGTTGATCACTTGATCGACAAGGTCGCCAGGTTCAAATGAAATCTTTATGGTCGGCAACTCCGTAGTCACTATTTGTCTTAGTTTTTCTTCGAATGATTCAATTGCAATGGATGCTCCTTTTGCCAAATTTATTCTGATAACTGACTCATGTGGTCCGCTTGTCCATAGGTGAATAAGGTTTACCGGATAGCTCGGTGGTTGCGTGCCGACAAAAGCGGAAGAAATTTCTATTTTATGATTGGAGATACTATCAGCCAAATGCAATATTTTTTTTGTCGCATCCTCCGTTCTCTCCAATCTTGTGCCCACAGGAAGCCTCATTCTCACCACAGCCTGACCAGCATCTGTTTTCGGAAATATTTCTGTCCCAATAAGCGAAATGAGAGCTGCGATTAAGCCAATACTGATGAGGCCATACAATGACAAAGCCAATCCTGACCTACTCTTTAGTTTAGCCAGTGTTTCGAGATAACGTTCTCTAAACCGATCAAATTTATTGTTGGAGTGATCGGGTAATTTTTCCTTCAACATCCAATTAGCCATTACAGGAACAAATGTGTTAGACAAAAAGAATGAGGCGATCATGGCAAACCCAACAGATAAGGACAGCGGAAGGAACATTCCTCGTGGTACTCCACTCATGAAGACCGATGGAACAAAAACGGCAAGTATACAAAGCAGGATAAGGAGTTTGGGCCAAACAATTTCTTTGCATGCGTCTAGTATAGCTTGTGCTTTCTCCTTCCCAATTTCCTGATGTCGATGGATATTTTCGATCGTGACAGTCCCTTCATCTACCAGGATGCCAACGGCGAGTGCAAGCCCGCCCAGCGTCATTATATTAATTGACTGACCAGCAAGGAATAAAAACGTCACTCCCGTGAATAAGGCAAGGGGTATTGTAAGCACAATGATCAACGCACTTCTCTGGTCACCAAGAAATAGTAAAACCATGAGGCCTGTAAGAAGAGCCCCCAACCCACCCTCGAACAAAAGATTTTTTAATGAATTGATAACATATCCGGATTGATCAAATTCATAGCTTACCTTGATGTCATCGGGAATTGCGGCCTGCATTTCCGGAAGTGAAGCTTTAACCCGCTTCACCACTTCCCATGTTGATGCAGTAGCGCGTTTGGTTACGGGAATATAGACTGAACGTTTCCCATTTATCAACGCATAACTCGTTGTTACATCTGCTCCAAGCAGAACGGTGGCGATATCCCTTATATAAATTGCAGGGCCAGAACCGAGTGTGATAGGCACGCGCTCCAGTTCTTTAAAATTCTCTACCAACGAATTTTGTGGAGTAAGCAACGTTTCATCACCAATGCGCACATTTCCGGCAGGAGTAATGGTATTGGATTTCGCGATGGCTTGTACAACTTGATCGGGTGTGAGTTTGTAATTTTTGATCTTTTCTGGATCAACCTTGATAATAACCGTTTTTTGGTTTCCTCCGAATGGTGGTGGGGCTGAAACTCCGGGCAACGTAGAGAACATGGGACGTACTCTGAATAGAGCAAGATCTGCAATTTCACTTAAGGAACGTGTCTCGGATGTAAAGACAAGTTGCCCAACCGGAACACTTCCGGCATCAAAGCGTGTAATAAACGGGGGCACAGTACCCGGAGGCATAAATGCGCGTGCCCGATTTACATATCCAACAATCTCTGCCATCGCTTGGCTCATGTCGGCGTCTTCCTGAAATTGAATTTTGATGATTGCCGCGCCTTGTATTGATTTTGATTCCACAAACTTCACCCCAGTGACATACAGAAAATGATATTCATAGTAGGAAGTAATAAGCCCTTCCATCTGCTCAGGCGACAATCCACCGTAGGGTTGGGCCACATAGATTGTTGGCAGCCCAAGTGTTGGGAAAATATCCACCTTCATATTGCGGATCGCCAAAGCAGAGAAGAACACAATTGCCAGTACTGCAACAATAACGGTGATCGGTTTACGCAATGCTCCTTGAAGCAAATTCATGTTCTTAATTAAGCTGGTTCAAGAAAATATTGATGTCACCCTTAACGGCTGCCTTATACAACAAAGCTTTCCAGGCATCGAGGTAAACCTTTTTTAAGTCAGTTTCGGATTTTATTAAAATGTACTGGGATTGAACGAGGTCGGTATAATTGATAAGTCCCGAATTGTAACGACTTAATAAAGACCGGTAAGAAAATTCAGCAGACCTATAAAATGACGGACTCTCTTTCGCAATCTTCAATGCATTCACTAACGTGACATCAGCTATCTGATTTTGCTTACTTAGTTGAAGTTTTACCAAATTCATTCGCTCTTTTTCGGATTGAACTAAAGCGGATTGAGCACTTACCTGATGGCGAACCGTTGTAAATCGTAATAATGGAACACTTAATACCAGACCAGCCCCATAATTGTACCTGCTAAAGGAAAGGCCATCAGTTGAATTTACATATCCGTCATAGCGGATTCCTGAGCCACGAGCATTTCCTGTTCCCCAAAAAGAGAGCTTTGGATTTAAGGATCTCACTAAAGATGTTTCTTCAGATTGATTAATCGCCACCCTACTTCTTGAAAGTGTGATAAGCGGATGTTCTTGTGTTTCTGAATCTGATGGTACAATCGGTCTGGGAAGAAATGTGCAGAAGCTACTATCGAGATTATAATTATAATCTGTTGCACCAAGCATTTCTGATAGCATAACTTTCTGCGTCTCCCTTAGTTTTTCAAAATTTAGGAGTTCGATTTTTGCTCGCGACAATTCAGCATTAAACAAGGAGGTATCTGTTCCAGGGCGTAGGCCACTACGTGTAAGTGAGTTTACAATTCTCACATTGTTCTCGGCTCGTTCGAGGTTTTTTGAATAGACTTTCACAAGCTCATTCATTAACACAACATCCAGGTAAGCGTTTGCTGTTCTGACCTGGTGCTGAAATATTTCCTGTGACTCATCGGCCTCCTGGTAGGATTGGTAAGCTTTTGCTGATTCTATTTTTGATTTTCGCTGGCCAAAGGTGAATGGCTCCCAATTCATGAGAAGACCACCTACACTTCCGAATACTCCATTGTAATCATTGGTTGAAGAAGGTGGCCCGCTGATAGGCACAAAATTTTGACTTGTGGCCATCCCGGTAATGTTGTTGTATGTCGAATAGTTCACTTGGTAAGCCGCATCAACAGAAGGGAGTGCTGAACTTTTTGCGTACGATACCATGTCTTTACGCGCTTGAACATCAAATTTTTTCGCTTTTAAAAAAGGATAGGAAGCCACTGCTCGCTTCAATAGCTCTGGCAAGGGCTGCGCATTACCTTGCAATACAGTGCACATTAAGATGAATAGGATGCAAAGGATTTTCATTTTATGAGGCAGGATAGAATAATTGAAATTGAAATTGCTTTCCCCAATTGCAATGACATTGCGAAATTATACCCTACTAGCTGGTTTATATGGTATAATTGAAGTCGATTATGGTATTATTGAAAATACTTCGAGCGGAAAGCCTGAGGTGTTTTGCCAGCCAGTTTCTTAAAATATTTAACAAAATGAGAGGGGTCAGAAAAATTCAAGGAAAATGCAATCTCGCTCACGTTCTTATCAGAGTGAAGCAGATAACGTTTAGCCTCTAATATCACTTGTTCACTTATTAGTTCACTTGCCGACTTGCCCGACACCTTTCGGCTTATTGAATTAAGATGTTGAGGAGAAAGACGAAGTTGTTCAGCAATCTCACTTACTTTTAAATTCGAAATTGGATTTGTGTTTCGGATAATGTTCTGGAATTTGCGGAAAACCTGATCATTGGCAAATCCGGATGTCGGCAATACCAATTTCTCTCTATGGCGAAGTAGCTTGACCAACAGCACCTGTAGATATCCTTGTATTAATTCAATTGAGTTAGAGGAGGGGTTTTGGAACTCATGTTCCATCTCACCAAAAATAAACTCAAGGTTATCATCACTGTTTACTTGAACATCCACGGTATCCTCCAAAGAACGAATGAGATTCAGTAAATCGTTTTGTTTTACAAAATTGAAAAACTCTTCCCGGAATAATAAAACATATCCTTTAGGAATCTCCGTCATTTCCCAGTAGTGCAGTTGTCCTGACAAAAAGAAAACAACTGGCGGGGTGATCTGAAACTTTTGGGTATCTATCCAATGAAACCCTGCGCCTTCTGACAAATAGATAATTTCAAAGTAAGCATCATGTTTGTGAGGCTTCGTTCGTTTGATAACTTCTTTGAAGCGCGAAATCTTGAAAAGGTTTTGGCCTTCCAGTTTGTTCTTTACTACTATTTCATTTTTTGGCATATTCATTTCCCGCTCAGGATAAATTTAATCAATTCTTCATTTCGAAACTACCTTAAAGGCTACCCTCCGAATTGATTAGAACAAATATATGCCATGCGGTAGTATTATGTCTGGCAATCTAGGTTGACAAGTTGACCTTGTTTCCAAAAATTGCCTGCAGGGAATTATTACTCTCGATTTCAGATTTGCTCTTCTTTGATTGTGATTCGCGTGGGGTTGTGATCCCGCTGGGGTATCTTCTTTTTTCCTATATATGCCTATAAATGCCTACGAACCGGGTAAACGGTCTTGGTCCTAACCTAATCTTTCTCATTGAAGTGGGAAAGGACTTTTTTGTCATTGCTTTTTTCTGAGTTAAAAACGCTTTGTAAGATTCCTGGCCTTTTTCAGCAAGAGCAACTTTCACCACACGCCTGTCTTCATCAGAGTTATGACGCACCAGGAATTTATTAGCGCTTACCAGTATGGCCGATAAACTTGCTGCCTCAATTGTCGAGACAAAATACAGAAACATTGAGGCTAACATTCAAGAAACTAACATCAACTTAATGTCTTAATAGGTCAATATTTGATTGTTAAAAAAAGTGTTATCAATATTCTATATTAACGTCTATAAGCTGCCTTAATGCGTACACTTTTGATTTTTTCGACTCTTCTTTGCATCATCCTGTTGGTTGATTCTTGCAGCCGTAAAGGTGAGTACATGCTATTCGCGTGCAAAACTGATTATCTTTGAATTGATGCCTTCAATCTCATCTAGCTTCGAGTACGATATCTTTATAAGTTATCGCCACAATGATAATAGATCAGGTTGGGTAACGGAATTTGTTAAGGCATTGCAAGAAGAGTTGGCGGCTACCATCAAGGAACCAGTTTCCGTCTACTTCGATACCAATCCCCACGATGGCCTTCTCGAAACGCACAATGTAAGCAAGAGCCTCGAAGGAAAGCTGAAATGCTTAATTTTTATTCCCATCATCTCTCAAACCTATTGTGATGTAAAATCATTTGCTTGGCAACATGAGTTTTGTGCTTTCAATAAATTGGCAAAAGAGGATCAGTTGGGAAGAGATATCAAACTCGGCAATGGAAATGTGGCAAGTAGAATTCTTCCGATTAAAATTCATGATCTCGATGCCGAAGATAACGCCATTATAGAAAATGAAATTGAAGGAGCGTTGAGGGCGATTGAATTTATTTACAAAGAATCTGGTGTAAACCGTCCATTGAAATTAACAGATAGCAAACATGAAAACCAAAATAAAACAGACTATCGAAATCAGGTAAACAAAGCTGCCAATGCCGTTAAAGAAATTGTCGCATCAATAAAGAATCCATTGCCCCATGCGAGACGCATAACAACTAATGAGGTACCAGTGAGACCCGAAGGAAATATTAAAAAATCGATTGCAATTATCTCGTTGCTATTTTTACTTGGCCTTGCCGGATACTTCCTTTATCCAAAATTATTTGTATCATCCAATTTAGGAGCAATTGATAAGTCAATCGCAGTATTACCTTTTGTAAACATGAGCGCAGATCCTGAACAAGAGTATTTCAGTGATGGAATCAGTGAAGAAGTGCTGAACCTGTTGGCGAAGATACCTCAACTGAAAGTAACGGGCCGGACGTCGTCTTTTTACTATAAAGGCAAGAATGAAGACCTTAGAATTATTGGTCAAAAACTTGGCGTTGCTTACGTGCTGGAGGGAAGCGTGCGAAGAGAGGGAGAACAATTGAGGATTACCGCTCAGCTCATACGAACCTCAGACGGAACTCATTTATGGAGTGAAACCTATGATCGAAAACTGGAGGGCATCTTTAAACTTCAGGACGAAATTGCAGCAGATGTTTTAAAGGAGCTTAAGCTAAAACTCCTGGGCTTATCATCGCTACCCGTAACAAAGAATAGTGAGGCGCATAACCTTTTCCTTAAAGGAAATTATTATTTTAATAAAGCTGACATTGTTAAGGCGGTAGACTTTTATCAGCGAGCGCTGAAGTTCGACTCAAGCGATGCGGCTACATGGACTGCGCTAGCCACAACAAAGTTCCTTATTGCCAGTAATAACTTCATGCATGCAGAGGAGAATTTTCTTGTTGCAAAACGATGCGCCGAAAAGGCGTTGGCTCTCGATGAAAATTTTTCGGATGCTCATCGTGTGAAAGGTTTAGCTGAGCTGTTTGACTTTAAGTGGGATAAAGCAGAGTTAGAATTCAATATGGCTCTCAAGCTTGATCCAAACAATTCGGAAGCTTATAGAAATATGGGTATTTTAAAATCGACTTTGGGTAGATCGAACGAGGCTCTTAATTATTTTAAAAAATCAGTGGAACTTAACCCTTTAAATTTTTTTAATTTAAATGGGGAGGGCTGGACTTATCTTTCTATGAAAGAATACGAACAAGCGGCCAATATTTATAAGGAAGTAGCTGAATTGAACCCGGGTGCATTTAAATGGTTTATGTTTACTCTTTATTTGTATTCTGATCAGCCACAACTTGCTTTGAAATATCTGAATGAACTGGGAATCCCAGAAGGAGATGATAAAATCAGAGCGCTGGCCATGATCGATTACCTGCTTGGTAAAAAGGAAAAAGCGATAAAAATGGTTAGAAATACTTTAGGGCGATATCATGATAGCAACTTTGACATAGCAGGTATTCTTGCTTTCATGAACGAAAAAGACGAAGCTTTTAAATGGCTAGAGAAGTCCCTTCAAGAAAGGTTCCGAATTATTGCTATTAAACAAGATCCCGGCCTTGCAAATCTTCGTGGCGATCCACGGTATGTTGATATTCTAAAGAGAATGCATTTGCCGCTTGAGTGATCTTTGAAAAAGTGCTGCGCATAGTTAATGTTAAGGCGTTTCCACAATTCGTTATTTGTCCGCTTTTATTGGTGAATTATCAGTTTGCATGTGGCTTTTGGTTATGGGAAGAAAGGAGCATGTAGCTGAAGGAACCCTGTGTTTAGATCGACAATTCGCATCGGTCTACGGATCACAGTGTGGAGTCAAGAGCAGTTGGGTTCTAAGCGCACACTTTGAGCATATCCATCAGAAATCCCAATGTAGTCTTGTTCCGAAAATTGACACGGGACCACGGTCTCGATTAAATGCTGGGTTAGCTACGAACTGGTAGTCCAGCGTGAAGTGAAAAGCCTTAAATATTTGAAAATCGTAAAAGGTTTCGAGAACTTTCTCCGGGTCATAGTTCAAATTACCATCGCCACTGAGCATGTCAGTACCACCGACTTTTAGAAATTCCTGATTGTCGCGGGAGGCTCCACTCACAATGTAGGCAAAGCCGAAGGCATCCTCAGGCCGGTGCCATCCATTGCCTTTTATGTTCACCCCCAATGATGTTGACCAATTGGCATCAGAGAATGTCCACGTTTCGTTGCGACCATCGTTCCAGCCTAACCGCGAAAACAGAAAGTAGTTATTTGAAAATTCCTGTTCGAAGTTCACACCAAAGCCGTATTTGTGACGAAAGGCTCTGGCGGCTTCTGGGATAGTCGCGCCAGCTCCTGAACCAACGCTTAGGTCTGGAGGGTTAGCCTTGAGGAGAGCTGTCGCCTCCTGGTAACTTGCAAAGTTGGCTTCATCGAGCCAACTCAGAAGCCGAATCGTGCCGGGATGAGAATTAATGGTAAACCATCTCTCGAATTCCATCATCATTGCCCAGGATTTGAGGAATGGACCGTACGCTCCGCGATGCGGCCATGTGAGATACTGATCGTCCCCGGTGAAACCATTCTTTTCTTTCGGCATTTGAAAAAAGCCGTATCGCAAGGCCCATTTTCTCTGATATAATTCTACCGCCGCTCCGGTAGTGAATATTTCGGAAAGTCGGACCACCTATTTCGGGAAGGTCAGTACCTACCTGTTTCGGTAATGATCTGTACCGGCCCGGTTGTACCAAAATTTGATGGCATAAAGG
>Ga0209067_10002538_pt1 | contig 10768 bp, 9 predicted proteins | sample ColStrG_CSR_2013_FD_187199 | JGI IMG/M metagenome (GOLD analysis project Ga0209067, IMG submission 187199) | Freshwater sediment microbial communities in response to fracking from Pennsylvania, USA - Cold Stream Run_MetaG_CSR_2013 (SPAdes)... | ecosystem: Environmental > Aquatic > Freshwater >... | reverse complement strand
GACCGTGGCGCTACACTACGTCTTCGACACGCCGCACGACCGGCTGATCTGGGATGTCGGTCACCAGGCCTATCCCCACAAAATCCTGACTGGCCGCCGCGACCGCATCCGCACCATTCGTCAGGGTGGCGGCCTGTCCGGATTCACCAAGCGCTCGGAGAGCGAATACGATCCCTTCGGCGCCGCACACGCTTCGACCTCGATCTCGTCGGGGTTGGGCCTGATGGATCCCGTACAGGGGGCGCACTTCCAGGCGCGCAGCCTGCGCCTGGCGCTGTCGGAAGCTCTTGTTGAGTCTCTGGATCAATTGACGTTGCAACAAACAATTCTTGTGGGACGTTCTCTGGCTGATTTTCAACGGCAGTTGAAATTCGAAAGCCCTGCCGCTGAAAGTTCTGTGATCTCATCCGTTGCTGAAGCGCAGACTGTGGCCCAGCAGGTTCTGCAGGTTCTGCGCAGCTATCGACCTCTGCGAAACGAAGCCGCTCAAAGTTGGCAAGCCTGGACTGTCGCCGCGACTGACCGATTGACAGCGATGGGAATGGGACCAGGCCTGACGCAGAATTGGGATCACCTTGTAGTTTTGGAAGCTCCGCAATTGGCTTCACTGGACCAAGAGAAAAAATTGATTCATCGACTTTCACAGTCTTGGACCGCAGCGCAATCAAAAGATCGGTTGCCTTCAGTGTTGGTGCGATTGGATCGACGAATTTATGTTCTGCCTTCGGAAACCGCACTGCCCCTTTCAATTTTGCCAAGACGACGAGCTCATCAAGTCACCTGGATCGGCTGTCGCGATCCGAACAATGAAAGTCTCAAAGAACTTGAAGGCCAGGCCGAGCGTTTGCTGCTTGTCCGGACCTGTGTTGACTCTGATCAAATCAGTTTCCGCAGTCTTTTTTCGTCGGGCTATCAAGGCTTCGCACAAGAAAATCCAAAACTTCATTTTCTTGAGTTGCACATTCCTTCCTTGCCCGAACTCTGGCGACAAGATCCGGCGGCCCTGTTGCGGCAAGTGGATTTGCATCTGCAATCCCAGCGCAATGAAGCCTTGCATGAGATGCCCCTGGCTTTTCTGAACGCGCCTTTGTTTCGACGTTTAGGATGGCAAAGGCCTGTCTGGGATGAGCAGACTCAGGCGTTCCGGGTCCAAGCCAAGATCGACGCCATCCAAGCCTTTCGCTGATCGGCGGTTGAAAAGGGCCCATCTCCTTCGTTGCAGAGCGCGGTCCCTCCCTGCGACGCACAAGAGTGCGCCTCAGTCGTGACCGCGCTCTGCGCCTCGGATCTTGGCCCTTTTGAACCGCCTCAGGGCCTCGATATTGAAAGCGGGATCGGGATCGGGATGCGGTTTAGTTGTTCAACTTTGTCGCCAAGAGCAGCCCTTGAAGGACCAAGTCGGGTTGGATCGTGTCGAAAATCTTTTCACGCTCAAACAGGGAACTGAATCCACCCGTGCCAATGACGAAGGGTTTTTGGGTGAAGCACTCATTTTGAATTCGCTGGATCAACTCGCGCATCGTACCCAAGTGGCCAAAGTACAAACCAGATTGAATACTTTCCACCGTGTTGCGCCCGAGCGCCGTTTGGCGACTGACGATCTCCACAGACGGCAGTTTGGCAGTCTGGCTTTCAAGGGCTTCCATGCACAACCGAAGGCCGGCCACGATACTGCCACCCAAATATTCTCGGTTCGCACTGAGCGCACAAAATGTTGTCGCAGTTCCCAGATCAATGATCAGCAAATCACGTTGCGGGTACAGATGAGCAGCAGCGATGGAATTGGCAATTCGATCGGCACCCACTTCGACAGGGTTTTGATAGCCAATTTTCAGACCCGTTCTCACGCCAGGCTCAAGGATGAAGGGCTGCAGGCCGAAGTATTTTTTGCAGCCATTGCGAAGCGAATGGACAACGTCCGGCACCACAGAGCAGATAGCGATGTGTTGGATCGCTTTCGGATCCACGTCATTTTCGCGCAGCACACTCCGCAAGAAGACGCCCACTTCGTCGGATGAAAATCCAGTTTTGGAAGTTTTGCGGAAACGAACTTTCAATTCGTCCTTGTGAAAAACGCCACCATAAATTTGGCTGTTGCCCACGTCCAATGCGAGAATCATGTCATGGCCTCCCAGTATTTCAATGCCCGGTCTGTCAGATATTCGTTCAGTTGCGCGCGATTTTTGGCTGCGTGCTCGCCACCTTTTGCATCGTGAATTGAGAACTGGTGGCGGTCCGTGCCCCACTCGATCTGTGCCAGGTCATTGTGCACCACAAGATTGGCGTGACTCCGCTGAAAAAGGGATTGGACGGCCTCGCGACGTTGGTGGTCTTGGTCAGTTGCTGTCATTTTGAAGGCAATCAAAAAACAGTTTTGCAAATGTGAAATCTTGTGGGGCTCTTCGACGAGTTTCGGATTTTTTGTCCAATGCAGATTGGGCAACTGCCCCGATGAAAGCTTGCCGGATTGCGGGACGACCGAGAAATCACTGACCGCTGCAGCATGGACGATCGCGTCCCAGGTCTCCTGCAGCTGGCCATGCCATTGTTTTTGCAAATCCGCAAAAGTAGCAAAAACCTGCTGGGTGATGTCTCGAGCACTGGGACTTTGCGGTTCGCGACTGCTCTGTGAGCGCAACAGGGTGACGGCTGCGCCATGCCGAGCGAGGTGCTCGGCCAAACCAATTCCAGTCTGACCGGTGCTTCGATTCGTAATCACACGAACAGAATCTATGGGTTCGCTGGTGCCACCCGCCGTCACCAAAATTCTCCGGCCCCGTAAAAGCTTTGTCGCATGCAGATGCTTTTCGATCAAAGCCATGATTTGTTCCGGTTCCATCAGGCGACCTTCACCGGTTTCGCCACAAGCCAAAGCGCCGGTCTCCGGAGTTAAAATCTGCACACCCCAATTTTGGAGTGTTTTGATGTTCATCTGCGTGGCGGGATGGTGCCACATCTGATGATTCATCGTCGGCGCGACCAACCAGGGCTTTTTCCAGTCATGAGCCAAAAAAAGTGCAGCTCCCAAATGCCCGGCTTGCCCAGTGGCCATTTCACTGATCGTGTTCGCTGTGGCAGGAGCGGTGATGATCAGATCCGCCCATCTTTGCCAGTGAATGTGACCCATCATCTGACCACTTTGCCAAAGATCGGTTAGGACGGGGCGTCCGGTCAGACCTTCAAATGTAGCAGCGCCCACAAATTTTTGTGCGGATTCGCTGAGAGCCACTTGCACTTCATGGTTCTGCTTCATCAAGCCACTGACAAGCTCGGCGGTTTTGTAGGCGGCGATTGAACCCGTGCAGAGCACAAGTATTTTAGACAAGCAGACCTCCTTCAATTTCGGAGAGCTCATTTGGCCAGGGAATATTGTCGATCAAGCGGACCGTGCCTAAGTGAGCAGCGCCGAAGCGGCGACCACGAACATCCTTCACGTAGTCGACCCGAAAGCCCATTTCTGTCAGGGCGACAGCGGCTTTTTCCGCTGTCAGTGACTGTCGAAGAATTTCGGCAAATCGTGGCGCCAAGGCCAGCTCCGTTGGAGTCAACCGAAGATTCCGCGAACTCATCGCCAGTCCCGACTTTTCTCGTACGGTGGGTACGCCGACAATTTCCACTGGCAAAAAGAATGATCGTTGTAAACCGCGAATCAACTCCAGCTGCTGATAGTCCTTTTCGCCAAAATAGGCGCGCTCAGGTTGCACGATCTGCAACAGCTTCAACACAACTGTCAGAACGCCATCAAAATGTCCGACACGATTGGCGCCACACAAGTCCGTTGAAAACTTCTTTTCTGAAACTTGGTAGGAGTATTCATCCGGATACATCAGCTGTGCCAGCGGTGCAAAAACGACGTCCACTCCTGCCGCCTGGGCAAGCTTCAGATCCGACTCCCAAGTTGATGGATAGCTTTGAAAATCCTGCGGGTCATTAAACTGAGTGGGATTTACGAAGACACTCAAGACGCTGAGCTGATTTTCATTCCGGGAACGATCCAGAAGTTCAGCATGGCCCGCATGCAAAGCGCCCATGGTGGGAACAAAACCACAACTGACACCTGCTTGCTGTTTGCGAAACGTCTGCATGTCTTGCGGGGTGCGAAGGATCTGTGGTTTTACGTTTGTCTTCATGTGTAGCTTTCCTTTTCGGACGGGAAGCGATGCTCGACGACGTCCTCGTGGTAGGAGTTCAATGCTTTTTGGAGCAAATCAAAACCCGCCAAATACTGGCGCAGAAATTTCGGCTGAAAAGTGGGATTCATCCCCAACATGTCTTGCAGAACCAAAACCTGACCGTCGGTTTTGGGGCCGGCTCCAATGCCGATTGTCGGAATCGAAAGAGTTTTGCTGATTTCGGCGGCAAGTTCCGAGGGCACACACTCCAAGACGACAGAAAATGCGCCGGCTTTTTCGAGCGCCACGGCATCCTGCAAAATCATTTGATAGGCTTCAGGATTGCGCCCTTGAACTTTGAAGCCTCCCAGCTGGTTGATGGATTGGGGAGTCAGCCCCAGGTGACCCATGACGGGCACACCACTGGCCACAACATGTTCCACCAATTCGAGATTGCCTTTTGCGCCTTCCAGTTTGACGGCATGAGCGCCCACTTGCATCAAAGCGCCGATCGCATCCATCGAGGAGTTGAGATCTTTGCGATACGAAAGGAAGGGAAGGTCGGCAATGATCAATTTGTCAGGTGCGCCGCGCACGACGGCCGCCGTGTGGGAGGCCATCAGTGGGATGGTGGCAGGAAGGGTGCTCGAATAGCCGTGCATGACCATCGCCAAAGAGTCACCTACCAAGATGCAATCAATGGCTGTGGAGTTGATGATTTTCGCAGACCAATGATCATAGCAAGTGACCATCGAAATTCGACGACCTTCTTTTTTTGCTGCCAAAAGTGTATTGATCGTGGTCATGGTGCCTCCAGTTGTTGCCGCAGTTGAGGGGAGTAGACTTCAAGAAATGCGGTGTAAAGATTTTTTTCAGCAGCTGTCGGCAAAACATCCAGGTGACGCTGGATTGTCGCCAGATCACGGCGGGGCAAGGGGCCCGTCAGTGCGCCAAGCGCGTGGTGCAGCGAGTTTTGCAGACTTTGGTGCAAATACAAATCGGCAAGATGGGCGGGCAGCTGCAGATCCTGCAATCCTTTTTGAGTCCAAGCGGTCAGCAGAGAAATAAAATTTCCGCCCATCACGCAGCGAGCGTGATAGAGCGCTTTGCTGGACGCTGCAAGCCCAAACCCCAAATTCGGTAAGTCTGGCAAGACTTCCGAAAAAGAAAGCTTCGGTGCTGACTCGTCAGGAGTGAAGACAAACGGAATCTGTTTGTAAAAATCCAAACTGTAAAGTTCGTCAGCGAATGTCATCAGCGGATGTGCGGCGTGGGCACCCGAAAATACGCTTGCGCCCGAAAAGTGAACCAATGGCAATTTCTCAGTTTCGCTTTGGATCGTGTTGATCAGCTTCGGCAGGGCAGGATCTGCGACAGCCATGAGGGCTCGCGAGGCCAGCCGACAAGCCTTCAGAAGTCCCTCTTGATCTTGTTCTCTGCGGTGCCAATTTTGAAAATGGAGAAAGGGCAAGCCCAGTTGCGACAGATACGACTGCAGATGGCGGGCCAAACGGCCGCTGCCAATCAAAAGCCAGGGAGCTTCGGAACCTGGATTCATATGTTGCCTAACAGGTACCCGTCCAACCAGCAAAGGCGCCAGTACCGGATCGAGTCCTTATTTGCCTCAACAGAAGCATGTTTTGCGCTTGAAGGCAAGGACAGGCGTGGCTATAAGGGTGCGTTGACCCGGGAGAGAAGATGGCACCCAAATACGTGATCGGATTTTTTGTCGCTTTGATGCTGTCGGGAATGGGCTCAGTCCTGTATTTTGGAGTGCAAGCAAAAACGATTCCAAAAATATTATTGAGTAAGTTTGATTCGCCCCATGTTGTGGCGAATTCACTTTACCTTTCGCTTTCGCAGGATTTGTTCGAAAGCCGAGTGGTCTTCTGGGGAGCCGACCCCGATGACAGCTATTACCGCGATATTCTGCAACAGTTCCTGCAAATGAACTCGAGTTTACAGCTGAAGTTTGATGCTGTTGTCGTTGACAGGTCTTTTGGCGGACTGGCGATTCCTCCGTCTATGAACGTGCAGCAATTTTCCTTGAAAGAGGAACAGGAGCGTTTTCTTCAGGGACTTGTGCAGATGCCGAAGGCAGCTGATGGCCTGCCCTTGCGCTTGTTGGTGATCGTGCCGACGCTTGAGGCCTCACAAAAACTTCCGGGAAGCTTGATTTCGATCGCGAAACAGCGGCTTTTGGCGCAAGCCCCTGACGTCAAGGTCTCGGCCCGAGTGCGCGAGCCTTTGGATATCGTCTTTGCACACTTTCCCCGGAGCCGTGAAGAAGAGGACTCCTATCGTTTGCAGATTCCCTGCCACACCGGCGAAGAGGATCGTGGTGGGATCGCGCCCTTGGGTTGTTTGATTTTGCAAAAAAGCCGTGCCGTTTACCGAAAAAAATTTCCCGTTGGCGAGTGGGTTGGCATGCTTGAGCAAGTCGGTGGCAACGATTATTTATTTTTGCTGACCCAGCAAAACGAAAAAAGCGGGAGCACGAATGCTCCCGCTGTCAATTGAGTCAAATAACAGTCGGTCTTAGTCCTGGTTGGCGACCGCAGCATCAGCTTGAGCACCTTTGATCAGGCTTTGAGCCTCTGCTGAGTTGCCATTCGGATCGTAGTTCTGATGAACTTGCGGCGCCTGACTGCCGTGCGCGGCAGGCATCGCACCTTTGCCCTGATGATCAGCAGCGGCTTTGATTCCCGCATCTGCATGGGCAGCAAACTCATTCTTCATTTCAGTCAAAGTTTCGACTGGAACTGGTCCCACAACCACATTGGCAGGGCAAGAGTCTTCAGATGTGTGTTTTGCAAAAATGACCAGCAGCTGAGCGTCGACAGCACCTGGCGCAACGGGATCCAACAGGCGAATCAAATCACCTTCGTCCATTGTGCAATCTTTGGAATCGCCAGTTTTGTCCGTGTAGCTGACGTCAATATCCTCATGCACGAGGAAGTGGTAGCTCGTGTCGGCCAGCACCTTGTCCATGCCAACAGATTGGCCGTCTTTATGGGCTTGGGCCTCAGCTTGGATTTGCGACTTGATCTGATCTTTGGCTTGGTTCAACGGAAGGCTCGAGCCTCTTTCCAAATCCTGTTGCACAACTCGTTGATTTTGAACCTGAGGATTTGGGTTGGTTTGCAGATCTTGAATTTCAGCTTTCAACTGATCAATTTGTCGCTGCTGTTCAACCAATTTGGCATCGTTTGAGGCCTGGGCCTGTTGCGCCACACTTTGAGCGTGAAGAGCCAAGTACTCTGACAGAAGAAAGTCTGTCGTCCAGAGCATCGGATCTGGGTAGTAGGGGGCGGGTAAGAAGTAGTTCGCGTAAGGGTTGCAGTACATGCTGTAGCAAGGTGAAAACAACCACGCGTTTGGATTCCATCCCCAGCCATAACCGCCCATTCCGTAATAAGGGTAATAAACTGGTGAGGCCCAAGCTCCCAACATATAGCCAGTCATGAAGCCGACGCCGAAATGGTAAGAAGGTGCGTACATCGCGTAGCCGTAGGAATCATGGTAGTAGTTGCGAACGATTGTTGTGTGGGTCACGTTGTTCACATAGGTGCGCTGATATCCCGAGCGTCCATTGATCGAAATTGACTTCTGGATGTAGCCTCCGCCGCGATGTGAATCCGTGTGGATGCGAGTCCCATCAACCATCGTTTTGTCGACTTGCACGCGACCGTTTTTGCCGAAATGTCCTTTGACGACCGTTCCATCATCATGTTTCGCTTCGAAACCTTTTCGTTTTCCAGTGACGGGATCGTAGTGAGTTTTGTGTGTTCCCACTTGCACGCCATTTTTGATAATGGGCTTTTCGCGGCTGGTGCGAACTTCTTTGCCGCCAATAATTTTGTAATTTTCTTTTGCGCCATTGTTACCGGGCTTCGAGTAGGTTTCGTGTTCAGCGCGAGGAGCGCCTGTTTTCGGATTGATGACTTTGGAAACTGGGGCCGGAGCGGGAGCTGGATTGCGCTGACCACCATTTGCTCCTTGGTCACGTTGCCGGCGGTTGTCTGCTGGCAAGGGATCCTGGCGTCGACCGTTGTCCTGCGGACGACCGGAACCTTGTCCCGAACCTGACGACCGGTTGTTGTCAACACGCGCTGGCGTTGGATCGGTTCTGCGAGCAGGAGTTGGATCGGTTCTGCGAGCTGGAGTCGGATCGGTTCTGCGAGCTGGAGTCGGATCGGGCTGGCGTGCCGGAACTGGATCAGCTCTGCGAGCCGGGGGCGGATCCGCCCTGCGAGCCGGGGCTGCCGGTGGGATGTATGTCGATCGAGTAGGAGCGGAATAAGTTGAGCGAGAAGATGAGGAGCTTGATCCTCCCCATTTCGAGCCTGTTTTGATGAAATTCGATGAGTCTCCACAGCCGCTGACACATTCGCCGGAGTCTGTGATCACTCGAGGCTCTGTCTGCATCTGGCCTTCCAGATCGGCGTGCGCCTGCAGGCTGAGCAAAATTGGGAAGCAAGTGTAAAAAACTTTGGCAAGGAAGGGTTTGGTCTGCATTCTCAGCTCCATCAAAAAGGGTTATCGCATTCATTAACTGTGACGAATGCTGACAATCCAAAAGCCGTGCCAAGCTCTTTCAAACAGAGTGTTTTCAAGACCTTAGCAAAGGGCTGCAGACAGGCCGTGACGGGGGACCGCTAGTCGATCTCGTGGGACAGAGGTCGCCGAGGAGCGCGAAAATACGTTCGTGGAGAAAGAGTCAGAAGATCATTCAGTCTGGCCATATACACACAAGCATAACGGTCGACTTGATAGGCAAAGTAACTCTCTTCATTCCCAGAACGCATCAATTGGCCCCAGTGCTCATTGTAAAGGGACTGCTGCCTTTTGATCAGGCCGCTGATGTTGGAGTCAATTTCGGAAATCATTTTCTGCAGGTCTTCAATTTTCTTGTCTGCACCTGTAGTTTTTTTATCGCTCTTGCGAGTCATCAATTCGGTGTACTCGTCCTCGAAGGGCTCTTTTTTCTTCATCAGAGTTTCAATTTCCAAATTCAAAGGCTCAGCAGTTTTATTGCTTTTCACTTCGTCCGAGATCTCATCGCAGACCATCGCTGTGCGCCAGCCACAGTCCTTTTTCAAACGCAGAATATCCCCATAAATGTGGTCACCGATGTACAGAATCTCGTCGCCCTCAAGGCCGAGCTCGCCGGTGAAGAATCGGGCGTTGCCACCCTGATAGACACCGGGGGTCAATTTGTCGGCCAAATTGGTCATCGTGCCGTCGTTCGGATTGACCTTCAGGAACTTGAGATCATCGTAGAAAAATCGCGGTTTTTGTCCACTGGTAATTGTAAACTCAAAAAGATCCAACCAGGACTTGTGATCCTTCAAGAAAGGAGTGATCGCATAGTCCAGGAGTAATTTCGTATACTGAAAATCTGAATTGGTGACGATGAAAATTTTCTTGCCGTGTTTTTTGAATTTTTCAAGGCCTGCGACAACGTCTGGTTCCTTGATAATAAATCGGGCCAAGTCCTTCGCGACATTCGTTTTCAAAGAGCCATCGCGATGGGCTTCGTCCAAAGATTTCAGGACATCGTCGGCAATTGTTGCATAGTCGGGCAAAGTCAGACTGTTGTGAGCCTCTTTCAGATCCACGAGCTGCGCAAACAGAGTCGCCAGAGAAAGCGAAAAAGCGGTGTCGACAGCAAGATACTCGGGATCACTCAAATCAATATAAGTGCTGCGGTACATTTTCTGCTGGGCTTTGTAATCAATCGGTTTGGATCCATGTCGTGAAGAGCGAATCGCGCTGTGACGATTCAGCTTTAAAATATTTCCTTTTCGCCGATCAATCACCAAACCGCGGATCGCAAGATCATATTGAAAAGGCAATGTTAAAACTTCAGCTGGATAGTTCTTATTTTTGACTAACTTTTCTTTGATCGCTGAATGGGACAGGCGTTCAAACTCTTCAACATTGTAGCGGATCAAAGTGTGATCCATATCCAAGCCGACGTAGCGAATTCTCTTCAGATTTAAAGTTCGATTGACGTAGACCGAACCGTGGCCGCCAAGACTTTGCACGATCAAACTTCCGTGGGCAGGTGCAGTTCATTCCAAAGGATCATGCCACCCTTCAGGTTGAAGATCTCTTGGAAGCCTTGCTCGTGTGCAACGGCCGCGGCGCGTGCCGAACGTCCACCGCTGCGACAAATAAAAACCACTGTTTTATTTTTCGGCAACTGTTGCACTTGCTCTTCGATTTGGCCGAGCGGCAAGAGTTGCGCTCCCGGGATGTGACCGAGTTCGCCCGTGAACTCTTCGGGTTGTCGGACATCGATCAAAACAACGTCAGCCAAGTGTTTGGCGAGGTCTTTGGGATCGATGTCCTTGATGCCCGAAAAATGCAAATTGTCTTCTGCAGTTTCAAATTGAACTATTTTTTTGCTTGCGAATGTCTTGCTGTCCACAGCTGAACCCTCCCGGTCTTTTGCGCGTGCTCGAATGGTGCGTGGCTTGCGTGGTTTGGGTGCCGAACCTGCGTTCGATTTTGCCGTTTCCATACAAACTCCCTTGGTTGCAGTTTCCAGTCGAGCAAAGAGCTTAGCACAACATTTCCCGCTGCCGCCAAAATAAGCGTGTAAGCCACGCGTCGGGCGCTGCAGAGCTGATAATGCAACACGTTATGCC
>Ga0209067_10002536_pt1 | contig 10773 bp, 9 predicted proteins | sample ColStrG_CSR_2013_FD_187199 | JGI IMG/M metagenome (GOLD analysis project Ga0209067, IMG submission 187199) | Freshwater sediment microbial communities in response to fracking from Pennsylvania, USA - Cold Stream Run_MetaG_CSR_2013 (SPAdes)... | ecosystem: Environmental > Aquatic > Freshwater >... | reverse complement strand
GGCCAAGGCTGCCAAAAGGCCTGCGACAAAAAATTAATTGTTTTGCTAAAATTGACGAGCCAGATCAAGCCCCGCCTGTGCGGGGCTTTTTTTTGATTTGCGAAAATCAAGGTTGTGCTGTGCGAAATTATAATTTAATTGTTTTTTGCGAAAAAATTTAATTGTCTTTACCGGGCGGCCTCCATGCCTTTTTTCCAGAGCTCTTTTGTTCATTTTCTGAAATCGTCATCCATTCTGGCATTGGCCGGGTTTGGCCTCATTGCCGGGGTCAATGCGTCGAGTGCGGACGATCCCCGGCTTGGATCAGGCTCCCGTACCTATACCCGATCATTGACGCTTGCCGATATCGGCTATCCGCAGGGGTTCCGTTTTGACTCTATGGGAGGCAAAAAGGATCTGTTTTTTGCCCTGCCCAAAAACGTCAACCTGCGGCGCGCACATTTGATGCTGGGCTACGATCTGTCGGCCGCCTTTGACGGCAAGCGCAGTCTGGAAGTGGAATTCGGGAGCAAGACGGTTTTTGCCAAGTCCTTGCGCAGCCGCGGCGAAAGCAATCTCGTCAATCTTGATCTGCCTGTTGGCGCCGAACACGATGAATATCTCACGGTCGGCGTCTCTCTTGGTCGTATGGTTTCAGAAAATCGCTGTGTCGACCAGCGACTGGCTGGCGAGCATATGAATTTGACGCCCGACACCAAAATCGACCTGGCGTTTGATCTTGGTCTCAATCCGGATGTGGCCACCGTATTTGCAATGATGCCGCATGCGATCAATATCTGGATTCCGGCGCGCGCGCTCTCGGAGGCAGAATATTCTTCCGCTCTCAATCTGGCGCGGACGCTGCAATTTGCCGGCCGCAAGGTTACGTTCAAACAAATCGGCCCTGACGAGATCAACGGCATGAACCGGGCTTTCCAGTCCGGACAGAGCTGGGATACCGGGTCTATTATTATAGCGTCGCAGGACGAGGCCAACTCTTTTCTCTCCAAAAGCGAGGCTCAGGCAACACAAAGCGGTGCCAGAATTGTCGTGACAGATCTCAACGGCAATCCTGGCATTGTTATCAGCGGCGTTCATCCCGATCTGGCCGGTCTTTTTGGTATCAAGGGACTGATGAGCGCTGCGGGCGCGCGTGGATTGAATGTGGAAAAACTCGGCGAGAAGAAACCGTCTGGCGAGATCCATCTGCTTTTTGACGAGCTTCATACCCGCATTTCTCCGATTGATATGATCGATCGTGCGGTTTGGGATATCAATGTGTCCTCGCGAGATTTGCCGGTCAATACCAGTATTTCCGGCATCAGGCTTGATCTCAATATTTCGCCGGACACGGTCAAAACCGGATCGGTGATTTCGGCATTTTTCAATGAGCAATTGTTGGCCAGCACTGCTGTCGAGGGCACCGAGACCGGCGGCCGTCTTCAGTTCGATGTGCCTGCCGGATCTGTGGGGATCGACAATCATCTGCAGGTGGTTGTTCAACGCCAGCCCCATGGCGGTGATTGCATGAGCCTGCCCCAGTCCTATCCGGTTCAGTTGATGGGATCGAGTGAGATCTTGCTGAAAAGTGCTGATGCTCTTGATGATTTCACGACGCTGGCGCCGCTGTTCCGCAAGGGTGCGAATATTATTGTGGATCATGTTATCGAAGACAAGCAGGTGGCTGTCCTCGATCTGGCCCTGAAACTGGCCGGAAACCTTGTGGCACCTGATGTGCCGGTAAGTGTCGTATTTCCTGAAAGCAAGGATACGTCCCGCCCCTTTATCTCTTTGTCGTCGCTCCCGCCAGTAGCCGGTGACCATGCAGAAATTCCGGTGCATTTCGATGCCGGCCATATCATGATGAAGTCAGCCAGGGGCGATACTCTGGTTGATCTGTCGGGCATGGACAATGTCGGCGTCGCGCAGATTGTCCGGCAAAAATATGCATCGAGTGATCCGCCGATGCCTCCGGAAGCGAGCCCGCGCACCGATGCCGGGCTCTGGGTGCGTTCTGGCAACGCAAATGATATTCCGGTGCCGGAAAAGCTCAAGCTTGACCGCGGCAATGTGGCTTTGTTCAACGCCAATGGTGTCAACTTCTCGACATCCACGGCGCGTGATCATCTGGTCGAGATCTCCTATTTGGACAAATATTCGGTCTCGAACTCGATCACGCGCTATTACAGCCAGATTGTTGGCCTGCTGTGGCTGCTGGGGGCGATTGCCTTCATTTATGCGATCAGATCCGTTCTCCGGGCGCAAAAGTGGACATCAAGGGCATCGAACAGCCCCACCAACATCAATGGCGCTCCGGCACCGGTGCCGCAAACTGCGGTGATTCCGCAGGCAGTGACTTTGCCCAAAGTCGTTGCGGCCGACCAGCCTTCAGACAAAAAATCTGACGAAGGCGGCAAGCCGGCACCAGTTAAAAAAGACCAGTAAAGAGTTGGAGTAAAAACTTTGTCCGGAAACATCACAGATTCAATATCGCCAAATGCGAACATCATTGAAGAACTTGTTGAAAATGATGTTTCCGGACAAAAATTATCTAAAATACTGAGGTCTTTCACCCAGCAAGAACAGCAATCCATGGCAGCAGGCCGAATTGAATCGGTGCTGATGTCGGCACATAGACCGGATTTTCAGGGATTTGACCGGCATCAGATCTATGAGGCGATCGGCCGACACCGGGCTGAGCCTGTTATCGATCTGAGCGTTGTCAGCGAGCATTTCATGCGGCCTGAATTTTGTGTCGATTACGGGCGGCTGGGGTTTATTCCGCTGCCGTCAAGCGTTCTCGATCCGGCAAAGCCCAGACGTCAACGGCGCATCCGGCAGGTTGTGGCATGCACGAGTTCTACGGATCAGGACGTGCGCGCCCAAATCCTGACTTCGATTGAAAAACATACGGGCCTGCGCGGCGCTGACGTCACATTTGCGCTGGCGCCTCCGCACGAGATCAATGCGAAAATCATGGACAAATTCCGCGATTTTCTGTCGAACAAGGCCATCAACGAGCTCGCGGACAAGGATCCGGTGATGTCGGCGCGCACTGTGATCACGCTTGGTCAAATGGTGGCCTTGTTTGTGATCTTCAGCTTGATGATGCTTGGTTTTGCCTGCCACGGCGTCGCCACATTATTGGCCCTCAACATCATATTCACGCTCTTTTACCTGGGCAGCTTTGTCTTTCGGTTGATCCTCACCTGGAAGGGAGGCCGGCGCAGCGAGGAAATGGACGGCAAGATCGCAGCCCTGGCCAAGGCGATTCCGGACGATGAATTGCCAACCATTACTGTCCTCGTGCCCATGTTCAAAGAGCCGGACATTTTGCCGATTATTACCACGGCTATCCGCAACCTCGATTATCCGCGCGAGAAAATGGACATCAAGATCGTGCTCGAAGAGGACGACAAAGAGACAATTGCCTCGGCCGAAAAGCTCAATCTGGAAGGCATTTTCGAAATCATCAAGGTGCCGCTCTCGAAGCCGCAGACCAAACCCAAGGCCTGCAATTATGCGCTCACCTTTGCCCGGCATGAATTGCTGGTGATCTTCGATGCCGAAGATCGGCCCGAGCGCGATCAGATGCGCAAGGTCGCGGCTGCCTTCAGACTGCTGCCTGAAAATACAGCGTGCATCCAGTGCCGCCTCAATTATTTCAACCCGGACGAAAACTGGCTCACGCGGATGTTCACCCTCGATTATTCGAGCTGGTTCGACCTGGTATTGCCCGGTCTTGAGGCGATGAGCGTGCCCGTGCCGCTGGGAGGGACCTCGAATTATTTCAAGATCGACGTTTTGCGCGAACTCTATGCGTGGGACGCGTTCAATGTGACTGAGGACGCCGATCTCGGCATTCGCCTGACGCAGAAGGGTTACCGGGTCGGTGTTATCGACTCGACCACTTATGAGGAGGCAAATTGCCATTATGGCAACTGGATCCGCCAGCGCTCGCGCTGGATCAAGGGCTATATGCAGACGTTTCTGGTGCATTTGCGCAGGCCCGTCCATCTGGTGCGCTCCATTGGTCTGCACGGGTTCGCGGGTTTCGTGTTTTTCATTGGCGGCGTAATTTTGGCCGGGCTCATCAATCCGTTGTTCTGGGTGATGTTTGCCTTTTGGGCGGTGACAGGAACGCAGGCTTTCGAGAAGATTTTTCCGCCTTTCGTGCTGTATTTCAGCCTGTTCAACATGGTTGCGGGCAATGCTTTGTTTATCTATCTGACGATGCTGGCGCCGTTCCGCCGTCGTCTGATGCATCTTGTGGTGCTGGCTCCGAGCGTGATCGGCTATTGGATTTTGATGTCGATCGCCGCCTACAAGGCTTTGTGGCAGTTGATCTGGAACCCGTTCTTTTGGGAGAAGACCACTCATGGTCTTTCGAAACAAACTTCCGGATTTATTATGCCTATTGAGGCGACAATTCCGCTTAAATCACGAGAGGTCGCCTGAATATGAAGCCAATCAGCAAGTTTGTGACATTCTTCGGAATTTCTGCCGTATCGCAATTGATGTTGGTGGGGCTGTTTAATCTTGGATTTTTGTCGGAGCCGGTTCAGAGGCTTCAGGGCCAGGCGATCATGCTTGATGAGGGGCAAGTCGTGTTTGCGCAATTTGTCACGCATTTTCCTCCCCTGCCCTATTTTCTGACATCTGCGTTTAGTTTCGTGCTTGGTGGCAACGATGCCATTGGTGTGATCGCGGCCACCAGTGTGATCTACGCTGGAATTTTCGTGTATCTTTTTGGCCGGATTGGTTGGTTCAGTCTGTTTGTGATGCTGAATCCGCTGTTGTTCCGTGCGCTTATTGCAGGCCCCGAAGAAATGATGCTGTTTGGCGCCGTTATTCTGGCTTCTGCAGGCTTGTCCAGCGCCTGCAGAAGGAATGAGCACGATCTCGTGGCCTCTGACATGATCAATCTTGCGCTGGGCTTTCTTGGCCTGTTTCTGAGCCATACCGAAGGCTTGACTCTGATCATGGCGCTTATTCCGGTGGTCATTCTCTGTTTGCCGGCAGAGCTGGTCATCTGGTCGAATACTGCGCTTTACGCCATGGTTCTGGCACCTCTTGTATTTGTTGCGGCCGGATTTTTGTATATTGGCCATGTCTTTGGCTCTCCTGTATTCGATCTGACGTTTGTCCAGCCGCATTGGCCTGTGCCGGCCTTCTATATTCTTGCGCCCCTGATGGCTGGGCCCGTTCTGTTTGTGAGCAGGTCTGTCTCCGGTTTTGGCCGGTCCGGATTGGCACTGGCATTTGGCACAGTCATTTTTGCGGCGATTCACCTATTTATAAGCGCCGACTTTCTTCGCACCGGACTTATGGCGCTTGGCGTGAGTGTCGGCATTCTTTCAACCAACCGGATTTTGTTGTCACCTGTCCGACCAATGCTCCTGGCTGGTTTTGCGGGCGCACTCATTTTGTGTGCCTATGACGAATTTTGTTTGAAAGTGATTCGGGCAACAATTTTAAATGAAGCAAAAATTTGTGTTTTGTGCGAGAGCGGTTTTGCTGCCGGTCAGTTTTTAGGCCCGGTTCCCGGAATTCTGGTTGATGCGGGTGCTCATCCGGAGTTCGTCGCCGGGCACGGCTCGGTTGAAGGACTTGTAGACGTCGGCACAGAAGTTAAGCAAAAAACCGGGCTTTTAAGTGACCCGGACACTGATTATGTGGTGGTAAGCGCACATTCCGACGCAAAAAGCGACAGTTTGAGCACGCTTTTCCCGGATTTGTATTTGAAAGGTGCCGCCGGCTATCGCTTGATCTATGATATTGGCGGTTGGCGTATTTACCAAAAAATGACACAATATATATAGTTCTGTCAATTGTCTTGATATAAGCATGATTGAGTGTTATATTTTTCGCATGAATTGATAACGAGATGCGAAAATGAAAAACTTGATCAAAAATACACTAAAGCTGGTTGCTGCAGCCTTGATTGTGGCTTCAGGTCAGGTCCAGGCCTATCAGACTTTGACTGTGCCCTATGGGGCGTCCGGATTTCCTGATGTGAACACGTCTGGTTTGCCGTCTCCGGTGCATTTTGGGGGCAATGTCTCGCAGATCTGGAAGCAGATATCGCAGGGCGGCTACGCGTCTTGTGCGCGCGGCACCTATATCTCGTCTGATATTCAGGTGCTTTATGCGAAAAACATTCGTATCGACGCAAAGGCACAATTCTGGATGCATGCTGTCATTCTGGAAGGTCATCAGGGTGTCAGGTCTTCAGACGGCACGTTGTTGCTCTATTCGCCGTTGCCGTCTGGTCTGCGTCACGAGGTCTTTTCGCATCTCGGCGCTCCAAATCATTTCATCATCTACACCGGCCAGGAATTGCATGACCGCTTCAACTATCCGTTGTGCTAATTACGGAGAATAATTATGCGAATATCATTAGGAAATTTGTTGAATATCCTGTCTGGCTTGACCGCAGGTTTTCTGGTGGTCGCAACTGCTTTGCCGGCTTCTGCCTATGATTTCAAATACCCTGTTCATAACGGTGGCTATTTGTTTGACCGGCCAGGCGAGATCGCCTGCGAGCGTATGGATGCGACCTGTGTGATCAGGATGAACCGCACGCGGCATCCTCAATATCGCGCCTCGGGTTCGTATATCTCGGCAGCCACGATGGCGCTCGGAATTCGCGGCATGTGCGTGGAGCCGGATTCTGAGTGGTATTTTCATTCTTCAACCAAATTGAGCGGCCGCAAATCGGCCAGCGGCAACATCACGTTTCGCCGGTTCTATCCGGCGGCTGTTTCGGCCTATCTCGATCAGGCTGAAGCTTTAAGTTCGACCGAACTCACCCGTTTGACAGGTTCTGACCTGGAACGACTTGGCGTTTCCCAGTGTCGTTAGGTGCGAAAAATATATCGATATAACAAAAGGAAAACCAAATGTTGCAAACTCTTTTTTTCAAATCCGGCGCCGTCAAATTGATATTATTGGCTTCGATCTGCCTTTTCAGTCTGTCTTCAGTCCAGGCTGCGGAGCGCGCCTTCCCCTGGTTTCCGAAGTCGCCGGTGCACAATGGCGGCAAAATCAGTTATGAGCCGGGAATGGTGATTTGCGAAAATATGAACGATGCTTGTGTGGTCATGTATAACAGCATGGTTCAGGGGCAATATCATGCCAGCGGCTCATATATCTCGGCGGCAACGCAGGCGCTCGGCGTCCGCAACATGTGTGTGGAACCGGATTCGGAATGGTATTTTCATTCGGCAGTCAATTTGAACACGACGCAGATGTCTTCGACCGGCAACGCGATGTTGCGCAAGAACTATCCCCGCCGTGTGCGAAACTATCTTGACAGCCTTGGCGCGCTCGGATCGACGGAATTCACCAAGCTTACGGGTTCGGAACTGATTGCTCTGGGTGTCGCCCGCTGCAAGGATGGTGACGTGGCTGCTAACTAGCGGACTCTTCTCTCTTCTCTTTGCTCTGGTGACACACTGTCGCCGCGGCGATCTCGTTCCTCGATTGCAACAAAAAGCCCGGCTCACACCGGGCTTTTTCTTAGCTCTCTCTTGAGCGCTCCAATATCTGGAGCAGGTCTTTTACAAAAAAAGCCCGGCTCGCGCCGGACTTTTTTCAGACGGCGGGGCTTGATACCCGCTTTCCTGTGCCAAGGGCTCCGCGTGATCCGGCTTCGACCCGCCTCAAGATCATGCTTCAACGCCGCAATTCTCGCATTTGAAACCGTCTATCCAGTTCAAACACTTACACCAGCCATAATGGCCACAGGATATGGCATCGCACGTCCTTTCGTGCCGCGTCTTACCGGAAAGATCGGCTAAGGCCCCGGAGGGTGGCTGCCTATCTGTCCGGTTTTTGAGCGGGAATATCTCCGATCCTGTCTATCTTTCGAAATGCTCAGGAGCACTTTTCGACAGGCAACGCTCAAAACTCTATCAGGTGGCGGGGATTGATACCCGCTTCAGTTGTTTTTCCGTGGTTCAAGTATCATTATGATTGACTCCCCGACCAGACTGTTGTGCACACAGACCTGACCAGAACCCGGTCGATTCCGGGATTATCATCCGGCAGATTTCAGGATTTGCAGTCCCTATTCTTGATTGCCGCGCACTGACGGAGCCGACCTCTTTTGCTTCTTCGGGCGAATTGGTTGCAGAGGAAGGATTTGAACCTTCGACCTTGTGGTTATGAACCACACAAGCTACCAGACTGCTCTACCCTGCTGCCAGTTTTATAGTCGAATCACTAGCAAAAAGCAAATATATTTTCGCAAATCGTTCAGGCGGGAATCTACCCGGATCTGCCTGCCTGGTCGCCTTGAATTGCACGTGGATTGAATAATCGTTAAAACCCGGACGATGATGACGAACTCGCCTGAAAACCCGCAGCTAAACCGATGACCTTTGCCAATGCGCGCCAACCACGTTACGGGCTTGCTCGTCTCATGCCTTGATTGCCACCGCAATGTCCGCGTCGAGGCCACCGCCTTTAAGGATGATTCGTGCCCGACGACGCCAAAAGGTTTCATTGCTATGCCTGTGGCTCCCGGCGCATCTATGTGATGCCGCACTGGGCCGATTATAAATTCCCCGGCGAAGGCAGTCTTTAAAATTCAAATTCCATATTGATGGCTTTGGCCACTTGCATCTGGTCATGGCTGGAGAGCGTTGAGACCAGTTTTTCCCAATAGAATTGTTCGGAAGTAGCGGCGACAGCGCGCAGGTGGTCACAATCTTCAATCAGATCGACTTTCGAAAAATAGCTAACCTCGATTTCGCGCAAGATCCAGAGGTTGACGATCCAGCGATAGATCGGCGTGCCGGAAAACCGTGGCAGCGCCCGCGCGAGCACATCATTCAGAACCACCGGCAGAATCCGGCGCGCATCCGGACTGTGGCGCCACATAAATTCACCCAGCAGTATCTTGAGATCATCGAAGGCCATCATGCGCTGGAAATGGCTGGTGATGAGATGATCGATAAACTGGTCGAAAGATTTTCGCTTGTTTCGAAACGTGTTGATGTCGAGCCAATCGCTGTGAGCTTCGTAAAACAGCAAGACGACTGCCGGATGATGCCCGCGCTTGCAGTTGCAGCCGTGGCAGGCGTAAACCGTATTCGAACTGTTGGCCGGTGAATTGCCGGTGCCGCCGTCGCATTTGGGCACGAGATGATCAATAGTGCGCACCAGCTTGTTGTTGGCTTTCGCCTTCGGGTGACCAACCGGATAGACAATGGACTCGCAATAGAAACAACGATTGGGATCAGATCGTGGCTCTGCGGTTTCGGTTTCGTCAGAAATTGATGGTGAAATCATTTGCCACGGCTCGCAACAACATCTGCAGCCGCCTCAAGTTCCTCGATCGTGTAGTGGCTGGTGAGGTTGAGTGCAGCGGCGATCCGGCGCGCCATTTGAGCGCGTTCATCATTGGTCATCGAATAGCTATAGGCAGTTGTGGCGACGCCGCCCGTGCCTTTGTCGTCGGCAAAACGGATTGCGGTCGCGCCCATGTGGCGATTGACGACCTGATATTTGCGGCCCCTGAATTGGGTCACTGAACACTCCCGCCGGTTACGAACATTGACGAGATCTTGACGAGATCACAAGGTCGCAGCCGATCTCGAAACATCAACACCAGATTCTGCTCGGTCTTGGACAGCGCGCCCTGCTCGACCCGGCGTGGCCGCGTATGATTTTGACGGGATCTGATCTTGTCCAGGTAATAGGTGAATTCGAAGACCTGGGCCGGAGATGTCGGACTGTTTGAGGGCGAAGCCAGCATCCAGAGATTGCGATACCAGCGCGCCAGCGTGGTGTCATGAGCATATTCCGGCTTGGAAAAAGCGAACAGCAGTCGGCCGGGCAGGCTTGGCGATCCGATTGCGGGCGCGCTTGCGACGTCGTTGAGCGCGTTCATCACATGTTTCCCGGCCCGATGCAGCACGGTCGCGTTGACGCGATCACGCATAAAGTCGCGCAGAGTATGGACATCACGCCTTTGGGCCGTGATTACGAAGCGATGAAACAGGCTCGCCGGCAATGTGCCGCGCAGATCATTGCAATCCATGCACATGAAAACCTTGTGGCGCTCGTTGTAGAGCCGATGGCTGTGATAATGCCGAAACTCGCCCTTTGGATCAATCATCTGGCTTGGCTTGACAGTGTGATCGCACGGGTGGATGAGCCTGGCGGCAACAGCAACCAGATGTGGGTTCGATCTCGTTTGCGGCGCGCCTTTTGTATAGATGTAGCGCGTGCAAAAATGACAGCTTGCGGCCTTTGGCTTGAGATTCCAATCAGATTGACGGACAAGTTGTCGGGAGTTCTGGATATTCATTCAGGTTTCCGGATGAAACGGCCGCCATTTGAATGGCAGCCGCATGCAAGGGTGAGGATCAGGCAGCCAAATCAGGCGGCTTTCGCCTTGAGCGCGGCCAGACGTTCTGCAACTGATTGGGCTGGAGCCGGAGCGCCATTGCGCGAGGCCGCCAAAGCCGCGGCGATGTCCGGATCAGCCGAAGCCGCCGGTGACGCGAGGCTTCCCAGGGATTCGGCCTGCAAACGCTTGGCCTGCGCGTCGGCGCGCGCCTTCGCTGCGGCTTTGGTCATGGCGTCACCGGCGACATCGAGATCGGAAACCGATTTGAGCAAGCCCGCACCACGCTGGGCCTGTTCGACCTTGGCGCTGGCGCGCTCGTTATCGAGCTGGGCGCGGGCAAGATCGCGTTTGGCTGCGTCCATGCGGGTTCGGGCGGTGCGCAGCTTTTCGGTCATTTCAGCACGGCTTTTTTCGAACTCGGCCATGGTCAGATG
>Ga0209067_10002535_pt1 | contig 10774 bp, 6 predicted proteins | sample ColStrG_CSR_2013_FD_187199 | JGI IMG/M metagenome (GOLD analysis project Ga0209067, IMG submission 187199) | Freshwater sediment microbial communities in response to fracking from Pennsylvania, USA - Cold Stream Run_MetaG_CSR_2013 (SPAdes)... | ecosystem: Environmental > Aquatic > Freshwater >... | reverse complement strand
ACCTTTGGCCGCGCCACCGGCCCGCAATATGGCCCGCGCATCATCACCATGGTGCTGCGCCTGTACTTCTAGGAGTGGTAGGGTAAGCTGTAGCTTGCCCTTGCCGCCCATGCGATGCCTTTTGCTGCTGGCGATGGCCGCCCTGCCCGTCTCCTGCCAATACACGCTGTACACCTGCATGGTGACTTCGAAGGATTATGTGGTGGGCGCCAAGCTTCCGCCCAGTGGCATTTTCCTGAAAACCGAAAGCGGTGAGTGGCGGCACGCTGGCTTCAATCACCCGTTCATCGCGGCGCTGGATTACGACCCGGCCGATCCCGCCACGCTGTACGTGGCCGCGGGCAACGGGCTGATTCGCGTAACTGGCGGCGGGGAACGCTGGAAGATCCTGACCGGTAGCGACGTCACCGAGTTGCTTGATGTGGCCGCGGATCGCCACGCGCCCGGCACCATTTATTTCACGCACACAACCGGCATCCGGGTTAGCCACGACCGCGGCGCCACCTGGAGCGACGCCAGCGCCGGGCTGCACCGTAAGTACACTCAGGCGATCCGTGTTGACTCGCGCACTCCCGGTGTTCTGGTGGCCGGCAACGAGGAAGGCATTTTCCGCAGCGAGGATGGCGGCAAATCCTGGCGCCCCGCCGGCGCTTCCGGCTACCAGGTGTTGCACATTGAGCAATCGCCTCACGACGCCTGCTACTGGTTGGCCGCCACCCAAGGCGGCGGGTTGTTCGCCTCCACGGATTGCGGCGTTACGTTCGAAAGCAACGGGCCGCTGGCAGTTAGCCGCAACATTTCCGACATCGCCTTCGACCCCGGTTCGAATCGCATCGCGGTGGCCGGCTGGGGCACCGGCGTAGCGCTTTCCCAGGACGGCGGCAAGACCTGGCAATCCCGCAATGCCGGGCTGCCTTCCACCTCGGTCTGGAGCGTGGCTTTCGACCCGGCCCACCCGAGCCGCATGTACGCCAGCGTGCACGAAGAGGCGCTCTACGTATCGCAGGATTACGGTCGCACGTGGGCCAGGGACGGCCTCGAGGGGAGCCGGGTCTACCGCATGAGATTCGTTCCGGAGGCGCCCAAACCATGACCCGCCTCGCCTGGCTTTGTCTTCTCCTGTGTCCGCCGTTGCACGCCGAGGCCCCGCCGTTCGCCCAGCGGGCGAAGTTCGTAATCGACGCCTATGCCCACCCCAAGAGTTCCGGCGCGCTGGGCTACGCCAATATCGCTGCCAAGCTCAAGCTGCAGGAAGACGCGGCGCAATGTTCGCGGCGTCTCGAAGAACTGCTGGCGGCCGGACCCACCGGCGACATGTTCTGGATGTTCCCGGTCACGGCCATCGCCTATCTGGATCGCGGCCAGTTGACCGATTCCGCACGGCAAGCCCTGCGCCGCGCCTGGAAGACCTACATGCCTTACCGCGGCGACACGGAAAACCACTGGTTGCTCTACTACACGTGCCTCTACCTGATGGCGCAGATGTGGCCGGACCAGGCCGGCGAGGAGTGGTACACCGGCAAGTCGTCCGCCGAGAACATGCGCGAAGCCGCCGGCTGGATCGAATCCTGGGTGCGGCTCACCACGACCCGAGGGCAGGGCGAGTACGATAGCCCCCACTACATGGGCCTCTACTTTCTTTCGATGTCCTATCTGGCCGAGTGGGCCAAGGACCCGGCGATGAAAAAGCGCGCCACCATGATGCTGGATTACCTGACTGCCGACTACGCGGCGGAGAGCCTGGACGGCATCTACGTGGGCGCCCATGCCCGTGTCTACGACCGGCCGGTGCTCGAAAAGTGGCTTAACCCCTCCAGCGATTTCGGCTGGGTGCTGTTCGGCCAAGGCTATCCCTTGGAGCCCCCCGATGGCTACATTATCTTCTACCTGCTGGCCAGCGCTTACGAGCCTCCGGAGATCCTCAAACTCATCGCCACGGATCGCAGCCAGCCCTATACCCACTACGAACGCAAGCGGACGCGCAACCGCTGGCGGTTCTTCGACGAACTGCACGGGCCGGTCTACAAGGCCACTTATGTGAGGCGCGAGTATGCGGTAAGTTCCGATCAGGGCGGCACCCTGCAACCAATCCAGGAGCATTCTTGGGACGTGACATGGAGCGTCCCCGACCCCCGCGGTGTCCACAACACGCTGTTCACGCTGCATCCGTATTCTTCCCTGCGCGAGTTGCAGACCTACTTCACGTTTCCGCCCGACCAGGGTGTGGCCGAAGTAGTCAGCTCGAAGAAGAGTTACGATTCGCCAGATAAGTTCGTGGGCGGATCGCCCTACGAAGAGATCTTCCAGGACCAGGATTCGGTGATCGTGCTCTACGACATTCCGCCCGAGTCTCGCTTTCCGCACATCAATGGCTTCTTTTCGAAGGACCTCGCGGAAGTGCACGAAGACCCGTCGGGCTGGATCTTCGCCCGCGGCGGCGATGCCTTTATCGCCTGCCGTCCGCTGCAGCCGTATGCGTGGAAGCCGATTGAAGGCGGCGGCCGGCGTCTGTTCAGCCCCTATCTCAAGAACGGGATGGTGGTGCAAGTTGCGGCGCGCTCGGAATACGCGGACATGGATGCTTTCCGGCGGGCGATTCTGGCGCTGAAACTTGAGTTTAAGCTCGCGCCAACGCCATCCGTGCGCTTCGTTTCGCTGCGCGGCAAGACGCTGGCCTTCGCTTACGGCGAGACTCCGCAGGTGAACGGCGTGCCGCTGGACCGCGAACACTGGCCGCTTTTCGGCGGCCCGTTTGTCGAGGCGGCCGTAGACTCGCAGCAACTCGTTCTCAAACACGGCAAAATGCGCAGAACGCTGGACTTTCGCATCCTGACGGTAACGGAGAGCCAGTAAGGGCCGCAGGCCAATCCGCCGCAGGTTGACAACCTGCCCCACAGAACTCTACACTAAATCTTCGTAATCGAATGTCGAAAACGAAACTCGATATTATTGTCGATCGCGATCTCTACTCCGGCCTGATCCGGCTTCACGTGCTGCATCACGCGGTCAAAGAGCCGATCTTCGGGCTTGGCATGGCCGAAGAGCTGGCGCGGCACGGGTACCGGATCAGCCCCGGAACCCTCTATCCCCTGCTCCATGGTTTGGAGCAGAAGGGCTACCTGAAAGCCACCGAACGGCGCGACGGCAGATCGCTGCGCAAGGTCTATCGCGCCACGGCGCAAGGGAGAAAAGCTTTGCTGGCGGCCAAGAGCAAGGTGCGGGAACTGTTCCGGGAACTCATTGAGGACGAATCGTGAAGCCGCTCCAGGCTGTGATCCTGTTCGCGGTAGCGTCTTCGCTCCTGGGCCAACCCGCCGGTTTGACGTTGCCGCAGGCCGTGGAAGCGGCGCTTCGAAACTATCCATCGATCCGGGTGTCCGAAGAGCAGATCAACGCCGCGGCGGCGGGTATCCAACTCGCTCGCACCGCCTACCTGCCGCGCGTGGATGCTACCGCGCAGGTCAACCGAGCCACCCGGAATAATGTATTCGGGATGTTGCTGCCGACGCAGAGTGTGATTCCCTCCATCTCCGGCCCGGTGTTGGGCACCAACAACTTCGGTACCGCGTGGGGCAGCGCCATCGGCACGCTGGTGAGTTGGGAGCCTTTCGATTTTGGCCTGCGCCGCGCCACAGTGGCGGCCGCCGCCGCGTCCAAGGCACAGTTCGAAGCGACTCTACAGCGAACCCGGTTCGAGGTTGTCTTGGCTACCGCCGACGCCTACCTCACCTTGGCGGCTGCGCGGGAAACGGTCCGCGCGTCCCAGGCCGGAGTGGACAGTTCCGAGGTGGTGCTGAAAACCATCCGCGCTTTGGTGGATGCCCAGTTGCGCCCCGGGGCCGATCAAGTCGGCGGATGAAGCCGGTTGTGACGACCGCGAACTCGAAAGCGGCGGTATCAACTCAGGGCGGCCCAACACGCCGTACTCGGAGGATCAAAGGAAGGCGGCTGGGGTGTATACTGGCGCTTAGACCGGGCACCAAAATGGAGATTCCGGAGTCTTGCGGATCGAAACGACCTTATTTGGATCACGTGTTAAGCGCACCGGAACTCTCTGCTTTGTGCGCCAGACTGGGTTTCTCCCCTCCAATCTGGTATTGGACGGAGAGTTTCACATCGAGGATTGAGTCCTGTATTGACGAGGCTAGCCTTGAAGGGGAATGGTCGAGGCGGCGAGGTGAGGCGGATTCGAGCGACGGTATCGCTTTGCTGACCGATCCGCCGGCTTTCCAAGCGGTGCTTGACGAAGCCGCGGGCTGTTTCCAGCGTTGGGCAGAGAGCGCAAGAAACAGGCAGGAATTTGACGGCGTTATTCAAGCCATGCGGAACATCCGTGAGTTGGTTGTCGAGCGAAAACCTGTGCGGGCCTCGATGATCCTGGATTTGACTCACCGGTTGTGGTCTGGCAGGAATTGGGAGCAATTGCCGGAGCCATTGCACGAGCGCAAGCATGCACTTGATAAGGTGCTTCAAGACATTCGTCGCGCCATCGAGCATCCCAAGGGGCTGTCGGGAGAGGATACGGCACTTCATTCATTTGCTGAAGCCGCTCAGGTCTACGTCGCGAGCGACTGGATGCACGACCGATGGCTAACGACGTTGCTTGCCCGTGAAATGCTTTCTAAGATACGGTCTTCAGCGTCGAAAAGCGCGAATCGAGCGTTAAGGTGGTCAATTGCGCTCTCAGCGGTCGGGTGCGCAGTCGTGCTGTGGGCGGTGGTGACGCGAGGGAGTTTTGCCTACCTTGCGGCTGTTCCGATCCTAGTGACGGGCGTTGGATTGGGGGTCACCACAATTCGGGTCTCTTACCCTCAAGGGGAACTCGATCGAGTCATTGATGAGGTGCAAGGGGGATGCTTCGCCGGTGGCGTCCTTGCTGCGCGGTTAGAGCGACTCAATAGTTTTGTTTCCTACTTTTGGGACTTTAGGCTGCATGTTCCGAGCATTCTGGTTGAACTTCTCCGCATTCAGCGGTATTAGGCATGCCGGGGTGAGCATTCCACCGCCGCCGATGTTCCGCTCAACCATCGCCGGCCGGTTCACTCTTAATCCTCTGCTGATCCCATCTCGAACTGATCCCGGTTACACTTAGTGGCGAAAGCAAGTGCCAATGCGAACCCCAGAAAAACCATAATCATCGTTTACCGCCTCATGGTGCGGCCCAATAAATCAGGGGTCTGAAGCATCCGGGCGTTGAAACTTAGCTCCGTGGAGCCGGCCAAACCGGAGTTTCTGACACGCAGTGACCGAGATTCGGTCTTGAGGGTGACACCGGAAAAACTGCTATGACTGCTATGAATAGCTCGTATCGCTCTGATTCCACGCGGGTTCTTTCGCGATGGGAAACGAGCGAGGTGCCGGGCATCGCGAAGGTACCGAGGAGAACAAATGCTGCAAAAGTAGCGTGCGGGGGCGGTAAACAAATAAGGCTAAACCCTATCACTTCCCCCGCGCAGACTTCGCCGGATCAACCGCGGCACTCGCTAGCTTAGCTTAAGCTAGCCGCCGACAGGAATCAGATCGTTCAATTTGCGGAGTGATCGCAGACTGAGCTTTCTCACCTCAATTTCGATCCTTTGCAGGTTTTGTGAGGCCCAAGCTGGATCGGCCCAAACCCGATACTCACCTCCGGTCTCTTCTATGATTGACTCTTGTATACTAATTGAATCTCTAGGCTCCGCGATCCTGCAGAACCTCAGAAGTTTGTCACGTTCAATCTACCGAAACCATAAATCTGATGTTAGGTCGTTCCAGTGAAAAAGATATGCCGGCTGTCCATTGATCGTGCGCGTAGCGGTATCAAAAGTCTTTAGGTCGTCGCCAGTTTTTATCGTCACCTGTCTCCATGACGGCCAATTCTGGCAAACATTGCCTACAAAACTGAAAGCTGCAATTCTGGCAACATCAGCATCTCCTACTAATACTTTCCTGTAATCTCTTCCCGTTCCCAAGTCTCTAAATCTGCAAACAGATTTGTACATCGGCTCAATATTGAGTTTTTCGCTGGACATCCTTTTTCTCCTGATCTGTTCAATGAGGACCCTTCATTTTTCTGAGGATCCCTAAAATATAAAACATCAGTAGAAATATGAATTGTAGATTTAGAGAAACTAAGTTAGCGGGAGTGGGGCTGGCGCAGGCCATGCCTCATCAACCCAATCATAAGCGAAGCGCTTTCTGCTTGTCAAGGGGAACCTGTGTAACGCTCGAGACAGACCCGCCAATGATCGTGGAGCCTCTTGACGTGCACACCGGAGTTCTTTGCAGAGTGGTTTCCATGCCTACTGCTGAGCCAAATCTCGCAAAAAGGACTTCACGAGTGGCACCCAAAGGCGCCGAACCAAGTTCCGTTGTTTACAGGTGTTCACCGGCTCATGAACCGACTCCGCACCGGCAGGTCCCTTTCCCGCAGCGCAGCGTACCGTCCGTGGGACAGGCCGTGCGCCGGGATGAACCGCCAGGCAGACCCACAAGAGGCGTGTCGCGGTAGGGAATGCGATCCGAAGTGCAGTCACTTGACACTAACCCGATCCGTTCTCTACACTAAAGTTTTCGGAATCGAATGTCGAAAACGAAACTCGATATCATTGTCGATCGCGATCTCTACTCTGGTCTGATCCGGCTTCACGTGCTCCATCACGCGGTCAAAGAGCCGATCTTCGGGCTTGGCATGGCCGAAGAGCTGGCGCGCCACGGGTACCGGATCAGCCCTGGAACCCTTTATCCCCTGCTCCATGGTTTGGAGCAGAAGGGCTACCTGAAAGCCACCGAACGGCGCGACGGCAGATCGCTACGCAAGGTCTACCGCGCTACCGCGCAAGGGAGAAAAGCTTTGCTGGCGGCCAAGAGCAAGGTACGGGAGCTGTTCCGCGAACTCATCGAGGACGAATCGTGAAGCTGCTCCAGGCTCTGCTCCTGTTCGCGGCGGCGTCTTCGCTCCAGGGCCAACCCGCCGGTTTGACCCTGCCGCAGGCCGTGGAGGCGGCGCTCCGGAACTATCCATCTATCCGCGTGTCCGAAGAGCAGATCAACGCCGCGGCAGCGGGTATCCAACTCGCCCGCACCGCCTACCTGCCGCGCGTGGATGCGACCGCGCAGGTCAACCGAGCCACCCGGAATAATGTATTCGGCATGTTGCTGCCGACGCAGAGCGTGATTCCCTCCATCTCCGGCCCAGTGCTGGGCACCAACAACTTCGGTACTGCGTGGGGCAGCGCCATCGGCACGCTGGTGAGTTGGGAGCCCTTCGATTTTGGCCTGCGCCGCGCCACAGTGGCGGCGGCCACCGCGTCCAAGGCACAGTTCGAAGCGACTCTACAACGAACCCGGTTCGAGGTGGTGTTGGCTACCGCTGACGCCTACCTCACTTTGGCGGCTGCGCAGGAAACGGTCCGCGCGTCCCAGGCCGGAGTGGACAGTTCCGAGGTGGTTCTGAAAACCATCCGCGCTTTGGTGGATGCCCAGTTGCGCCCAGGGGCCGATCAGTCTCGCGCCGAAGCCGAACTGGCAGCGGCGCGCACACAACTCATCCAGGCCCAGCAGGCCACGGACGTCGCGCTTGCCACATTGTGCCAGTTCACAGGCGCCGAGCCATCCCAGACCACGGTCTCCGCGCCCGCTCTGCGGCAATTGCCGCCGGAGCCGAATATTCCGCCGCTGAACACGGCGGCCAACCCCGTTGCCGTCGAGCAAAATGCCGTTCTCGAACAGGCCCAGGCGCAGCTCAGGTCGCTCGAGCGTTCCTACTTTCCGCGGTTTTACCTCCAGGGCTCCGCCTACGCGCGCGGCACGAGCGCCGAGGTGGATGGAAAGCTGCTCGGCAGTCTGAACGGCCTCGCCCCCAACGTGCAAAACTACGCCCTCGGTTTCAGCGTGAACTTTCCCATTTTCGACCAGGCCTCGATCCGGGCGCGCGAGGCGGCGCAGTCGGCAACCATTCGCGCCCAGACCGCGCGTGCTCAGCAAATCGCCGCCGATCTGCGCGCCCAATGGAATCGCGCGGTGGCCGTCCTGCAGGGCGCCCGGCGCGTCGCGGCCAACACACCGGTCCAAGTCTCGTCGGCCCGTACGGCCCTGGCACAGGCCACGGCGCGCTACCAGGCCGGGCTCGGCAATGTCGATGAGGTCGCCGAATCGCAGCGGCTGCTGACCCAGTCGGAGATCGATGACGCTTTGGCTCGCCTGGCTGTGTGGCGCGGGTTGCTCGGTGTAGCGGCCGCGGCCGGCGATATCCAACCCTTCGTGGCCGAGGCAGGCAGACCCTAATGCGTCTTGTACTGGCGGCACTCAGCAGGCCTTTCACGGTGGTGGTGGCGCTGATCGCGCTGGTGTTGGGCGCCGTGCTCGCCGTGGAACGCATGCCCGCCGACATCTTCCCGCAAGTGGGCGATCCCGCCATCTACGTGGCCCAGCCCTACGGCGGCATGGACCCGGCCCAGATGGAAGGCTACCTCACGTATTACTACGAGTATCACTTCCTCTACATCACCGGAATCGACCACGTGGAGAGCAAGAGCATCCAGGGCGCCGCCCTGATGAAACTGGTGTTTCACGAGGGCGCCAACATGAGCCAGGCCATGTCCGAAACGGTCGGCTACGTCAACCGCGCCCGCGCCTTCATGCCGCCCGGCACCGTGCCGCCGTTCATTACCCGCTTCGACGCGGGCAGCGTCGCTGTGGGCTTGCTGGTTTTCAGCAGCCCCACCCGCACCCAGGGGGAGATGCAGGATTTCGCGCTGAACCGCGTGCGCCCGCTGTTCGCCACGCTCCCCGGAGTCTCGGCCCCGCCCCCGTTCGGCGGGAATCAGCGAACCATCGTCATCACGCTCGATCCGGACAAGCTACGCCAGTACCGGATCTCACCCGCCGAGGCGATTGGCGCCATAAGCAAGGCCAGCCTGGTGATGCCTTCGGGTAACCTGTACACCGGAACCTTGAATCGCATCGCCCGCACCAACGCCGCGTTGGGCGGAGATCTTTCCGAACTCCTCGGCACGCCCATCCGGCCCGTGTCCGGTGCGACCGTTTATCTACGCGATATCGGCGTCATCGAGAACGGCACCGATATCGTCACCGCCTACGCCCATGTCAATGGCAAACGCACGGTGTACATTCCCGTCACCAAGCGCGCCGATGCTTCCACGCTGTCCGTCATCCGCGCCGTCAAAGCCGCCATACCCGATTTCAAGAAGGCCGTTCCTGACGACGTGGATGTCCGGCTGGAATTCGATCAATCGCCCTACGTCACCACTTCCATGCGCGGCCTCATCACCGAAGGATTGCTCGGCGCGGTCCTCACCGGGCTTATGGTGCTGATCTTCCTGCGCGACTGGCGCTCTGCGCTGATCGTCGTCCTGAACATCCCCTTCGCTCTTTTGAGCGCGGTGATCCTGCTCTGGGCCAGCGGCCAGACCATCAACATCATGACGCTCGGCGGGCTGGCGCTGGCGGTGGGTGTGCTGGTTGACGAGGCTACCGTGGAGATCGAGAACATCCACACCCGCATGCTGCCCGGCGTATCGCGCGCGCGGGCGGTGGTGGAAGCCTGCAGCCGCACCGCCATGGCCCGCCTGCTTTCCATGTTCTGCGTCCTGGCCGTGTTTGTTCCCTCCTTCTTTATGGTCGGCGTCAGCCGCCAACTGTTTGTGCCGCTCTCGCTCGCGGTAGCCTTCTCCATGATCGCGTCGTACGTGCTTTCGAGCAGCCTGGTCCCGGTCTTTTCCACGTGGCTGATGCGCGAAGCCCACCGCGGCGAAGAGCGGGAGGGAGTCTTCGGCGCCCTCCGCGCGCTGTATTCGCGCTACCTGGACCTGGTGTTGTGGCTTCGCTGGCCGGTGGCGATCGGCTACCTCGCCGGCTCAGCCGCTGTGCTGTATCTCGTGCTGCCGCGGATTGGAACCGAGATCTTCCCCGACGCCAACGCGCCTCTGCTGCGCATCCGCGTGCGGGCGCCTTCGGGAACGCGGATCGAAGAGACCGAGCGCACGGTCCTGCGCTCCCTCGAAACGATTCGGCGCGAGATTGGCGATGGCAACATCGCCATCACCAGCGACTTCGTCGGCGTGGTTCCCTCCAGCTACCCTGTCAACCTGATCCACCTGTTCACCAGCGGGCCGCAGGAGGCCGTAATCCAGGTGGCTCTCGCCGACAAAGTCTCCCGAGGCGAAGCGCTGCGCGAGAAGTTGCGCGCTAGCCTGCACCAGGAATTTCCGGGCTTGCAGGTTTCCTTCGAGGCCGCCGACCTGGTCAGCCAGGTGATGAGCTTCGGGTCGCCCACGCCCATCGAGGTCGCGGTTCAAGGCGCCAGCCTCCAGGACGATTACGCCTACGCGCAGAAACTCCAGGCCCAGATGGCGAAGCTGCCCTTTCTGCGCGACCTGCAATTCGCGCAGGAGATGAACTACCCGACCCTGGACGTCACTATTGACCGCGAGCGCGCCGGCCAATTCGGTTTGACCATGGCCGACGTGGCCCAGTCCGTAGTGCCGGCCACTTCCTCTTCGCGATTTACCCAGCCGAACTACTGGCGCGATCCTAACTCCGGCAACGCTTTCCAGATCCAGGTGCAACTCCCCCAGAACCGCATGCAGGGCATCGACGCGATGGGCGACCTGCCCATCATGCAGGGCGGCATGCCGGGCGCTCGCACGGAGGCCCGCCTTACCGACGTCGCCGTCTTGAAAGCGGGCGCCATGCCGGGCCTGATCGAACGCTACAACGGCCAACACGTGGTCTCGCTCACGGCCAATATCCACGGATTGACACTCGGCCAAGC
>Ga0209067_10002534_pt1 | contig 10775 bp, 10 predicted proteins | sample ColStrG_CSR_2013_FD_187199 | JGI IMG/M metagenome (GOLD analysis project Ga0209067, IMG submission 187199) | Freshwater sediment microbial communities in response to fracking from Pennsylvania, USA - Cold Stream Run_MetaG_CSR_2013 (SPAdes)... | ecosystem: Environmental > Aquatic > Freshwater >... | reverse complement strand
GGTTAAACGCGACCTGAGTAGCGTCGTCGTCGAGATCGAGCCGCGTATTCAGCAAATCGGCGGTCTGTTGAAAGAGCATCGAAATCGCTTCGAGCATCTTCGGCTTCAATGGCTTGAATGACATTCAGGCTGATATCTTCTTCTTCCTGCAACGCCAACCCGGTGTCTTTGAGCGCCAACTTCAGCAGGTGCATATTTTCCTGGGAGTTTCTGAAATCGACCATCAGGAAACTGCCGTTTGGCCGGAGCACCCGGGTGACCTCCTCCAGAAATTTTGGCACCGAACCATAGGCGTGACACGACTCCACATTTAAAACGACGTCGACACTGTTGTCCGGTATGGGCAGGGCCTCTGCGCTTCCCTGAATGAATTTTAAATTTGGCAGCACGTGAATTTTGTTTGCCAGGTCCACGGCATTCCCGGCCAGATCCACGCCGGTATATTGCTGTGGCCTCAGATGTTCGGCGATGTACCGCGCGCCGCCGCCGCGTCCGCTACCCACTTCCAGCACATCTTTGCCCTCGATTGGCACTTTGGCTGCGAGGTAATGATACATCTGGGCGGGGTAAAGTTGAGTGACTTGACCATCCAGCGCGAGGGGCGCATCGCTGGCACGGGGATGATAACCGTAGTTCATGAAATGCCAGTCTTGGGCGGGAATGTATTTTGCCAACAGTTCGTACGTGACTTTTGCGTTCACTCGCTTGAACCAGGAAAACCGTTTCAAAAGATAAATAACTCCGTTGATCATCGGGCAAGTTTAGGTTTTAGGTTTTTTAGGTTTGGCAATATCTTGATTTTAGTGGATTTGCAAACATTTCAATCGATCGATTTTTCGGAATTTGTCACGCGCCTCAGCCGCTGATCAATAAGCGGTATCATTTTTTTAAATTATCCTCTACTTTTAGGGATGACCTACACGGTGTAAAATTTTTAACTTGTCGATTCCGAAACCAATCCCCTGCTTATGAAACATTCGTTTTTTCTTGTCCTCTGGTTTGCAGCCGTCCTTTGCCAAGCGCAAGACAAATCCACGGCAAGCGCTGAGCGCAGCCTCCCGGCCGAGTCGGCCGTGACGTCTACCGGCCAGGTTACCATCAAAGGAAAAGTGGTGCCCTATAAGGCTACTGCCGGAACCCAGCCAGTCTGGGACAAAGACGGCAAAGTAATTGCATCATTATTTTACACCTACTACGAACGCACCGACGTGGCGGACAAAAGCCGTCGCCCGTTGATTTTGTCTTTCAATGGCGGCCCGGGTTCGGCATCGGTGTGGATGCACATCGCCTATACCGGTCCGAAGATGCTGAACATCGACGACGAAGGTTATCCGGTGCAACCCTACGGCATCCGTGACAACCCGCACTCGATTCTGGATGTGGCCGACATCGTTTATATCGATCCCGTCAACACCGGCTTCTCCCGCATTCTTGATCCCAAAGCCGAGCGCTCCGTTTTTTTTGGTGTGAATGCTGACATTACCTACCTGGCGGAATGGCTCAGCACGTTTGTGTCGCGCAACAATCGCTGGACGTCGCCAAAATATCTCATCGGCGAGAGCTACGGCACCACGCGCGTTTCGGGCCTTGCCCTTGAACTGCAAAACGCGCATTGGATGTATCTCAATGGTGTGATCTTGGTGTCACCCACCGAACTGGGTCTCCGTCGCGACGGCCCACTGAGCGATGCATTGTCCGTTCCTTACTTTGCCGCCGCTGCCTGGTATCAAAAAGCACTGCCGTCCGATCTTCAGCAAAAGGATTTGAATGATGTGTTGCCCGAAGTCGAGGCATTTACCATCGACGAGTTGATCCCGGCCGTGACGCGGGGTGGCTTCATCGATGAGGCCAAGCGCAAACAGGTGGCTGCAAAAATGGCGCGCTATTCTGGTTTGTCCGAAAAGACCATCCTCCAGCACAACCTGTCGGTGTCGACATCATTTTTCTGGAAAGAACTGCTGCGCGAAAAAAATGTTACCATTGGCCGCCTGGATTCCCGCTACCTTGGATTGGACAAAATGCAAGCCGGCGAAGAACCTGATTACAACGCCGAGTTAACTTCCTGGCTCCATTCGTTTACCCCGGCGATCAACTATTATCTCCGTGAGGTGCTGAAATACAAGACCGACATCAAGTACAATATGTTTGGCCCTGTGCATCCATGGGACAACAAAGATGACCACACGGGAGATCACCTGCGCCAGGCGATGGCCGAAAATCCCTACATGCACCTGATGATTCAATCGGGCTATTTCGACGGCGCCACTACCTACTTCGATGCCAAGTACACCATGTGGCAGATTGACCCCAGCGGAAAGCTGAAAGATCGGATGCGCTTTGAAGGCTACCGCAGCGGGCACATGATGTATTTGCGAGCCGAAGACCTGGCAACCTCCAACGACCACATCCGCGATTTTATCCGCAAGTCCACGCCGGCACCCGGCCAACCGGCAAAATATTAGTTACAGGTAGTAGACAAAGCCCAGGCTGACCGAGTTTTGATAAAATAAAGATTGAAAACTCGTCGTCTGGGTTTTGTTTCCCTTGCTGTCGCTACCGTTGTACACGGAAAACCCAAGCACGCCGATGGCAATTTCAGTGCTCAGCTTTTTGGTCAAAAAAGCCGTGAACCCAGGACTTAAATTTATGCCAAAGCCCGTTGTGTTAAAGTCATAGTGCACCACATTGTCAAATTTGTCAAACTCATCCAGCGCCAGTGTGCCAAACGTGAATTGGGTAGCGCCTTGAATGAATAAATAATATCCTTCACTGACAAATTTGTAATAGCGCACGGAAGGCGCAATGGCAAAATCACTTTGAAAGGAAGTAAGGTTGACGAGTGTGGCCGCATTGCCGGTGCCAATGACCTGCGGCGTGGAGGTGCTCGTGCTCGTGTAGCCGGCATTTAGCAGCAAGGCCCATTTGTTGGAAGTTAGCGTGCCGACGGTGACATTTCCACCTAGTTTGACTGTGCTGGTTTCGGCATCGAATCCGCGGATGCGAGTCTTAGTGGTCTTGACAGTGGAAAAATTAAAGTACGAACCGAGGACAAAAGTACCTTTCTTAATCGATCCGTCGTTGGCAGGCGTATCCTGGGCAATACCGGCCGCCGGAAGAAGGGCAAAGATGACCAGGCCCTGTAGGCATCGTTTGATCATGGTGTGTTAAGGTTTAGGAGGAGGAAAGATACCGAACGACGAAGGCATCTCAAAAAATAATTGGGCACCAACGTTGGCTTTCTGTACCCGCAAGAAGATATCCCGCAGCGCCTGGTCGCCAATATCGCGGCGGCCGCGCGTCCGGTATTTTTTCTGCAGGTTTTGCAAATGAAAAGCTGACAAGAAGCTCGCGTAATGCGCGTCGCTTTCAAACTGATGATGGCTTGCCAAATAACGCAGTCGTCCGTTTTCGAAATAAATCAGCCAGCGTGCCAACTGGGCATTGGCATTTAGTTGGGCTTCAGTCAGGTCGGTGTGGTTGCCGGCAGGCGTGACGTTTTCTACGCCGATGGCGACCGGATTGCCATCCTGGTGGCGTTTGATCAGCCAGCTGTGGTGGTCCCGATCGAATGATGGCGTTGACCCATCGGCGCCCACCGGTGGCGACAGGTTGATGATGGTACCGTCGCGGTCAATGATAAAGTGTGCGCCGTTGGCCAGTTTTCCCGCGCGGCGCAGGGTGCCCCAGTCTTCGGGTATTTCATCATTCAAGAAGGAAGAAACTTCCAGGCTCGTTTTCAAATCGCCGTCACCCATGGCATGAAAGATGATCATTTGCGGTTTCATCACCATCGAATCCAAATCATAGACATCGTGTACAAACGTGCGGGTGAGCGCCCGCACATCAGGGGTCACCGGAATGGCCATTTCAATAAATTGAATTTCTTCTTTCGAGCCGTCACCATTTACCCAGGCGAACGTGCGTGGTACCGCTGTCTTTTGGAGCGCGTCAAATGTGGCGAGTCGGGTCAGGGCAGGGTAGGAGGGTTGCCCCAGCGCGAGGAGTGGAAGAAACAGAGCAGCGAGCAGCACCTTACCAGGCACCATGCGATGAAGCGGTCACGAAGGTGATTCCGTTGATCACCACCATGGGCACATCGGGCGACCGCGGGTGATTCACTTTTTGAAAGAAATAGGATCCGTCGCCTTTGCTGCCAGACTGATAAAAGAGGCGGTTGCCTCTTACCCACCAGCGCCCCGAATCTGTGTCCGGAAAAGCCGGGAGGGCGTTCCCCTGTGGCAACGTGCTCCGATCGATCGTTGCCTCATAGGTGCCATCGGCATTCAGGGTAATGCAAGAGTTGGTGGGCGTGTCGGCGGTGGTCGTGACCACATTCATGAAGCACCACTTGCCTACGAGCTCCGCGGCCACGGGCTGATCGGCCGATTGCGCATGCAGCCATCCGCACGTCAATGTAGCCGTCGTCCAGCAGATCATGGTCACTGCAAATGAAAATCGCTTACTCATCTCCGGATCAAAAAATTTCAGTACGAAGATCAAACTCTTTTTCCGTAAATTGAATAACCAATTGTAAAAATGAAATTCACCGTTGCCATTGTTTGCGTTTTGGTTGTTGGCGTTTGCCACGTGGCGCCGGCAACCGCGCAGACGCCCCACGACGAATTGATCAAAAGCATCTATTTTGGCGGAGGAAGTTATGAGCTGGACGAGCTTCAGGCCACGGAGCTGTCGCGCTGGCTGGATTCCATCCCCAATTTGTTGGAGAAATATGAGATCTTATTGGTCAGCCATACCGACAACATCGGCGGCAAGCGGTTCAACGAATGGCTGTCGCGGATGCGGAGTCAGACCGTGCACGGGGTGTTGATTCGTAAAGACATTCCCGAACGGATCATCCACATCAAAGACTGGGCGGCTGAAAATCCTGTTTACTCCAACACGTCGCACATGGGCATGCGTCTGAACCGGCGCGTAGACGTGGTGCTGCACCCGGTCGTCTTCTGATTTTTATATCCGATTTCGGACACTCTTTTGCAATTGCGGACGCTGCGATTGAAACAAAATCCTTTTTTTTGCGTCAATTTACACAAAACCTACTTGGCATTATTTTGGGCATAAGACCATGAACCGATGATCATGGAAACGCGATGTCCGTTATTTTGCCCTAACCCCAATTACCTATGATCAAGCTCAAGGACGTCGACAAATTCATTGATTCTCGCTTTCAACGCACGTTTATTTTGAAAGGCATCGACCTGGAGGTTCAGCCCGGAGAGTTTCTTACGCTGATGGGCCCCAGCGGCGCAGGGAAATCGACGCTGATGAACATCATCGGCATGCTGGACGAGCCCTCGGCCGGCGAGTACTACTTTTTTGACGAGCCAGTGCACAAGATGAAAGAGAAGCAAAAAAGCGAGATGCACAAGAATTACATCGGCTTCATTTTTCAGGCCTACCACCTCATCGATGAGTTGACGGTCTATGAAAACATTGAAACACCGCTGCTCTACAAAGGAGTGAGCAGCAACCTGCGCAAAAGCCTGGTGGCCGACATGCTCGACCGCTTCAACATGGTGGCCAAAAAGGACTTGTTTCCGGAGCAGCTCAGCGGCGGGCAGCAGCAACTGGTGGGCATTGCGCGGGCGATCGTAGGCGAACCGAAATTGTTGCTGGCGGATGAGCCGACAGGAAACCTGCATTCGGATCAGGGCCGCCAGATCATGGATATTTTTCAAAAATTAAATGACGAGGGCATCACCATCATTCAGGTGACCCATTCGGAAGAAAATGCAAAACGCGGCAAGCGCATCGTGCGCATTGCCGATGGCGCCGTCGCCGCAGACGAAATAGTGAGGTAACTGTAAACAACGATATGAAGAGCTTTATTGCTGTATGGATGGCCTTGGGCCTGAGTGTAAGCGCGCTGGCGCAGGTATCTCCGCAAAAGAAGACGCTGTCTTTCGAAGATGCCGTGCGCATTGCGTTGAAAAATGCCGTCTTGCTGAACCAACAAAAAAACAATCTTGAGTTGAGTGTGATGCAGCGCAATTACAACGTGGCTGGCTTGGGGCCAACCATCAACTTTCAGGCGTCGGCACAACGTGTGTACGGAAATACCTTTATCCAGCAAACCGGCCATGTGATCAATGGCAAAGTGGACAACGCGTACGGCGGACTCAACGCAAACATCAATTTGTTCAACGGCTTTTCGCAGGTCAACCGGGTGCGCCAGGCGGCGAGCGCCCTTGACGCGCAATCGTTTTACGTGAACCGCACCTCACAAGATATTATTAATACAGTGTCGGGACAGTATTTAAATGTGCTGCTCGACAAGGAACTGCTCAAAATTGCCAATGAGAACTGGGAGGCGCTCAAAAAGCAGCTGACGCAGATCAAAGAGCAGGTAGCCCTTGGCGCCAAATCACCCGTCGACGAGTACAATCAGGATTCACAAACCCGTGGTGCGGAAATTCGCGTGATCCAGACACAAATTGCATTGGTGAACGACAAAGCTTTGCTGACGCAAACCCTGCTGCTAGATCCCACCGACGAGTTTGAGGTTGTGAAACCCGATTGGGATCTTACAGTCGCTCAAGATGCAAAAGAACTTGAGCCAGTATTCGACACTGCGTTGAAGAACCGCGGCGATTACCTCCGGGCCGTTAAAAATGAGGAGTCGGCCCGTTATGGAATGAAAGCCTTCCGGGCGTCGATGACGCCGACGTTGAGCATGTACAGCAACTTGTTTTCGCAGTACAACTATGTTTACACCGATGTGAACAATGGATTTGACCAACAAGTGAAAAGCGACAACTTGAAAAAGATAACGGGGTTCAGCTTGTATGTTCCCATTTTTGGCGGCAACCAGACGCTTCAAAACCGAACCAACTTCGTACAGCAAAAAGTGACGTATCTCAATTTTGTGCAAACCCGAAAAAATGCTGAGGTGCAGGTGAAGACAGATGTGATGAAGGCCTATGAGACGCTGCAGCTTTATTCAAAGTGGTTCGAAGCCACGTTGGGGCAGGTCAGGGCGGCGGAAATGGCATTGGAGCTGGAGCGAGAGCGCTACACCCTGGGGGTCACCAGCTTTGTAGACTATGCCAATGCCAACCGGGTCTTCGTGCAAGCGGCGACCGACCGGGCGCAGGCGGAGTACAAATTGCTATTTCAGAAGGTGCAGGTAGATTATGCCACGGGCACGCTGAAGGCAGATGATTTCAAGTAATTTTTAAAAAATTCCCTACATTTGCAGCCCTGCTGAAACCAGCGGGGCTGTTTTTTTAACGAAAACAGTCATGTTTAACCAATTTGTTGCTGCCGGCCCCGGCAGCCGCATGTAATTTCAGGGCAAATTATTATGGCAAAAGTTCAGAAAACCAACACCGACAAAGGCGACAAAAAGGCCGAAGCAGCGAAAAAAGCGCTGGCTCCAAAAGGCTCCGATGGCGCCGTGGACGTGAAAACCGCCGAGGCCGAGCTCGAGCAAGATGACCTGGCCGCCTTCAAAGCCGCCAAAAAACGCGAAGAAGAGGAAGGCATCAGCCGCATGATCAAAGACGTGTCGGCCCGCAAAACAGCGACCTCCAATGTGTCGCTTGAAAATTTTGACTGGGAGGCCTTCGACCGCAAAGGATTTGGCGAAGGATATTCGGCGAAAGACCGCCAGGAAATGGACGCCCTCTACGGTGGCACCATCGCATCGGTAAGTGAAAGTGAAGTAGTAAAAGGCACCGTGGTCGGCATCAACGACCGCGACGTGATCCTCAATATCGGATTCAAATCCGACGGCCTGGTGCCGTTGGCAGAATTCAAAGACATGACCAATCTGAAGATTGGCGATGTGGTGGACCTCTTCATCGAGGAACGCGAGAATGCCATGGGCCAGTTGATCCTGTCGCGCCGCAAGGCCAAGCTGGTGAAAGGCTGGGAGTATGTGCAGACCGCGCTCGACAAAGATCAGGTGATCGAAGGATTTGTAAAACGCCGCACCAAGGGTGGTTTGATTGTCGACGTGTTCGGCATCGAAGCTTTCTTGCCCGGTTCGCAAATTGACGTGAAGCCCATCCGCGACTTCGATATTTATGTAAACAAAAACATCGAGGTGAAGGTGGTGAAAATCAACTACACCAACGACAACGTGGTGGTATCGCACAAGGTGCTCATCGAAAAAGACATCGAACAACAAAAAGCCGCCATCCTCACCAACCTGGAAAAAGGACAGGTGTTGGAAGGCGTCATCAAGAACATGACCAACTTCGGTGTGTTCATCGACTTGGGCGGTGTAGACGGATTGCTCCACATCACCGATATCTCATGGGGCCGCATCAACCACCCCGAGGAGTTGCTGAAACTCGATCAGGTGGTGAAAGTGGTCGTCCTCGACTTCGACGAAGAAAAACGTCGCATCTCGCTGGGCATGAAACAACTCACGCCGCACCCGTGGGATTCTTTGGCCGCTGACATCATGATCGGCTCGAAGGTAAAAGGACGGATCGTAAATGTAGCCGATTATGGCGCGTTCCTCGAACTGCAACCCGGCGTGGAAGGATTGATCCACGTGTCAGAAATGAGCTGGTCACAGCACTTGCGCAACCCGCAAGACTTTATTAAGGTAGGCGACGAACTGCAGGCGGTGGTGTTGACCATCGACCGCGGCGAGCGCAAGATGAGTTTGGGCATTAAGCAATTGACCGAAGACCCCTGGACACGCCAGGATGTATTGGGCAAGTATGCTGTTGGCACACGCCACAAAGGCATCGTTCGCAACCTCACCAATTTCGGCTTGTTTATCGAATTGGAAGAAGGCATCGACGGCCTGGTGCACGTGTCTGACCTGAGCTGGACGAAGAAAATCAAACATCCTTCTGAATTCACGAAGGTGGGCGATTCCATCGAGGTGCAGGTACTGGAGCTTGACGCGGTGAACCGCCGACTGGCCCTCAGCCACAAACATTTGGAAGAGAATCCCTGGGATACCTTTGAAAACATCTTCACGGTTGGTTCGGTGCACAAGAGCACGATCATCAGCAAGAACGACAAAGGTGTACTCATCGAGTTGCCGTACGGCATCGAAGGCTTCTGCTCGCTGAAGAACCTGGCGAAAGAAGACGGATCGAAAGCCGAGATCGGCGAGGCATACGACTTTAAGGTGCTGGAGTTTTCGAAAGACGACCGCCGGATCACGTTGAGTCTGAAGGCCACCTGGTCGGCAGAAGATGAGAAGCTGGCGCCCAAGAAGAAGGTGACGCCAAGCGGCGGCAAGGGCAAGACGATCGACAAGATCAACCAGGAATCAGAGAAGTCAACCCTGGGCGACTTGGAAGCGTTGAGTGCTTTGAAAGAAAAGATGTCTTCGGCGAAGCCATCTCCGAAAGCGGAATAAATCTGGTACGCGGCATTGGCCATTGGCGATCAAGCCCTACATTTGGGAGGTCGCCAATGCCGGTGCGGCGGATAAAAAAGGTCTCGTGGCCGAGTGGCTAGGCTGAGCTCTGCAAAAGCTCCTACAGCGGTTCGAATCCGCTCGAGACCTCGGAAAGCCTTGGATTCTTTGTTGGATTCAAGGCTTTTTGTTTTTGCCCTGGCGCATGCCGAAAGTTTTCCCCCTCAATCCTTCACAATCCGGCCGTCGCTCATTTCTACGCGGTGGTCGCTTTTGCGTGCAAACTCGTCGTCGTGGGTGACGGCAATGATGGTCTGCTGGTAGTGGTGGGTCAGCTCTTTGAAGATGTCGAACACCAATTGCGTATTGTACGAGTCGAGGTTGCCAGTCGGTTCGTCGCCCATGATGATGTCGGGGTCGTTGATGAGCGCACGGGCAATGGCCACCCGTTGCTGTTGGCCGCCCGACAATTTGCTGGACTGTTTGCGGGCGTGCTCGGCGATGCCCAGTATTTTCAATTTCTCCATCGCTCGTGCTTCGATTTCCGCACGGCTGAAACGATTGAGTTTGAGGGCCGGAATCATCACGTTTTGTAACACACTGAATTCAGGAAGCAGGTAATGAAATTGAAAGACAAAGCCGATGTGGGCATTGCGGAAAGCGGCCAGTTCATTTTGCGTTTTCCCAGTTAGTTTTTCGCCGGCAATTTCAAGGTTCCCTTCGTAGTCAGTGTCCATGGTGGACAGCACGTACATGAGTGTCGACTTGCCGCAGCCCGACTTACCTACCAGCGACATGAATTCTCCTTTTTTTACCGTGAGGTCGATGGACTTCAGGACCTGAAACTTTTCGGGGTCGTAAAAATATTTATTGATCGATTCGGTTTTGAGGATGTCCATGTTATTGACCTCTTAATATTTCGATGGGATCAATCTTGGAAGCCTTGCGCGACGGCATGTATCCGGCCACGGCCGTGGTGGTGACGCCGAAGACCACGCCTATGACATAATACTTGGGATCGAAATTGACGGGGAAGTGATCCAGGCTGATGATGTCGCCGCCATCAAACGGCGCTTTGGAGATGAGCAGCGACAGTGTGTAACCGATGACGAGCCCCGCGACGCTGCCCACCAAACCGATCACCAGCGACTGCACCATGAAAATATTTTTCACGTCGCTGCCGGCAAATCCCATAGCCTTCAAAATGGCGATGTCTTTCATCTTGTTGTAGATGGTCATGTTCAGGATGTTGTAAATGCCGAAGCCGGCTACGATCAGCAACGTGAACGACACGGCGTAGGTGATGATGTTGCGGATGATGACGCCGGTGAGAAAGGTCGAATTGGCTGTTTCCCAATCCTCCGCCTTGTAGGTGAATTTACTTTGCCACTCGGCTGCGGTCTTTTTGGCGAGCTGGCGGTCTTTCAAC
>Ga0209067_10002533_pt1 | contig 10776 bp, 8 predicted proteins | sample ColStrG_CSR_2013_FD_187199 | JGI IMG/M metagenome (GOLD analysis project Ga0209067, IMG submission 187199) | Freshwater sediment microbial communities in response to fracking from Pennsylvania, USA - Cold Stream Run_MetaG_CSR_2013 (SPAdes)... | ecosystem: Environmental > Aquatic > Freshwater >... | reverse complement strand
CCGCTCCGGGCACCCAGACCTTCGTGTCGGGGGGCGCAGGCACCTTCTCGCTCGGCTCGGCCAGCGATACCTCAGGTTCGACGGTGACCTTCGCGTCGTCCACGTCGAGCGTGTGCACCGTGAGCGGTTCCACGGTCACGATGCTGACAGTCGGCACGTGCACCATCACGCCGACGGCACCGGCGAAGGGCCAGTACGCCGCCACGACCGGGACATCCTCCAACATCACCATCGCCGCCAGCGTCTCCAACGGCGTCACGGTCACTCCGTCGAATTCGAACTACAACTACTACGGCGGCCAGGAGGTCCTGACCATCTCCAACACCGCCGCGATCACCGCCATGACCGTCACCATCAATGTCGCACCGACCTCGGGACTGTCGAACTGTCAGAATTTCAACAGTTACCCCACCAATGCGATCAACGAGAGTTGCCAAGCGGTCGGCAACGGCTTCACCTTCAGCTACACCTTGGTCCAAGGCACGATCCCCGCCAACTACCAGAGTGGCGACGTGGGTGCGCAGTGGAGTGGGAGCGGAACTCACCGAAACTCGTCGAGCGACACATGGAGTGTCACGACGACCTCTGGCGGAGTTCAGTCAACGCTCACCGGGACGTTCGCCAACAACTAGTGCGACGCCTACGTCGTTCGGTGGTGATTCCTTGCGTGTCAGTGCAGCGAAGTGCCTAGGACCAACGAACGATGGACGACGCCCACGTCATCCCGGCGCCGAATCCTGTCAAAAGGGCGTAGTCCCCGGTCTTGATCCGGCCCTCTTGACGCGCCACGTCAAAAGCGAGAGGGATCGACGCGCTCGAGGTGTTGCCGTAGCGGTCCAGGGCGATGACCGCTCGGTCCATGCCGATGCCGAGTCGTTCGACGACGGCTTGGATGATGCGGATATTGGCCTGGTGGGGGATCACGAGCGCCAACTCGTCAGCACTAATCCCCGCGCGCTCGAGCGCCTGCTGGGACGACTCGACCACTACGCGAACCGCGCGGCGAAAGACCTCGCGCCCGTCCATGGTGAAGGTCCCCTCGTGCTCGCAGGTCAACAGATCGGCTCCCGACCCGTCGGCACCCAAGGAGAACGAGAGGATGTCGTTGACGTCGGGGTCATATTCAAGAACAGCGGCACCCCCGCCGTCGGCCAGCAGCACGGCCACGTTGCGGTCGGTCCAGTCGACCCAATTCGAAAGGTGTTCGGCGCCCACGACCAGGATGCGCTTATTGCCGGTCTCGAGTAGTCCCTGGGCGGTGCGTACCGCGTACATGAAACCGCTACAGGCGGCGTTGACGTCCATCGCCGGACAGGTCAGTCCCAGATCGTGGGCGATCAGGACCGCGGTGGCCGGTGCGATACGGTCCGGCGACGACGTCGCCAAGAGGCAGAAGTCGATGTCCTCGGGCTCCACTCCGGCGTCGGCCATGGCGTTGCGTCCAGCGATGACTCCCAGTGACCGGGCAGTTCCTCCGATGTAGCGCTGACGGATACCGGTGCGCTCGGCGATCCACTGGTCCGAGGTGTCGAGCGTGAGCGACAGTTCATCATTGGTGACGATGCGGTCGGGTAGGCCGATTCCCCAGCCCTTGAAGCGAACTCCCATATTGTCAGCCCCTCACTGGCTCGGTACTTCGACCAGTCTAGGCACCTGCACTAGTCCGTCGTGGGCGCCGCGATCACCTGTAGCGAGCAGCGCGCGACCGAGATCTGGCGACCCCGGGCGTCGGTCATTTCGATGGCCCACACCTGCACCGTGCGGCCCTTGCGGATCGGTGTCGCCGTGGCGGTGATGACCCCCGAACGCATGGGGCGCAGGTGCGAGATATTGAGTTCGGTGCCTACTACCGCGTAACCCGGTTCGCAACTGACGACGCCGCCGATGGAGGCGGCACCTTCGGCGAGCAGGGCGGAGACGCCGCCGTGCAGAAGGCCGAAGGGTTGGTGAACGGCCGGCGTCACGTCAAGTTCCAACACCACCCGTTCGTCCGTGGCTTCGAGGACGCGAATGCCCAAGAACTCGTGCACATTCATCTGGTCCGGGATGCGATCGAAATATGCGTCGGTCATGGACGAAGTCTAGGAGTCGTTGGATAGCCTCTTGGCATGACTCGCCACGTGGACCTTCGTTCTGACACCGTCACCCAGCCAACGCCCGAGATGCGTCAGGCGATGGCCGAGGCCGTGGTGGGCGACGATGGTTTCGGCGACGACCCGACGGTCCGTGAGCTAGAGGAACGGTACGCGTCGCTGACGGGCAAGGAGGCGGCGATCTTCGTGCCGTCGGGCGTGATGGCGAACCAGATCGCGCTGCGCGTGCTGACGCGCCCCGGCGACGTCATCGTCGCGGGCCGCCACCAGCACATCGTGAGCTTCGAGATGGGCGCCACGGCGCGCAACGCGTCGGCGCAGTTCGCCCTGGTCGACGACGCCACGGGCGAGTTGGCCCTCGAGGACGTCATGGACATCGTCGACGCGGGCGCCGACCACCAGGTGCCCGTCGCCATGGTGGCGGTCGAGAACTCGCACATGTTCTCCGGCGGGAACATCTGGGACCAGGATCGGTTGATGTCCCTGGCTCGCGCCATCGAGGGTCGCCCGATCCACTTGGACGGCGCTCGCCTCTTCAACGCGTCGGTCGCGTCGGGTCGATCCCTGGCGGACTTGGCGGCGCCGGCGACCACGGTGATGTCGTGCCTGTCCAAAGGTCTTTGCGCTCCAGTGGGATCGCTCCTCGCCGGACCCGCCTCGCTGATGCTCGCCGGACGCGTCGAACGCAAGCGACTCGGGGGCGCTATGCGCCAAGTCGGCATCCTGGCGGCCGCCGGACTCGTCGCGCTCGACACCATGGTGCAACGACTGGCCGACGATCACGCCCGCGCGCGGATCCTGGCGGGCATGGTGTCGCGCGCCTTTCCCGAATCGGAGTACGACCCGGCGTCGTGCCAGACCAATATCGTCTCGTTCGACCACCCCCAGGCCCGTCAGATCGTCCACGAACTGAGGGAGCGCGGGGTGTGGGGTGACACGGTGGCCCCGCGCCGGGTGCGTTTGGTCACTCACGCCGGGGTCACCGATGACGACCTCGAGTTCGTTGGCGACGTCTTGACCTCCTTCACGCCCGTCGCCTGAGGTCGCATCACCGCGGCGACCGGCGTTGTTCGCGAGAAGTTCACCGGCGCCCGGGTGGTCGGGACTGGGCGATGGGGGTAGCCTGAGGGGGCCAAAGAGTGCGTTATGACCGATATCCTCCACCTCTCCACGTTCCTGCGCCGTCCGATCTTCGATCAGGACGGCGACCGGATCGGTCGCGTCCAGGACCTGGTCGCGCGACTCGGTGACGACGCGCACCCGCCCATCGTGGGAGCGGTCATCAAGATCGAGGGACGCAATCTGTTCGTGCCCATCAGGAAGATCGGTGGTCTGGCTCAAGGGCGCATGACCTTCCAGGGTAAGCGTGTGGACTTGCGCCGCTTCGAGCGGCGTCCCGGTGAACTCCTGCTCGCCGAGGACTTGCTGGCGCGCCACCTGATCAACCTGGTGCGGGGCCGCCTGATCATCGCCAATGAGATCGAGATCGCCGAGATCGATGGGCGCTGGGAGGTCGTGGGAGTGGATCCGGGGCGTCGTCCTTTCCTGCGCCGCGTGCTCGGCTCTCGGATCGGCCAACGGCTCGACGCCGAGGCCATCGTGGACTTCGCCTCGATCGAACCCTTCGTCTCGCACGTGCCCTCAGCACGCCTGCGCATCCCCTATCGCAAGTTGTCCAAGCTCCACCCGGCGCAGATCGCCGACCTGGTCGAGCAGGCGAGTCACGAGGAGGGCGAGGAGATCATCGAGGCGGTCGGTCTGGACCGCGAGCTCGAGGCTGACGTCTTCGAGGAGCTCGACACCGAGCACCAGTTGGAATTCCTGCACTCGCGCAGTGACGTCGAGGCCGCGCGCTTGCTCACGCGCATGGAACCCGACAACGCGGCGGACCTGATCAACGAGATCGACCAGGAGCGCCGTCTGCCGATCCTGGAGGGTCTGCCCGCCCAGCAGCAGATCAAGGTGCGCCAACTCCTCTCCTACAACTCCGACACCGCCGGCGGACTCATGAACACCGACTTCGTCTCGGTCCTCGACACGGCGACGGTCGCCGACGCGATCGAGGCGATCCGCACGTCCAACGTTCCCGCCGAGTCGCTGCACGCGGTGTTCGTGGTCGACGAGGGTGCCAAGCCCGTGGGATCGGCCTCACTGGGATCGCTGGTGAAGGCCCGTGAGGGCGAGTTGGCCCTGAGCGTCGCGCGCACTCAGATGAGTCACGTGCATCCGCACTGGGACCTGCACCGGGTGGCGCGCAAGATGAGCGATTTCAATCTGACGGTGGTGCCAGTGCTCGATGAGGAGCACGACGTCATGATCGGAGTGATAACCGTTGACGACCTCCTCGAGGAGCTCCTGCCCCAGGGCTGGCGCAAGGAGTTCGGGATGACGGCGGTGGAGGAATGAAATCCACGTCGCCGGGTCGCACCGTTCTAAGGGGGCTTGTCTGAAACCTCCCAGTACCAGCTTGCAAGACATCCATCACACGACCCAACCACTCGTGAGAGACGTGGCGCGCCCCTAGGCCCCCTCGTTCGCGCGTGGTTGCATCGCGAAACAACCACGAGAGAACGAAAGGAGGTGCGGCGTGAGCGAGAAGTCGGTTGAGAACCAGATCAGCGGGGCCTTCGGGACCATCTCCTCGCACGACCACGGTGGGCGCCGTGGTGTCCGGGCCCGATTTCTCACGCTGCTCGCCATCATCGGACCCGGTCTCATCGTCATGGTGGGCGACAACGATGCCGGCGGCGTCTCGACGTACGCCCAAGCGGGTCAGAACTACGGCTACACGCTCTTGTGGACCTTGCCGCTGCTCATCCCGGTGCTCATCATCATCCAAGAGATGGTGGCGCGACTCGGCGCCGTGACTGGTGTGGGACACGGGCGATTGATCCGCGAACGATTCGGTCGCTACTGGGGCAATCTGTCGATCTACTCGATCCTGTTCTTGAACTTCCTCATCATCGTCACGGAATTCATCGGCATCTCACTCTCAATGGAATACTTCGGCGTCTCGCCCTTTTGGTCGGTCCCGGTCGCCGTGGCGTTGCTCTTCGCCGTCACCGCCACGGGATCGTTCCGACGCTGGGAGCGCTTCATGATGCTCTTCGTCGCGATCAACCTGTTCGTCATCCCGCTGGTCATCGTGACCAAGCCGCAGTTCCACGCGGTATTGGTGCACGCGGTGAGCCCGGGCATCCGCGGAGGGGCGTCCTCGAGCGCGGTGCTTCTCATCATCTCGATCATCGGCACGACGGTGGCGCCGTGGCAACTCTTCTTCCAGGAGTCCAACATCGTGGACAAGAAGATCACGCCGCGGTGGCTGAACTACGAGCGCGTGGACACCATCATCGGGTCCTTCATCGTCGTTATCGGAGCCTCCGCGCTTCTGGCCGCCGCCGCGTCGGGCCTCTCAGGCCGGGGTGGGACCAATGCCTTCACCTCGGCGCTCGACGTGGCGCACGGCCTCAACCACTACGTCGGTCACGGCGCGGGCGGCATCTTCGCCATCTTGTTGTTGAACGCCTCGGTGATCGGCGCGGCCGCGGTGACGCTGGCGAGTTCCTACGCCATCGGCGATCTGTCCAACTCGCATCAGGGGCTCAACGCGCGATTCTCGGAGGCGAGGGGATTCTACGGCGGATTCGCGGCGCTGCTGGCGGTGGCGGGCACGGTCGCGATCATCCCTCACGCGCCCCTGGGGCTGATCACCCTCGCCGTCCAGGCCATTTGTGGGCTGATGCTGCCCTCAACGACCATCATCGTGCTGTTGTTGTGCAACGACCGCGCCGTCATGGGCCCGTGGGTCAACCCCAAATGGTTGAACGCCATCGCCATCACGATCGTCACGATCCTGGTCGTCCTCTCGATCGGATTGATGGTCTCCACGCTCTTCACGTCGGTCAACGTCATCGCGCTCCTCGAGTGGCTCGCCGCGTTCGCGGGAGCGGGCTTGGTGGTCGGGCTGCCCATCGGACTGCGCAAGATGGCGCCTCCGCCCACCTTCGACATCGACCGACGCGACTGGCGAACCCCCCGGCTGTCCCTGCTCACCCCGCTGCCGAGCTCGCGGGCCCGTCGCTACCTGATGCGCGGCCAGAGCATCTACCTCTTCACTGCCGGGACCCTCCTGGTCGTGCGTATCATCCAGATCTCGACCTCTTAACCTTTAACCATGACCACCCCCACCCTTGTGTGCGTCCACGCGCACCCCGACGATGAGGCCCTCTTTACGGCGGGTGTCACCGCGCACTACGCCGAGCGCGGCGTGCGCAACGTGCTCGTCACCTGCACCCTGGGCCAACTCGGCATCGATGATCAGGGTCGGTCGGGTGCCGAACCCGGGCACGACGCCGTGGTGACCAGTGCGACGCGCGCGGGCGAACTGCTTCGCGCCGGCGCCCTCGTGGGCTTCGCACGCCAACTCACGCTCGGCTTCAAGGACTCAGGGATGAAGGGGTGGCCCGCCAACCACGACCCCGACGCTTTCGTCAACGCCGATGTCGAGGCGACCGCGAGGATCGTCGCCGACATCATCGACGCCGAGAATGCCACCGTCGTGATCACCTACGACGAGAACGGCTTCTACGGGCACCCCGACCACGTCATGGCCAATACGGTGACGCGTCGCGCGGTGCAACTCAGTCGCAGCGCGCAGCGCCTCTTCTATCCCGTCGTACCTCGCGGCGTCCTGAGCGCATTCGTGACGCGCGCTCGAGCCGAGAACGTCTTCTTACCGGCGTGGGTGACCGACGCGGTGGCCGACATCCCCGACGACTCGGTGACCAGTGTGATGGACGTCTCACGATTCTCCGAACTCAAGCAGCGCGCCATCGCCACGCACGCCTCGCAGAGCGACAACGCCGACCTGGTCACCATGGACGCCGCGCTATTCGCCCTGCTCTTCGGCACGGAGTACTACCAACTCGGGTGGCGACGTGACACGGCGTCGCTAGCCTGTGGCGATGATTTGTTTGGAGGACTGACGTGAGCGACTTGACATTCCTGGCGGTGCATGCGCACCCCGACGACGAGGCGACCTCGTCGGGCGGGGTGTATCGGCTGCTCGCCAATCAGGGCGTGCGCACGGTCCTGGTGACGTGCACCAACGGTGAATGCGGCGACGACCCCGATGGCGCCAAGCCCGACGCCGACCATCACGACGGCGACCTAGTGGCGGAGGTTCGCGCCAAGGAGCTCGATCTCGCGGTGCAGATCCTCGGCATCGATCGGCTGATCCGGCTGGGTTACCGCGACTCCGGGATGATGGGCTGGCCCCAGAACGACGACCCCGAGTGCTTCTGGGCCACCCCGGTCGCCGACGGCGCACGGAGGCTGGCCGAGATCTTGATGCAGGAGCGGCCCCAGGTCGTCATGACGTACAACGAGATCGGCTTCTACGGCCACCCCGACCACATCCAAGCCAATCGCATCACGCTGGCGGCGCTCGAGCTGATCGACTACGAACCCACCCTGTACTACAACGCCATCCCCGACTCGGTCATGGAGATCATGCGCGCGCGCTGGGAGGAGGAGGGTCGCCGCCAGGCCGAGGCCGACGCCGCCAAGGGGATCGTGCGCGAGCCCGAAGGTCCGCCCACCATCGATGGCGAGCCGCTCAACATGGGTACGCCCGATGACCGGATCGGTGCGACCATCGACGTGTCGGAGGTGACTGACGCGAAGTACGACGCGCTCGCAGCGCATGCCTCACAGATCGGCGATTCCTTCTGGATGAAGATGTCCAAGGAGGAGTTCAAAATGGCCATGGGAACCGAGTGGTTCGTGCGGGTCACCAATCCTCGGGGTCTCGACGGCAACGTTGCCGACCTCTTCGCGGGGTATCGGGATTAAGCCCTGACCCGACGAGACCCCTCCCGGTGGGAGGGGTCTCGTGTGATAATGCGATGACGCGTTCGAATTACGCTTCGTCGGGAACAATCCCCTCGGCGTACTCCTCTTCGATCTCCTCCAGGACATCTTCGCTGCCCTGAACCTTGGGACCCTTGAACCACTTCTTCGCCGAGGTGCCGTACCAGATGAACACCGCGCCCATGATGAGAACGAACACCGGACCGGACCAGTTGATGTTCGCCGCGTGCAGCCATGGCGAGAACTCCGGGGCGAAGAAGAGCAAGGTGATGATGACCACCCAGACGCAGGCGATGATGCCGACCGTCCTACTCCATTTGCCGAGGTTCCACGGGCCCGGCACGAAGTCGTTCGAGCGCAGGCGCAGGAAGATCGGGATGCCGTAGGAGACGTAGAGACCCACGGTGCCGATCGAGACAATCGCGAAGAACGCCACCGACGACCCTTCCGTCGTGTACAGCGAGGGCACACCCAGGATGAATGCCGCCGTCACCGACAACCATACGGCGTTGACGGGCGTACGCGTCTTGGGGTGCAGTCGGTGCCAGAGCTTGTGCCCGGGAACCGCACCGTCTCGCGAAAACGCGTAGGCCATTCGCGAGTTGGCGGTCACCGACGACAGGCCGCAGAAGAACATGGCGACCATCGCGATAAGCATGAGTAACCGACCGCCCGTGTTGCCAAGCGCTTGCACGAAGTCGGCCGCGCCGGCGGTGGACCCCAAACCGGCGACCCCGGCGTAGGCCTTCTCACCGGCGGGAAGCGCTAGGGTCATCGCGACGTTCAAGATGAATCCGGCGATGATCGACACGTAGATTGACCGCACGATTCCCCTCGGTCCTCCAGTGGCCGCTCCCAACGTCTCTTCAGTCATGTGCGCCGAGGCGTCGTACCCGGTCAAGGTGTACTGAGCCAACAGCAAGCCGATCGAGAACGCGTAGATACCAGCGAACGGTCCCGTCCAACCCGTCAGGTTCTCGTGGTGGAAGAGGAAGCTGATGCTCTGGTGGTGTGAGGGCACGAAGAACAGGACGAGGACGATGACGACAGTCCCGATCAGGTGCCACCACGCCGAGACGTTGGCGATGCTGCTCACGATTTGCACTCGGAAAGAGTTGATGAGTCCGTGCGCGATGAGGATCAGCGCGTACCACAGCAACACCCATGTCACGTGCGTTGACCAGGCAGTCTTCGTGTAGAGGCTGATGAAGAAGCCCACGAACGTCGCGAGGCCGTAGTCGATCGACGCCGTGACCGCGATCTGTCCGACGAGGTTGAACCAACCGCACGCCCATGACCACGCCGCCTTGTTACCGTTCGCTAGTCGCGATGACCACCAGTAGAGTCCACCGGCAGTCGGGTACGCCGAGCAAATCTCGGCCATGCCCATGCCGACACACAATGTAAGTGCGCCGACGACGAACCATCCGAGCGTCACCACGAAGGGACCGCCGGCGTCCAAGCCGAGGTAGTACGTCGTAATCCCACCGGTCAGGATGGAAATGATTGAGAACGACACCGCGAAGTTGGAGAACCCTCCCATTCCGCGTTTCAGTTCCTGGGCGTAGCCCATCTTGTGCAACAGATCAATATCCTGTTGCTCTTGCGCCGAAATGGCCACATCGTCAGCCATGAATCACCCCTGTGTTCTCTGGACAGCTAGCACTTTGCTTTGCCATTGGTATATCAGAGAAAATGTCACAAACTCAGGCTGGACCGTTAAAATCTTACGCTTTTTCGACGCCGACGGTCAGGGAGGATGTTCACTAGTATCGGCGGAGACCCCTCGCGACGCGGGTCCGCTCAAAGGAGAGCCCATGACTTCATTGACCCCGGGACGGTTGTCCCGCGACGACTTAGTGTCCCTCATCGAAGGTGGTGACATCGACACCGTCGTCGTGGCGGTCACTGACATGCAGGGTCGTCTGCAGGGCAAACGGGTCGACGCGTCGTTCTTCATTGACGACCTCAAGAGCGGGGTGGTCGAGGGCTGTAGCTACTTGCTCGCGTCGGACGTGGACATGCGCACCGTGGACGGTTTCGCCCTCACCTCGTGGGAGCGCGGCTACGGCGACCTCGCCTTCAAGGCCGACTTCTCGACGATTCGCATGGTCCCGTGGTTCGACAAGACCGTCATCGTCTTTTGCGACGTGGAGACGACCGATGGCGTGCCGGTGGCGCCCTCGCCGCGCCAGGTCCTCCAGCGACAGGTCGATCGTCTTTCCGAGCGCGGCTGGCACGGACTCACGGGCACGGAGCTCGAGTTCATCGTCTTCAACACGTCCTACGAAGAGGCGTGGAGTGCGGGATACCGCAACATGGTCCCGGCCAACCAGTACAACGTGGACTATTCGCTCCAGGGCACCTCGCGCATCGAACCGCTGCTCGGACGAATCCGCCGTTGCATGCGCGGCGCGGGCATGGTCGTGGAGTCGGTCAAGGGCGAGTGCAACTTCGGACAGCACGAGGTCGCCTTCAAGTACTCCACCCTGATCGACAAGTGCGACGAGCACGGGCTCTACAAGCTCGGGGCCAAGGAGATCGCCGCGCAGGAGGGCCAGAGCCTCACCTTCATGGCCAAGTACGACGAGCGTGAGGGCAACTCCTGCCACATCCACTTGTCGCTCCGCGATCAGGAGGATCGTCCGGTCTTCGCGGGCGACCGCGAGCACGGGATGTCCCTGCTGTTCGAGCAGTTCCTGGCGGGACAGCTCAAGTACGGCAGTGAGATGTCGTTGCTGCTCGCTCCCAACATCAACTCCTACAAGCGCTTCGTCGAAGGCTCCTTCGCACCTACCGCACTGCTCTGGGG
>Ga0209067_10002531_pt1 | contig 10789 bp, 8 predicted proteins | sample ColStrG_CSR_2013_FD_187199 | JGI IMG/M metagenome (GOLD analysis project Ga0209067, IMG submission 187199) | Freshwater sediment microbial communities in response to fracking from Pennsylvania, USA - Cold Stream Run_MetaG_CSR_2013 (SPAdes)... | ecosystem: Environmental > Aquatic > Freshwater >... | reverse complement strand
CCGTTTCGCAGGCAAGGAGCGGTGCTCCTTGAAACCCCTGGGTTAAGGAGTGTTCGCCTGCATGCGAACACCGTTCCGCAGGCAAGGAGCTGTGCTCCTTGAAACCCCTGCTGCACCACCCTACGAATCTGGTTTTTCGATGAGATTCGTTAAGTTGATGCATATGGGTACTCGATGATTACTACCAGGCTTGAATATAAAATCCCGGTTTTTATGCATTTTTGATTAATGTGTATAAAAAAATCGATTTTTTATGCATATAATGTGATATATGTATAAAAATTTGAAAATTTTTATCACGTAACAGCATTTAAATGCGTTCATGGCAACAATGATGAAATCACTATTCCAGTTGGATGTCGGTCGTTTTGACGCACCAGAAATCCTGAAAAAGCTTGCAACCAGCAGCCGTCGATTAGCCGAGCTCAAAGGCGTCGCATCCTCCATTCCGCATCAGGGCATTCTGATCAATACACTGGGCTTACAGGAAGCAAAGGACAGCTCGGCAATTGAAAACATCATTACGACCCACGATGAACTATTTAAGGATGACGTGCTGCCCGACGCGTTCACCAATCCGGCGGCGAAAGAAGTCAATCGCTATCGACAGGCGTTGAGGGTCGGATTCGAATGCGTCCAGCAAACTGGCTTGTTGACTTCAAACCATATAATCGACATTCAGGCAGCATTGGAACACAACAATGCAGGATATCGAAAATTACCTGGCACAGCGTTGAAGGACAGTGTGGGTCTCACGGTTTATACGCCGCCCCAGGATCACTCGGAAATTCTGGCGTTGATGCGGGACCTGGAACGTTTTATCAATGACGCTGATTCATTTGCCGTCGATCCGTTGATAAAGATGGCATTGATGCACCATCAGTTTGAGAGCATCCATCCGTTTTATGACGGAAATGGTCGCACGGGTCGCATCATGAATGTTTTGTATCTGGTGAGGGAGGGTCTGTTGAACATTCCTGTCCTCTACCTTTCGCATCACATCGTCAATACCAAAGCCGAATATTATCGATTGCTGCAGGCAGTTCGTGAGGAGGACCGCTGGGAGGAGTGGGTCATGTATATGCTTGCTGCCGTCGAGAATACGGCTGGGCAGACTATTTTAACCATCAAGTCCATCAATGGTGCGTTGTTGGACTTCAAGCAACGCATACGGAATGAATACAAATTTTACAGTCAGGATCTGATTAATAATTTGTTCAGACATCCTTACACAAGAATTGAATATATAGAGCGTGATTTGCAGGTCTCGCGCATTACTGCGGCAAAGTATCTTGATGCGTTGGTTGACGGAGGTTTTCTGAAGAAGCAAAAAATCGGTCGCGGAAATTATTATGTGAATGTTGCACTGCTCGCGATCGTGGCTGCGAAATAGAAAATTTCTGTTGTCATGTTCTGCGCAAATGAAAAGTGACTGCAAATCAGGACATAGGCCAAGCGTTGTTCCCGGCATGCAATCTGGCAGCGACACTTTGATCGGCCGTCGCCAACATACCAAGCTCTTCTGCGAAATGTCCAATTTCAATCGGGTCGTATTGTTGGGATATTGACCGACAGCTTTGATAAAAAACCAGAGGCCCTGACTTCAGCAGCTACACGCTGGATCGAACAGTATGGCGCTACATGGCCAATCGAAGTGCGATTAACAAATTCTCGTGCATTGCATGACCGATTGATTATGCAGACGGAAAGCTGGTCTGGTGGTTGACGCAGTTTCTCAAGGATTTTGCTGGACGATCCCCAGCTCTGGTGCAGCACGACCACGTCGCCATTGCCTCAATGACGGTTGGCTTTTATAACGACACGTGGGACCAGTCAACAAATTTACTTTAATCAGCCTGGTCAGATCTGCCTGGATCAGTTCCTACTTTTTTTAAAATGCCATTTTCAGGACAAAGAAAAAGGGGCTGAACTTTACGTTCAACCCCTTGATTTCATTAATGTATTCTTTGGCTCCCCGACCTGGACTCGAACCAGGGACCTGCGGATTAACAGTCCGTCGCTCTACCGGCTGAGCTATCAGGGAATCGATTTTATAAGCAAAGTCTGAAGATACTCTGACGAACTTTTTTATAACGCCGCGCATTATAGCAGAACTTTTTTCAACCCAGTGAAGCAGTTTAATCGCCCAAATCAGGATCGTAATTGAGTGAACAGGACCAGATTGGCTGTTCTGATTGCGAATTGATTTTTTCGAACTCCGAACTATAGTGAAGTCAGCGATCAACAAAAAGCTTGCAGTTTCGCAGCGTCAGACAAACCACTACGTGCACCGATTAAGCAGGTTTTTGTCGGTAACGGTGTAGCAACACTATTTTCTGCTGAATTTTTAAGCTTTCTATTAAAGGCAATAAAATTCAATTACTTGCACGCGTATTTCTGTGGTTACGATGAACTTATCCACATATATTGTGAAGAACTTTGTGGTGAAATTGATTTGATTTTTTGCTCATTTTTTTATTGATTAAAATTTGTCAGAATTTAAAACCGTCATCTTCAGGTCACAATTTAAGGCTATGCTTGGGTCGTATCTCAATTCTTTCCAAAGAGAATTTGCCCGTAACTTCAAGGTTGCGGGTTTTTTTTTGGCGTCGTTATCAGCGGTCTTGAGCGGTCCTCAAGGCATGTGACACTGTTGTTTATATTTAACGGGCGCAATCATAAAAACGATTGGATCCGACTCGTGTGATTCGGAGCAGGCAGCCGGTCTTCTCGTCAGAGAGGGCTAAATTATTGAATAGACTGTGGATTATTTTTAATCGCTGCACTTTGGCTGTTTGCGCAGTTGGTGATGCGCACTGGCCAGGCCGAAGATTTTCCAAACAACGCTTGATTAGATTTCCTGATTGACATATTGTGCAATGCACTTATCACTCCAAGGTTTACACTTGTCTACCCGCCAACATCCCATAACAAAAAGCAGCACCGCTGCATTAACAGTAGCCGCGATCGGAATCGTCTACGGTGATATCGGTACCAGTCCCCTGTACACGATGCAAACAATATTCTCAGAAGAGTATGGTCTGACATTGAATACGTTCAATATTCTGGGCGTCGTGTCGTTGATTATGTGGGGCCTTTTCACGGTGGTGGCGCTCAAGTATGTCACTTTGATTTTGCGGGCTGATAACCGGGGTGAAGGCGGCATTATTGCGCTCATGGCGCTGGCGCTTGAATCCGTGGGCAAGAAGTCGCGCTGGAGCTATATTTTGCTGATACTGGGATTATTCGGTGCGGCGCTGTTTTATGGCGACGGTGTAATTACCCCGGCCATGTCGGTAATTTCAGCCATTGAAGGTTTAAACGTTGCGACACCTGGTTTCAGCAATAAGGTGGTGCCAATCACTGTGATCGTTCTGATCTGTCTGTATTCGTTTCAGCACAAGGGAACCGCCGGTATCGGCAACTGGTTTGGACCGATCATGGTGCTCTGGTTTGCTGCGCTGGCTGCCATGGGCGTGATCAATATCCTGAAAGCGCCGGTTATTTTGAATGCATTAAACCCGATGCACGCGATCGCTTTTCTGATGGAGCACGGCTGGCTGGCATTCGTCGCGTTGGGTGCAGTGGTGCTGGCTTTCACCGGTGCCGAGGCGTTGTATGCCGATATGGGACACTTCGGCCGCAAGCCCATCCGCATTGCCTGGTTCAGCGTTGTATTTCCCGCGCTGATGCTGAATTACCTGGGGCAGGGTGGTTTGCTGATGACCGATCCCTCCGCAGTGGATAATCCTTTTTATCATCAACTGGGTTCCTGGAGTATTTATCCGCTGGTAGCTCTGTCGACAGTTGCTGCGGTAATTGCCTCACAGGCCACAATTTCGGGAACTTATTCGATGACCAAGGAAGCGATTTCGCTGGGCCTGTTGCCGCGCCTCTCGATTATTCATACGTCGGTCAAGGAAATCGGCCAGATCTATATGCCGATGGTGAACTGGGTACAACTGGTGGTGGTGCTGGCTGCGGTAGTCGGTTTCGGATCTTCCTCGAACCTGGCGGCAGCGTACGGTATTGCGGTGACGGCCACGATGTTGATCACGACCATCCTGACGTTTTTTGTGATTCGCTATTCGTGGAAATATAACCTGTTGCTGTGCATATTTTCTACCGGCTTTTTCTTTATCATCGATGCTTCCTTCTTTTCGGCGAATGCGCTGAAGATTCTGCACGGCGGCTGGTTTCCGCTGGTATTGGGCGCGACGATGTTCACCATCATGCTGACCTGGCATCGCGGACGAGAGTTGGTATTCCTGAACCTGAAAACGCACGCGATACCACTGAAGGAATTTTTATCGTCGCTGTTTATCACGCCGCCGCATCGGGTGGGTGGAACCGCCGTATTTCTGCGCAGTGCTTCAGAAGGTGTTCCGCACGCGTTACTGCACAATCTGTCGCACAATAAAATTCTGCACGAACGGGTGATATTCCTGACCGTTTATAACCAGGAAATTCCGTGGGTGCCGTTTGACGAACGAGTGCGGGTAGTCCCGCTTGGGAATGAATGTTTTCAGCTTGACGTGTTCTACGGTTTTAAAAATGAACCCGACATTCCGCAGGCTCTTGAACTGGCTGCTGCCAAAGGACTGAAATTTGAAATTATGGAAACCTCATTTTTTGTGACCCGTCAGACCATTGTTTCCCGGCCCCAGCATGAAATGTCGGCCTGGCGTGAATGGCTGTTTGTCATGATGTCACGCACAGCTCGTGATGCGGCGGACTATTATCACATTCCGAGCAACCGTGTAATCGAAGTCGGTTCACAAATCGAAATTTGAACGCCACCTGCAGTTGTTGATTGCTTTTGCCGGGTCAAATCCGTATAATTCGGCCCTTCAGCCTGATTTGGTTGAAAGCGTAGGCGAGGAGAGGTGGCAGAGTGGTCGAATGTACTTGACTCGAAATCAAGCGATGGGGCGACCCATCCGAGGGTTCGAATCCCTCCCTCTCCGCCAGTAAATAAACCCCGAAAGGGGTTTTTTTATTGGCGGAGATTAGTGAGCACTGCTCGCGTGGGGGATTCGAAGCGATTCGCCTGCAGGCGAATCGGCGGCCTGCGCCTGTGTAGGCGAATCCCTCCCTCTCCGCCAGTAACATGTTTTAAGAAGTTCGGTAACAGACAATAACCCGCTTTACTCACTATGAGAACGCGGGTTTTTTGTTTGCTAACGATTTTAAGGTCCATAGCCACCTGCCAAACTGAATCTGTCTGAACTTAAAACTTTGCCAGCGGTCGGCTCGGCCACAATTCGCCTGCTTGTCAACAAACTGCCTGCAATGATTACGTTGCAATCAAATTACTGAGATGGCATCTGGCTGCAAATCTTGTTGTTCGAAACGTGGATGATGTTCAGGCAAAGAAAATTGAGACCTGGTTGAATCTGATTCAGATTCCCGCCCCGATTCCTCCGATTCCCCAGAAGTCGCCTTATACTTTTTGACCGAGCATTTCTGCAGCCGCGCCGGCAATAAATGCGGCTGTCAGCGCGGGATGCGTCACCGGCAGCATGTGGCCGCTGTCGGCCTGAACCAGTTTTGCACCGGGTATTTTATCCACCAGCGCCTGGCCATTTTTTTGCCAGTTCAGAATGCGATCGTCACGACCGAACAGGACCTGAACCGGAATCCGCAATTCTTCATAGCGCGCTTCAATGGTCGGCAGACTTTTGGATATGGCCTGCAAATCTCGCGACGCCGAGATAAATTGGTGCGGACACAAATTCATCAAACCGCCGCCGCGCGTTGCATAATCCTCTGGAACGGCATCCGGTCCAAACACCTGACCGAGCACCATGTCACGCTGCGCCATACTGGCCGGAACGAGCAGCGTCCAGGCAATTGCGCTGCGCAGCCATGCCGATGCAATCATCAATGCGCGAAATGCTTCCGGCGGCCGGTTGTTCTGTGGCATATGCGTCAATGGTGCCAGCAGGGCCAGACCGCTCACACATTTGGGGTGTTCCAGAGCCAGTGTCAGGGCGACTGCGCCGCCCAGCGAATGCCCCACAACCAGTGACGGCCCCAGCCTGAGTTGTTCGATGAGCTGCGCGATGGCTGCAGCCTGTGACGAAATATCTGCCGCCATGGTCGGGGGGCGCACCGAGTAGCCGGACCCCGGCCGGTCAATCACTATCACCCGAAAATCGCGCGATAAAATCTTTGCCACGCCATAAGTAAAATGTCGCATCTGCCCGGCCAGGCCGTGGATCATGAGCAGTACCGGACCGCTGCCCTGTTCGACCACATGAAAGGACACACCGCCGGCTTCCACAAACCGTCCCTGCGCTGGCAATGCGGCCAGCACGCGCCGGTTGGTCCACCATGTGAACAAAAACAGCAAGACACATACCGTGAGCAGAATCAGAAGCAGGATCGAAGCGATGTGAAGTATCGTCATGGCGAGACCAACCTTTTCAATAATTTCCAGTACAGCACTGGTGCAAACCGCTCAAGCAGCGCGACCACTTTGGCATCCGATCCAACCAGCACGCGCGGTTGACGTCGTTCGATTGCGCTGACGATGATTTCACCGGCCCGTGATGCAGGCATGCGCAACATTTTTTCGGCGCGGGCTTTTCCGGCCCGTACCTCTTCATCGGTGATGCCTTCCGGTACGCGGGCATTCCTTGCAATTGCCGTTGCCACGCCGCCGGGATGCACGACACAGACCCCTACGGTTGATCCTTCCAGTTCATGCCGCAGCGCGTTGGAAAAGCCGCGCACGGCAAACTTGCTCGCCGAGTAGGCGGTCTGCTGGGCTGGTGACACCAATCCCCAGAGGCTGGAAATATTCACCAGACAGGAATCATCGCCGGCATGCAGGCAGGGCAGAAAGGCACGCGTCATGCGCACCACGCCGTGGAAATTGATTTCCATCAGCCAGTCAAAATCAGCTTCACTGACCTGTTCAAAATTGCCACCCAGTGCAACGCCGGCGTTGTTGACCACGATATCGACCCGTCCGTGCGCAGCCAATACCTGCTCGGGAAATTCCTGCACCATAGCTCTGCTGGCCACATCGAGCCGATGGCCGGTGACGTTGACGCCGTGTTGTTGCGCTTCCAGCATGACGCGGTGCAGACCGGCTTCATTGAGATCTGCCAATGCAAGGTGACAGCCGCGTCGGGCCAGTGCAATGGCGATGGCCTGTCCTATCCCGCTGGCTGCACCGGTGACAACGGCAACGCGATTTTTTAATGTTCTCATTGCCTGTCCCCGCCGCTGAAATGCATGATGCCATCAGCGATACGGCCATACCGTATGGTCAATAAGTCCTGCAGATAGTTTTGATAGACCTGCCACGGCTTGCGAGAGCCCTGTCTGGGCAATAATTGTTCGGCACGCTGCACATAGCCTGACGTGAAATTCATGAACGGCAACGGCGCAACATCCGCTTCACGTTGCGGCACTGCTATGGTCTTGGCGTTCTTGTCCATGAAGTTCAGCAGACGACAGACATAGCCGGTGGTCAGATCTGCCTTGAGCGTCCAGGATGAATTGGTGTAGCCGAAAGCCATGGCGAAGTTGGGTACATCACTCAACATCATCCCCTTATACACCATGGCCTCATTTGGAATGACCGGCCTGCCATCGACTGTGAGCGACATCCCGCCCAGCAGTTTCAGTTTCAGACCAGTGGCAATGACGATCACGTCAGCTGCCAGCGTCTTGCCTGACTGGAGCCGGATGCCGTCGGACGTAAAACAGTCTATGGTGTCCGTGACGATTGAGACCTGGCCCGTGCGAATTGTCCTGAACAGGTCACCATCAGGAACAGCGCACAGCCGCTGGTCCCAGGGATTATAGGTGGGCGTGAAATGGGTAGCGACATCAAAGTCTGGTGACAGCTCCTGTCCGGCCATGTCAATGAGGCGCTGCCTGAACGCTGCCGGGTAGCTTCGTGCGATTTTATAAAAGAACATACCGGCGAGGACATTTTTCCAGCGCGTCAGGGAGTAGGCCAGACGTGCCGGCAGAATGCGCCGCAAGCCATGCGCAATGATGTCCTCGGAAGGTCTGCTGACCACGTAGGAAGGCGAGCGCTGCAGCATCGTGACATGGGCGGCCGTTTCTGCCATGGCTGGCACCACCGTCACAGCCGTGGCGCCACTGCCGATGACGACGATCTGCTTGCCCTGATAGTCCAGATCTTTCGGCCAGAACTGTGGAATGACCGTCACGCCTTTAAATTCCGCCTCGCCCGGAAATTCCGGTCGATACGCTTCGTCGTAACTGTAATAGCCACTGCATCCATACAAAAATCGCGTTCGCAGGGTGGACTGTTCACCGGTATCGGTCCTTGCCACCACCACAGTCCAGCAGGCGTCTCTGCCAGACCATGCTGCGCTGACGGCCCTGTGACCAAAACGAATATGCGGCATGACATGACCTTCTTCGGCAGTCTCACGGATGTAGGCAAGTATCGAAGGACCGTCGGCGATTGCCTTGGGATTCGTCCATGGCTTGAATTGATAGCCCAGCGTGTACATGTCGGAATCGGATCGTATGCCGGGATAGCGAAACAGATCCCACGTTCCCCCGACAGCGTCACGCGCTTCCAAGATGACATAACGCTTGTTTGGAAATTGCTTTTGCAGCTGGCAGGCAGCGCCGATTCCGGACAGACCGGCACCGATGATCAGGACATCCAGAACCGGGACGTCGGCTGCAGTTTCTGTGGTCGCCATGGTGGTGAGTCTCCCTTTCTGACAATCATTGTTGTCAATTAATTTTCAGCACTGTACATTAGCGCTTGAAGGCTGACAACCAGTCATGTCAGAATGGCCGGATGAATTCAACATCCGCACCTGGTCGTTCCCGCCCCCGTCCCTATCGTGGCATTTCCACAGCAGATAGACGCAATGCGCGTCGCGAGCTGCTGATCTCTGCATCCATCCAGGTGGTGGGCAAAACCGGATTCCGTCAGGCTTCGGTGAAGGCTATTTGTGCCGAAGCCGGATTGACCGAGCGCTATTTTTACGAGTCGTTCAACAATAGCGAAGAGTTGCTGCTGACTGCCTACAGCGCAGTGATTCAGGGGTTGCTGCATGAACTGACACAATCTGTGGCAAAGGTCGAGGGCGATAAAATTCAGCGCGCCAGAGTCATGCTGGTCGCGTACTTCTCTCTACTCAGGCGCGAACCGGCTGCGGCCCGACTCATCCTGATAGAAATTCGCGGTGTCAGCGAAGCGACCACCGATGCCTATACGGCAGCTTTGCACGGCGTATCTCAACAACTCAGAGAGGTGCTTGCAATCCCGAACGGCGAAGCCCAGCAGCTGCTGGGGCTGGCGGTAGTGGCAGGAATCAGCCTGATTGCGCTGGATTGGATCAAGCAGGAATACACACCGTCGATCGATGTCATGGTGGATACGTCACTGAAATTGGCCTCCTGCCTGTTGGATCAGACGCAGAAATGAGCAAATACATTATTTATTCAATTACTGAATTCATTGAGTCATAAACCAGGGGAAATACATGTCGCGTTCAATAACAAAAACCATCTTCATCGCCAACCTGTTAACACTGATTTTTTTTCGTTACGCCTGTGCTGGTGAACCGGTGCTTAAAATCGGATTTGTCGGCACGCTGACGGGTGCGTCGGCAGTCACCGGCAAAGACGCAGAAAATGGCGTGATTATGGCGATTGAAGATTTGAATGCCAAAGGCGTCATGATCGCCGGCAAGCCCTACAAGATCGAACTGATCGCCGAAGATGACGCTGGCGAACCCAAGCAGGCCACTCTGGCAGCGCAACTGCTGGTAGACAGCAACGTTAAAGCAGTCATTGGTCATCTGACTTCCGGAACCACCATCCCGGCATCAAAAATTTACTATCAGGCCGGTATTCCGCAACTCACCACCACGGCCACAAACCCGCTGTACACGCATCAGGGATTTAAATCAGCGTTTCGCATGTGTCCGAATGATGATCAACTCGGCCAGGCACTGGGACGGTATGCCGTTCAAGCTCTCAAGGCGCAGCGGATCGCAATCATCGACGACGCCACATCCTACGGGCAGGGACTTGCGGTTCAGTTCAGCAAGACAGTCAAGGCGACATCGGCTACTGCGCTGATCGTGGCAAAGGATCAGGCTACCGACAAGACCGTGGATTTTCATGCGATTCTTACCAGGATCAAACAGAGCAAGCCGGATGCAATTTTTTTCGGCGGCATGTATTCAACCGCAGCACCACTGTTACTTCAGATGAAATCGCTTGGAATCAAGGCCAAATTTATGGGGGGGGACGGCATTTGCGCGCCGCTGATATTGCCCACTTTGCTCGGCAGCGAATTACAGGACGATCAAGTGTTTTGCACCGACCTTGGCGGTCCGGACACCAAAGCGGTCGAAGCATGGAGTACGAATTTCAGCAAGCGATTTGGGCGACGTCAGGGCAATGCCGAATACAGCTATGATGCTGTCATGCTGTTGATTGAAGCGATGAAGCAGGCAGGCTCGATCGAGCCAGCCATCTATTTGCCGGCACTCGCCAAAACGAAATACCAGGGTATCACCGGTTTCATTGAATTTGATAAAAACGGCGATTTGTTAAATGCGCCTATCAACATGTATACATTCGTCGGTGGAAAACAAAAACTGGTTCCGCTGGACCATTAAGATTCGCGGGACCGGTGGCCAGTCGTGATTCGCAGCTTTCAATGCACATCGATTGCGTACATTGTGTATGCAGAGGAAAAAGATCCATACCATAGGCATCAACTTAAGGCGGTCTCGTGAAGGCGCCGGGGGTCGTAGGGTGCAATACC
>Ga0209067_10002527_pt1 | contig 10800 bp, 4 predicted proteins | sample ColStrG_CSR_2013_FD_187199 | JGI IMG/M metagenome (GOLD analysis project Ga0209067, IMG submission 187199) | Freshwater sediment microbial communities in response to fracking from Pennsylvania, USA - Cold Stream Run_MetaG_CSR_2013 (SPAdes)... | ecosystem: Environmental > Aquatic > Freshwater >... | reverse complement strand
AGACATAGCCGCTGATGCCCAGCGGCAGGCTCAAGGGCGTGGAAGCAATCGAACCGCTGCCAGCCAAAGTGGTGTATTTGATGAGTGTGAACTGGCCGTTGGTCAGGCCGGTTCCGACAATATCCACAGCGCAGGAGCCGTTCAATGTGAGCGTGCCGACGGTGATGACCGGCACGGTCGGGTTTGTCGGTGTGAGGTAGGAGCCGGTGAAAATAAATCCATTGGTCGCGCCATTGGCGGAGCCGAGCGTGAGTGTTCCGCTGGCAATGTTGAGGCTGGTGGCCGCCGAGAAGTTAACTCCAAGGTAGGCTCCGTCGTTGGCGATGAAACTGCCGCCGCCAGTCTGCACCGAAGGAACAAGCAGCTTGCCAGCGCTGACCGTCGTGAGTCCCGCATAGGTGTTGGTGGCGGTGAGGGACAGCGTGCCCGCGCCGATTTTGGTAATGCCAAAGCCGCCGCTGACGACGCTGGGAAGCGTGATGTCGCCCGGCCCGCCCATCGAGGTGTCGCCCTGCAAGGTGATGGGTGCGGTCAAAACGGAAACTGCCGTGTTGGTGCTGTTGATCAGCGCACCGCCGTTGTTGATGCCCGTCCCGGAAATGACAATGGGATTGATGGTTTCAGTGCGACCATTCAAGTCAAACACGCCGCCGAGGTTCGTCAGATTGCCGGTGATTTGGTCGCCGCCGGTTCCGGCCAGTTGCGCGGTTCCGCCGCTTTCAATGATCATGCCGCCGCTGCCAATCGCGTGGAGGCCGCTGGTCGAACTCTTCGCCAGAATCAAAGTTGCGCCGCTTTTGACATCGGCCCAAAGCGCGATGTTGTCAGCACTGCCGCCAAGTTGCACCGCACCGGAATTCACCACCAATATGCTAGAGGTTCCCGCGGTCCGGATGATGCCATTGGTGACGATCAGCGGGGACGAAACTGGATCCACACGGTTGAACTGCAAAATGCCGCCGCTGCCCAAATTGACCGTGGTGCCCACACCCAATGTGCCTGAGGTTCCGCCATTACCAATCTGAAGAATAGCACCAGCCGTGTTGGTCGTGTTGCCAGTGTAAGTGTTGGTTCCGGTGAGAATGACCGTGCCGCTGCTGGCGGTCAGGGTCAAGGGCGCCGCGCCGCCCAGGTTGGCACTGATCGTTTCGGTGTCGCTGGAATTGAAAGTATAGCTGGTAGCCGAAAGACTGCCATTGGTCATGGTGTTGGCACCGCTGCCGGGCGCATTATTAACGACCACCGCGCCGGCGGAGAGGCTGCGAGCACCCAAGTTCAGTTCGCCGCCGGAGAAGGTGATCTGGCCGTTGCCCAAGGTGCCGGGGCCGCTAATAGCGACCGTGCCGCTGTTGAGCAGTGTGCCACCGGTATAGCTGTTGGTGGTGCCAACCGTCACCATGCCGCTGCCGGACATCGTGAGATTCATCGTTCCGGTCAGCGAACCTGAACCGGTTAAAGTATAGTTTGTGGCCGAGTTGTTAAACGTCACGGAAGACGGCTGGAGCGCACCGACCAGGTTGAGCGTCGTTGGGCCGGGCACCGAGATCACCGAGTCATCCAAAGTCACCGTGCTGGCCGGGGTGAATTTCGCCTGCGCCGAGGTTCCCGTGTTAAGCCAGTTGGTCGTCAGGTTGTTATCCCAGTTTCCGTTGACATAGCCCATCCAAGTCAAGGCTGACGGCGCCCCTGAGACCACCAGGTCAATCGAGTTGTTCGCCACGTTGTTGGAAATATAGCCGCTCACGCCCAGCGGCAAACTCGCCGGCGTGGTGGCGATCGAGCCGCCGCCGGAAATTGTGCCCGTGTAGGTGATAAGGGGATACTGGCCCACGCTGAAATAGGGCGCACTGCCGCCAACGGCAATTACATTGACACCGCTCAAAGTGAGCGTGCCGCTGCAACTAATCACCGGGGTGCCGGGGGAAGTGGTGTTCCCAAATGTGAGGATGTTGGTCGCGCCCACGCCTGATGAACCGAGGGTGAGGCTGTTGACAGCGAGCGTTCCAGCATTGGTCACGATCAGTGTGGCTCTGCCATCGACCACGAAATTGCCTGCTCCACCCTGAGAAGCGTCCACCTGCAGCGTGCCGGCCTGCACCATGGTGTCGCCAGTGTAGGAACTTCCCGGTAGAAGGTTCAATGTGGCGGCGCCGGTCTTGGTCAGCGCCACCGTATTTTGGATGCTGCCGCTAAAAGCGGTGTTGACATTGTTGCTCACCGTCAGCAGCGGCGTGCCGCCGCTGGAAGAAATGATGGGGCCCGTGCCGGTTAGATTGTTGACCACGTTGCTATAGGTATTCAGGTCCAATGTGCCGTTAACCAGCAGGTTGCCGGCGCCGGGGCCGCCGGGAACGGCGTTGTTGGTCCCGAGCTGTAGGGTCGTGTTCAGGGCGATTGATGTCCCGCCGCTGTAGGTATTCACACCAGAAAGCAAGAGCGTGGCGGCATAGGGGGAATTGGTCAATGAACCCGTGCCGGAAATAACCCCGCTCAAAGTCTGTGGGGCACTGCTGTAAAATTGCAGCACGCCATTGTTTGTAATGTTAGCCGCATAAGTTCCGCCGCCCAACTGTCCCGCACTGCCGATAACCAACGTGCCCTGGCTGATGGTCGTAGGCCCGTTGTAGGTGTTTGCCCCGTATAGTGTGGTCGTTCCCGCACCGTTGAAAACCACCCCGTTGTTGGTGCTGCCGTCAGTGCCGTTGGTAATAGCACCGTTAAGTTTGAGCGTGGCCCCCGCTGCAGCATTGATGGCATTGACACCGCCAAGGTTGAGAGCAATGTTTGCCGCCACGGTGGCATTGCCGTTGCCATTGGCCGCGTCAGACTGCAAGGTCCCGCCCGCCAGCACAATCGTCTTGTTGATCACAACCCCCGGGGTGCTGCCCCAGTTGCCGATGCTGAAAAAACTGTTAGTGTTGACATAAATAAAGCCGGTATTGTTGTCATCCAGCGTCACATTGTTAACCACGGAAAAAACACCATTACTGATGTAGATATTCTGCACCCCCGTGATGTTGCCCGACGCAAGGTTACCGCAAATGGCAATAAAGTTTGGTCCCACCTTTGTCAGGTTGTGGCCGTTGCCGTTCAGCGTAATGGGTGTGGTGCTGTTGGGAGTGCGCATATCCCAGCGTCCGGTTCCGCCAATCACCGCATCCGCATTGAGAGCGATGTTGTCGAAAGCATTGATTTGCTGGCCCCCGTTGTTCACAATCGCACCATTGCCGCCCACGCCGGCACCGGAAATGGAAATGCTGTAGCTGTTGGTGCTGAGTTGGAAGCCGTTGTCATCCAGCGTGGCACCATTGTCAACAATGATGGATTTGCCTGCGGCTCCGAGCGCAAGAGCGTTGCCGACCCGCAGTGTGCCGCCGCTGACCGTGACCTGACTCGAATAGGTGTTCGCGCCGGAAAGAACCAGAATGCCGTTGCCTGTTTTGGTCAGGCCATCCGTGCCGGCAATCACCGTGCCGATGGTTGCGGCAATGGAATTATTGGTGCTCAATGGATTCACCATGATGCCGGCGCCAGCACCAGCCAACGTCAGGAAGTTGACACCCAAACTGGCGTTGTCATCCAGCGTCCACCCAGCGGGCGTGTTCGTGGGATCCACATCGCCAAAAATGAGCGTCGTGAGGGTGTGGGACGCGTCCATGTGGACGGTCTGGTTGTTCGTGATGTCCAAGGTGCTGAAGTCCGCCGTGGCCCCGCTGCCGTCGGCTACGCTGCCATTCAGCCAGTTTGTGGTGGCACTCCAAAGGCCGCCGGTGACAAGGTTGGTCCAGGTGCCGGAGGTTTGCGCCTGCGCCGTTGACAGGGCGAGGCCGGCCAGCGCAACGGAAAGCAGCACTAGCTTGATTCGAATTAGGTGAACGATGGTTTTCATTGGTTCTTGTGTTATTTGGTCTTGCTTTTTCTTGATATTTTTTGATTCGTTGATCTGCATTACAGCGGATGATTACGGTTCAATTGTGTTGGTTATAACGGCATGGCAACTGGACGAACTACGGCTTCCAGCCGGGAAACCGGTTGCCATTGTAAATATAATCATAATCAGGTCCGTAAGTTGTTACGGGCGGAGTAAAAGTAGCGGTGGTGCCGGACGCGATGGACTTGCCGTAATTGATTATGAGCGGATCGCTCCATTTGTGGGATTCCACGTGACCATCACAAAAGCTCTTTGTGCTCACATTCCCGTGATACATCGGGATTGGATCCTGCCATCCGAACGATTGTGAATGGCCGGGCGAAGGCGTAGTCGTATCCCAATCAACCACCCATGTGTTCACATTGTAACCGCGGTTGTCAACGTCTTCAGTAAAAGCGAAGGTGGAGGCTGAACTCGGGATTTGGGAAAGTTTGGTGTAGGTATTCAGCATCCCATAGTAAAAATGATCAGGACATCCGGCGATACCATTGACCTTTGAATAGCTGTCGTAGGCCCAGCCATTGCCGGGAGCATTATTGACCCGCAAATCACCCGGACAATGGATCACCGCCGGATTGGGGGCGAATGGATACAGCGGATCATTTTTTGTGAGCCAACTCCTTATATTTGCCATGGAAGTGTCCGACGATTGGCCCGCTTGGTTCCAAGTAAGCGGACCGGGCACGGCCCAATATCCATCCGCACCTTGAACATACCCCAAAATCTGATCGCTGTTATCGGACGCATACATGATGAAGGCGAGCATGAGTTGTTTTTGATTGTTCACACAGGCTGTCTGCGTTGCTTTTAGTTTAGCCTTTGACAAAGCTGGCAGCAGCATGGCCGCCAGAATGGCGATGATGGCGATGACGACCAGCAGTTCGATGAGCGTGAAACCGCCATGGCGAAGTTTCCGGGAATACAAAATTTGTGTTGCACGGGATTTCATTGCAGTAAATTTAACATGGCAGAAGAAAATCGCCATCTAGACAAATGTCCAGATGGCGACCGGGCTGGACGGATGTGCATGCATCATTTATTGGGATTTCACGCGAATTTCCGGCGTTTGCTTTGAGGCGGGCACGGCAAGTTCCAGCGTGCCGATGTTCCAGCCTTCGATGCCGATGACCGGCTCCTTGTCGCCCAGGCTCGCGGGACATTCGATGGTGATTTCCTTTTTCGCGCCCGGCGGCACGGAGAAATAATTGTCGCTGTAATAACACGGACGCACCAGTGTCTTGGTGGCGGCGTCCAACACTTTCACGCGCAGGAAAAAGGCGATTTGTTTGGAGCTGTTTTCCAGCGTGACGGTGACGAACCGTTTGCCATTCTTTATTTCTGAACCAGTCGTTGCCGTAATTCGCGTCACCGGCATTTTGTTCAACGCCGAGAAATCGCCTTCTGCGCCATAGAGCACGCCGGCCTTGGAGCGCCAGTAGATCGTGTCGTCCACTACTTTGTTCGTTTCACCAAGCAACTGGAGATGGATGAAATGAACATCATCAAATGCGGCCTGGTCTTTGTTGGGCACAAACGCCACGCCGATCTTCGAGCTTTCCGCCGGAATGGGCAGAACATCGGTGGCGATGTAGGTTTGCTTCGACCATTTCAGGCTCCAATCGAGATTGCGAATTTCCACCCGCACGGTATGCCGTTTTGTGAGCGGCTCAAAGGAGTTGTTGACCACGGTAATATCGTTCTGCCGATAGTTGTATTGCAGCGAAACGGGCTGGTTGGCGCGCGCCATGTAATAAAGTGCCGCTGTCGGCTCCAGCGAGTAATCATAGATCCGGGCGCACAATTCGGGATGCGTGGAGTTGACCGTCCAGAGCGCCCAGCCGGTGCTGAAGCGGCCGTTCTTATCGAATTTTTCGCGCTGCCAGAGTTCGCCAATAGCCCGGTAAATCATGGCGTTGAGGAATTGCCCTTTGAAGGCGAAATTTTCCACGCCGGTGCGCCCGGCCAGATCCGGCTTCGCAAGATCGCCGAACTCGGCGCAGCCTTCACTAATGAATTGATACATCCGATGAAAACCGCCGCCGTCGTGGTAATCCAACATTTCCTTGTCGAGCGTATCGAGTTTGTCCTTGGGCATTTGCTCGCGGATCACCTCGGCCACCGGCAGACAGGGCGCGCCGGATTCGTTGCAGAAGCCGCCGAAGAGACCAAGCTTGCCGGTGCCATGAGAATGAGTGCTGGTGTAGTCGTAATAGCCGTCAATGTTTTCCCAGCAATACGGCGATCCGCGCTGACCCAAATCCTGTGACGAAGCGCTATAGCCGCGCGTGCCGTCGTATTTTTTCGCCACTTCATCCATGTGCGGAATGTCGCCGCCTTCGTTGCAGCCGACGTAATTAAAAACGCACGGATGCGAACGCACCCGTAGGACATAATCCGCCCAGTTATCGAGCGTGGTCTGGCACCAGACAGGATCGTTTCTTAACATTCTCACCTGCGAGCAAAGGCCGGACTCCACCCAGACCATGATGCCGTATTGGTCGCACAGATCAAAAAACGCGTCGTCCACCGGCCCGCTGCCGCTCCAAAGCCGCAGCCAAGTGAAACCCGCATCGCGGATCATGCGAATCTGCGCCTCCTCGCGCGCCGGCGTCTGCCGCTGCATGATGTCCTGCACCCAGTTGCCGCCGGCGAGAAACATCTTCTTGCCGTTGACCCAATAAACGGACTGGCCGAGCTCCAGTTTGTTTTCGATGGAGCGGACGCCGAAGTTGCGTTCAACTTCCGTCTTTTGTCCCGCCGCATCCGTGAAACTCACCTGCATCGGATAAAGCGCCGGTTCGCCCCGGCCCGCCGGCCACCAGAGTTTTGGATTTTTCAAAGTAAGCTGCGGGAATTTTTCCCAGCCCAGCGCCACCTCGCGGGTTTCGTTCGGAGCCAGCGTGACGCTCTGTGAAATTTCCTGACCGTCAAATTTCACCGTCAGTTTGCCAACTTGCGAGTTGGCCGTGCTGTTGACGAGGATGGTTTTGAAATTGAGATTCGCCCGGTCTTTCGTCGGCACGCCAGCGGTGCTCATGTAGGAATCACGGATATCCACGGCCCCAGCGGCATAAATACTCACATCCCGGATTATTCCGATGTTACGATCTCTTGCGCCGTCCACAAAAGTGAAGTCCCAGCCGATGGTTTGGTAAATCGTTGCCGAGGTCAGGCCGATGGACGGGAAGTTAATTCCGTCGCCGCCGCAACCATAGTTTTTGGGTGTTCCCGGCGAGGGCAAGGGATCAATCCGCACGGCCAGGGCGTTGCTGCCGGGTCGGATGAAATCGGTTACGTTGAAATATCCGCGTTGCGACACGCCGGTAATGCTTCCCAGATTTTTGCCATTGAGAAAAAGCGTGGCTCGCCAGTTGATGCCGGAAAATTTCAGCCAAACCGTTTTGCCGGCAAAGTCCGGCGGCGCCGCGAACGTGGTGCGATACCAAAACGGCACGGTAAAAACGCTGCCAGGAATGCTGGCATCGGGAATCTGCCCACGCGCGACGGTGCCGCCTTTGTCGAAATACGCCTTATTGTTGATTCCGACAAACGGGTCGGGATAAACACCCGCCTTGACGTAGGAACCCAAGACCGTTCCCGGCACGATGGCGTCCATCCATTTTCCATCCAGCGCAAAATCTGGTGACGATATCTTTTCACCGGCTTCGGCGAGGCTGGCCGAGGAAACAAGCCGCCATTTTTCGGCCAAAACAATTTGCGCTGATTCCGTCGCACGGGCGGAAATTGTCAGCAAGAAGACGAGCAGGACAGGTGTATTGATTTTCATTGAATTATGTTGGTGTTACTTCACATGTATTTGCGGATTTGAGGAATGGCATCAGTGCGTGTGAGACGGGATGACATCTTCATTTACGTTTTAGGTTTCCGGTTTTGTTCACTTGTTCCAAATTTTGCTCATTGGAAATATCTTCAGACCTTGAATGGCCGTGTCACCTTCGATGGCGAAGTCCGCCTCTTCAAAATCGGCAAACACTATGTCATCAGCGGCATGAAGCAAAGACGAAGCAGTGAGAAACAGGAACCAAGCGGTCAATATTTTCACAATTATTAAAGGCGTTCGCCCAATGTTCCAGCACACCAGGCATCCAGCAGTTTTGCCATGTCGGCAAAAGAGGCTGATCGGCCGGAGCGAACAAAATGGCCGCTGGCGCTATTCCCGGCTAGAATGATCCCGGCGTCGTCCAGTCCCTTCATGGCGGCGGCAAGACAACCGGCGCCGAAATTGTCGCCCGCGCCCGTCGAGATCAACGGTTCGCAGCAAAACGGTCCCGGCACATAGACCGTTCCGTTGGCGCTGGCACACGCCGCGCCGTCGTTGGGATGAACGATGACACGATCCACATCAATGTTCCGGCGTAGAAATGCCGCCAGTTCCGCAACCGAGTCGGCGTCTTTCCGACCGTGAAATTTCCCACCAAAAACTTCCGCCATCTGCCAGGCTTCCTTCAAGTTGAACGACATCATCGTGTGGCATTGGCGCGTGATCGCTGGCAGACGAGCCAGCAAATCCTGACGATCCGCCAGCGGCCGGGTTTCAAACTCGGCCAAATCCATGAAGAAAAAAACTTCCTTGGCGTGCCGGCCGAGTTCCGCCAGGCGCACGGCTAGATTGCTCCAAATCAGACCAGCGTGCGGCAGCTTGCCCCAGTTGACGGCGCTGACAAACGAGGTGGCTTTCAGTTCCACGTCCAATACCGACTGGCCGACACATTCCAAAACGCGCTCCCAGGTCACGTCCGTGCAGGCGGCCATGTCGCACAGCATGACTTTGCCATCGGTGAATTCCAGACAAGTTGTGTGCGCTGGTTTGGCCAAGGTGTAAAGATGCTTAGTTTTTCCGCCGAGCGCTTCCCGATAGATTGGCAACACTTCGCCGCGACCCATCGCACCGATGTAGGTGACATCAATCTTGCCAGCGTGAATATCGTTCAGCGCGGCGGCAAACAGCGGGCCGTTCCCGCCAAACTTGTCGCCGAGATGCCGCACCGGATACGACGCGGCAATGCCGGCGGCCGCCGCCACCTTGGGGCCGAACTCCGCCATTGAGGCCGGCGTTTGCAGCCGCACGAAGGTATCTATGAAACCGTCGAACCCGCACAGACCGGAAGGCCGGCCTGACGCGTTGACGGTGGCTTTCGACTTGAATTTTTCAATCACCGGAGCGAGCGATTGCACGTCCCGATAAATCGTCATCGGATTGGCCATTTTATTTCCCTTCGCCCGCCGGTTCCGGTTCGATGCCCAGCTTGTGCTGCATGTCTTCGAGCGGCACGCCCTTGGTTTCGATCACCATCGTTTTCACCCAGACGAGTTGCAGCACCATCATGCCGGCGAAAAACGCAAACACATAGCCCGGCGCGAACGCCGTGACCATGCGCGGGAAAAACGTCGTCAGCAGCGCCGCAAAAATCCAGTGCGTGCCGCAGCCCAGCGCCTGCCCCTCGGCGCGGTGGCGGTTCGGAAAAATTTCCGAGATATACACCCAGATCACCGCGCCCTGGCCGATGGCGTGCGCGCCGATGAATGCGAAAATGCACGCCGGCACGATGCTGTAATGCTGCGTGAAAAACGCCCATGAGGTCAGCCCCAGCGAAGCGATGTAGCCAAACGAACCGATGAACAGCAGTGTGCGCCGGCCCAATTTGTCAATCAGCCACAGTCCAACGAAGGTAAAAATCAAGTTCGTGATGCCGATGCCGACGGATTGCAGCAGCGCGGCTTTTTCGCCGAGGCCGGTCATCTCGAAAATGCGCGGCGCGAAATACAGCACGGCGTTGATGCCGGAAAGCTGGTTGAAAAACGCGATGAGAAACGCCAGCAGGATCGGCACGCGTAAACGCCACGCCCAGAAATTGGCGGCGACTTTGCTTTCGGAACTCGACGCTGCCTGGATTTCATCCGCGTGCGCCTCCAGTTCGGCCTGCGGTTTTTCCGGCTCGATGAGTTTCAGCACGGCGAGTCCCGCCGCGCGGTCGCCTTTGCGCGTGATGAGCCAACGCGGACTTTCCGGCAGGCCAAAGCACATCACGGCATAAATCACGGACGGAACCGCCGCGATGCCCAGCATCCAGCGCCAGCCGTCCGCGATGCCGAGGCGCGCGATGATGGCGTTGGACGCAAACGCGACGATGATGCCGAAGACGATGTTAAACTGAAACATCCCCGCGAGCCGCCCGCGATGCGCCGGCGGCGCAATTTCGGAAATGTAAAGCGGCGCGGCGACGGTCGAGATGCCGATGCCGATGCCGCCAAGGATGCGCGCGACGATAAAAACTCCCACGCCGTTGGCAAACGCGCAGCCGACCGCCGAAACGATGTAAAGCACGCCGATGAAGAGCAGCGTTCTTTTGCGGCCAAATTTATCCGTCGGCCAGCCGCCGAGCAGCGCGCCGAGCACCGTGCCGTAAAGCGCCGAACCCATCGCGAGTCCGTGCATGCCGGCGCTCAAGCCCCAGAGTTTTTGGATGGTCTGCTCCGCACCGGAGATGACGACGGTGTCAAAGCCAAATAAAAATCCGGCGAGCGCCGAGGTGATGGCCCAGAAAAAGATGCGGCCATTCATGCGTCCGCCGGACGAGTTAACAGACGTTTTTACGGTTGAAGTAGAGGGGATGTTCATGATTGTGATTTATTTACCAGTTGCAGTTGATGAAATTCCTGGACAGATGGCTGCGCCGACGCATGAGTCCGCGCAGCCGAAATAGACAATCCACCGGTTTCTGAAAAACACGAGTCCTTCGGTAAACGTGGTGCCATATTTGTAAAGCCCGGTTTTTTCCCACGGGAATTCCGGCTGAATGTAGGGTTTGTCCAAACGCGCGATCAGTTTGGTCGGATCATTGCGGTCA
>Ga0209067_10002526_pt1 | contig 10803 bp, 11 predicted proteins | sample ColStrG_CSR_2013_FD_187199 | JGI IMG/M metagenome (GOLD analysis project Ga0209067, IMG submission 187199) | Freshwater sediment microbial communities in response to fracking from Pennsylvania, USA - Cold Stream Run_MetaG_CSR_2013 (SPAdes)... | ecosystem: Environmental > Aquatic > Freshwater >... | reverse complement strand
CAGTAAGGGAATCACGGCGTGGATGTGCAAAGACAAGTAGAACTGAACTCATGGTCGTTCGCTATGGGGAGAACACCGGACTTCACTCAATTTTGCCGTTAGGGTACCCATTTTGGCGCACTCGACCCGGAGCCGGCTCCGGACTATGTCCGCTGCGGGGGGAGCAAATCAAGATCAAGCCGGCGCGCTACTGGCAGTGCAAGTTTAGAAAGCGGAATACGTCCTCCGCCCAAACAGCCGCTCCGAAATATCCAAAGGTATGGCCGTCCATCGCGGATTCGCCATACGCCGGGTAGATCTTGATCTCGAAAGGCTTCCCTGCGGCCTTCATCTCAGCCGAGAGAACCTTACTCGGCGAAAGATCAAAATCGTTGGCGGCCTGAAAGAAGAAAATTGGGACGCTCGTACGCCGGACGGCATCTTTCATTGCAGACTGCAATTGAGGGGCCTCCGCCCAGCTTTGGGCCCCTCCGGCAGAATCGATCGCCGCACAGTACTTGCCGCGTTCTGCCCCAAGCACTACCTCGATTCCTCCAAATGAATTTCCGGCTACCGCTACGTGATCTGGACGGACGAAGTCCTGTTTCCTTAACCAAGCAAGCGCCGCTAGCTGATCGTCAAGGTGATCGGTTTCCAGAAGTCGGACCATAGTTGCCGCAGCAGCGGATTCTCCGCCTGCCTTTTCGGCGGCGTCAATCTGGTCCCCGATGTATGGACCGGCAGAAGCGCTCAGCCCTTGGCCACGCCGGTAAGGGCCGAAAAATACCCAACCGTGGCTTGCGAAGACGGGGCCCAGCGCCTCGAAGGCGCTGCTGCTCATCATCCCAGGAGCGCTGCCGTGGTTGTAGATGACAGCCGGAAATGGGCCCTTCCCGGCTGGCCTGTACAAGGCGCCATGCAACGTGATTTCCCTACTTGCGAATGTCACGACTTCCGCAGCTTTGACCAATGGCGAAAGCAGTACCGTGAAGAGAATCAGGCAACCTACTCGATTCATATCTCGTTTCGTCTTCTATGGGGAATATTTAATCGCGAGGACTGCTAACGGGAAGCCCACAAGATCGACCCATACCCGACTTCAGAATACGTCCGCTTTTCGGCAGGCCAGTAAGTCAGCCAAACCTACCAGAGTCTCGGCTTTTTCAATGCCCTGTGGAATTGCTTCTCTCTAGCCGCGCGCGATCACGTAAATTCTTTGGCACTTCGCTCTTGAAAAAGGGATTGAATGAACCGACGTCTTCCGGCAAAAACGAAATTTTCAATCCCAGAATGCTCGGCGCTGCCAGATAAATCGTGACCTTTGATGGCCTCGATATTCCGCTATTCATTACGTCAACAATATTTCTTAGAGGAATTTTATCTTCCAATTTTCCTCGGCGAACCAGTACCGAATCTCCGCAGTCATAAACCTCGTCTGCCAGGTTCCATGTAAATTTTCTTGCAAGATAAAAAACACCCGCAAAAACCGCCGTGAGGATCACTGCGCCTAAGGGACCCTCCCGGCCAGCTAGCCATGAAAGCGTGCTCACAACAATCATCACCGCTAAAGCAAAGAGCGGAATTACCATAAACGCCTTGGTGGCAATGGTGACGCCGTCAGATGAGAGTTTTTCCATTAGCTAGCGATCGCTGCGGGTAATTTCCAACTGCGCCAATTGCGCCTATAGGTTGAAAACCGGTCATCTCGCCGCAGGTCCATTAGCAGGCACACAACCGCGCTCTCGACCCCATGCGGGCATCCGGGCAAGTCCGCTTTCGGGCGTTTCAGTGAATCAAGCGAAGCCGAACTAGATGGGCTCGACGGAAAGGCGAACGCCGAGCGCGCGCGCCACTTTTACCACTGTCTCAAATCTGGGCTTTGCTCCCGGAGCAAGGGCCTTGTAAAGACTTTCTCGACCAAGTCCAGCGTCCTTTGCAACCTGCGCCATACCTCGCGCACGAGCAACGTCACCGAGTGCCAAAAGAAGAAGGTCTGGATCGCCGGTTTCGAGGACGGCGCTCATATACTCCGCAATCGCTGCGTCATCGTTCAGGTAACGGGCGGCGTCGAAGGCAAGGAGTTTCGTTGACATCTTGGGATTGCTCATGGATCCAACTCCAGATTCTTGAAAATTCGCTGCGCTCGCTTGATGTCCTTGCTCTGTGTCGATTTGTCACCACCAGCGAGCATGACGATGAGAATCCTGCCGCGGCGAGCGAAGTAAAGACGATACCCGGCGCTCACATCGATGCGCATTTCAGAGACGTCACCACCAACCGCCTTCCAATCACCGAGGTTCCCTGCTTCGGCCTGGCGCAATCGGGCAACGATGCGCACCTGCGCGCGGAGATCCTTAAGGGCGTCGAGCCAGTCTTGAAACTCCTGCGTTTGGCGAACCACATACATGGGCGTAGTGTATCTATATGGATACAATCTGTCAACAATGCCATTCGCCTTATTCGCGCCCCACTAGGACGTCTACTTCATTTTGGCTAGGTCAAAAGGGGCGATGCATCTCGGCGGTTGGCTGGCAGGCAACCACCATTGCTACGCAAAAGAAGAATGCCATTGGACGCTAACGGGAGCATAAGGAACATCGCGCCGCCACACCGTGAGCGGGCATACACCGTCGCTCGCGACCCGAAGCCGCCCATCGCAAACGACCGGCTTTGGGTGGTGAACGAATACGTCGATCGGGAAGAAACCATTAGGCATTGATCTAAGTGATGTTCTGCGTTATGGTTAGCCGTATGCCTAAGCAAACCAACCAACTCAATCAGATTTTCCGAGCGCTTTCGGATCCCACGCGCCGGGCAGTGTTAAAGCGATTGAGCCGCGGCCCAGTGCCTACGCTGGAGTTGGCCCGCCCGTTCGACATGGCATTGCCGTCCTTCACGCAGCACCTTAGCATTCTCGAGGGGTGCGGGCTGGTGAAATCAAGAAAGATCGGTCGTGTGCGCACCTACGCACTGGTACCTGGACCGCTAAGGGCGGCGGAGGTTTGGATGGCAGACCAGCGCAAGTTTTGGGAGTGCCGCTTGGATCAATTAGATGCGTATCTACTCACAATGAAGGAGAACGGCGATGGCTGAAGCGAGCGAATGGGATTTGGTGCTTGAGCGCGTCGTGGACGTTCCTCCGGAGCTGGTGTTTAAGGCGTGGACTACGCCTAAGCATCTGATGCCATGGTTTTGCCCTAAACCCTACAGAACTGTGGAGTGTGAGATCGACTTGAAGCCGGGCGGAAAGTTCTTCGCTCAGATGGTGGATCCTGACGGCAACAAGCTGCCAGCTCAACCTGGTTGCTACCTAGAGATCGTGCCTAACCGCAAGCTTGTATGGACCTCTGCGCTCGGTCCCGGATACCGGCCGCTTGATCCGGCAACTGCGCCGTGGTTCTTCACAGCTGCGCTCTCTTTCGAACCTCACGGCCACGGCGGCTGCAAATACACTGCCACGGCCATTCACGCAAAAAGGGAACACGCCGAGGCGCACGAGAAGATGGGATTTAGTCAGGGCTGGGGCAGGGTACTTGAGCAACTGGTCGATTATGTGAAATCAACGCCAATGAGCTGAACTGGCACGCGGGGTGCGTGGACGACCCCTTTGCGGTAAGCCAAACTATGATTTGCGAGTCGACCCACTGCGGTCGTTCGGGCATGCCCGCTTTTCCACAGCTTGCGAAATGCGTGCCCCCCTTTAGCAGCCGCAATTTCAGGTAACGGGCCGCATTGCCCGATCGCTAGGAATCCAATTCCGGCACAAGGGCCATTTGGCGTAAGAACCGAAAATGGGATGCGACCAGGCCCGGAAAACTGGTGTGCCGATAAGGCACGCCGTGACGCTCGGCTTCCGACCGGATCAGGGGCGCTAGGTGTCTGAAATGCCTATGAGACAGTCGTGGCGCGAGGTGATGGGCAGCATGACAATTGGCGCCACCGGTCAAGAAGTTTGCCAGTCGACTTGCGGGGGCCCAGTCCTGCGCAGTGATCAATGCGTGCACCGCCCAGCTATGCCCAATGGCACCCTCTGCGTTTGGCACGGGAAACTGTGTCGTGTCCGAAAAATGAGTTCCGATGAGCAGGAACACGAAGAGCAGGGAGACAACAGAGCCCACAATCAGGTAACCGGCAATAACCTGGAATAGGGTCAAGGATGTCATCGACCAGGGAAGTATCAGCACAATGAAGGTGAACGCAATCTTGGATAGATAAAGCGCGACATGTGCAGTCCAGGGATGTCGAATGGCTTTCAGATTTGCTATCTGGCGTTGATGGAGATACCGGAAATCCTGGACAAATACGGTGTGCACCACAACCAGGCAGTAGACAAATGGCGCGTACCAGTGCTGCCACCGGAAATACGCTTTGCTAGGTTGATTGGGGGAAAGGCGGAAAAACGGATTCCGATCGATATCGATATCCGAGCCGTTCACGTTCGGGAAGTGATGGTGCGAATGGACGTGACGGAAAAAGGAAAACAAAGGCCAGTGCGCATCCCTGCGTCAGTAACGTCCTATTGGCGAACCGATTCTCTCCATTTTGTTCCAGATACGTCCGGGTTGCCGTCCGTATCGCGTTGCCAAGGCCTCCCCGGGCATCATTTTCGAATCGCATAAGTCAATTTTTCAGTCTGTGGCAAAACAGCATGGCTAAGGAGTATGCGCACACCAGGTGCTGCTATGACTCTCCAGTATCCGGTGCCCGCTATTGCTTCCGACCGTCCCGTCCAGCGTTTGAGGTCACAAATTGTGACCGCAAGATTGCCTACGGCGTGAACTCCCACAGGTCGTTCAAGTAGCCGTTGAGGGCGCCGGAGCTGTTGTAGCCGTTGCCGCCCAGGAGCCACAGGTAGCCCGAGGTATCGCTCCAGAGTACCGCGCCGTTGCGTGCGCCGGGTGTGTTGCTGGTGGAGGCCTGTCCCTGCGTGCCATAGACCCCGGGCAGGGCCCCGCCCAGGCTGGAGCCGCTGGTCCAGGTCCACAGCCCCGTGGCCGGGGTGTACTCCCACAGATCATTGAGGTAGCCCAGCTGCCCGCTGCCGTCGTAGCCCGATCCGCCCAAGAGCCAGAAATTGCCGGCGGGGTCCTGCACGGCCGCCGCGCGATCGCGTGCGCCGGGGGTGTTGCCGGCCGCCGCGCCGCCCAGCGTGCCGTAGCTGCCCGTTGCGTTTGCCAGTGCCGATCCGCTCATCCAGGTCCAGGTGGCGGCAAGCGGGTCGTAGCGCCACAGGTCGTTGAGGTAACCCAGCGCCGCTACCGAATCGCGGCCGTAGCCGCCAAAGAGCCAGAGCCGGCCGCTGCCATCGGTCCAGGCGCGCGCCGACGCGCGCCCGCCGGGCTGGTTGGTGCTCGCGGCGCTGCCCAGGCTGCCATAGACGCCGGCGCCGGTGGCGCTGGTCTGTGGACCCCCTACCCAGGTCCAGCTGGCGGTGCTGGTGCTGTAGGACCACAGGTCGGCCAGCGTTCCCTGCACGCCGGCGGCGTCGTAGCCGGTGCCGCCAAAGAGCCACAGGCGGCCGCTGCCGTCGGCCCAGGTGGCGGCATCGGCGCGTGCGCCTGGCTGGTTGGTCTTGGCCGCGCTGCCCAGCGTGCCGTACACGCCGGGCTGGGCGCTGGCGCTGCTGCTGCCCCCCATCCAGGCCCAGTTGCCGGTGCCCGGGGTATAGGACCACAGGTCGTTGAGGTAGCCCAGCGTGCCGCTGCTGTCGTGCCCATAGCCGCCCATGAGCCACAGTGTGCCGGTGCCGTCGATCCAGCTCAGGGCGTACGCGCGCGCGCCGGGCGTGCTGGCGCTGGCGGCCGTGCCCAGAGTGCCGTAGCTGCCGGCGGCGTCCACGCTCTGGGCGCCGCTCACCCATTCCCAGCGGGCGGTGCTGCGCTCGTAGACCCACAGGTCATTGAGGTAGCTGGCCACGTTGCCATTGGCGTCGTAGCCCAGGCCGCCAAAGAGCCAGAGCCGCCCGCCGGCATCCGTCCAGCGCTGGGCATGCCAGCGCGCGCCGGGCTGGTTCAGCGTGGAGGCGACGCCCCGCGTGCCATAGCTGCCGGCCAGGGCGGTGGCCGTGCTCGAGCCGCCGGTCCAGGTCCAGGCGTTGAGGATGATGGCCGTGCAGGTCACCGTGACGTTGGCCACGCTGGCGGTGGCGATGGTGCCCGTGGCATTGGCCACGAAGCACTGCGCCGCCGCGGGTTGTGCCAGCACGATCACGGCGTATGCCGTGCCCTGCGTGAACCCCTGGGCAAAGGTGTAGGCGCCGTTGGCACTTACTGTCGTGGTCGCGCTGCCCGTTCCCAGCACCACGCTGGCGCCCGCCGGCAGGCCGCTGACCGTACCGCCCAGGGTATAGGGCGCCGGCTTGTTGGGTTCGAAAGGATCACGGCAGGCCGCAAGCAGCAGGGTGAGACACAGAGCGTTGAGGAGCAGGGCGGTCAGGCGGTGCATGTCGGGATCCGGGTGGCCTAGGGGGAAGCGCGCGGCGCAGGGATCACCCGCGCGCGGTGCCCATCATAGTGGGCGCTGCAGCAAGCGGCGCGCCGGTGCGCCGGCGCCTGCCAATAGTCCGATCGGATAGCGCAGGTCGGTAGCGATTCACATTCGTGCAAAGAATTCTTTCTAGCTTGTGCGCGACAGGGGCGAGCCGCCTTTGCCGTCGTCCGGCGCCTGCACTCCCCTTGTTCTGTCCGGCCACCGGGCCGGCTCCAAAAACCATGAGAGGAAAGCTCAATGAAGAACGGCAAACTGCTATTCAAGCCGGTCGCTGCCGCGATGGCGCTCGCCTGCGCGACCATCGCCCAAGCCTCCAGCCTGCCCGAAATCGACCACGTACTGATCGTCAGCGTCGATGGCATGCACTCCCAGGATCTGTCCCGCTGCATCGCCAACAACACCTGCCCCAACATCGCCGCGCTCGCCGCGCACGGCGTGAACTACACGGCCGCCTTTACGCCCGGCCTGTCCGATTCCGTTCCTGGCCTCGCCGCCCTGCTGACGGGCGGATCGCCCAAGTCCACCGGCCTGTTCTACGACGATGTCTACGACCGTACCCTGTTCCCGGGCACGGACACGACCTGCAGCACCACGCCGGGCGTTGAAGTGTTCCTCCAGGAACTGGTCGGGGTCGACTTCCTTAACCCGCTCAACAGCCCGACGGCGGCTCCTGGTGCGCTGCTGCATCTGGATGGCGGTGGCTCCTTCAATCCGCAGGAGATTCCCCGCATGAAGACGGCGACAGGCGACTGCGTGCCGGTCTACCCGCACAACTTCATCAAGACCAACACGGTCTTCGAGGTGGTCAAGCAGAACCTGCGTGGCGCACACACGGCCTGGTCCGACAAGCACGCCTGGGGCACGGAATGGCTGAACGGCCCCTCCGGCCTGGGCGTGGACGACATGGCCCGCACCGAGATCAACTCGATTGATCCGGCCTGTGCCGGCACGGACTACACGGTCTCCTGCAGCAACAACACCGCGACCGACCCCTCCTACCTGCACACGGAAAAGTTCGACAACATCCACCTGCAGAACGTGCTCAACGAGATCAACGGCAAGGACTCCACCGGTACCAACAAGGCGCCGGTGCCCACGATCTTCGGCACGAACTTCCAGACCCTGAGCGTGGCGCAGAAGGCCCTCAACTCCCAGGGCGGTGGTTATGTGGACGCTGCCTTCACGCCCAATGTCAACGTGGCCGCGGCCATCACCTACATCGACAACGCCATTGGTGCCATGGCCGAGGCGCTCAAGGAGCGTGGCCTGAGCGGCTCCACGTTGTTCGTGCTCTCCGCCAAGCACGGCCAGTCGCCCGCCGATTACTCCAAGCTCAAGAAGATCGGCGATACGGTTTCCAGCACGCTGGCCAATGCCGGCATCGCGACCAACATCGCCAGCATGCAGGATGCAATCACGGGCAACAACATCCAGTTCGGTTCGGTCACCACGGATGACGTGGCTTTCGTGTGGCTGCCGGACCAGAGCCAGCGCGCCGCCGCCGTTGCCGCCCTCAAGGCCAACAGCAGCTGCCCGGCGGTTGACCCGGTGAGCAAGAAGATCGTCGCCGGCCAGACCAATCCGGGCATCTGCGCCGACGCCGACGGCTACGTGCTCGACCTGAGCATCGACCAGCGCTTTGGTAATCCCGCCGCCGGCCGCACGCCCGACATCATGGTGCAGCCCAACGCGGGCGTGATCTACTCCACGAGCGGCAAGAAGGACGCCGAGCACGGCGGTTTTGCGGCTACCGACAGCAACGTGGCGCTGCTGGTCTCGCATCCTGCCCTGAGCCAGGGCACGGTGACGACCCGGGTGAAGACCACCCAGGTTGCTCCTACGGCCATCCGCGCGCTGGGCCTGGACCCCGCGCTGCTCGAGGCCGTGCAGATTGAGGGCACGCGCGTCCTGCCCGCCCTGTTCTAAGCCTTACGCCCCGTGAGGCGCGCCTGGGCCGGTTGCGGTCCAGGCGCCGCAAGATTCCGGCGCAACCGTGCTCGCACGGCTGCGCCGGCCCGGCTGCCCGGCCCGACTGCGATAAGCTCGGGCATGAAGAAAATTCCCACGTGGCAGCTCTTTGCTGTCTGCCTGCTGGTCTGGAGTACGACCTGGTACGTAATCACCTTCCAGGTTGATACCGTCGCTCCCGAACTCGGCGTTGCCCTGCGTTTTTGCCTGGCCTCCGCGGTCATCTTTGTGCTGTGCCTGCTGCGGCGCCAGCCGCTGCGCTTTAGCGCTGCCCAGCACCGGCGCTTTGCCCTGCAGGGCGTGCTGCTCTATGGCGTTTCCTACGTGTGCGTTTACCGCGCCGAAGGGCTCATCGTCTCGGGCCTCGTGGCCGTGGGCTTCTCACTCTCGCCGCTGGTGGCGGGCCTGGGTGCCTGGTGGGCCTTTGGCGCGCGCGTCGCGCCGCGCTTCCTGGTGGGTGGCCTGCTCAGCGTCCTGGGCGTGGTGCTGATTTCCTGGCCGGAAATTACCCATGGCCTGCGCGGCACTCGTGCTATGGCCGGCGTGGCCATGACGCTGGCGGCGGTGCTGCTCTCGGCCGGCGGCGGGCTCGTGTCCAGCCGCAATACCCGCGCCGGCATGCCGCTGTGGCCCTCGCTGGCCTGGGGCATGCTCTACGGTGGCCTGAGCGCCCTGGTGCTGGCCCTTCCCCGCCTGCCGCAGTTCGTGCTGCCCAGCGGCGCGCTGTGGTGGCTGTGCCTGGCCTACCTGTCGGTGGCCGGCTCGGTGCTGACCTTTGCCTGCTACCTCACCATCCAGGAGCGGCGCGGCCCCGGCGCCGCGGCCACGCTGGGCGTGATGACCCCCGTACTCGCGCTCGTCATTTCCACCGTGTTCGAAGGCTACCGCCCGGATCTGCTGGCCGTGCTCGGCGTGGGGCTCGCGATGGCCGGCAACTCGCTCATGCTGCGACGCGAGGATTCCCGGGCGCCCTCCGGGCCGACGCAGGCAGCGCGCTCTGCTGCTAGGCAGGAAGCAGGCACATCCCGCCAATAATGCCGGTCAGGCAGGCCCACTGCAGCGGGGTAATGCGCTCCTTGAGAATCAGGGCGGCAAAGCCCAGCGTGACCACGGGGTAGGCGCCGGTCATCGGCGCCACGATGGAAATCGGGCCGTAGCGCGTGGCGATCAGCACGGCGAGGTCACCGCCCGCCATCATGCTCATGGGCAGCGAGGAGTGGATCCAGCCGCGCAGCGAGTGCGCGGGCTGGTTGCCCTTGAGCAGGCCAAAGGCGCCCACGGTCATCGCGCCGCCGATCGTGCTGCACAGGGCGAGGTTCACTTCGCTGGCCTGGGGAAAGGCGTAGGCATATTTCATGAGCGTTTGCGAGGCCGCCCACAGGATCAGGGCCATGAAGGACAGCGGAATCCAGCGCTTGCTGGTGATCTTGTCGCTTGCCCCCGCGGGTGAGTACGACAGGCCCAGGCAGCCGGCCATCACCACGCCCACGGCAAGGTACTGCTGGGGCGATACCGTCTCGGAGAGGAACATGCGCGCAAAGAGCACGGTGAGGGCCGGGTAAGCCGCCGACAGGGTGCCCACGATGGTGATGGGACCAGCCACGATGGATTCGAAATACAGGATCCAGGCACTGCCGTCGAGCACGTAGGAGAGCGCTCCCAGCAGCAGGAAGGTATGGCCATCGTCGGCCAGGATGTCCGGGTGCGGCTGGGTGAAGAAATACCCCAGGTTCACCACGGCCTTGGCGGCGAAGTAATACAGGCAGAAACGTGCCGGCGGCACCTCGCCGCTGTACTTCTTGACGAGGCCCTGGCCCACCCCGTAGAGCATGAGGGCGATGAGCGCGGGCGAGAGCCACATCATGAGGGGGAAAGTCGTCTGGGCAGTTTCCATGGTTCCCGGCGCGTGGGCGGTTTTGTTATTGTCCCGGACGGATCGCGCCGCGACACAAAACCGGGAGGATATCGGCAATGAGCGTTTTACGGGAATTCAGGGAATTTGCGGTCAAGGGCAACGTCGTCGACATGGCCGTCGGGGTCATCATCGGTGCTGCCTTTGGCAAGATCGTCACCTCGCTGGTGACGGACGTCGTGATGCCGCCCATTGGTGTGCTGATCGGTGGCGTGGATTTTTCCAAGCTGGCCTTCACCCTGGTGGAGGCGGGCAATGGCGCCACGGCCGTGACGATCGGCTACGGCAAATTCATCCAGACCGTGGTGGATTTTGCCATCGTGGCGGCGGTGATCTTTGCCGTGGTCAAGGGCATCAACAGCCTGCGCAAGCAGCATGCCGCCGCGCCCGCGCAGCCGGCGCCGCCACCGGCACAGGAAGTGCTGCTGGCAGAGATTCGCGATCTGCTGAAGAAA
>Ga0209067_10002524_pt1 | contig 10806 bp, 8 predicted proteins | sample ColStrG_CSR_2013_FD_187199 | JGI IMG/M metagenome (GOLD analysis project Ga0209067, IMG submission 187199) | Freshwater sediment microbial communities in response to fracking from Pennsylvania, USA - Cold Stream Run_MetaG_CSR_2013 (SPAdes)... | ecosystem: Environmental > Aquatic > Freshwater >... | reverse complement strand
CCGTCTGTCGGGAAATGCGAATGCCTGAGGCGAGAGTTTTCAGGAGAGCCGGACGTGGGAAATCTGCATCTCCGGTTCGATGAGGGGAGAGCGGGCCGCCTTTAGTCGCCCGCCCTCCTACTCTACCCGTTTTGGGCTTCGCCCACGGCAAGCTGCCTTCGCCCTACATTTTGCCCTCAGCATTTGTGGGCGCCCGCCGCCGGTAGTCCCGGTCGGCCGCCCCGCCAGTGCGCTGGCCGTTACTCCTAGTCTTGCAAGACGATCGTTCCGGTCACCTGGCCGCTAGGAATGACGAGCAAGACAGCCTCCGTCATCGTCGCATCGAACAAGACTGGGTAGGACACCGGTACTTTGATGGTCAACGTGCCAGAAGCGTTTTTGAAGCGCCCCGTTCCACCTGTAATCGTCTCGATAATGGTGGAGTTCCCGAAGCCCTTCGTGAAGTCGATGCAACTGGTTCCTGCTTTCAATTCGTATGTCAGGAGACTTCCGTCTTGAAAACGGAAGATCCCCGCGGCCTTCACGAATGTGAATAATGCCGAGTTATCCGGCGCTGCGCATCCAAAGCTTGTTGGTTGAGCAGCGGTCGCCGCCACCTCATGCAGGGTGAATGGACCGAGCGAGCCATTCCCAGCGACGGTTACTTCGTTGAGCGCACTGTTTCCGCCCGCCACCAGGCTAACCGGCGGAGCGGATACTTTTTGGGACGTAATGGACCCGGAGTACGTCATGTTTACCGGATAATCTCTCGCCTGTATGCTGGCGCTGCACATGAGCCCCAGCACAAGAGTCATAACGTGTTTCATCGGTTGCTCCTCGTTTCTTCGTAGGTTGTTTGCTGCTCTGCTTTGCCGGCTGGCGCGCCAGGCACGGGATTGCCGGCAAGCAAGGCGAGCAGAATGGTGTGACCGTTCACAGTGGTCCTAGCCTGCGGCGGAACGTCGCAAAAGCCAAGTTTCAGCAGGCTACGCAACGTTACAAGATGACGCACGCCTGCTCTCGGAAAGGGCTTACGGGAGTCTGCCGGTCCAGAGGCCGGACGTCAGTTTGACGCGGCGCAACAACATCTTGTCCGCCGCTACCACCAGGTTGGCGCCATCGAATGGCCTGAGGTGGTCTCGATAAACCTCTAACGGCTGCCCCACGGGCCTTTTGGTGTGGGCATCCAAGCGCTGCGCCCAAACGCCGTCCCAGCCGCTGCGGTTAGAGTGGAAGTAGAGAAGTGGCCCGTTGGGCGGCCACGCGGGGACCCGATTCTGTGCGGGTCCATCCGCCACCACGATCCATTCTTCCGCTGGAACCGGTTGGTTCCTCACCGGAACGATCACGATCCGGCTCTGGAAATAGTCGGTCGTCTCCTGAAAGGCGAGCCACTGGCCATCGGGCGAGAACTGGTACGATCCTCCTCCAACGCCGGGCGAAAGCAATTCCGTGATTGCGCCGGAGTCTAGGTGCCGAAGCACGATTCCGCCCGACGCTGCCGTGCAGCTCAGCATGGTCTTCTCATCCTGTGATAGAGCCAGCAGGCAGCATCGATCGCACAGCTTCTGGCCGGTCCCTTCGGAAATCACAGCGCGATAAACCGCTACTTGCCCTCCAGCGTTGGTCTCGTAATAGACTCGTTTGGCGTCGTAGGAGATCGCGCGGACGCTCCGCGGAGACGGGATGGTTTGGATGATCGATTCCACTCCCGAGGTGAGATCCTTGAGCCAGAAACTGATCTCTCCGCCGCCCCGCGTCGCATATGCAATATGGTGTCCGTCGCCCGCCAGGAACTCCCGCTGCTGCTCGGCGAGCTCCCCGGTTACAGGGCGCATGGCGCCTGTGATCCGCCCGGTCGTGGGGTCCAGGGGCACCACCCAATCGCTGATTCGAGGCAGGGAATCGGCGATGACAAATCGGCCATTCTCCGCAATGGTGGTCTGCGGCTGCCGCGCCAGAAAGGAGGAGAGTTGTTCCAGGCTCCCGCTCAGGCGCCAGGATCGCGGATCGATTCGGATCCGCCATAATTTCTGAACATCCCCGTCACTGGTTACGACGTACAGGTAGTCCTTCATCCACTGCATGAGCCAGACGCGGGCATCGGCGTTCGCGAGACCCAGGCTCATTAGCTTGCGCCGGAGTCCGGTCGAAACCAGCCGGCTTCCGTCGAGCGAGGATATCCAATAGTCGTAATCGATCTCTTCCCGGGGAGTGGAACGGCCGGCGAAGTAGTAATTATCGCCCTCAGGCGCCCACATCGCCCACTGGGCCAGGTCGAACTCAGGATGCAATTGCCGTGGCTCACCGCCATCCGCGGAGACCACATAGATTCTCCTCCGGTCCGGGGGATAACGGCTATAAAGGACCCACTTGCCATCCGGTGAGATGCCTGGCAAGTGTCCGAGGGGGGCGACACGTTTTGGCGGGCCTCCCAGCGTGGGACAGCCGCCGGAGTGGGCGCTGGAGGAAGACTCGGATTTGCGGGGGTTCGTTCGGATTGGCAATCGGCTTCGCCCACGGAAACGCCGAAACCAGGGTATCACCTCCTATGGCTTGGGCGAGCTCGTTGCGTCTCAAACCTGTCGCACCTCAAGCCGACCAGTCGGCGCGTCGGCGGACGCTGCGTTGGTCCGTTTGCCTCCCGCGATGGCCGCTCCAACCGGCTTTGATGGACCGAGGCTGAAGTCTAGAACCTATTGGGGTGCTTCGACTTAGACCCGGCCTTATCGAGCTCCGAGCCCTTCTGAGCCACTGGGGGACCGGCTTTGTATCAGCGTAGCTCTCGCTAATCGAGAGCCGGGCGATGTCCGCGATGTCCCCACAAGATGGCATTCCTGGCGACAGCCCACAGCACCAGCAATCAAGCAACGGGTCTACGCTCCACCGAGCCGGAGTTTCGGCTCAAGAGCTCTTTTAACCGATAATGGTTTCGTGCGTTCACAGTACACACGCTCCGGCGTCCGCCGCGCCGGCGACGACTATCAGGACATCATTGCCTTGGTCTTGCTCGTCGAGTGGTTGGAGCACCCCGAACGCTACACATGGGTCCGGGTCGAGGCCGACGACTTTGGGTTTCTTGATGACGTTGTCGCGCTGCGTGCGGACGACGTGGTCGTAGCAAAGCAGGTCAAATTCTCGGCCCACCCCGACGACGTCGCGGATCCATATACCTGGGACGACCTCCTGAAGCAGCAAACCTCTGCGAAGGGAAAGGCGCTACCCTCCCTTCTTTCGAAATGGGGTGGAAGCTTCCAGGACCTCAAAGCTGCCCATACCAGAGTCGAGGCCAGCCTCGTCTCGAACAGGAGACCGGCCGCCGATCTGCGGAATTCGTTTGCGGCACCCGGCGTCGTGGATCTTCAGCGGATACCTGACCCAACCGTGCGGGCCGACATCGTCGCACAGCTTGGTGGCGAGCAAAGCGCGCTGGATTTCTTTGCTGCGTTCAAATTTGAACTCGACCAGCCTGGTCTGAATACCTTGGAGGCCGCGATAGAGCGTCGTTTTTTGAATTTGCACGGGGATGTCCGCGGCTGGAAGAGTCTGAAAGATGAACTTCGGAAGTGGGTTAGGGAGCGAAACTCCCCGCTGCCAGACGGTCGGATTACGCTCGGGGCGGTGAAGAGCGCGGCGGGGTGGCAGCGTCTTGAAGCGCTTCCCGAAGAGTTTGCGGTACCTCGGGACTTCGTTATCCCGGACGACCAGTTTCACAGAAGTCTTTTGCGCGCATTGAAAACAACCGTCAGCGGTTGTGTGGTCCTGACCGGACCGCCGGGCATCGGCAAGAGCACATATATTAGCAATCTGTATCAGGAATTCCAGAAAGCGGGGCTCCACGTTATCAGGCATCACTACTTCCTTTCGCGCGATGACCGCACTCCGTTTCGGTACGATAACCTCAAGGTCGCAGCGTCCCTCATGTCAGAGATTCAGCCAATATACGCCGGCTTGGTCTCGCGCCACCCAGTGGGAAGCCTCGTCCCGAAGACCTACTCACCTGGCTTTCTGACTGCGGCCGCCAATTGTCGGAACGAAGGGGTCGTTTGGTTGTCATTCTGGATGGGCTTGACCACGTCTGGAGCGATGCGGGTTCGGTCGAAGAATTGAACAAGCTGTTTCAGCTTGTCACACCAGTTCCTCCTGGTGCTATTCTCCTGATTGGTACACAGGCCGTAGATAATTCGCGGCTACCTAGACGCCTTGCTGAACTTGCGCCCAGAGAGAGTTGGCTGGACCTACCGGCCCTGGAGTACCCGGCTGTCCGGCGTTGGGCGGAAATTCATGCTGACGAGTTGCGCGCCAGCCGGAACGACGAGACAAACTCGCACGTCTTGGATGCGCTCGCAGGGGCACTCTGGAGGAGGAGTGAAGGGTATCCGCTCCACCTCCGGTATCTCCTCAAGTCTCTGGAGGCGGTAAAGGGCTACATAACAGCGCGCGATATCGAGCATCTGCCAGAGCTGTCGCACCGTGACATAACACTGTACTACGCGCGGTTCTGGGAGGATCTCCCGGACGAATCGAAACAGGTGCTCTCTCTACTCGCTACGTGCGACTTCCCATGGTCTCGTGCGGCGATTGCCGAATGCCTAGATCCAGGCCATCGAAACCTCGGAATTGACGGGGCGATCCGACGGGTTACGCACCTCACCTCTGAGGGACCCCTTGGGCTACAGTTTGCCCACAGCAGCTTGGAGTTCTTCGTCCGGCAACACCCCGATTATCAGAATTACGGTGCGCGAGTTCGCGAACTGGCCCTGGAATGGCTCAGGACGCGAGCGCCGGACGTCCTCCGTTGGTCACATGGGTGGCTACTTGCTGCCGAATGTGGAGACGAGGAGTCCCTCCTTAGGGGCCCGAGCCGTGCCTGGTTGATCGAGGGCATGGCACGGCGGAATCCGGTTCACATTGCGGACCGAATCCTGACACGCAGCGCCTGGATTGCATTGCAGCGTGGTCAGCTAGATCGCTTCGTCCAACTGAGGTTGCTTTCGGACTACCTCTCCGAAGCCGCGCATTCCCGCGACAACGTTGTCGAACCACTTCTTGCGCCCCAACTAGCAATCCACGAGGACCCGACTCTTTTGCACCGGTCCTTAAGTGAGTTGAAGAGCCTCGGAAACTTGGAGTTGTTGTGCCTTGCGGAATGTTGTGAATGCGTCGGAATGACCGCCGCCGTTGGGCATTGCTTTGACCGTGTGAATTCGAGGCTACGAATGGGGCAGTCGGGTGGACAGGACGCCTATCCGCGAATGAATGCCGTTCGGTGCCTCGCACGGATCGCGGCGTTTGCCCCCGAGGTCGAACCACGCAACATGCTGGATTGGCTCCGCCGCCAGTCCCACACGAAATGGGGCGCGGCCCTCTGGACAGAATATACCGATTCATTGAGAGCGCACAGACGCGCCGAACGGCTACGCGCGGTAATCGATGGTTGTGAGGAACTGCCGGTACATAGAGCGAAGGCGTTCTCACAGCTGGTTCTGTTGGCGTGCGAAGACCGGATTGACGTTGGAGCAAGGGGCAAGACAGCGGCGGCTCAATAGATCCATTCCTTGTGATCTCGAAGAATCTGCGCGGCGAATCAGTTGGCCCGGATATGCCGGTTGCGGCACCGGAGCCGTGGGTTCTTCGCTTGAAAGAGTATGAGTTTTATCAGCACTACGATGAGATGGCCGAATATCTCTGGCGGCTTTTCTTCGTGTTTACAGCGAATTGTCTGTGCGGAAGGGAAGACGAGAACGTCCGTCTTGCTGCGCCGTTCGCAGATCAAGGATGGATCGGCCAGTTCATCGACTGCGGCGCTTCAGCCGCAAGCAGGTTCGCGCGGCATCTCAAGTCAAGGGAATTCGTTAGATACTCCTGGATCTTCAGCGAGTTCTCCAAAGTTGGCCGGCCTGATTTCCTTGCGGACCGGGCAGGCCACGGCTTCGCAATTACTGCTAGGAAGGCGATCCTTCGGATAGCGATGGATCTGCAAGCGCTCCAAGGCGGCATTCAATCCCCGAGGATCGACGCCGGGGACATAGAGGTTGTTCGCGGTATGCCGCTTTTCGTTCTTCCGATTTGGCTGGAGATAACTACTGTCTATGGCAGGGCATGGTTCACGGCTGACGGATTGGCGAGCACCCTGACGCTGATTGAGTCGCACCTCGGTTCAACGATTGACGATTTTGGCTCGCGCGCCGAGCTCTGTGAACTCGCCGCCGAGCTTGCTGCCTTGCACCGAGATGACAGAAGTACGGCGAAATGGGTCAGGGAGTGTTGGTCAAACCTAGTTGCGTACGGCTATCACAAAGACATGCTCCTCGATCAGTGCCTTGATGCCGCTGAGCACCTACAAAGGGCAGGGTGGGGCGATGAGGCACTGGATCTTCTGGCACGACTTGCCCCGGCGGTAGCGGCCGTAGGAGATTACACGGACGGAGACGAGACGCGACATCTGCCAAGAGAACTAGGCAGGATTCTATTCAGATCCAATCTCCAACATTTCGTCAGGTATCACGAGTGGCTGGGCGCTTCCGGCGAGTATTGGGATGCTCATTCCATTTTTGAAACGTTTGTGACCGAGGCGGACCTCAGAAACAGAGTCTCTCGGGCCGTTGCCGCGACCGCCGTTGAGCGGGAAAACCTCTTGGCTCTAGCCAAGCGATCCCATGATGGCGACACGAACGCAACCGAATGTCTGAATGAACTGTCTTTTTTTGACGTTCCGCCGCTTAATCCTAAGCCGGAGCGAACCTCGTCCGTGGAGCAGATGGGTCTGGTCGAGACCGGACCGATGCCAGATCCTGCCAGTTTTCCCCCGGAAATGTTTAATGAGTATGTAAAGGCAGTAAGTGCTGTCGGGAGCTACCGGGTAGATGAGCATGTCGACGAATGGGGGCGGTTGTGGGCCACCCGCGGCGACAAGAGGGCTGTGCTCACTGCACTAGAGGAGTACGACAGCGGAAGGCCATTTCTTTCCAGCGACTCCAGGCTACGCTTTGAGTTGACCTTACAGGTCAGAGGCAAGGACGCTGCCTACGACACCCTGGTAACAGCACAAGGGACGCGGTACGGCTGGAACCGCTATTTCGCACGATCAGAGGACGTTCGGTACGTCTGGGCGAGGCTACACGAATTCTATCCCGAGAAATGGATGGACTTCCTGCAGCAGACCCTCATGATGGACCCCGGGCACGTCAACCGATCAGGTGTTACAGCTCAGGGCTACATTTCTCGGCTCGTCGAGTTTCTGCTCTTCATAGAGCAGCCGTCAATCGCGAGGACCGTGGCGCGCGCTGCAATTGAAGCCGGGCTGGAACTTGTACCACTGAAGCTGCCGGCTGCGACGTGGATTCCGCGAGGTACGGCATGACGAATGAGGAGAGGTGCGGGCTTGAGTTGCTTCTCCAGCGACTCACTTGGCCGTCTGGGCTAGTGAGGGAGAGGGCGTGTGTCTCGCTCGGTTCACTTATGGCCGATGAAGATCTCGGGACGGAGATTGTCAACGCTGTCCTAGCGTGGATGGCCAAGCAGAAACTGGAGAGTGTCGCGGTCCTGGGCCTGCTTGCGTTCTTTCAGGCCAAGACCCGAGGTCTTGGTATTCCAACTCGAGACACAGTGTCCCGCCAAATCGTAAAGCCGTCCCTTCTGTCATGGCTTGTTGTCACAAGCGTCTACAAAGAACAACTCCCATGTCCCACACTCCGGGAGATGCACTCCGAAACTGCTCCCGCGGGATTCGAAGCCGATCCCTTTTTTCTGAAGCAGGTCGAAACTTTTGTACCACCCATATATCTCGAACGGGCGACGCGGGTCGACACCAAATACAGCCCCGGATTCCTCGCCCAGTGGAAGTTCGAATGGACTCGGCTGGTGGAACTTAACGGTTTTAGTCTCCACATGCCCCGCCTTGACTTCTGGACTCGGCAGGATGATGATCACCTCCTTTGCCTCGACCTCCCGCTGAGTGAGACCTACCGGTCTGCATACCTTCGAGCCATCGCCTGGGCCACCGATGAACAGTTGATAAGCCCATCCCTTGCACTCTGGCTCTCTGCGCAAACCTGCCCAATCGATCTGGGTGTATGGCAGGTACGGCCGGGAAAGGCACCAGACGGTTGGCCAAAATGCGAAGACGCGCGCGAGTCGATCGACACCCTACCCGGAAAGGTGACTGCGGACCTTGCTGCAATGTGGCGGAGGCAAGTAGGGGAAGCCTCGGGGGTCACCCAAAACCGGCCATGGAGGGTCACTTCAAAACCGGCCAACGATAAACCGCTAAGCCAGGACGTTAACTCAGACGTGAGGGCGATTACCCTGCGTCGATGTGAGCAACGTCTTGAACGAGCAAACGAAACAACAAATCATCGCGCTGGGGCGACTGGGATGGTCGCTGCGCCGCATTCAGAAAGTCACGGGCGTTCGCCGGGAAACGGCGGCCGTCTATTTGAGAGAAGCTGGGGTTGGCGTACGGTCGCCAGGCTTATGGGGCCATGGGTCGGCGACCCCCGCCAAGGAGCCGGTCGCCGACCTCCCGTCGGCAACGGGAGCCGATGCCGGACCAACACCAGCAAAACCGGCCATAGCGGTGACCACCGACTTTGGCGCGGAGTTGGCGACATCGGCGGGCTCCTCTGAGGATGCCGATGGCGCCGGCGCAGCGACCATGTCGGGCGACGTCACCGGGGTCGGCGCCGACCCGGTCGAGGCGAAACCGGCCATAGCGGTGACCACCGACTTTGGCGTAGTGCCGGCCGAGCCACCGACCGCGGCGCCCCCGCTGTCGGCTAGCGCCTGCGCCGTGCATCGCGACGCCATCGAAGTGGGTCTCTCCCGTGGCCGCAACGCCATGGCGATCTGGCATGACCTGGTCGATACCTGCGGCTTCACTGGCGGCTACCAGAGCGTCAAGCGCTTCGTGCGCAAGTTGGCCGGCGGCACGTGCAAAGAAGCCTGCGCGGTGATCGAGACTGCGCCCTGCGAGGAGTCCCAGGTCGATTACGGCCAAGGCCCCATGGCTCGCGATCCGCGCAGCGGCAAGTACCGCCGCATGCGCCTGTTCGTGCTGACCCTCGGCTACAGCCGCAAGTCGGTCCGTCTCCTGGTGTTCCAATCCAGTACGCAGACCTGGGCCGAACTGCATGAGAAGGCCTTCCGCCGGCTGGGTGGCTGTACACGCGTGGTGGTGCCCGACAATCTGCGCGAGGGCGTGCTCAAACCAGACATCTACGATCCCACGCTCAACCCCGTGTACTCCGACATGCTGCGCCACTACGGTGTGGTGGCGATGCCCTGCCGCGTCCGCGATCCGGATCGCAAGGGAAAGGTCGAGAGCGGCGTGGGCCATGCGCAGAAGACACCGCTCAAGGGCATGCGTTTCGAAAGTCCAGAGGAGGCGCAGGCCTACCTGGACCATTGGGAAACGCACTGGGCCGATACGCGCATCCACGGCACCACCAAGCGACAGGTCGCGGCCATGTTCGTCGAAGAGAAGCCGGCTTTGCTGCCGCTACCTGTCGAACCCTTCCGCTATTACGAGTTCGGCGAACGCACCGTGCACCTGGACGGCTGCGTGGAGGTCGAAGCGGCCTACTACGGCGCCCCGCCGGGCTGGATCGGCCGGAAGGTCGGTGTGCAGTGGGACGCCCACCAGGTGCGCCTGCTGAACCCTTCCACGGGCCAGTTGCTACGCGAGCATCTGCGCCAGGTGCGCGGCCGCCATCGCATCCAAGATCAAGACCGCCCCAAGCATACACCACTGGGCACGCAGCAACTGCTGAGCCGCGCCGACCAGGCCGGCGAGCAGATCGGCGCGCTCTGCCGCCGCATGCACAAGGAACACGGTGAGACCGCGGTACGCCGCATTCAGGGCATGTTGTCGTTGGCCAAGAAATACGGCGTCGCCAGCGTCGACGAGGCCTGCGCCACGGCGCTGGAAGTGGGTTCCTGTGAGTACAAATTCGTGCACCGCTACCTGGAGCGCCATCCGCAAATGCCGTTGAGCCTACGCCAGGTAGATCCGCTGATCCGTGAACTGACCGAGTACCGCGACTTCATCAATAACAAGACCAAAGGAGATTAAACTATGAACCTCATCGAACTACAACAGGCTCTACGACAACTACGGCTCGGCGGCATCGCCACCGTGCTGGAAACGCGCTTGCGCCAAGCCCAGACTGAAGCTATGGCGCCGATCGATCTGATCGCGTGCCTGGTCAACGACGAGTTGACCCGGCGTGGCGACCGCTTGCTGGAGCGCCGGCGCAAACAGGCGGCCTTCCGCGATCCGCAAAAGACGCTCGACCACTTCGACTTCAACTTCAATCCGAAGATGAATCGCAGCCTGGTCTTCGACCTGGCCACCTGCGCCTTCATCGGCAAGCGGGAAGATGCGCTGTTTCTCGGACCGAGTGGCACGGGCAAGAGCCACCTGGCGCCCAGGCCATCGGCCAGGCCGCCATCCAGCAGGGCTACCGCGTGCTCTATCGCGAAGCCCACGTGCTGCTCGACGAGTTGGCGGATGCCGTGGTGGATGGCACGCGCAAAGACTACATGGAGACGCTGACCGGCGTGCCCCTGCTGATCATCGACGACTTCGGCATGCGCAAGCTGCCACTCACCGCAGCCGAGGACCTGCTGGAAATTGTGATGCGCCGCTACGAGCGCGCCAGCACGCTGCTGACCTCCAATCGTCCGGTCGAGGACTGGGGCAAACTGCTGGGCGACGTGGCCGCCGTTACGGCCATGCTGGACCGCATTCTGCATCACTGCTCAAGTGTGGTCCGCGGAGTTGGCGCACCAAGATGGCGGTGGCACCTGCCGGCGACGCGCAGTGAC
>Ga0209067_10002523_pt1 | contig 10809 bp, 8 predicted proteins | sample ColStrG_CSR_2013_FD_187199 | JGI IMG/M metagenome (GOLD analysis project Ga0209067, IMG submission 187199) | Freshwater sediment microbial communities in response to fracking from Pennsylvania, USA - Cold Stream Run_MetaG_CSR_2013 (SPAdes)... | ecosystem: Environmental > Aquatic > Freshwater >... | reverse complement strand
GCCCGGTGTGCGAGATGCAGTTCGACGGCTTCGTGTTCCCGGCCTTCGACCAGATCGTCAGCCAGGTGGCCAAACTCCATAAGCGCTCCGACGGGGTGTATCGCATGTCGATGGTGATCCGACTTCCTTTCCAGGGCGGTATTGGCGCCATCGAGCACCACTCCGAGAGTCCCGAGGCCTACTTCGCCCACACCCCCGGGCTGCGCGTGGTGTCGCCGTCGACGCCCCATGACGCGTACTGGATGATTCAGCAGTCGATCGACAGCGACGATCCGATCATCTTCTGTGAACCCAAGAGCCGGTACTGGGAGAAGGGCGAGGTCGACGTGGCGTCGCCTTCGCGGGACCTCTACAGTGCGCAGGTCCGCCGCGCCGGCACCGACGTCACGGTGGTGGGATACGGCTCGAGCGTGAAGACCATGTTGCGCGCCGCCGACGCCGCCGCGCTCGAGGGGACCTCGCTCGAGGTCATCGACCTCCGCAGCATCGCGCCGATCGATTTCCCGGTCGTGACCTCCTCGGTGGAGAAGACCGGTCGCCTGATCGTGGTCCAGGACGCACCGCGCACGGCGTCGATCTCCTCGGAGATCGTCGCGGAGGTGACCCAGCGCTGCTTCTACTCGTTGCGCGCACCGGGTCTGCGCGTCACGGGGTATCACGTGCCCTACCCCGTCGCGCGCATTGAAGAGGAATATCGCCCGACGGCCGACCGTATTCTCGATGCCGTGGACCAGGTGATGGGATTCGAGAGTTGAGCCGCGAGGTCTTTCTCCTACCCGACGTCGGTGAGGGCCTGATCGAAGCCGAAGTGGTGACCTGGAAGGTCCGCGTCGGTGACGTGGTCACGTTGAATCAGCCGCTGGTCGACGTCGAGACCGCCAAGGCCGTGGTGGAATTGCCCAGTCCCTTCGCCGGGACGGTGGTGACGCTGCACGCGCAGGCCGGCGACGTCGTGGACGTCAACCAGCCGCTCGTGACCTTCGACGTGGACGCGGAGCCGGCGCCGCACGCCACCCCCAAGCACGTGGTGCACGACGTCCCCGACGAGGGACGTCGCGAACCGGTGTTGATCGGCTACGGGGTGGCGACCGAGGACGAAATCCACGCGCGCACGGCTCGGCGCACGACGTCGATCGGCGCCACGGGTGTGTCGTCGGCGCACGACGACCGCGGCGCGCCGGGCCCGGTGCGCACGACGCCGCCGGTGCGCCTGCTCGCCAAGCAGTACGGCGTGGACCTTCGTCGCGTCGCCGGCACCGGACGCGACGGGCTCGTGACGCGCGACGACGTCGAGCGCGCGCGCACAGCGCGACCAGTTGGTTCCATCGCTGACGCGTCGCGCGTCGCGACCTCGCCGCGTATGGCCGGTCGCGAGCTGGCGGCTTGGGACGTCGGCCCGCGGGAGGAGCGTATCGCGGTGCGCGGCGTCCTCAAAGCCATGGCCGAATCGATGACCCTCTCGGTGGCGACACAGCCTCAAGCGGCGGTGTGGACCCGCGTGGACGCCACGCGGACGACGGAACTGATCGCGAGCCTCAAGGCGCACCCGGACTGGGCGGGGGAACGACTCTCGCCGCTCACCATCGTGGCGATGGCGTTGTGTGACGCGGCGCGACGGTTCCCCGGCCTGAACTCCCATTTCGACGCCGCCGCTCAGGAGGTGGTGGTGCGGCGCTACGTCAACCTCGGTATCGCCGCCGACACCCCCCGGGGACTCGTGGTCCCCAATATCAAGGACGCCGATCAACTCGACCTACGACAGATGGCGCGGGCCCTGGGTCACTTGGTGGCTACCGCGCGCGCCGGGACGACCCCGCCGGCCGACCTGGCGGCCACGACCCTCACGATCACCAACGTCGGACCCTTCGGGGTCGACGGAGCGATGGCGATCCTGCCCCCCGGGACGGGAGCGATTCTCTGCGTGGGCCAAGTGGCCCCGGCCCCGTGGGTGGTCGACGGCGCGGTGGTCGTGCGACAGGTGTTGGAATTGTCGATGACGTTCGACCATCGACAGATCGACGGTGCGATGGCGTCGTCGGTGATGGCGCACCTCGCGCGCTACCTCGGCGATCCGACGCCGGCGCTGCTCGCTCGCTAGTTCGTGCGCGCGGCGAGGAGCGCGAGGGCGTGGTCGGCGTGCGCCTCCATGGAGAGTTCACTGCGAAACACGCCCAAGATCCGCGAATCGGTGTCAATCACGAAGGTGCAGCGGCGGACCTTGAAGAGGTCCAGGTTGCGCTTCACCCCGTAGAGGGCGGCGACGCGGCCGTCGGGGTCCGAGAGCAGGGGGTAGTCGAGGTCGTTGCGCGCGGCGAACTTCGCCTGACGCGACACGTCATCCATGGAGACACCGATGCGCTGCGCGCCCTGGGCGGCGAAGGCGCTGGCCAGGTCGCGGAAGTGACAGGACTCCTTGGTGCAACCGCGCGAGAGCGCGGAGGGGTAGAAGTACAGCACCACGGGTCCGCTGCGCAGGGCACTACTCAAGGTGAAGGGCGCACCATCGCGATTGGTCAAGGTGAAGTCGGGGGCGAGGTCGCCGATATCCATGCCACCAACTTAGGGGTGTGGCTCAGGCGTCCAATCGGAATCCCACGCCGCGAATCGTGATGAGATGACTCGGCTGGGTGGGGTCGACCTCGATCTTTTGCCGGAGGCGCTTGACGTGGGTGTCCAGGGTGCGGGTATCGGAGAGTTGCATGCCCCACCACAGGGTGTCGAGACATACTTCACGGGTGACCACCTGGCCCAGGTGGGAGGCGAAGAGGGCCAAGAGGTCGAATTCCTTGCGACTCAGTTCGATGTTCACGCCGTTGCGGGTCACCGAGCGACGAACGAAGTCCATCTTGAGGTCGCCGAAGACGATGAAATCATCGTCATTGGTGGTGGCCGGACGGCGGAGGATGGCGCGCATGCGAGCGACCAGCTCCCGGAGACGGTAGGGCTTGGTCACGTAATCGGCCGCGCCGATCTCCAGACCGAGGACGACGTCGACCTCACTCGATCGGGCGGTGACCATGATCACCGGAATCCGACTCGAGTTGTAGACCTCGCGACAAAAGTCGACGCCCGACCCGTCGGGCAGCATCAGGTCCAACAAGATGATGTCGGGCTTGGTGCGCCCCATCACGTCGCGGGCGTCGGCGAGGGTCTTCGCGCCAATGACGACGAAGCCTTCAGAGCTCAGACCCACGGAGAGCGCGTCTTGGTAGCTCTCCTCGTCCTCGACGACCAGGACCTGTTGACGACCTTCGACGTCGGGGACCACGGTCAAGGTCCGACCTGGTCAAGGGACGTCGGATCGAGGGGGACACGGCGAGTCACGCCACCGGGGGGAGTAGGGACGCGTCGTGCCACGTCGTCACGTTAGGGAGGACGGGTTATCTCCGAGTGAAGTTGTGGGGTCGCGATGGTGCACGTCAGATGAAACCTGCTCGTACGTCGCAGTCGCTTAGGCCCCGGTCACGAGGGTGAAGCCGTCGTAGCGAGTGGGCGAACTCTGGTAGCTCCCCGACACCTGGCAGGCGGTGGGGCTCAGGCACACCAGCGCGTAGATACCACCGGCCACGCCCACGGTGGTGGCCGGTCGGGGCAGAGTGACGGTCGTGCCCGGGAGCCACACGTTGCGCGATTCGCTCACCACCGTGGCTTCGTATTGACCGGTGGCGTTGAGGTAGGCGGCACCCGCCACGCACGATCCGACCACCGGGCAACTGACCGCGACCACGCCCCCGTTGTGACCGGCCTGTTGTCCGCCGGTCGGCAGGCGCAGCACCTGAGCGCGCTGCAGCACGCCGTTGACGGTGTTGGCGAAGAATCCCTGGTAGTGCCCGTTCTTGTCGAGGTACTGTCCGCCGACCACGCAGTTGCCCGGCGACGCGCACGCCGCTCCCTTGAAGCCGTAGAACAGCGATTCGGGATTGTTGGCCGGATTGACCAGGTTGACCTCGTACGCGCGGTTCCACACGCCGGCGCTCGAGAGTGCGACGAGTGGCTCCACCGCACCGGTGAGGGTGTTGTACGTGCCCGCGGCGACGCAGTTGGCGTCGGGCGCGCAGGCCAGTTCGTTCAGTTGGGCGCCGGCGAAGGCACTGGCGTTGGCCGGCAGCGCCAGATTCAGGGCGCGACGCCAGATCCCTGCGGTGCGGCTCACCACGAGCGCGTGCGACACGTTGTTGGCGTCGACGTACGAGCCGATCGCCGTGCAGGTGCTCGACGACGTGCACGCCACCTGCGTCAACGTCACGAAGGGGTTGACGTTGGCCCCCACCGGGAGGGTCAGGGCCACCGGCGTGCGCCAGACCCCCTTGACCTCATCGAGCAGGAATCCCTCGGTCGCGAAGGACGGAGTGGAGATGGTGTAGGTCCCCACCACGGTGCAGGTGCCGACCGCCACGCAGGCGATGGAGTGCGGCGCCGCGGTCTCGGCGCTCGCGGACGCGTTGGCCGGTAGTGGCAGTGGCGTCGACGCCCGCCAGACACCCTTGGTTTCGACGACCGCGAAGGGTAGCTGATTGGTCGTGGTGGAGTAGTCGCCGACGACGACGCAGTTTCCCGGGGAGGAACACGCCACGCCGTCTATCGACACACCCTTGGAGGCGACGGCTCCGTGGGGCGCGACGACCTTGAGGGCCCCCCAGGTGCCCCGGGTCTCGGATTCGATGACGCCCTGGGTGTAGCCCTTGTTGTCGACGTAGATGCCGGTCAGGACGCAGTTCCCGAGCGACGGGCACGACTGGTACGGGAGATATCCCTGGTTGAGACCCGCGTTGGGAGTGGGCAAACTGAGGGCGACCGCGCCGGGGAGGTTCAGAGCGCCCGCGTTCAATGGGAACGCCAGCGCGCTCAACACCGCAGCGGTGATGGCCAGTCGTCGAAGGTTCATGGATCTCTTTGTGCGGTGGATGGTCGGGGCGCCACGACGTCGACACTGCGTCGACGACGACCGGGCCTGGTCTCGAGTATAGAGAGAGGCGCGAAACGCCCTCCGAGAGCGCGAACACCCCGTGGCGAGGAGTGGGCCTTCTAGAATGACGGCGTGTCTATTTTGGTCGTGAGTCAACGCGCGCGTGGCGCGGAACGGAGTATGGGGTGACCTCCATCTTGCTGGTCGAAGACGACGCCGAAATGATCAGTCTGCTCGGGCGATTCCTGCCCGAGGAGGGCTACGAGGTCCGCGTGGTGTCGGATATGGCCAGCGCGCTGCGCGCGGTGTCCGAGCGTGAACCCGAGCTGATCCTGCTCGATATCGTGCTCGGAAACGAAGACGGGCGCGACGTCTTTCGCGAGATTCGCGAGATCAGCGACGTGCCGGCCATTTTCTTGACCGGTCGCGGTCTGGAATCCGATCGCATCGCGGGCTTGAAGATGGGGGCCGACGATTACATCGTCAAGCCCTTTTCACTCGGGGAATTGTCGGCGCGCATCGAATCGGTGCTGCGACGCACGAGCGCCAACTCGCTCCAGCACGCGATCGATGCGCCCAATCTGAAATTCGGGGCCCTGGAGATCAACGAGCAGACCCACGAGGTCCACCTCGACGGGACGTTGCTCGAACTCACGGCCAAGGAATTTTCGCTGCTCGCGTTTCTCGCCTCGTCCCCGCGCCAGGTGTTCTCTCGCGAGCAACTCCTCGAGCACGTGTGGGCGTCGTCGCCGGAATGGCAGAACGAGGCCACGGTGACCGAGCACATTCGCCGACTGCGTCTCAAGATCGAAACCGATCCGGATCACCCGCGCTGGATCACGACGGTGCGGGGCTTCGGGTACCGCTTCGAGCCAGTCGCCCCCTAGACGCGCTGACTCGCTCGTCGCGAGAGCAGGGCGATGACCTCATCGACGAGCACGCTCGGTTTGAAGGGTTTGGCGACGAAGGTGGCGCTCTCGGGCACCAGGCCGTCGAGGACCTCGGCCGACGCGGTACCCGACATCATGACCACCGGGAGGTCGTGGTGGCGCCGCTGGAGTTCCGCGGCGAGTTCGGTCCCCGCCATTTCGGGCAGGACGACATCGCTGACCAGAAGATCGAAGGGGAGCGAGGTGCGCTCGTCGATCTCGAGAGCATCCTCGGCCGAGACCGCTTCGAGGACCTCGAAGCCATTGCGTTCCAGGACTCGACGGGCCATGCGGCGCAGACCGGCGTCGTCTTCGCAGAGCAAGATGCGCCCCGTCAGTCGCGCGCGCGCCGTCGTCAGGGCCGGACGTGACTCGTCGTTCGCCGGGGACGCGCCCGGCCCGTCGAGAAGTGCGGGGAGCCAGATGGTGAAGGTCGTGCCGATTCCGAGCTGAGACGCGCACGTGATCACCCCGCCACTACTCTCCACCAATCGTCGGGCTGACGCCAGACCGAGACCGGTGCCCTTGAACGGCCCCTTGGTGGTGAAGAGTGGCTCGAAACATCGCGCGCGGGTCGCCTCGTCCATCCCCGTCCCGGTGTCGGTGATCGTGAGCACCGCGTACGTCCCCGGGGCGGCCCCCGGCACGCGATCGTCGTCGGCCACCACGACGTCGGTGGAGGTCGCGAAGTGCAACGTCCCGCCCTCGGGCATCGCGTCACGGGCGTTGAGGGAGAGATTCAAGATCATCTGTTCGAACAGGTCGGCGTCAATGGTCACCGGGGGCGTGGCGTCCGCCAGCGACCAGGTCACGGTGATACGCGAGCCCATGATGCGCTCGAGGACCTCGGCGTTGGCGCTGAGGGCGCTGGCCACGTCGAGGCGCACCGGAGCGGGTTCCGACGTGCGCCCGATGCTCTGGAGCTGCGCGGTGAGGGCCGACGCTCGCGTGGACGTGGACTGGATGTCGCGCACGAGCTCCTGGGCGTCGGAGTTGCCCGCGACGGCCCGGGTCAGGAGTTCGGCGTACCCGAGGATCAGCGTGATCAGGTTGTTGAAGTCGTGCGCCACGGTGCTGGCCACCTGGCCCCGCAGTTCCATTCGGTGGGCGTGACGCATCTCCTCGCGCAGCTCGCGTTGGTCGGTGACGTCGTCGATCAGCGTCAAGATGGCGGGCTGGCTGGCGCCCGTCGGCACCACGGCCGCCGACGCCGCGAGGAGCCGCTCGCGTCCCGCCACCGACGCCGTGAACTCCCTCGTGCCGTGGACGCCGCCCGTCAGGAGGTCGCGCCACAATTCGTCGAGCGCCACCCCAACATCCGACGGCCACGGAGGGGCGTCGGTGGACGCGGACCCGTCGGGAGCGTCGGGCCACCGCAGGAGGCGCGATGCGGCACGGTTCCACCACCGCAGTCGACCGTCGATATCGGATTCGACGATGCCGATGGGAGCGGCGTCGACGAGGATGCGCAGTCGGATCTCGTTGTCGTGGATCGTGCGATTGAGGTCGAAGGAGTCGAGACTCGTCGCCGCCAATTGCCCGAGGAGTTGGGCGAGCTCGCGGTCCTCTTCGCGAAAGTCGCCCGTCGACCGCCGCGCCGCGACCACGCCGCGGGTGCGCCGTTGTCCGTCGAGCACGGGAGCGCAGAGCCACCGCCCGTCGACCCACGCCTCGGTGGCTCCGGGTCGGGCGGCGGGCCGGTCACCTTCGTCGACCGGGCCGACGCGCCGCCCACGACCCCGCACCGCGACGGCCACCGTCTCGTCGGGGCCGTCGCCCAGGACCACCACGGCGCGCTCGGCGTCGAAGATGCTGCGTGCGCTCTTGACCAGGCTCTGGGCGAGGGCGGCCTCCGTGGTGAGCGAGCCCACGATCAGGGAGGCGCTGATGACCTGGTGCAATTGGGAGGCGACGCGCTGGCTGGCGCGGACGGCGACGCGCGAGTGGTAGCGCAGCTCGAGGCGTTCGAGATCGATGCCCAAGGCGGTCACCACGTCATGGATCGCGCCGATGTCGTCGTCGTCCCACGCGGGCGCCTCGGGCGCTCGCGCGACCACCACCACCCCGGCCGGCTGGTCGTCGACCACGAGCCGGATGATCACGCCGCACGCCGCACCCCCCTCGCTCCACGCCACGCTCTCACCCGTGTGGTCCACGTCCTCGAGCGCTCCGCGCAGATCCAGTCCCGCCGAGAAGAGTTCGCCGCATCGCTCGACGGCGTGTTCGTGCTCGGCGCGACACAGGGAGAACTCGTACCGCGGACCGACCACGGCAACCCAGGCGGCGAAGTCGGGAGCGGCGGCCGCGTGCACTTGAGCACAGAGGGGCGTCGGGTCGTCGTCACGGGCGCCGGTGAGGACCTCGCGGCGAAGCTCGTGATAGCGCGTCAGGAACAACCGACCACGTGCGAGGGTGGGCTCACCCACCCGCCGCTCGTCGGCGGCGACGTCGCTCACAGTGGTCGGCCCGAGAAGAGGGAGTAGTCCTCCAAGTACCGATCGATCTCCTCGGCCTCGTAGGGGCGCGCGAAGTGAAAACCCTGTCCCACGTCCACCAACTCGGCGCGCAGGTGATCGCGCTGCGTCGCGTCCTCGACACCCGCGGCGATCACCCGCAGCGACAGCGCTCGCGCGTCGTGCACCAGGGCCTGGATCACGGCCACGCCCTCCGCGGTGGTGGCGTGAGCGCTGACGAAACCGCGGTCGAGTTTGAGGATGTTCACCGGCCAACTGGCCAACTGGTCGAAACTCGGGTGGCCGGGCACCACGTCGTCGATGGCCACGCGCACGCCCAGCTCGTGCACGGCGCGCACGTGGTCCAGACCCACCTCGTCGAGGAGGGAGGCCTGGGAGAACTCCAGTGTCACGTGCGTCGGGTCAACGCGGGCGTCGCGCACGATGCGCGCCACGTCCTCGACGAAGTGGTCGTCGCGCAACTGTTGGGCGGAAGCATTCACGGCCACCGGGAAGCGGTATCCCTTGGCGTGCCAGTCGGCACCTTGTTCGCACGCCGTGGCGAGCGTCCACAATCCCACCGCGACGATGTCCCCGCTACGTTCGAGCAGCGGGAGGAAATCGGCGGGATTGACCACCCCACGGGTCGGGTGGCGCCAGCGCAGGAGGGCTTCGACTCCCGCGAAGGCGTTGGTGTGCAAATCGATTTCGGGCTGGTAGACCAGGTAGAACTCGTCGCGCGAGAGGGCTTCGCGCAGGTCGAGATCGAGTGAGGTCTCGCGACGAGTTGCGTCGGTCATCGAACCACCGCCCTCCACTGGGTCCCGGCGGAGCTCACGTCACCACGAACTCCTCTCACGTTGGCGACGATACCAGTTGACCTCGTGACAACGTTGGTAGCGTCGTGGTGCACTCGAGTGCATCGGAGAGGATGACCAATGAGAGTTCTCGTCACGGGCGCCGCCGGTTTCATCGGTTCGACCACCGCGGAGCAATTGCTGGACCTGGGACACGAGGTGGTCGCCCTGGACAGTTTGGTGCGGGGGCGCCGCGAGAACGTCCCGTCCCGGGCGACCTTCGTCGAAGGCGAGTGCGGGGACACCGCACTCATCAGGTCACTCGGCGCCTTCGACGCGTGCATCCACTTCGCCGCGCGCATCGAGCCCGCCGACTCGATGAACGAGCCCGAGCTGTTCTTCGCGAACAACGTGGGCCAGACCCTGGCCATGCTCGACGCGCTCATCGCCACGGGAACTACCAAGGTGGTCTTCTCCTCGTCGTGCGCCGTCTACGGGAATCAGGAGCGGATGCCCATCGACGAGACGCGGTCGACCGACCCCCAGAGTCCCTACGGACAGTCCAAGTTGATGGTCGAAGAGGCCCTGGCCTGGATGGCCTCGCGGGGCCGTCTGCGCGCCGCGTCCCTGCGCTACTTCAACGCGGCGGGCGCCACCAGCGCGCACCCGGAGCGACACACCCCCGAGATCCATCTCATCCCCTTGGCGCTCGACGCCGTGGCGGGCCGACGCGAGTACCTGTCGGTGTTCGGGACCGATTACCCGACCACCGACGGAACGTGCGTCCGCGATTACATCCACGTCAGCGATCTCGCCGACGCCCACGTCCGAGCCGTCGACGCGCTGGACCGTCACGACTACTTGACGCTCAACCTGGGTACCGGCACGGGTTCGTCGATTCTGGAGGTCCTCGCCAGCATCGAGCGGGTGACGGGAACAAAAGTCCCGGTACGTCTCAGCGACCGCCGACCGGGTGATCCCGCGGAAGCGGTGGCCTCGAACGGCTTGGCGCGTGAGGTGCTGGGGTGGCAGCCGCGCTTTTCCCAGCTCGACGACATCGTGGCCGACGCGTGGCGGGTGCACGGCTGACGACCACGGAATCGCTCGACACCGGCGCAGGACCTGCGCAACCATGAGCCGGCGGGTCGTGGTAGTGCGATTCTCCTGAAAAGACGGGACTTTTGACCTCAGTGGGGAATTGAGGGGATGTTGACAAAGCGTTGGGGGAGGCGTGACGTGGCCCTGCGAACTTTGGAGCATGACATCGAGCATCACTTCCCTCAAGAACCAGGTGAAGACCCTGGGCCGCGTGCCCAAGTTCTTCGTCTTGCTGGGGGCGAGCTCACTCATCTTGCCGGTCTTCTCTTACGCGGCGACCGCCGCGACGGTGCAACCGTCGGCCGTGCTGGCCCACGGTGTGCAGGTCTACAACAACGCCGCCCGCGCCACCGCCGCGGGCCACCAGCCCGCGGCAACCTCTCACATCCACTCGGCGTTGGTGCGCCACTCCACGCACCGGCACGCGGGGTCGACCACCACCACCGTGGCCCCCACCACTTCGACGACGGTCGGGGCCTCCCCCACCACGACCGTCGCCCCCACGACCAGTAGCACCTCCACGCCCTCGACGACGGTCGGGACCTCCCCCACCACGACCGTCGCTCCCACGACCAGCACCACCTTCACGCCTTCGACGACCGTCGCCCCCACGACCAGTACCACGA
>Ga0209067_10002522_pt1 | contig 10810 bp, 10 predicted proteins | sample ColStrG_CSR_2013_FD_187199 | JGI IMG/M metagenome (GOLD analysis project Ga0209067, IMG submission 187199) | Freshwater sediment microbial communities in response to fracking from Pennsylvania, USA - Cold Stream Run_MetaG_CSR_2013 (SPAdes)... | ecosystem: Environmental > Aquatic > Freshwater >... | reverse complement strand
GGTTGAGGGTAAGGGCGGCCGGCGCGCAGTCCTGGCGCCGGCCCGGCGACCCGATCAGCCCGGCAGGATACCCAACTGGGCAAAAAGCTCGTGATTTTGCGCGGCCTGCGCGTCGTAGCGCAGGCGAGTAGCGGTGACAACGGCGGCGAGCTGGGCCAGTGCCACGTCGAATTCCCGGTTCACGATGATGTAATCGAATTCCGGCGCACGCGCGATCTCGCTGCCCGCCGCGAGCAGGCGGCGCTTGATGACAGCGGCGCTATCCTGCCCCCGCTTATGCAGGCGCTCGTCAAGCGCGTCGATGGAGGGCGGCAGGATGAAAATGCCCACGGCGCCGGGAAACAGTGCCTTCACCTGACGGGCACCTTGCCAGTCGATTTCCAGCAGCACATCGGTATCGCCGTCGAGCCGGCGTTCGATTTCCCGCCGTGAGGTGGCGTAGAAGTTGCCGTGCACCTCCGCGCTCTCCAGAAATTCGCCGTTAGCCTTGCGCCGCTGGAACTCGGCCACATCCACGAAGTGATATTCGCGGCCATCGGTCTCGCCCGGCCGTGGCGGCCGCGTCGTGCAAGAGACCGAAAGGGAGATGGCGCTGTCGCGGGCCAGCAGCGCATTGACCAGCGAGGACTTGCCGGCGCCGGAGGGCGCCACCACCATGAAAACCTGCCGCCCCGATCGCGACGGCGGCGACGCCGCCGGGCTCATCGCTGTCCCCCAAGCGGGTAGGGGGTTTGGGCTGGACCGGACACGGGGTGGATCGTGCCGGGCAGTACGCGGGAATAATGGTCCACGGGTGCCGCTCCGCAATGGTCTGTGAGAGGGGGCACGCCATGCGGGCCTACCCCGGTGCAAGCTGTGGTTGGGTTCATTCCAGATTCTGCACTTGTTCGCGCATCTGCTCGATGAGCAGCTTGAGTTCGACGGCCGCGTTGGTCATGTCGACGGCGCTGGCTTTGGAGCCTATGGTGTTGGCTTCGCGATTGAGCTCCTGCATGAGGAAATCCAGGCGCCGGCCCACCGCGCCGCCTTGCGCCAGCGTGCGCCGCACTTCCGCGACATGGGTGCTCAACCGGTCCATTTCCTCGGCAACGTCGGCGCGCATGCCGTGCAAGGTGAGTTCCTGGCGGATGCGGTCGTTGATTTCCTCGCGCGAGAGCGCGCTGCCGGCCAGTGCGCTACCCAGGGCCTGCGACAGGCGCTCCTGCAGGCGGCGTTCGGCGTCGGCGAGGATGCGGGGCACAGCCTCGCGCAGTTGGCCCAGGATGCGCGTGATGCCATCGCAGCGTTCCAGGAGGGCAGCGCGCAGGGCTGCGCCCTCGCGCACCCGGGAGGCCTGCAACCCGGCCAGGGCACCGTCGGCGGCCTGCAGCAGGGCCTCGCGCCAGTCTTCCGGTCCGGCCGAGGCCGACTCGATGACGCCCGGCCAGCGCAGGATATCCGCAACGCCCATGGGGGTGGCCTGGGGAAGCGCGGCGTGCACCTGCTGCCAAAGTCCGGATATCTGCGCCAGAACGGCTTCATTGACGCGGGTGGTCGTGGTCACGACATCACGCGCCAGGGCAACGCGGCAATCGAGCTTGCCGCGTGCCACGGCCGCGGTCACGCGCTCGCGCAACGGGCCCTCGGCATAACGCAATTCCTCGGGAAGCCGAAGAGAAAGCTCGAGAAAGCGTCCATTTACGGACTTCATCTCGACCGTAATCGCTCCAAAATCCGTTGTTACGGTGCAATCGGAAAATCCGGTCATGCTTGCGACGTCAGCCATGTTTTTTACCTTAATCGATACGACTGCCGCAATTTGTATCCGGCGAGCGGCCGGATTCGATAAAATGCAACGAGATTCCGGATCGGGCTGCGGTGATCGAGCGCAACCTGACGGTAGCCTGCCGCCCGTGCCGTTGCTGCGGCCCCTGCGGTGCTTCATCCAAACCGCACCGCAACGGGCCCCTACCTTGAAGTACTCACCGGAAAATTCGACGGCGGATCATGGCAGCTCAAAATAATTCGTCCCTGCCAGAAGGCGTACAGATCGGGAACTACCGCATTGTAAAGAAGATATCCAGCGGCGGTTTCTCCATCGTCTACCTTGCCCAGGACGAGAACGGCAATTCGGTGGCCATCAAGGAATACATGCCGGCGGCGCTGGCCCAGCGCAAGACCGGCGAGTTCGCACCGTTCATCGCTCCCGAGCATCTCAATACGTATCGCATCGGCCTCAAGTGTTTTTTCGAGGAAGGCCGTGCGCTGGCGACCATCTTTCATCCGAACATCGTGCGCGTGCTCAATTTTTTCCGCGCCAACGAAACGGTGTACATGGTCATGCACTACGAGTCGGGCCGCTCGTTGCAGGAGCATGTGTTGCGCAATCGCAGCCGGGACCAGAAAGACGTGCTGTCCGAGCGGTTCATCCGGCGGGTGTTCGACCAGGTCATGAACGGCCTGCGCGAGGTGCACAGCAATCGCCTCCTGCACCTGGATATCAAGCCGGCCAACATCTACCTGCGCATGGATGGTGCGCCCATTTTGCTCGACTTCGGCGCCGCCCGGCAGACCCTGCAGCGCGACATCAGCAAGACCTATCCCATGTACACCCCGGGTTTTGCCCCGCCGGAACTCTACAAGCGCGACGCCGAGCTGGGGCCCTGGACTGACGTCTACAGCATCGGGGCCTGCATTTACGCCTGCATGTCGGGCCTGCCCCCCCAGGAGGCGGACCAGCGCCTCAAGGAGGACAAGATGCCCCAGGCGCTGAGCGCCTTCCGCGGGCTCTACTCTTCCCAGTTGATTTCCATGGTCGAGCGTTGCCTGCGCCTGAACTCGCTCGAGCGGCCGCAATCCGTGTACGCTGTGCAGAAGGAATTGAAGAACAACGTACCCGAGAACCCGGAATTCTCCTTCCTGGAGCGTACGGGGGCGCGTGTGCGGCACATGCAGGAGCGCATGATGCGCTTCGCCAAAGAGCACAACATCACCTGGTTCTGACACTACTGTGCGTTTCTCCATCTATCAGGAAAGCAAGAAGGGCGGACGCAAGGTCAACCAGGACCGCATGGGGTACCTGTACACCCGCGATTCCCTGATGATGGTCGTGGCCGATGGCATGGGCGGCCATGCGCGCGGCGAAGTGGCCGCCCAGCTCACCATGCAGACCGTCGCGTCGGTCTACCAGCGCTTGGCCAAGCCGCTGCTCGCCGACCCGGCCGCTTTCCTCGAAGAAGCCATACAGGCATCGCACCACGAGCTGCACCGTTACCGCGCCGAACAAGGCCTGCCGGAGGCACCGCGGACCACCATCGTCCTGTGCGTGGTGCAGCGTGGCGTGGCCATCTGGGCGCATGCCGGCGACTCGCGCCTCTATCTCATCCGCAATGGCGAGATCGTCGAGCGCACGCTGGACCATTCGCGCGTGCATCACCTGGTTTCCTCGGGCCTCATTCGTCCTGAAGACGCCAAGGACCACCCTGAACGCAACCGCATCTTCAATTGCCTGGGAGCGTTCGTGGCCCCCGCCGTTGAAATCAGCCACCCGACGGCCTTGCATCCCGGCGATGTGCTGCTTCTTTGCAGCGATGGGCTTTGGGGCACGCTCAGCGACCGGGCCATCGTCCAGGCGTTTTCCGACCAGACGGTCATGCGCGCCGTGCCCGATATCGTCGATGCGGCCCTCGAGGAGGGCGGACCGGATTCCGACAACTGCACGGCCCTTGCCATGGCCTGGGCCGGTGTCGAAGCCTTCGACATGGTTCCGCCCACCGACGCTCCGGTATCCACGCTGGTTGTTCCCGAAGGCGCCATGACGTCCACGATCCAGATTCCCCGTGCCGGAGATGAGCCCGGCCCGGCGTACACCGACGACCAGATCGACGACGCCGTCAACGAGATCCAGCAGGCGATACAGCGCGCTTCGCGGCTGATCACCGACAAATGAGCGGCCGCAGCCACGGCCGCGGCGCCAGCGACCTGCGCCCGGTCACCTTTATCCGCGGCTATACGCGCCATGCCGAAGGTTCGGTACTGGTGTCCTTTGGCGACACCCGCGTGCTGTGCACCGCAACGGTCGAGGATCGCGTGCCCGCCTTCCTGCGCGGCCAGGGCCAGGGCTGGCTGACGGCCGAATACGGCATGCTGCCGCGCTCGACAAATACCCGCAGCGAGCGCGAAGCGGTGCGCGGCAAGCAAAGCGGCCGCACCCAGGAGATCCAGCGCCTCATCGGCCGATCGCTGCGCTGCGTGGTCGACCTTGAGAAACTGGGCGAGCGCACCATCCACGTCGACTGCGACGTGCTGCAGGCGGATGGCGGCACGCGCACCGCGTCCATAACGGGTGCGTATGTCGCCGTGGCCGATGCCCTTGCATGGCTGCGCGCGCGCGCCGAACCGGATGCGGCCATCCGCCGCGACTGGCCGCTGCGTGATGCGGTGGCCGCCGTTTCCGTGGGTATCGTCGAGGGCGAGCTGCTGCTCGACCTGGATTACCCCGAGGATTCGCAGTGCGATACCGACATGAACGTGGTCATGACGGGCAGCGCCACTCTGGTTGAAGTGCAGGGCACGGCCGAGGGCGCGGCATTCACGCGCGCCCAGCTCGACGCGCTGCTCGATCTCGCCGGCGCCGGTATCGCGCGGCTGGTCGCTGCCCAGCAGGCGGCGCTAGCCGCGCCCCTGCCGCTCGTCTGAACTGTTGCCCACCACGCTGGCGCCTGCCCCGGCAACCGCATCCGTGAGTCCGCAAATACCTGCACACGGCGCGCGCCGCCTGCTGCTTGCGTCCGATAACCACGGCAAGCTGCAGGAACTGCGCGCGCTCATCGCCCCCTGGCAGGTGCATGTCGAGGCGCAGGGCGCGCTGGGCATAGCTCCGGCCGAGGAGCCCCACGTCACTTTTCTGGAAAACGCCTTGGCCAAGGCCCGCCACGCGGCACGGGCCAGTGGCTGGCCGGCGCTGGCCGACGACTCGGGCCTTTGCTGCCAGGCGCTGGGTGGCGCGCCGGGTGTCCGTTCCGCGCGCTTTGCCGCGGACCAAGCCGCTCTGGCAGGCCATGGTATTGCGCCGGGCCTTGCTGGCGATGCCGCCAATAATGCCGTGCTGCTGCAATGCCTGGGCGGCGTTACCGATCGGCGTGCGCATTACCGCTGCGTGGTAGTGGCCGTGCGCCATGCCGACGACCCCGAACCCATCGTTGCCGAGGGCCGCTGGGACGGCCAGATTGTCGACGCAGCCCAGGGCGCCGGCGGCTTTGGCTATGACCCGTATTTCTTCCTGCCACAGCTGGGCTGCACAGCGGCGCAGCTCGATGCCGCACGCAAGAATCAAATCAGCCACCGCGCCATTGCCATGCGTGCGCTGCTCGCGCTGCTGCCGGAACGCTGGGATTGGTAGGAAAAGTGGCGAGCCGGGTCATACCCATCGCTGCTGCGCCAGCGGCCGGTGCGCCGGTAGCGCAACGCCGGGGACCGGCACTGGCTGCCGCCCGCCGCGTGCAGCCACCGTTGTCGCTCTACATCCACATACCCTGGTGCGTGCGCAAGTGCCCGTACTGCGATTTCAACTCGCACGCCGTGGACGATGCCGAGCCCTTGCCGGAGCAGGCCTATCTCGATGCCCTGCGCGCCGACCTCGAATCCACCCTGCCGGATGTCTGGGGGCGCACGGTGCACAGCATTTTTATCGGTGGTGGCACGCCCAGCCTGCTATCGGGCTCTGCCATCGATCGGCTGCTGTCGGACGTGCGCGCCCGGCTGATGCTGGCGCCCGACTGCGAGATCACGCTCGAAGCCAATCCCGGCACATTTGAAACCGGCCGCTACGCCGCCTACCGCGCAGCGGGCGTCAATCGCCTGTCCATAGGCGTGCAATCCTTCGACGACGCCAAGCTTGCCGCCCTGGGACGCGTGCATGACGGCGCGCAGGCGCAGCATGCAGTGGCCGAAGCGCAGCGGGTGTTTGACAACTTCAACCTGGACCTCATGATCGGCCTGCCCGGGCAGTCGGTAGCCGATGCCCTGCGCGATGTCGACCTGGCGCTGGGCTTCGCGCCGCCGCACTTGTCGCTTTATCAACTCACGATCGAGCCCAATACGGTCTTTCACAAGTTTCCGCCGGTGCTCCCGGAGGAGGACGTGCTGGCTGACATCCAGGCAGCCGTGGAGGGCCGCGTGCACACCCGGGGATACGGCCATTACGAAGTCTCGGCGTTTTGCCGCCCAGGCCGCGAGTCGCGGCATAACCGCAACTACTGGACCTTTGGCGACTACCTGGGCATCGGCGCCGGCGCTCACGCCAAGCTGTCGCTGCCCGGTGCCATCGTGCGCACCGAGCGCTTCCGCCTGCCGGGCTCGTACCTGCAGAACGCCGCCCGCGGACAGTTCATCGCCGCCAAGCGCCAACTCGACAGTGCCGACCTCGTATTCGAATTCATGCTCAACGCGCTGCGCCTGCGCAACGGTTTCGCGCCGGAACTCTTCGTGGCGCACACGGGTCTGGCGCTCTCGGCGCTTGATTCCGGCCTGCGCGCAGCGCAGTCGCGCGGTTTGCTTGACGTCCGGTCCGATCGTATTCAACCGACCGAACTGGGATTGCGGTTTCTCAACGACGTGCAGGCGATCTTTCTCGCCGACACCGACCACGCTCCCTGAGTCGAGGAAACGGAGGCCCCGGTAGCCCCGCAGTCGTGCGGCAGAATTGCACAAAAATGGTGCAGCGTTCCCATTTTTGGTTCATTTCTGCGCGTTTTTGCCCGGATGGTTTCCTGCGCCGCATTTTGGGGCGAGCCCGCAAGGCGGGGCCGGTGGGCCTTTTCGGTTCCGAGCCTCTGGTAGTCTCGATCCCGCCCTGAGGCAACACAGAGGGCGGATGCATGTATTTGATGGCACATTTCCTGCTTATTTATACGCTCGCAAAACAGGTTTTTTCGATAGAGGAGAGGTCACGATGGGGTCGCCAAAAGACGTGTTCAAGTTGATCGCCGACAACGAAGTCAAGTTCGTTGATTTGCGCTTCACAGATACGCGCGGCAAGGAACAGCACGTTTCAGTGCCGATCAGTCATTTCGGGGAAGACAAGTTCACGGACGGCCACGCATTCGACGGTTCATCGATAGCGGGCTGGAAAGGCATAGAAGCCTCCGACATGCTGCTGATGCCCGACCCGTCCAGCGTGCGCATGGATCCCTTCCGCGAGGAAAACACCCTCGTCATCACCTGCGATGTGCTCGAACCCAACACGGGCAAGGGCTACGAGCGCGATCCGCGCTCCCTGGCACGTCGCGCCGAGGCCTATCTGAAGTCCAGCGGCATCGGCGACACCGCGTATTTCGGTCCCGAACCCGAATTCTTCATCTTCGATTCGGTGACCTGGAACGTGGACATGTCCGGTTGCTATGTCAAGATCAAGTCCGAGGAAGCGCCCTGGTCCACCGGCATCGACTACGAGCATGGCAACCTTGCCCACCGCCCGCCGGTCAAGGGCGGCTACTTCCCCGTGCCCCCCATGGATTCGCTGCAGGACATGCGCTCGGAGATGTCGCTGCTGCTTGAGCAGCAAGGCGTTCCGGTCGAGGTGCATCACCACGAAGTTGCGGCGCCGGGCCAGTGCGAGATCGGCACCAAGTTCAGCAGTCTGGTCCAGCGCGCGGACTGGATGCAGATCATGAAGTACACGATCTGGAACGTGGCTGCATCCTACGGCAAGACCGCCACGTTCATGCCCAAGCCTGTCGTCGGCGACAACGGCTCGGGCATGCACGTGCACCAGTCGGTCTGGAAAGACGGCCAGAACCTGTTCGCCGGCAACGGCTATGCGGGCCTGTCCGATTTCGCTCTTTACTACATCGGCGGCATCATCAAGCACGCGCGCGCGCTCAATGCCATCACCAACCCCGGCACGAACTCCTACAAGCGGCTCGTTCCCGGCTTCGAGGCCCCCATCAACCTGGCGTACTCGGCGCGCAATCGTTCCGCTTCCTGCCGCATCCCGTTCGTTTCCAGCCCCAAGGCTCGCCGCGTGGAAGTGCGCTTCCCCGATCCCACCGCCAATCCGTACCTCGCGTTCTCGGCCCTGCTGCTCGCGGGCCTCGACGGTGTGCAGAACAAGATCCACCCCGGCGACCCGATCGACAAGAACCTCTACGATCTGGAACCCGAGGAAGCCGCCAAGGTTCCCACGGTTGCCCACAGCCTCGATCAGGCCCTCGAGGCCCTGGACAAGGACCGCGAGTTCCTGACCCGTGGTGGCGTGTTCACGAACGACGCCATCGATGCGTACATTGCCCTGAAGATGGAAGAAGTCACGCGCTTCCGCATGACCACGCACCCGGTCGAATTCGACATGTACTACAGCCTGTGACCGGCAGCCGCGGCAACATTGCGCGGCCATCGGCAGCAGGAGGGCGGCCTTGCGGCCGCCCTTTTTACTCCTGCCTGCGGCGGTGCCCGGCAGCGGACCGCCCGGAACGGCCAAAAGGCGGAGGCTATCCCTCCTATTCGCGGCTTTCTCAGGGCAGGGGGCGGGGTAAAATCCGCCGATCGGTATTCCCCCCGGGACGAGCATTAAATCGCAATGCGGCAAGCCCTTTTCTTTCTTGCGAACCTTACGCTTGCGGGAGCCTGCGCAGCAGCTCCTCAAGACAGCATCTTCGTTTGCGTGGACAGCGAAGGTCACAAGACCTACCAGAACTCCTCCGAAGGCAGCGCCTGTCACCGGGTCGACGGCCTCATCGCCACCATCCCGGCCACCGAACTGCCCCGCGGCGGGTCCGCGCGTGCGCCGGCTCGCCCCAGCATTTCTCCGGCCAGCTTCCCCCGCATCGACGCCTCCACGCAGCGTATGCGCGACGGCGACCGGCGGCGTATCCTGGAAGAGGAATTGCGTTCCGAGGAAGACCGGCTGGCGCACCTGCGCACGGAGTTCAACCATGGCCAGCCGCAGCCGGCCAGCGACGAGTCCCTGGGAACCGGCCGCTACCGGGAGCATGTGCAGCGGCTTTTCGAGGACATCGAGCGTTCCGAAGGCAATATTGCGTCGCTCCGGCGGGAACTGACCCCCTTCCGGTACTGATCACGCGCTTCCCGGGTCAACGGGAAAGCATCCAGTGAATTCGCGTCTTCGGCCTTCCAGCACCGCCCCTCTATCTCAGCCGGCGGATCAGGCACTCGATCTACTTGCGGCGGCCGTACTGCTCATCGATGGCAATGGCATCGTGCAGCGCGCCAACGTCGCCGCCGAAACCACCTTTGACCTGTCGCGGCGGCTGCTCGAAGGCCATGTTGCCCGGGCGCTCTTCATCCAGTCGGTACAGATCGACGAACTCATCGCCGAGGCGCTGGCCCAGAAATTTGCCCAGCGACGTATCCTGCTCGCGGTCCGCCGCTCGCTCCGCGAGCCGCTGCCGGTACTCACCGTGGCCAGCGCCGCCAACCATGACGGCATCGCCCTGGTCCTCGAAATGTCCGACGTGCGCCACCAGTGGCGGTCGGCCGGACGCGAAGAGCGCCGCGGCGATTCCGGTGAAGCCAACCGCCGCCTGTTGCGCAACCTCGCGCACGAAATCAAGAATCCCCTCGGCGGCATACGCGGTGCCGCGCAATTGCTGGAAGCCGACCTGCGCAGCAGCGAGCAGCGCGAATTCACCCGCGTCATCATTTCCGAGTCCGACCGCCTGCAATCGCTGCTCGACCGGGTGCTGGCGCCGCACCGCAGCCGCCGCGTGGTCGACAGCCTGAACATCCACGAAGTCTGCGAGCGGGTGCGATCCGTCATCCTGGCGGAATACCCCGCGGGGCTGCATTTCGTGCGGGACTACGACGCGTCCATTCCGCATTGCCGCGGCGATCGCGAGCAGCTCATCCAGGCGCTGCTCAACATCGTGCGCAACAGCGCCCAGGCGCTCACCGAGCGCATAACCCAGGACGCCGCGCGCATTGAAATCCGCACGCGCATCGTTCGCCAGGTCACGTTTGCCCAACGCCATTGCCGGCTGGCACTAGATTTGCGTGTTATCGACAATGGACCCGGTGTTCCCGAGGAAATCCAGCAGAGGGTCTTCGATCCCCTGGTTTCGGGCCGGGAAGGCGGCAGCGGACTTGGGCTGGCGCTGGCGCAGAGCTTTATCAACGAAAACGACGGCATGATTGACTTCGAGAGTGAACCCGGGCGTACGGAATTCCGCATCCTGTTACCGCTGGATCCGGTTGATGGCGAGGCCACATGAGTGCGGTGCACCTTGATGATGCAGAAAAAGCCCAAATATGGGTTGTCGATGACGATAGATCGATACGTTGGGTGCTGGAAAAGGCCCTGAGCCGGGCAAATCTGCCCTCTCGGGTGTTTGCCAGCGCGGTTGAAGTTCTGGAAGCCCTCAAGACCGCCAAACCGCACGTGCTCGTGTCGGATATCCGCATGCCGGGAACGAGCGGGGTTGAACTGCTGCAGGAGGTCAAGCGGCGCTATCCTGGGCTGCCGGTCATCATCATGACGGCCTATTCCGACCTGGAAAGCGCCGTTTCGGCCTTCCAGGGGGGGGCCTTCGAATATCTGCCCAAGCCCTTTGACATCGAAAAAGCCATCGAGCTCATCCGCCGCGCCCTGGATGAGAGTCTGCAGGTCGTCGGGGCCGAGGAAGAACCGCTCGAGGTCCCGGAAATCCTCGGTCAGGCGCCCGCCATGCACGACGTTTTTCGTGCCATCGGTCGCCTATCGCAGTCCAACGCCACCGTGCTTATCACCGGTGAGTCGGGCAGCGGCAAGGAAGTGGTGGCGCGCGCCCTGCATCGCCACAGCGCCCGCGCCAGCCGGCCCTTCATTGCCCTGAAC
>Ga0209067_10002521_pt1 | contig 10815 bp, 5 predicted proteins | sample ColStrG_CSR_2013_FD_187199 | JGI IMG/M metagenome (GOLD analysis project Ga0209067, IMG submission 187199) | Freshwater sediment microbial communities in response to fracking from Pennsylvania, USA - Cold Stream Run_MetaG_CSR_2013 (SPAdes)... | ecosystem: Environmental > Aquatic > Freshwater >... | reverse complement strand
TTGGCGCTGCCGCTCGACCCCACGCTGCTGGCGGGGGTGGACCGCCTGGTGATCGGGTCGTTCCAATCGCCCATGTTCCTGGCGGGCGACCAGACGATTCCTCCTTACCCCTCCGGGCCGCCTCTGGCCGTGCCGGATACCACGAATCGCGTCTACTTCAACGCGATCCTGCCCTCGGCGGCCAAGCCCGCGTCCGGATATCCGGTGGTGATCTTCGGCCATGGCTTTGGCGACAGCCGGTTCGGCGGGCCAACGGCCGTATCGCCGGTGATGGCGCGCGCCGGGGTTGCGGTGATCGCGATCAACGCTGTGGGGCACGGTTTTGGGCCGTTGAGCAGCGTCAGCTTTGTCGGCAAGAACGGCGCCGCCACCACGGTAACCTCCGGGGGCCGGAGCATCGACCTGAATGGCGATGGGTTGATCGACTCCAACGAAGGCTGCGCGCTGGTCACGCCGGTGGCCTTGGGAACCCGCGACTGTTTCCGGCAGACGGTGGTGGACCTGATGCAGCTTGTGCGCACGATTCGCCACGGGCTGGATCTGGATGGCGACGGCATACCCGACCTGGACCCTTCGCGGATCTATTACGCCGGCCAATCCCTGGGCTCCTTGTATGGGACCATGCTCATGGCACTGGAACCAGGGGTGCGCGCCGCGGCGCTGAATGTGGGCGGCGCCAGCACCATCGACATTGCCCGTTGGAGTCCAGCCTACCGCGGGCTGGCCACGGACGTGGCTGGGCTGCGGCTGCCGCCGCTATTGAACCAGGGGAACTCCTACAACGAGGACTACGTTCTGCCCGACCAGCCGGTGAAGGTGACCACCGTGCCGGGCGCTATCGCCATCCAGAACGTTTTCGAGACACTGGAGTGGCTGGGGATGTCGGGCGACCCGATTGCGTTTGCTCCCCACCTGAAGGTCTCACCGTTGGTTGGGGCGGCGGCGCGGCCCGTGCTCATTCAATTTGCCCGAGGCGACCAGACTGTACCTAACCCGATGAACTCCATGCTGATTCGGGCCGCGGGCCTGCAGGCCAATACCTGGATCTACCGGCACGATCTGGCGCGCGCGAAAGCGCCGGACCTGCCCGTGGATCCGCATCCGTTCCTGGTTCTGTTCATCGGTTTGCGCGGCGGCGCGCTGAAGCTGCCCGGGTTCTCCGGGTTGGCAGTCTCCTTGGACGCGCAGCAACAGATCGCGGACTTTGTGGTTTCCGATGGGGTGAATATCCATGATCCGAATGCGCTGGTGAAACTAGTGCTGGGGATTAGCGTCTTCGAGATTCCGGCGGTATTGCCGGAGGATTTCGGGTATTGAGGGGCTGGCGGAATTCTTATACTGTATTTAGACATGACGACGGTTCTTGTTTGCGCGACAACCGCTTGCTTACGCGCGCGGCTCCGTACCCCGACTCCGAGCCGCGACCGTCAGGGAGCGGAAGTGTGAAACACTTTTGGGCGGCGATCCTGCTGTGCGCGGCGGCAGCGGCGCCGGCATGGGCGCTCGATCCACGCAGAACCCTGTCGCAGTACTCGCACACGCTGTGGACCCAGCAGCACGGTCTGCCCCAGGACACGATTCGCGCCATCGCGCAAACCACGGATGGCTATCTGTGGCTCGGCACCGACGAAGGGTTAGCGCGTTTCGACGGCTACGAATTCGTCTCATTCAGCAAGGCCAATGGCGACCTTCCGGCCAACTCGATTACGGCATTGGCAGCGACCAGCGACGGATCGCTGTGGATCGGCACTTCGAACGGTCTGGCACAGTATCGGGACCGCCGGTTCCGCACGTTCACCGTCAAACAGGGTCTGCCGGACAACGCCATCACGGCGTTGTACTCCGATCACGAGAGCACACTCTGGTTGGTGGCCGGACTCTACCTGAGCCGTTACCAGAATGGCCAGTTCACCAACTACAAGCCGGAGACGGATATTCCGGTGTCATCGGTGCGCGCGGTGTGCGAAGATCGCCATCACGACCTGTGGGTGGCCGGCTTTAGCCGCGTCGTCAAGATGCAAGGCGGCAAGTTCGTGACGATGATGGAGCCGGGCGTGCTGCAGGGTATGGTCGTGCTGAGCATGATTTCCGACCGCGCCGGCAACCTCTGGATCGGCGGCAACCAGGGCATTCTCGAGAGGACGGCCGATGGCGGTATCCGGAGATACACCCAGCGGGATGGATTGCCCGATCCCTCCGTGCGGGCCCTCTGGCAGGACCGCGAGGGCAACATCTGGGCGGGCACGAACAACGGTTTTGGGCGGTTGGAAGACGGCCGGTTTGCCACCTCGCGCGAGCCAGGCCGCGATGCGGATCTGGTTCGCTGCTTGTTTGAGGACCGTGAGGGCAACCTGTGGATCGGATCCAACAGCGGACTGATGCGGCTGCGGAGCGATATTTTCACCGTGTATGGCGAGGCGGAAGGGTTGCCGAGCGATGAGCCGAACACCGTTTTTCAAGACCGCTCCGGCCGAATCTGGGTGGGATTCCACGACAGCGGCCTGATGTTGTTCTCAGGAGGAGCGCGGCGGGTCTTCACCACGCGCGACGGCTTGCCTGACAACGACGTCTTTCAGATTCGCGAAGCGCGCAACGGCGATTTGCTGGTCGCCACGCGGGCCGGGTTGGCGCGCATGGAGGGCACGCATTTCCACAGCTACAAGCCGCCGGACGCGTTGGGGCGCAAGGGGCTGTTTGACGCCATGGAAGACAGCCAGGGGCGGTTGTGGCTGGCGACTCCAGGCGGGCTGGGCTTGCTTCGCGGGAGCCAATATCGCAATGTGGTCCCTGGTGGCCTCCTGTTGATCGATTTTATCGCCAGCCTGTGTGAAGGCCGGGACGGAGTGATTTGGGCGGGTGCGTATGGAAAGGGGCTTTGGCGAATCCAAGGCAACGAACAGCGTCTGTTGACGACGGCGGATGGGCTGTCGAGCGACGAAATCCGGTCGCTCTATCAGGATGCGGAAGGCACGCTGTGGATTGCCACTTTCGGTGGGGGCCTCAACGCGTGGCGCGAAGGCCAGTTTTTTCATTACACGGCTAAAGACGGCCTGCCGAGCGACAACGTGGCTGAAGTTTCCGACGATGGGGAGTCGCTCTGGCTGAGCACTACACGTGGGATCAGCAGGATTTCCAAACGCCAGATGCGCGACTTTTCCGAGCGCCGGCGGACCCTCTTGGAGCCCGAGAACTTCGGGGTGGAAGATGGCCTGCGCAGCGCCCAGTGCGCCCCCGGTTTTCCGAAGGCCGGCGGCGGCACGCGAACGGCCGACGGCCGGCTTTGGTTCACCACCGGCCGCGGCCTGGCAGTGCTGGAGCCCGGCGCACGGAAACAACCTCCACTGGCCCCCACCGTTCAATTTGTCGATATGACCGCCAACGGCGATCCGGTGGACCTCGGGCACCCCGCGCGGCTGGCGCCCTCCAGTGAGCGGCTGCAGATTCGCTACACCGGCATCTATCTGGGCGCGCCGGAACGCGTGCAGTATTCTTACAGGCTGGATGGACTGGACAAGAATTGGGTTGCGGCCGGAAACCGGCGCGTGATCAATTACAACAGCCTGGGCCACGGCAAGTACCGCTTTACGGTGCGGGCCGTGTTGCCGGGAGGCCCGGCCAGCGAACAGTCATACGCATTCGAAGTGCTGCCCCAGTTCTACGAAACGGCATGGTTCCGCCTGTTGTTCGGAGCGTTGGTGGCGGTGGCGGCGTGGGCGGCCTACCGGCTGCGGCTGCGGCAGATCCGGTACCGCTTCTCCCTGGTATTGGACGAGCGTGCGCGACTGGCTCGCGAGATTCACGACACCCTGGCGCAGGGTTTCGTCGGCATCTCTTCGCAGCTCGATGCGGTGGCGATGTGCATGCCGGATGAGAAATCGCCGGCTCGCGAATTCCTCGATCTGGCCCGCCGGATGGCGCGGCACAGCCTGACCGAGGCGCGGCGTGCGGTGATGGACCTGCGGGCATCGGCGCTGGAGGGCCAGGATCTGGCGACGGCCATCCAGTCGGGAACGCGGATGTGGACGGCCGGCTCCGGCGTTCAGGTGGACGTGGTGGTGGACGACGGAACTCCCGGCGAACTGCCGGAGGAAATGGAGCAGCACCTGCTGCGCATTGCGCAGGAGGCTGTGACCAACGTGCTGAAACATGCCGGGGCCAGGCGGATCTGGGTCAAGTTGCATGCCGAAGCCCGTAAGCTGTATCTGCGGATTGCCGACGATGGCTGCGGATTCGCGCAGGACGATGTATTTCAGTCACGCGGCGGCCATTTTGGGCTAATCGGCATGCGGGAACGGGCGGAACGCTTGGGCGGCGAGTTGCATCTATCGAGTCATCCCGGAGGGGGCACGGAGGTAGAAGTAATGGTGCCGTTACCATGAGCGAGAAGATTCGGATTCTGGTTGCCGAAGACCACCTGGTGGCGCGGGTGGGCGTGAGCACCATTGTCAACATGCAGCCGGACATGGCCGTGATAGCCGAGGCGTCCAACGGTCAGCAAGCGGTGGAGATGTTTCGCAAGCATCAGCCGGACGTAACGCTGCTGGATCTGCGAATGCCCGGCATGGGCGGTGTGGAGGCGGCTACAGCGATTCGCGCCGAGTGGCCGGGGGCCAAGATGATTGCGCTCACCACCTATGGCGGCGATGAGGACATTCGCCGAGCGCTGGCCGCGGGCGTGCAGGCGTACCTCACCAAAGACGTGCTGCACGATGAGCTATTGAAAGCCATCCGCGCGGTATACGCGGGACAGACCTACCTGCCGGCCGCAGTGGCCGCGGCGCTGGCCGCGCAGTTGCCAAGGCCCGATTTGAGTGCGCGGGAGGTGCAGGTGCTGGAGCTGATCGTACGCGGTCTGGCCAACAAGCAAATCGCTTACTCTCTAAGCATTGCGGAGCATACTGTAAAGAATCACGTGAAGAATATCTTGAGCAAGCTGGGTGTCCAGGACCGCACCCAGGCGGCGACCGCCGCGATCCAGCGCGGGATCATCCACCTGTAGTGGCTAGTCCAAAAAGGCGTCGCCTACGCGCAAGAGCGAATCCGGGGCGGCTAGCGGGGCCACACTTTCCTCGGCGCCATAAGCGGCAACCGAGGCGTAGCGTTCGCCTTGCGGATCGCGATGCACGATCATGCGGCGGCCGGCAATGTCCAGCACCCAGTATTCGACGATGCCGGCACGGGCGTAGAGAGCGGCTTTGGTGCGGAGATCAAAACCGAGCGTGGAATCGGCGACTTCGACCACCAGGTGCAGATCGTCAGATTGCGGGTTTCCGCTCGTGAAATAGGACAGATCTCGCTTCAAAACTATGAGGTCCGGCTCGGGCTCGGTGGAGGGATTGTCCTCGGGAGCCACGTCAATCGGTGTCTCCGGGTTTACAAAGCGCACTCCAAAGACCCCTATAAGCCATCCCTGGAGGAGCACCAACGAATTCGTGTGTGGCCGCTTCTTTCCCATCTTGTCGATTAAGTCTCCCCCAATGAGTTCCAGCCGCTGACCATCAAACAAGCTGGAAAGTTCCTCGTATTCCGCACGGGTCCAGAGCTTGCGAGGCGGATCGACGGTAGTGGGCATAAGGTCTAGATTCGATTATACCCGAGGCAGACTCCATGACTCGAAAGGGCTACCAGCCCTTGCTCCCCAGGCGTCATCCAAACATTAGCGCTATCGGATATCATTTAAGTTCCTGCCGAACGTGTGTAACCCATGTGGATTGTTCAATTAGCTCTGCGCCGGCCCTATACCTTTGTCGTTGTGTCTCTCCTGATTGCGATTCTGGGCGTCTCGGCCATTATCACGATGCCGGTCGACATTTTCCCCTATATCGACATTCCCGTGGTCAGCGTGGTCTGGCAATATACCGGCATGTCGCCCGAAGAGATGGAGAAGCGGGTGCTCGCCTACTTCGAGCGCTCGATGACCACCACGGTTAACGATATCGAACACATCGAATCGCAGGCGTATAGCGGCGTGTCCGTCACGCGCGTGTACTTCCAGCCCGCCGCCAAGATCGAAGTCGCGCTTTCGCAAATCACGGCCATCGCGCAAACCCTGCTGCGTCCGCTGCCGCCAGGCATCACTCCGCCCGCCATCATTAAGTACGATGCTTCCAGCGTGCCGATCATCCAGTTGGGACTGGAGAGCCAGACCATGAGCGAACAGGAATTGTTCGACATGGGGCAGAACTTCATTCGTACTCAGTTGGCCACCATTCAGGGGGCTTCGGTTCCCCTGCCGTACGGCGGCAAGTTCCGGTCGGTCATGGTGGATATCAACCCGGACCAAATGTTCGCCAAGGGGCTGTCGGCGACCGATGTTTCGGCCGCCTTCGCCAATCAAAACCTGATCTTCCCGGCTGGAACAGCCAAGATCGGCGACAAGGACTACCAGATTAAGCTCAACAACGCCCCGCGCCTTGTGGATGAGTTGAACAACCTGCCTCTGCGCGTGGTGAATGGGGCCACCGTATACGTGCGAGATGTGGCACAGGTTCGCGATGGCTACTCGGTGCAGACCAGCATCGTCCGGACCAACGGCACTCGTGGCGCGCTGCTTACGGTGATGCGCAGTGGCAAGGCCTCCACGCTGGCGGTAGTGAATGACGTGAAGGCGGCGATGCCCAAGATTCTGGCCGGCCTGCCGCCGGCGCTGAAGGTGAGGCAATTGTTCGATCAGTCGCTGTTTGTGCGCGCCGCCATCAATGGCGTGGTGCGCGAAGCCACGATGGCGGCATTTCTGACTGGCATGATGATCCTGTTGTTCCTCGGGAGCTGGCGCAGCACCATCATCGTCTGCATTTCGATTCCTCTCTCGATCCTGGTTTCGTTAATCATTCTGAACCTGCTGGGCCAGACCACCAACGTGATGACTCTGGGCGGCCTGGCGCTGGCGGTAGGCATCCTGGTGGATGACGCCACCGTGGAGTTGGAAAACACGCACCGCAATATGGCCATGCGCAAGCCCCTGGTACGGGCGGTGCTCGATGGCGCCCAACAAATTGCCGCGCCGGCCTTCGTTTCCACGCTGTCCATCTGTATCGTGTTCGTGCCGGTGCTGCTGCTCACGGGCGCCGCCAAGTACCTCTTCACTCCCCTGGCCATGGCGGTGGTGTTTGCCATGATGGCGTCCTATTTCCTCTCCCGCACCTTGATTCCAACGATGGTGCATTACATGCTGAAGCCCGAGGTGAAACTATACGCCCTTGGCGAACATGCCGAAGCGGGCACCGGCCTCATCTGGCGAGTGCACTACCTGTTCAACCGGCGCTTCGAGATGATGCGCTCCACCTACTCGGGCCTGCTTCACTGGTGTCTGGACCATCGCGCCCCTGTACTGGTTGGTTTTGGTCTGTTCGTGACCGGCTCGCTGTGCCTGGCTCCTTTGGTAGGCCGCGATTTCTTCCCGACAGTGGATTCCGGCGCCATGCGGCTGCATGCACAGGCGCCGGCCGGCACCCGCCTGGAAAAGACTGAGATGATCTTTGCAGACATCGAGAACGAAATCCGACAGGTGGTGCCTCCGCGCGAAATCGAAAACATCATCGATAACATCGGCATTCCCAATGGCGGTTTCAACCTGGCCTTCGGCGATAGCCCCACGCTGGGCACCAGCGATGGAGATATCCTGATCTCCCTCAAACCCGAAGAGCACGGCCCCACGCCCGAGTACATCGTGCGCCTCCGGCAGCGCCTGCATGAAAAGTTCCCCGATGTCGTATTCTTCTTCGAGGCAGCCAATATCACCAACCAGATCCTGAACTTCGGATTGCCGGCGCCCATCGATGTCCAGGTTGTGGGGCGCAACGTCGCCGCCAACTACCCGATTGCGCAGCAGATTGCCGCCCAGTTGGCCAAAATCCCGGGCGCGGCCGACGTTCACATCCACCAGATCGTGGACTACCCGGAATTCGATATCGACGTGGACCGTAGCAAAGCCAGCCAGGTGGGCTTGACCCAAAGGGATGTAGCCACCAGCCTGCTGATCTCCCTCAGTTCCAGCGGCCAGATCGCTCCCACTCAGTTCCTGGATTGGAAAACGGGCGTCAGCTACAACGTCGCCGTGCAGACCCCGCAATATCGCAACGACTCCCTTGATGCGGTGCTGCGGACTCCCATCAGCGCGCCGTTCTCGGCGGTCAACTCCAATACCTCTACCTCACTCGCTGGATCGTCCAACGTAACCGGTATCGGCGCCGGTCCCAGCCAGGCCTCGCTCGCTTATGGCAATCCAGGTTCGAGTTCGGCCGGGCCGCAACTGCTCTCCAACCTGGTCGGTGTAAGCCGAAGCGTGGCGCCGGCGATCATCAATCACTACAACGTGCAGCCGGTTTACGATGTGTACGCCAACGTAGACCGCCGCGACCTGGGCAGTGTCGGCGCCGCGGTGGAAAAGGTGGTCCAGCAGTTCATACCGAAACTGCCGCGCGGCAGCAGCATCGAAGTCCGCGGCCAGATAAGGACCATGGAGAGTTCCTTCTACCGCCTTGGCTTGGGCATGATCTTCGCGGTGGTGCTGGTTTATCTGCTGATGGCGGTCAATTTCCAGTCCTGGCTGGATCCCTTCATCATTCTTATGGCCCTGCCGGGCGCTCTGGCGGGAATTGTCTGGATGCTCTTTATTACGCAAACCACCTTCAGCGTACCCTCGCTGATGGGCAGCATCATGTGCATCGGGGTGGCGACCGCGAACAGCATTCTGATGGTGGTTTTCGCTAATGACGAGCGCGTGGAGGGTCTCGATGCGCGCTCTGCGGCCCTCTCGGCCGGGCATACGCGTATCCGCCCCGTCATCATGACGGCCAGCGCCATGATCATCGGAATGTTGCCGATGGCCCTCGGTTTGGGGGAAGGCGGCGAGCAGAATGCTCCGCTGGGGCGAGCCGTCATTGGCGGCCTCCTCCTGGCTACCATCACGACGCTTTTTGTGGTTCCATTAGTCTACAGCATGCTGCGCAAAAATCCGCCCATTGATTTCGAACGGCGGATTGTGGATGAGGAGCACGAATACATGCGCGACCAGACGTTGTTGCGTGAGGACCTGTAATGAACGAACTGAAAACCACCGAGGACCGGTTGCGCGAGGAAGTCGCCGAACTGAAGCGCCAATTGGAGGAGCAGAAACGGCTCCAACAACGCAGCGCTCATCGCGCTTCGCGTCCGTCGGCAGGCACCCTGGTTTCGATCGCAGTCGTAATCCTGATCCTGATCGTGGCGGGTTTCTTCACAGGTTATCTGCCGCGCCACCGCCGCGAAGAAGTGTTAGCGGCGGAATCAAATGAAACCTCCCAGACCCTGCCCGTCGTCACCGTGACCAAGGTCACGCGCTCGGACAGGCAGAGCGAGCTGGTCCTGCCTGGCAATATTCAGGCCGTCACGGAAGCGCCAGTGCTCGCGCGCGCCAGCGGCTACATCAAGAAACGGAATGTGGATATCGGCGACCGGGTAAAGGAAGGGCAGGTGCTGGCCGAAATCGAAGCGCCCGAACTGGATCAGATGATTCTCCAGGCACGGGCCGCCCTGGACCAAACCAACAGCGCCGTCGAACAGGCGCAAGCGTCCCTGGAGCAGGGCCGAAGCAACGAAAACCTGGCCAAAGTGACCGCGGTGCGGTGGGATAATCTGCAGAAGCGCGGGGTAGTTTCCAAGCAGGAAAACGACACCTACCAGGCACAGTACGCGGCACAGCAGTCCAACGTGCAGGCCCTGGAGAAAGCTGTGGCGGCGGCTCGCAGCAACGTCGGTGCGGCTCACGCGAATCTCGACCGGCTGATCCAGTTGAAGAGTTACCAGACTGTGCGCGCCCCGTTTGCCGGCGTGATCACGGTTCGCAATGTGGACACCGGCGCGCTGGTGACTGACTCCAACACGCTCTTATTCCGCATCGCGCAAACCGATTTCCTGCGCACCTACGTCAACCTGCCGCAGACCGATGCCGATTCGGTGCATCCCGGACAGACCGCAACCCTCACCGTGCCCGAACTCCCTGGACGCAAATTCATAGGCAAAATCGCCCGAACGGCGAACGCACTCGACCCGGCTACCCGCACACTGCTCACCGAAGTGCAAGTTTCCAACAGCGCGGGAATTCTGATGCCCGGCATGTACGCGCAGGTGGATCTGTCGGTCCCCAGAAAGAATCCGCCGCTCTTGATTCCGGGCGATACCCTGGTGGTGCGCAGCGATGGCCCGCAGGTTGCGGTCGTGGGCCTCGATGGAACCGTACATTTCACGCTCATTCAGTTAGGCCGCGACTATGGCGACCGCCTGGAAGTACTGTCCGGCCTGGAAGCCGGTCAGCAAATCGTAGTCAACGCCAGTGACGTGGTTCGCGAAGGCGTCAAAGTCAAACCAGTGTCGGCGGCGGAAAAAGGCGCACCGGGGAAGCGATCGTAAGCCCCATGGAGAAGCCTTTCATTGCGACACGCCCGCCGCGCATCGACACGAGTGTCGATGCGGCACGCAGGAGTGCGTGCGCCACACTTACGCTCATCCTCACATCGACCCTTGCCGCCCAGACCGGCATCCCACACACCACTCCCGATGTTCGTTTCGAGAACTCGCCTCGCGTCCACGAACTGATGCGCGCCGGCAACCTCTACCTATCGGTTCAGGACGCGCTGGCTTTGGCCATCGAGAACAACCTGGATATCGAACTCCAGCGTTTCGCGCTGCCGCAGGGCGACAGCGAATTACTGCGCGCCAAGGGCGGCGGCTTGAACCGCGGATTGAACTTCACACTGCTGGAAGTGCCCACTGGCGTTGGCGGCCCGCTCAGCCCGGTGTTGACCAACGCCGCCTCGGCAGGACGCGCCACGGCGG
>Ga0209067_10002519_pt1 | contig 10816 bp, 12 predicted proteins | sample ColStrG_CSR_2013_FD_187199 | JGI IMG/M metagenome (GOLD analysis project Ga0209067, IMG submission 187199) | Freshwater sediment microbial communities in response to fracking from Pennsylvania, USA - Cold Stream Run_MetaG_CSR_2013 (SPAdes)... | ecosystem: Environmental > Aquatic > Freshwater >... | reverse complement strand
AAATAAAATAGTAAGTTCTTTTTCTTCAATGACCACTTTCTAGATTTGTGCCGGGAGTCGCCGGTATATCCATGTATTCTTGAAGAAATGATTTAACCTCTGGATCAGGCGCTGGCGCGGTTGCGGCAGCCGAGCTTGGTGCAACAGAAGTGCCCGTGACAGGTGGGGCACTGGCCTTGATCTTCTGCGCGGCTTCTGCCGCCGCTTTTTGTTTTTCATAATCATCATGTCGACGTTGAAAGGCCCGATACTCCTGCAAAAATTCGGTGGATTTTGACCTGGCGTAATCATCAAAATCTTTGCGTCTTTCGGTCACATCCGATTCAAAATCATTGCGCCGCTCGCGCTGAGATTCAAAATATTCTTTTCGCTGATCCTCTTGACGGTTAAAAAAATCATCACGTTCCTCTTTAGTGTGTTTGGAACGTAAAAATTCCCGGCGATCATTTTCCAGTTGTTTTAAAAAAACCTCGCGATTTTTACGCTCGGTATTTCCAAAAGTATCACGTTCCTTTTGGATGTCCTTGGAAAAAAGTTCTCGTTTTTTGCTTAGGGCAGAGTCAAATTTTTCTCGGATACGTGATGGTTCTTTACTTGCATCAGCCAACAGCGCCATCGAAAAAGCCACTTCGTCATTTTCTAATTTTTTTTCCGCGGGAACCGCGCTGCGCATTTCATTGAGTTGTTCACGGTCTGCGGTGAGACGATACTTTTCATCAACCACTGGTCGATCCGGTGTCTCGGAATGGTAGGTGTTTGGATGCGTGGAGCTGGCACAGCCTCCGAGCCAAATAATCAGAAATGCGGCCCCCACTAGACCAAGGAGCTCTGTAGTTTTGGAAGTAGCTTTTTGCGACATTTGTGCGCCTCCGTGATTAGCCTTGGTCCCTAGACGTTCATCTATACTTTCAAACTTAAGTCGACGGTCTTTGGCCACTGCTTTCTTCACCTAATGGTTATAGTGACTCAATTTCTAGTCATTTTCACTTAAATTTTATTTCAAAAATAGCTTCTTCTGCCGATAAGAAGGCATGTTAAATACAAGCCGGTTCCTGCAAAGAAAGCCTGATATCGTTTTTCGAAATCGCCCAGTTGCTAAAAGTGCCTGGCGCGCGTCCCACCGCTCCTTTCAGTGGAAATACACAGGCTTTTTGATTGCCGCAGTATTCGGAACGGTTTCTTTGTTTTTGGGTGTCGCCTTTTATCAGATTCAACAGAATTATGAAATCTTCAAGGAATTAGCCTTTAATACAAACCCCGAATTAGTTTTACATCTGGACCGGGAAATCACCGAGTTTGGTCTATTCGTCCTAGCTACCCTTGCTGCTGTTTTTAGTTTTTGCTTGGTCTTGGGACTTCGCTTCACGGCTAATGTCATTAAGCCCGCCATCCACATGGAACGTCACATGAAGAAGCTCACCCAAGGGGATTGGTCCTCGCCTGATTTTCGCTTTCGTGCGAATGAAGATTTAGGTGATTTACTGGATACCTATTCCTATATGTATCGCTCGTTAAGAGCGCACACAGAATATGAAATCAAGATGTTAGAGAAAATTGCGATCGATCCAAACAATCGAGAGTCCGTCGCGATATGGAAATCTTTGGTGCAGCAAAAACGCTCACAACTGAATCTTCCGGGCAAAGCTCAACCTATCGCCTCGATCGTTGCAGAGATTTCGCCGCCTCCCGCGTCTCGTCGCGCTTCTTAATCGCCTCACGTTTGTCATGGGTCTTACGACCCTTGACCAAAGCAATCTCAATTTTGGCGCGGCCTTCTTTGAAATAAACTTTTAAGGGCACGCAGGCTAAGCCTTTTTCCCTCATCGCCGCATAAATCTTATTGAGCTCATGTTTATGCATCAATAATTTGCGATGTCGTTCGGGCTCATGATTATTATAGGAACTCGATTTATAAACGGCGATATGAGAATTCTGTAAATAGGCCTCATCCCCTCGGAACATCACATAGGAATCTTTTAATTGCATTTGTTTGTCCCGCAAAGACTTGACCTCACTGCCGACCAAAACCATGCCGGCCTCATAGGTCTCGATGATTTCATAATCATGTCGAGCTTTGCGATTTTCACAAATAATCTGAATACTCATAAAATCACTTATATCCCAGGGCGTGATAAAGTGCGATGAATTGTTTTACCGATATTTCTTGAGCCCGAATCTTGTCCTTAAGGCCCAACTGTTCGAATCCGTTCATGATTTTCTCTCGTGATAGACCGGTCCCTTGAATCAAATTGGACACTAAAAGCTTCCGTGGCTGTATAAAGCTCGCTTTGATGAACTTTAAATACTGAGCGCGATTTTCTACAGAGGAAGCAATTTTGCTAAAGACAAGCACCCGGCTGGCCACCTTTGGTGGTGGCAAAAAATCTCCACTACTGGCTTCTAGCAAAGTTTCCAAATGCCAGAAGGTCTGAATATAAACAGACAACATTCCATAATTTTCTGCGGAGGTGTGGGCCTTAAGCCTTTGCGCCACTTCTTTCTGAAACATCAGCACCATCGCATCCACTTGATCATCTAAGGTTCGATCAATCACGATGCTTGACGAAATTTGATAGGGCAGATTACTCACGAAGGCTCGTTTACGCGGCAAAGAAAGCTGAGACCAGTCCCACTGAAGGGCATCGACCTCAATCACTTCCATACCTTGAGTTCGCCAATACTGTGCAAACTTAGAGTCTAATTCAATCAACAATGTGGGCTTTTGCAATTCCCTGAGGCCCATCGTCAAGGCACCCAAACCGGGACCGACTTCAATGATTGAATCGGCTTCTAATTTTTTAACTCGCTCGAGAATTTTATTAATGACGTGATCACTGATTAAAAAATTCTGACCCAAACTTTTTTTAGGCTCAATTTGAAATTCTGACATTAAAGCCACGATTCTTGCCCGAGCACTCATTGAAAGCCTTCCTTAAAATCAGTTGGCCAAGAACTTGGGGAAGGACCCAAACTTAAATCAGAAACTTCTCCGCGATTAAGGCGCTGTAATCCTACCAGGCCAATCATGGCGGCATTGTCCGTACAGAAACGAATCGGTGGAATTTGCAAAACCAATTTATTTTTTGCCGCCCAATTCGAACTTTTTTCGCGAAGTCGACTGTTGGCACTGACTCCGCCAGTAATAACTATATTTTTAATTTTGGTGACCTTCACGGCACGGTCTAATTTTGCCAAGAGCACATCCACGATGGCCTCCTGAAAAGAAGCGCAAAGATCCGACTTCAGTGAAGCTAAATCTGCTGTAGGAATTTTCTCCACAGTTCGTTGGGCCGCCGCTTTTAAGCCCGAAAAGCTCATATGAAAATTTTCTTCGTGAATCAAACCCCGTGGAAAGGAATAAGCATCTGGTCGCCCGCCCTGAGCCAATTGATCAACCTTCACCCCGCCAGGAAACCCTAAGCCAATTAATTTTCCAAATTTATCAAAGGCTTCGCCAGCAGCATCGTCCTTAGTGGTCCCCAGGACCTCATATTCACCTAAACCCGAAACTTTATAAATGCTGGAGTGCCCGCCACTCACTGCTAAGGCTAAAAAAGGAAATCCAAAATTTTCCAAAGGCGCATAGGTCGCATCTTTTAAAAAGGGCGCCAAGATATGACCCTCTAAATGATTCACCCCGATCAATGGAATTTTTTTTGTTTGTGAAATGGTTTTTGCTGTCACTAAGCCGACAATTAATGAGCCCACCAATCCCGGGCGATTGGTCACCGCCACTGCATCGATCGTGGACCAATCTGACAGCGCTTTTTTAAAGGCCTCATCTAACAAAGGGAGGATATTCAAGGTGTGATTTCGACTTGCTATTTCAGGTACCACACCACCGAAGGGTGCATGATTTAAATCTTGATTGGCGGAGACGACAGCTTCCACCCATCCGTCGTGCTTGACGATCGCCACGGACGTATCATCACAACTAGTTTCAATCGCAAGAACTCGCTGGAATTTTGGCAAGTTACTCCCGTTTTTTCTTTAATTGATCCTTTGCCTGTTTTGCTAAGGCAGTGTCGGGAAAAGAAGAGATAACTTCTTCAAAAAATGTTTTAGCTTCGTCTTTCATGCCCAATTCCTTAAAACACAAAGCAATTTTGAAAGTCGCCATTTCGAAGTTTTTACCTTTGGGATAATTCTTCCGATAGCTTTCGTAGTTCAAAATAGCATTCCGCCAGTCTTTTTTAGCAAAAGCTTCCTCGGCATTTTTGAAGGCCTCAGTTTTCTTCTCTTTGCCGCCCTTAGTAGATTCAGCAGCACCCGCCATAGGGGCTGCTGCCTGGGCTTGGGATATTTTGACTAATTCTTGATTTAAAAAACCCACTTGATTGGAAAGTTTTTGCACTTCTTCCTGCAGAGCGAAGACTTTTTTATTGGTTTCGGCCAACTGCTGATCCGTCAAATTTTGAACTTTTTCGCGCTCTTTATTTTGTGTCTGAATTTTATTTTCTAGGGACTCAGTCTTACCGTGAATTTCCCGAATTTCTTCATTTAATTCTGTGGTTCGAGATTGCACATCGGCATTATTTTTTTGCAAAGAGGTCACTTGCTGTTGCACGACCTTTTTTTGTTCTTCCTCTTGAATATCATCTCGAGTCATCAAACATCCCGAAAATAACAACACAGAACTACTGATAACTAATACATTTGAAAACTTGATCATAGGACATCTCCATTTTTAAACCGAATTAGTCGCGCAGAGTTTTCAGCCTTCTCGGCAAATTCCCGAGCTAACTGAAATTCTTCGATGGCTGTTTGATAATCCCGGTCTTGATAAGCAAGTTGCGCCGTCCGGTAAGCTATTTCGGCCTTGTGAAAAAAACCAGGTGAATATCGGGCCGCATCAACTGATTTAGCCGCATCGATCGCGGTTCGAGCTATTGCATAATCCTCGATGGGAACAGAGGGAAGAGTCACACAGGCGGTGACTCCCCACATAACTAGTAAGATGATTCCCGTGGTCAGACGAACTTTATTCTGTGCCAGCCAAATCATCTAATTCATCCTAATAATTATTGCGCCAAAGGCACAAAGTTAGCGCGGCGATTTTTTGCATACGCTTCGTCACTGTCTCCAGTGGCTAAAGGCTTCTCTTTACCGTAAGAAATAATGCTCAAGCGAGAACCTTCGACACCTAAAGAAGTCATATACTCACGCGCTGATTTAGCCCGACGTTCGCCCAAAGCTAAATTGTACTCAATGGAACCTTTAGCATCGCAATGACCTTCGATTTGCACATTGATATTTGCATGAGATTTCATCCAAGAAGCATTGCCTTGAATTTTTCGTTTTTCTTCTTCTTTAAGAGCTGCCTTATCGAATTCGAAATGAACAGTCTCAAGACCATCAATTTTTCCGCTGTCACTACCGGCAGCATCAAAACTCAAAGGTGTATTATCGATTTTAGGCGCCACGGCTGCTGCCGCTGCATTAGCATCTGCATCCTTATCTGTTGCTGATTGTTTTGATTTACAGCTAGCCACGACAAGGACCAAAACTGCGAGGGAAGAAATTTTCACAAACTTGTTGAATGTATTCACTGTTAGAACCTCCTGATTGTAACTTGGACATTCTTATTTGACTGACTTCTGTTGTCAAATTGGTTTCCTCATGCTGCAATCGGCGTCATGCTCAATTCAAAAAATCACCGATTTTATATAACTTTCGTTGGAATTTTACTCTTGTCCCTTGCCAAACCAGCTTTGGGGCAAGTGGATCCGGCCATTGTGTGGAAAAAAATGAAACTCCCACACTTTGACCTCATATATGATGCAGACCATCAGGAACTTGCAAATATTTACGGCATCAGACTTGAGGCCGCCTATGAAAAGCTGACACCGCTGTTTCCCCCTGGACCTCAGCGAACTGCAGTGGTCATTGATGATCGAACTGATCTCACGAATGGATCAGCCTCGGTATTCCCCTATCCAACAATAATGGTTTATCCCGTTTTGCCAACACCCCAGGACTCAATTGGCGAGTTTAATGATTGGGCCTCGGAGCTAGTGACTCATGAATTCACACATATTTTAGCCATGAATCCCCAGCGCGATAATGTCCAATTCCTTAGTCAGATTTTTGGTTCATTCATGTCACCGAATATTCTGTTGCCACGCTGGTGGCACGAGGGCCTTGCCGTGGAAATGGAAACTAGGTTTTCAACGGCGGGTCGCTTAAGGTCAGCGCAACAAGATGCTTGGTTACGTAGCTACTGGATCGACAATCAATGGGACCAGATACAAATCTCTGATGCCAATGAAGTCACTATTCCCACTTGGCCCTATGGCGCCAGGCCTTATATTTTAGGAGCCGCCTTTTGGTCAGAGCTGATGGACCTCAAAGGTCCAAAAATTGCCAATGATTTGACTTGGGCCCATGCCGGTCGCCTGCCCTACCTGATCAATACCCCCGCGGAAAATCTCACAGGTCAAAACTACCCTCGTTTGTTTGAGGTCATGAAAACCAATCTTTACGAGCGCGTTAGCCGTCAAATCCTTGAGCTCAAGGCCGCGTCGCCCACTCCGATTGAAAAGCTAAATTTGAATGGTTTAGAAGTCTACTCCCCAAGTTTAAGCCCCGATGGCTTAAAAATGGTCGTGTCTTATAAGGACCCTGAATCAGGACGAAGAGGCGTGATCGTGCAAACCCGCCCAACCCTCGAGGTTCAGTTTGAGTCCGCCAAATGGAAGGAACTTTTAGAGTCAAACCCCGGGGAAGTCTTTGTGGAAATGAAAACCCCGGTACCACACACTCAAGAGGAAGGCGAAGATGGCCCGCGCAGTGCCTATATCACTCGCGTGTCTTGGTTCCCGGACTCAAAACGAGTGGTCTTTGATTCCGTTGATAAATTGAATTGGTACCATAAGCCTTCGGATCTTTATGTTTACAATTTTGAGAAAAAAGAAACCACACGCCTTAGTCACAATTTGCGTGCCCGCGAACCCGTGGTTTCACCAGATGGAAAGACCATCACCTTTGTTAAAGTATTGCCGGGAAAAACTGAGCTGGCTAATTTTGACATTGAAACTCAAAAACAAACGGCGACCATTATTTCTGGTCCACTTCAGAGTCGCTGTAGCCATCCCACCTACTGGGATGCCCATACTTTAATTTTTTCCTATCGGGAACATGGCCAGGAAGTGCTCCAAGCCTATGATCTGGACTCTCACAAAACGAGAGTGCTCTTTGCCGATCATCCCAATGCTAATTTTCCAACGGTGACACAGGGACATTTATTATTCACTAGCACCTTGAATGGCGTGCACAATCTTTATGTCAGCAAGGATTTGCTCACCGCCAAACCTGTGACCCACACCCTTACCGCCGTCTACCAAAGCACTTTTGATTGGGCGAAAAAAGATTACTACCTTACGGAACAGACCACACAGGGCCTGCAACTAGGTCGCGTGAATGACCAAGTCACTCAACAAACCCCAAATACTTTGCCTAAGGTGCCGACTCTCTTTTCGGATCGTTATCCGAGCAGTAGTTCGCTAGAACTACCAGCCGCAACCTCCGCACCCGCAGCGGTTGAAGAGTATTCTTCCACTGAATATCTTGTGCCCCGCTATTGGATACCCTTCTTTAGCTGGGACAGTTTTTCAAGTTACCTTTCAGCCTCTACCTCCGCTGAAGATCCCTTAAGTAAACAAGCTTGGAATGCCACGGGAATTTTTGATCTGGGCTTTGGCCATTCAAGCTATGAGCTCAGTTATTTAAACACTCAAACAATCACTCAGATGCTGGTCTCCCTTAATGATGTCACCGTGGTACTTCCCGGCGCCGTTCCAGATCGAGATGTCTTTCAAAGCGTTCAAGCCAATTGGGAGGTCACCGCAATCAGTCCTTATATGACCGCGGGATTGGGCTGGAATTATATGAGTCGGATTGTTCCTCCAGTTATCAACAACCAATCAGGCCCCTCTCTGCAAATGATGTATTCCGACTTCGTTCAAGCCGGTGCACAAATTTCACCAGAGTCCGGTTATGGCGGCACCTTGACGCTCACTAGTTTTTTACCCGGGCCATCCTTGGTCAGCTTTAATCAGGCAGAGTTATCTTTGGTCGCTTATTGGTCTAAATTTTTACCAAAACGTCATGCCCTGATGACAAAATTTCAAAGCTTCATGATGGATCAATACGTACCGACAAACTACGCCTTCACTTATTCCCAGACACCAATGGCCAATTCTTCGCTGCCATTTTTTCTGATGCGCGCCTATCCCAGCGGTACATTTCAAGGCCGCGTTCTTAACAATTTAAACGTGGAATATCGCTTTCCCCTCAAACCTTTTTATTTTGGAAATGGCACAACTCCCGTCTATTACAAGCAACTACATGCTGCTTTTGTGGCGGACGGAGTCAGTGCCGACGGCATTGCTTATAATTTTAATATTCAAAATTATCAGGCTGTGCCACTGTCACAGAGTTTTTGGTCCTTAGGTGCCGAACTTCGCATAGACACCACCATTGGATATGCACTACCCATTACTTTTTATGCCGGGGTGTATATGCCCAGCAACCTAACGCTGACCAACGGAGGCAATTATGCCTTTGGATTGTATCTGTGATGCATTATGCTTGACATTATGATTCACAAGTCAAAAATATGAGTATAGGAGGACCTATGGAGAAAGCCGGAGATAGACTTACTTGGATCAAGGATTTGGTTAAGTCTGAGGAACGCATGGAAGAGACTGGCGTTGTCGACATGTCGATTGGTTTTGATAACGATCGAATCCTTACTCACGAGACCCTCACGTTCCTGCAAAACTTGAAAAATGAAATGATCGATTCATCAAATGCTTTTAATGAATTGAAATCGTCTCCCTTAGGTCGAATTAAAATTTATGGTATTGCAAAAACTCAGGCTGATTTCATGTTGTTTCGAAATGGCTACAAAATGATTTTTTCAATGAAATCACCAGGCGCTATTAGCATTCGCTTTAATTTTTTAGGCCCAAATCAATATATGCCTTCAGCGATTCCCAACAATAATCAAGGGGCTTCACAGCTAATGGAAGAGCATTTAATTATTGCCAAACGTGGTCCTTTCAAAGAAATGCAGTGGACTTTTAATGAAGAAAAAGTCGATTTTGCAGCGATGGTCAGATATCACATCACACTTTTTGTCCGAGAAAGCGCCAAATAATTTAGCTTATACGAAGCGATTGAGCGACTTGGGAGTATCACCCATGAGGCGCAATTCAAAGGGACGAGTGCCCACGACCAATAATTCTAAGCGATCCCCTTTGCGGAATTTTTTGCCCGTCGAATTTTTCACCCGAAAAAGGTAACCACGATAACTGACAATAAGTTCCCGACCTTCTTGCGAACTGAGTCCCACACTGGCCACATCATCTTCAATCGTGGCAGAGAACAAATCACCTTCTTTTAAAATATCTTCTGGCCGAGACATCGGTAACTTATGAAGGATTCGAGTTCGGATCGACACGACGGAAGACCACTTTGCGAACTTGAATCGTTTCACCTTTCTTGTTTTGCCCTTCAACCATCATGGCCTCATTGGCCGGCTTTGCACTTGGTATAAATACCGGCGCTGGGGCCACTGTTGATGCCGGCGCTTGCGCAGGTGCAGTTGCTGGCGTTGAGATGGCCTGCCGGAATCGATCTCCCAGGTCCGATAAAGAAATGCGATCATCTGTTTTCACCAGCATTTGAGGTGCAATTTCTGCCTGCTCATAATGAACTTCCGAGGTTTGTTCCGGCATATCCATATTAAATTGAGCTTCCTGGCGAACCCACTCTGGCAAATCTTCTTCAGAAAATTGCAGCTGATTTTTATTCACTTTGGCGATGAATTCAATCTCCCCGCGACTCAAATCAACATGCTGGCAAATCTCGTCGACCGAAGCCCCTTGGTGCGCCATCCGTGCGGCTTTAACGTATTTAATGGTATTTTTTCTTTCAACGATTTCTTGATGCGGAATTCGATCCTGAAAAATCTTGGAGACTTCCATACTTTTGCCAATGGAAACTTCGACTTTCTGAATTTGTTTATCAGCATTTAAAATCTGCTGCTGAATTTCTTTTACTTTATGCTCCATGAGGGCCGTTAACTGAGAAACTTGCGTCTCCGTGCGATCACTTAAATCTTCCAGCACTGATATTTTTGTTTGCAGCAGTTGCAAACCGCGACTGAGCCGAGGATCGTCTTTTGCAGGTCGAGAAAGTTTAACCCACACCGCAACCACACCCGCTAAAGCAATGAAGTCGAATATGACTTGAATAAGAATCCAAAAGCTCACAAGGCCTCCTGTCTAATAGTTTAAACAGGAGTACCCAGGTCTTCAATCCAAGCTATTGAAATGAGGGGACTTTGAACGCGAAACTGGACTAATTGACTAAGCTTTTCTGCAATTAACTCTGCAGGTCCAGGCAAATTTTTCCTGGACCAGGCAATATTTTCTAAAATAACTGGGCAGAAAGTTCCTTAATTCTTCGCGCGGCTTTATCTAAATTTTCGGCGGAAGTCACAAAACTAAGACGCAAATATCCTTCCATGCCAAATTCTGAGCCGGGAACCGTCGCCACTAAATGCTCGTTCAATAGTACTTCTGCCAACTCCGAAGAATTCTTGATCACTCGGTTTGTTTTCTTGTGAGTTCTTCCTAGACACTCCCGAATATCAATCCACAAATAAAAAGCTCCGTCTGGCTGATGTAACTTCACGCCTTGGGTATCCATCAAGCCCTGATAAAATCGATCCTTTTTGTTTTTTAAGTTCTTACGGGCTTGCACTAATTCAGGCTCGCCCTGCAAAAGTGCCGCTAAGGCTGCCTTTTGA
>Ga0209067_10002517_pt1 | contig 10816 bp, 5 predicted proteins | sample ColStrG_CSR_2013_FD_187199 | JGI IMG/M metagenome (GOLD analysis project Ga0209067, IMG submission 187199) | Freshwater sediment microbial communities in response to fracking from Pennsylvania, USA - Cold Stream Run_MetaG_CSR_2013 (SPAdes)... | ecosystem: Environmental > Aquatic > Freshwater >... | reverse complement strand
CACCGGTTTTGAACAACCGAGCTGATTTTTGTTGCATCAGCCCATCTTGCGCAAACAGGCCACCAGAAATAAGCAATAGGATTACCGAAAAACTTTTCATCCAAAGTTTCCCCTTAGAACTTAATAGCGATGATTTTATTGTGACTTTCAGTTTAAAAAATAAATCCATGCAAAAAATTTCCTTAGAGCATGAAATGTGCAGACCCAAAGGTACTAAAAAAAAGAAGGGAAACGAATAGGTACTAAAAAATTACACCATCATGCGGAATACAAGTTCCTTCAGGATTTGACCTTCCCCTTCGCTCCCCACGTTAACGCCTTTCAACTTCAAGTCGGCGGTGCGAAGTAGGGAGACAATTTCAAGCGCTTTCGGTTGGGAGTAACGTTGCAATGCCGCAAGATAGTCTTTGGCCGCATAGGGACTGATCTTCAAGGCGGAGGTTAATCCTTGAGAAGATCGGTCGCCCACACTATGGGCGGCCAGCACTTTGCTGAAGAACGAATATAAAAAAGCAACGATGGGTATGCCCGGATTTTTCTTAGGGTTCGCTTCAAGGTAATTTGAAATCTTCGCCGCTTGAAGCCAGTCTCTGTTGATCAGCGCCTTTTGCAACTCAAAAATATTGTATTCCCGACTGATGCCAACTTTGGCCATCACTTCCATTACGCTGATCGTGGCTTTTTGATCGTGGTCAATTAAAATTTTATCTACCTCATTAGAAAGACGATTTAAATCATTGCCCACATATTCAGCTAGCACCCGGGCTGCCTCTTCTTCAATAGATTGCTTTTTTTGGTTGACATATTCCAAAACAAAATCAACCAATTGATTATCGTAAGGTTTTTTAAACGTAGCCGATACGGCCAACTGTTCGGCCTTCTTACCTAGCTCTCTGCGCTTGTCCAGCGTTTTATTTTTGTGACAAAGGACCAAAACGGTAGTCGGCGAAGGCTTGGTGAGATAGTCCAGTAGCAATTTCGATCCGTTCTCTTTGTTTAAGTCGGGGATGTCCTGCGCCTCCCGTACAATCACCACTTGCCGCTCGGCCATCATAGGAAACCGTCTGGCGTGGGTAAGAATGGTGGCCATGGAGGAATCCTTTCCATACACCACTACTTGATTGAAACTTTTTTCTGATTGGCTCAGTGCATGCTGCTCGATGTAGGTGGATATCAAGTCGATGTAATAGGTTTCCTCACCTTGCAGTAAATAAACCGGATCATATTTTCCAGCCTTAAGCTTATCCAATATTTTTTTTGCAGACGCATCCATCAGCGCACTCTTTTTTTTCCTGCTAAATTAAACGCCGTCACCCCACCGGTCAAGGCACCAAATAAATGAGCCTCCCACGATATGCGGGGGTCGGTCGGAAATATGCCATAAAGAATCGCCCCTCCGTAGAAGAAAATAATGACCAGTGAAATGATCAGCGACAAAAAATCCTGACGAAGAATTCCGAACAAAATCAAAAATGCAGCGAGGCCGTAAATCAACCCGCTGGCTCCGATATGATAGGAAAGCCGGGGGCTGAACAGCCATACTAAAATGTTGGTTATAAAATAGCATCTAAAAAACACCACGCCGCCTATCCTCTCATAGAAGAAATACAACAACGTTCCCAGAAAAAGTAACGGAAATGTATTGGAAACAAGGTGTCCAAAACTTCCATGAATCATGGGGGCAAAAAAAATCCCAATCAACCCATGCAGCGTGCGTGGATAAATCCCAAGAAACCCAAGATCAATCCCGTAAAAAAATTGAATAGTGAAAGCCAACCACATGATGAATACCAGTCGAAATGGAACCACCGAACTTCCAAAAAATTGATTTTCCTCAGCAGGCATCTAAACGGGGGAAGGATCCTGCACCATGGGCAACTTCACAAAGCGGGCCTCCGCCGAACCAATCGAGTTCATCCCCAATAGTCCTCCCGATGATTTTGCCACTTTCATCGCCAAATCGCAAATACTTTGGTAGTATAGTTTGGCAAAGTCACGGTCTATTTTTGGAAAAAGCGTATTCAGCTGGGAAAGTTCTTCTACAATTAGTGCATTGCGTTGTGTGACTTCAACCGGATAACTCTGTAAAACAATCTTAAGCTTATCTTCAAAGTCTTCGCTTATTTCACGGTAGAGCTCTATCATTCCAAGGCTTGCTACCTTCTGTTTTTTTCTTGCATGATTCAACCCCTCATGGATTTCATTTCGGTCGATCTCTCCATCGGCACCCGCTATCAAGATAGCGACCAGTACAGGTGCTTTATACATAAACTCCTGTTCTCCAGGTGAAAGCTTGTCAAACTGAGGAACCATCTTTTAAAAATTATGTCCGGTAAATGTGATTTATTTACAGTAAATTTTAAAACTTTAACCGTTAAATAACCACCCAAATTAGCCATTCTTTCGCCGATGTATGAAAAAGAGCCAATAAAAATATTTGTTGTAGAGGATGATCCTACCTACACGAAGTTCCTGCAGTATGTCCTTGGTCTTGACCCCGATTTCGAAACGGAGTTTTTCACTAACGGTAAAGATTGTATTGGCCAGCTTTACAAAAAGCCGGCCGTCATTACCTTGGACTATTCTTTACCCGACATGTCGGGTGAAAAAGTCTTGAAGGCCATTCGGGAATTTGATCCGGACATGAGCGTGATTGTCATTTCTGCACAAGAGAAGATAGGCACCGCCGTAGAACTGCTCAAATTAGGAGCCTTCGACTATATCACCAAAGATGAGGAAGCGAAAGACCGCATTCTAAATGCCATTAAAAATGCCCGAAACAAGTCGTCACTGATTCGGGAGATTGGCCGGCTTAAAGAAGAAATCTCCGCCAAGTATGAATTTGAGAAAAGTATCATCGGCAGCAGTGAAGCGATAAAAAAAGTATTTTCCTTATTGGAGAAAGCCGTAAAAACACAAATCACCGTTTCTATAACCGGTGAAACCGGGACGGGCAAAGAGCTGGTTGCAAAAGCAGTGCATTACAATTCCAAACGAAAGGGTAAACCATTTGTGGCTGTTAATATTGCTGCCATCCCCCGCGATCTGATCGAGAGCGAATTATTTGGTCATGAGAAAGGTGCCTTCACCGGGGCCACCAACCGAAGAATTGGCAAATTTGAAGAAGCCGAGGGAGGCACTATTTTTCTGGATGAGATTGGAGAAATGGACCTCAGCCTGCAGGCAAAATTACTCCGTGTGCTGCAGGAAAAAGAAATTACCCGTGTGGGGAGCAATCAGACGGTCAAACTGGATGTGAGAGTGATTGTGGCAACGCATCGCAATTTGGCCGAAGAGACCAAAGCCGGCCGGTTTCGGGAAGATCTTTATTATCGTCTTTTGGGGTTGCCCGTGCATTTACCGCCGCTGCGAGACCGTGGCCAGGACATCATTGTGCTCTCTCGCTTCTTCCTGGATCAGTTTAGTAGAGAAAACCAGATGAATAAATTCAAGATTACCTCAGAGGCCCAAAATAAACTATTGAAATATCCATTTCCTGGCAATGTGCGGGAACTGAAATCGGTGATTGAATTGGCGGCCGTCATGGCCGAAAACAATGAAGTGCGCGAAAATGATATTAATTTTCATAGTGCCACGGGAGACGAATCACTTTTGCTTCGCGAGATGACCTTGCAGCAATACACCTACCAGATCATTCGAAATTATTTAAACAAGTACGACAATAATGTACTGGAAGTAGCACGACGGCTTGATATCGGCAAATCTTCCATCTACCGCTATTTAAAAGAAATGGAGCATGCCGGGATTTAAATGAAAACCCTTAAATCATATGTGAAGCGAGGCGGTTTTTTTAAAGCCGTCGTAGAGGATGGCTCGGACATCATTTTCATCGTGGACTATTCAGGCCTGATTCTCTATCATAATCCCTCGGTTAATGAAACACTAGGCTACCGACCCAATGCATTGGTAGGAAAAAATTTCTTTGATTTCATCCTACCCTCTAGCCTTCCCGTTTTTAAGAAAGCCTACCAATCCAGTACCAGAAGGAAATTCAATGAGTCAATTGAGTTTCAATTCTTATGCAAAGACAAGTCCTACAAATACCTCGAGTTTAACTCGATCAATCTCTTCCAAAAAGAAAAAATTAAAGGGTTGATCCTGGATTGCCGTGACATCGCGCAACGTAAAAAGGACGCAGAAGAACTTCTGCGCGCACAAAAAGCCAAAGAACTATTCTTGGCCAATATCAGCCATGAAATCCGAACGCCAATAAACGGTATTGCCGGCATGGCATCGCTTCTAAGCCAGAGTCCTAACATTGATGAACAAGCTACCTACCTCCACGCCATTCAAAGTGCAGCGGATAACCTGAAAGTCATCATCAACGATATCCTTGATCTTGCCTCTATTGAATCAGGGAAATTAAAATTGGAAGAAATTGGATTTAACCTCAACGATCTTCTTCATTCCTTGGTGAACACGTTTTCCTTTCAGGCTTCAGAAAAAAATATTGAACTTCATTATCAGCTGGATGTGAATGCCAATCAAATATTCATTGGTGACCCCGTTCGCTTGAATCAAATATTATTGAATCTGATTAGTAATGCCCTCAAGTTCACCCACACCGGATCCATTTCTATCAGTTGTCACGTAAAGAAAAAAGAAACCAAAAAATATCTTTTGACTTTTGAAGTAAGAGACACGGGCATTGGAATACCCAAAGACAAACTCGCTACGATTTTTGAAAGCTTCAGTCAGGCGGATCCTAGTGTAACAAGAAAATACGGCGGCACCGGTTTGGGCCTTACGATCGTCAAACAATTAGTGGAGTTACAACATGGCTCCATCCACGTGAAAAGCGAAGAGGGTACTGGATCCACTTTTAGTTTTACGATTCCTTACCAATTGGGTAGCCGCGATAACATCAAGGGCCATCTTACAAAAGGTTCACCGCTGTTGAAAAAATCGCTGAAGGATTTTTCTGTTCTGTTAGTTGAGGATAACGATATCAACCGGCTTTACGCCAGTAGTATTCTCAAAATTTGGGATTGCAAAATTGATATCGCCGAAAACGGATACGTCGCCGTCGAGAAGATTAAAAATGAGGATTACGATATCGTGCTCATGGATATTCAAATGCCCGTGATGGATGGGTTTGAAGCCACTAAGGCCATTCGGGCAAGCGCTCCTCCCAAAAATCAACTTCCCATTATCGCCCTGACCGCCAACGCGACGCGGAAAGATATAGAGCAATGTTTAGCTAGCGGCATGAATGACTGCATCCCCAAGCCTTTTACACCGGAAGACCTGTATAACAAACTGGTGCGGTATAAGACTGGCGCCATTAAGCATCGTCCCAAACCAAATAGTGTTCCGGTAAAAAAGATTGTGGATTTGGCCTATCTGAGAAATATCTCAAACAATAATCAGAAGTTTATTGATGATATGATTATCGCCTTCCAAGAGTCTATTCCAAAAAGTATTCAAGAGATTAAAGTGAATGCACAAGCCGGGGAATGGACCTTATTGGCAAGAGCCATCCATAAAGTAAAACCATCGCTGACGTTGATCGGTCTCCAATCATGCCGGGAAAAAGCATTAGTGCTAGAAGACTTAGCTAAACAACAAAAGGATATCGACAAAATTCCTTCCCTAGCTGGCAAGCTGTGCGAAGAATTAGGTAGGGCTTTACGCGAGCTTCAACAGCTGTCTAGTTAGCGTTAAGCACCACCAACTTCTTATACACGGGGTTTCGGTCAGGGGCACCAATCGCGATAAAGTAAACGCCGTTCGTCAGGGAGGAAATGTCCACTGCCTTCACTCCGTTGACGGCATCATTAAAATTACCTGTCATCACATTGATCCCCCGCTGGTCAGCAATTTTCCAGATGCAGTCGCTAGGGTACTCACCGGCTGATGTCTTAAAGCTGAATTTACCATTGGCCGGGTTTGGATAGATTAGTATTTGTTCAAGTTCAGCAATCGATGGTTCTATTCCAGTTACGAGTGTTCCTACTTTTTTGATCACCGGCATAATGGCACTTTGCAGCACTTCTTTAGTCGCAAAGTTTTGAACAAACGCCACCAAAAAGAGCTTAGTGGGGTCAGCTATCTGCGTGCTAATCTCAACATCGCCCTTACCAAAAATCTGTGTATTATTTTTGGCCATCGCCACACTTGAGGTAACACCATCGCCTGCATAAAGCAACTGACGAACCACATTGTGATAGGCAACGCCGGTTATGGTTACGGGGCTTTCAACTAACGCCACCTGAGCATAGAGAGGATAAGTAATTGCTGTATCTGCAACGATGTGAACTTTCACGTTAAAGGTGTGATTGGTTGGAGTGGCGCTTGTCGTATCGATCTGCGTGATGAAAAGCGGCGGTTTTCGCAACGCCCTTCGATCAATCTCAATGGCATTAATGTTATTATAATCGCCAGCCACAGCCGTCGGTGGTGCAGATGGCAAAGTATTGGTTTTGATTCCGTCTAACATGGAATAAGGAACCTTCTCGACACTATAAAACAAGGCACGGGCGGCCGGGTCATCGCTATTACCCTGATCGAAGACATCGGGCTTAGGAAAGCGCACATGATACTGAAGACTATTGAAATCCGTGCTGCCATTTCTCTTTCTCATTTCCCTATTCATCAGCGTATCGAAATGAGCATCAGCTTTTGAACTTCCTGCTTGATTCTCATTGGTAAACTGTTCAACCAAAACATTTCTGATTTTGTTTCCCACATATACATTATCAAATGCAAATCCGTTATATGCTTCTTGTATGTATTTGCTGGCATCTCCGGCAAACGCGATCCTGATCCTTACCTGATCATTCTTTTGCCTAAGGAGAGTATCCAAGTTAAAGCTGGCCCGTTTCCACTGCGTTTGGCTCGATCCACTCCATCCATACGGTCCATACCCCGTTTTCTGATTCCCAGGGTTTGAAACAATCAGGTTTGATGAGTACCAGTTAATTCCTTGACCTGGAATACCGACATTAAACCAATTGAGTCCTCCATCAATCGAATATTGTAAAACAGCGCCATCGTTGTTGGAATTTTGAGTATTTACCCAATAATCCATTGCAATCATCGGCCTTGTTAAGGACGAAAGGTCAAAACAAGGACCATTGACAACCGAGGACTCAGCAGAATCGTAGGTCGTCCCTTTATAAAAGTTATATAGACCAGTCCACCACGACTTTGTTCCACCGTTAATGTTTTTTCCGTTAGGAACAGACCAAACCCAACTACTATCGGAAGGATGCTTTGCTAACGAAATCGACTCAACCTGATAACCCCCGTCTGATGCTTCAAAGTCCTCTGTGTAAGCGTTTGCGCTCGTTGCAATGACCGTTCTATAAGGAAGAATAAAAACACTTCGCTGATAAGAGTTATTACAACCGTCGTTGGTATTTACGGTAAGCTTTGGGTGGTAAGTTCCAAACGTCGCATAATTATGCCATGGATCTTTGAACGTTCCGGCCGAACCGCCTGGAACGCTGACGTTCCCCTGGTTCCAAGATGTTCCATAAGTGGCGCTGTCCCCTACAACGATATTCCCATCTCCAAAATCCCAAGTATATTTAGTAATGCGGCTTACATTGTTAGGATTAGTGGTAAGGTCTTTAAATTTAGTAAAGTCATTATTACAAATAGCGGATGCATCAAACTTAACAACGGGTACCGCACCCACCCGTACCTTTTGAGAGGTCGTATCTGAACAACCGAACGAGGTTGAAACCTGAAGCACAACCTTGTAAATTTTTGGCGTCGAATAATTGTGTGACGGATTTTGTGCAAACACAGGAGCTGAACCATCATTAAAATCCCACTTCCAAAATACAATCGGATCAATCGGTGTGGACGGACTTACGTCATTAAATTGAATGGCCGAGGAAATGCAATTATTAGCCACGCTAATTTGTGCGACAGGGCCAGCATGCACTAGTACTCTAGCTGTTCGGAAAGTGGGTGCTCCAAAGGAATTCACGTAATGATAGGTCACATCATACGAGTCCGGCGGCAGCCCATTTGTTTCGATATAGTAATCCGGGGCCACATACACGATACTCATCACGTTTGCTGAATTATTTATGCCATGGCTGGCGATGAAATTGGTTCCCGGTGATAATCCGGTAGAGGCAGGCGGATTTCCTATTAGCTTAACCAGCGATGGTGATGGGTTTGGAGTGGCATATGCGTTGAATTGATTGGCACATATCTCCCAAATAAATGACGGGTTCAAGAAACCGGATTGAATCGTAAAGTTAACACTGGTAACGGGATTGATAGTTATTGATTGTGAGGTTGAGTTTGTACATCCGTTTGCATCAGTGAAGGTATAGGTGATGGTATTGCTTCCAACCGTTAAACTACTTAGATCCGGTGTTCCTGGTACTAGTTGTGTGCTGGTATTAAAATTACCTAGAGTGGCTTGATCGAATGGAGTTTGAGTGGTGACACCAATGATCGAGGTCGACGGGGAAATGGTGAATAGCCCACCAATCTGGAAAGCATTCAACTGAATTGGCGGATCATTTTGCACGTAGTTTGGCCTTGTAATGCCCACAAAATTAGTACTTGGCAACGGGTTGATTTTTAAATTTGTTTGCGTGCTCACGGAGGTACAAGGCCCTCCTCCATCTGGATCAAGTGCCGTTAAGGTTAGCACAACTGTTGTATTAATCTCGTTTGGATTCTTGAAACTGTAGGTGGCATTAGGATCATTAACATTACTAAATGAGCCCAGCCCTCCAGACCACAAAGTAATGGTGGTAGATCCACCGATGCTTCCCCCAAGGGCAATACCTGGTGTGTCCTTGCACAGCGCTAGGTTGGCCGGTGCAAAAACCCGTGCTGCCCGGTTTATTATAATATGAATATCGGAAAATACCGGGGTGCAAGGACCCAACCCATCTGGATCATTTGACGTCAGACGAAAAACAACCGTATTAGCGATATCACTAGGGTCAACGGAGTAATTGGCAGTGACCGTCGTTCCGGACACATTGGTAGCCGTTAATACGCCTGCTCCAGACACCACGCTCCACAATCCAGTGGAGGCACTGCCACCAAGAGTTCCTGTTAATGAAATTGTTGATGGCTCACAAACTGTATAATCAGCAGGTAAACTTACTGTTGGCGCTCTGTTAACCGCAACATTAAGGATATCAGATGCAGGATTACAAGGCAGTGCAGCCCCATCGGGATCATTTGTAATTAATCTGAAGACCGCAGTGGTTGCAATATCCGCTGGGGCAACCGTGTAGGTGGCTGTCACGGTAGTACCACTTGTTGCACTGACGGAAATGGATCCGCTTCCGGTAACAATTTGCCAAGTACCAGAAGTCGCCGCACCACCAATCGATCCGGTCAATAAAATAGTGGAGGGCTGGCAAACTGCATAATCACTACCGGCATCAACTACAGCAATTGGATCAACGGTTACGGTGATATCTTTCGTGGGTCCAGTGCATCCATTTGCCAACGGCGTAATGCGGTAAATAACAGAGCCAACAGAATAATCGGTAAGACTTAAAGCTTGGCTTGTCGTTGAGCCATTTCCATTGGATGCACCGATAACATTTGCCGTTGGAATTACAATCCAACTGAACACCGTGCCTGCGACATTTTGTGGCGAAGCATTAATGGAAACGACTGCATTTTGGCTAGAGCAAATTGTAAAATCAGTGCCATTTGCCGATGGAATTGGATTGACCGTTACGGTTACCGTTTGTACCGCACTGTAGCACCCGTTCGCCACCGACTGCACACTGTACACGACACTACCCGGCGTGTTGCTTGTCACCAAACTCAAAGCTGTATTGATCGCTCCTGCTGCTACCGGTGCAGCCTGATTGATGGCTCCTGTAACATTTGCACTCACCTGTGTCCACACATATCCTACACCACCTACTGAATTAGGGTTGGTCAAAGTAATCGTGGGGGTCTGCCCATCGCAGATCGTAAAGATCGTATTGTTGACCGCCAAGGTTGGGTTCGGATTTACCGTGATGGTCACTGTCGTTGATATGCCATTGCAACCATTTGCACTTGGCGTAATCGTATAGATAACACTGCCTGGTGTATTGCCAGTGGTGCTGCTCAGCACCTGGCTGATCTCACTGCCACTTCCAGCTATCGAGCCTGTTACATTTGTGGAAGAAACCGTCCAGCTGTAGGTTGTACCTCCTACCGCATTCGGATTACTTAACGCGATGCTGGTCGTCGATCCACTGCAGATCGTCTGTGATCCTGGCGTGGCTAACACATTAGGAATCGGATTAACATTTACCGTCACCGTCTGTACTGGGCTGCTCTTACAACCCGCTGCCGTTGCCCACACCGTGTACACGACACTGCCTGCCGTGTTCGAGGTACTTAAGGTTAACGCCTGGTTAATCAAACCGGCAGCACTCGGACCCGCTGAGTTAGATGCTCCCGTCACACCTGTCGCCGATACCGTCCACTCATAGGCTACGCCGGTGACTCCATTCGGGTTCGTTAAACTGATCGTCGGGGTGCCCCCATCGCATACCGTGAATACCGTGTTATTAATCGATAAGGTCGGAACAGGATCAACAGTGATCGTTACATCGGTGAACACGCCACTGCATCCATTCGCACTTGGAGTCACTCGGTAGGTTACTGTTCCGCTATTAAAGCCATCGGCGCTTGTTAACGTTTGCCCGATCGTGTTGCCGCTGCCGATCGCTGCACCCGTCACATTACTGCTCGCGAAAATCGTCCAGCTGTAGGTTGTACCTCCTACCGCATTCGGATTACTTAACGCGATGCTGGTCGTCGATCCACTGCAGATCGTCTGTGATCCTGGCGTGGCTAACAC
>Ga0209067_10002515_pt1 | contig 10819 bp, 9 predicted proteins | sample ColStrG_CSR_2013_FD_187199 | JGI IMG/M metagenome (GOLD analysis project Ga0209067, IMG submission 187199) | Freshwater sediment microbial communities in response to fracking from Pennsylvania, USA - Cold Stream Run_MetaG_CSR_2013 (SPAdes)... | ecosystem: Environmental > Aquatic > Freshwater >... | reverse complement strand
GCTCGGATGCGCTGGTGAATGAACAAGCCAAGCCAATGATCATTGAGCTTCGCAAAACCGTCAGCGCCGCGCAGAAGAGCCTTGATCAGCTTGATGGCGCGGTGGCGGACACGCGTCCCAGCCTCACCACCCTCTCAACCGAAACGCTGCCGCAGGCCAATCAGTTGATCAGCGATTTGCGTACGATGTCACAGTCGTTGAACGCGGTGGCGACACGGCTCGATCAAGGCGGCGCGACCGCGATCCTCTCGCCGCCCGTGCTCCCCAATTACAATCCAAAGGCGAATAAATAATGGCTCTACGCTCTCGTCCGGTCGCCGCACTGGGTGCTTTGGCCATTCTGCTCACCGGCTGCGTCACCATCGGCACCAAGCAGAAAACGGTGCCCAATCTGCTCACACTCGTTGCGAGCATCTCGCGACCTGTCGCCTCCGATCAGTCACCCACACCCGATCAAGCGATCAGTATAGCGCTCCCCTTCGTGCCGCAGCACCTCAGCTATAACCGCATTCCGGTCATCAGCGCCGCAGGGCGGATCAGCTTTATTGCCGACACCAATTGGGTCGAGCCGCCAGCGGCGCTGTTTCGCGCGCTGCTGAGCGAAGTGCTGGGTGCACGGACCGGGCACGTCGTGATCGATGCGCGCGCTTTGCCGATCAACGCGGGAACGCGCCTGTCCGGTCAGCTGCAGGCTTTTGGTGTTGACGAAAACACGCATGAAGCTGTCGTGACCTATGATGCGCTTCTCGTGCGCAAGGGGACGACGCAGATCGCCGCACGGCGCTTCTCCGCGCGCGCGCGTATCGGAGCCATTACCGGGCCAGCGGCAGGTGCTGCTCTAAATGAGGCGGCCAATCAGGTCGCCCTGCAAGTCGCGGACTGGGTAAAGGCCGCGACCTGATCGCGCTTAGCCTTGGGACCTTCGCGCCGGATTTATCACAGCCAGCGCCAAATCCCTGCAATTGGCCCGCCGAACAGCGGATGCGCCCAGCTCACCGCCAGCCAAACGACAAATCCACCACCCAGCGCGTGCGTCCCCGGAAATTTTGCGCCCTTGGCGAAAGGGATAAACGATGTGCGCGCCATATAGTCTCGCCAAGCTGCACCCATTAGCGCCGCCTTTTTCGCATCTTGCCCGAGCGAGCCAATCAACGCGAGGCCGCCCATCGCAGCGCTTAGCACCAGCACGGCAGGGCGTGGGCTGACGAGGCTATGCGCCATCGCCCAGAGCATGAAACTCCACATCATCGGGTGGCGCGTGATGGTGAACACGCCCTTAGGTTCCAACGCCGCCAGCGCCGCAGCGTTGGGAGCAGGCAGCGCAGGGTTGCGGATGAACGATCCCATGAGCAACACTGCGGCGAGCAGCATGATAAGGCTCGCCAGCGCCCACAGCGCATCACCCGCCACCCACAGCGGTGCTTGGGGCTGAACGGCACGGAAGGTCACCACGATCCAGACGAAGCTCACCAGCGCGACGAGCGAATAAACGCCCATAAATGGTAGCTCCCCGACGGCCTTCACCAACTTAGCGCGCAAGGGGTGCGAAAGGAGCAAGTGGCTGCCAACAAAGACAACGCAGGCAAGGAAGAGTGTGGTCATGCTTATCCTTTCGTGCGTGGAGCTTCATCTTCCAGCGTATCGAGGTGCATCAGCTTCTTGATGAAGGGTGAAACGGCCAAGACGAGCGCGCCCGCACCAATCGCGGCCCAACCGCCGGTCGTATACACGCTCAAATAGCCGGCCTTGCCGAGCAGCGCACCATCTGTTCCACTCCCCCCGGTCGCATAAGCTATCAGCGACGCACCATATTCCCCAAAAGCGTTCGCAAGAAACCATGTGCCCATGATCAGGCTCGCCATGTGAACGGGAGCCAGACGGTTCATTGCGGAGAGGCCGACGGGCTGAAGAAAAAGCTCTGCGGTGGTCTGGAAAAAATAAAACGCGATGATGAAAAACACCGGTGTCAGGGCTGTGCCAGCCGACTTCGCTCCCCACACCAGCAGCAGAAACGAAAAACCCAGTTGCAGCAGTGACATGCCAAATTTTGCAGGGGCAGAGGGGTTCCAGCCCGTTTTTCCAAGCCAAACCCATACCGCCGCCAACACCGGCCCGAGCAAAATAATGAAGATCGAGTTGACAGACTGAAACAGCGAGGCCTTAATCCCACCACGGTCAACAAAACGGTCTGTGTAGAGGTTTAGCGATGACCCCGCCTGCTCGAACAGCGCCAAAAACAGGATCACACCGAACATAAGGAAAATGGCGGCAAAAATTCGATCCCGTTCATCGCGCGTCAGCGTGGTTATTGCGATCCAGCTCACATAACCGAGCAGCATCGCCCCAGCGACACCCAGCAAATAACCGACCACCGATTGATACTGAATGAGCAACCAGACCAATCCCACCATCGCCACGCCACCGGCATAAATCCAGCGTTCAAGCGAAAAACCCGCAGTCTTCGCCTGCAGGCGCATCAAATTTGTTGGTTCCCCACGCCCCTGCAACAGCGGCCTACCAAAAACAAAGGTCAGAAGACCGAGCACCATGCACAGCCCAGCAGCGCCAAAACCATATGACCAGCCATAAGTTTCCCCCAGATAGCCCGCAATAAGCGGACCAAGCGCGCCGCCCAAATTGATGCCGACATAGAAGATTGTATACGCCGAATCACGTCTTAAGTCGGTGCGGTTATACAACTGCCCAACGATCACTGACACATTTGCCTTTAAAAAACCCGATCCCACAATGATAAACGCGAGTGCCAGCCAGAATACATTGAGCGCCAGCCCAATCGTCGCCTTATCGCCCTCAAAGCCCATCAGAATATGTCCAAAACTTAGCAGAACAGCACCAAACACGACGGCCTTGCGTTGCCCGAGCCACCGGTCAGCGACATAGCCACCGATGGCGGGCGTGATATAGACGAGCGCCGTATAGGCACCATAAATGAGGTTCGATTTGCCATCAGAGAACAGCCAATGTTTGGTGAGATAGAAAATGAGCAGCGCGCGCATGCCGTAATAGGAGAAACGTTCCCACATCTCGACGAAAAACAGCAGAAACAATCCGCGCGGATGTCCCAAAAAAGTCGCCTCAATTTTATCCACTCCAACCTCCGCACGATAGATGTCGCCAGCCTAACTGAATTTACACCAATGTGAAGAGGCTATCGCGTCGGCACAGACGGCGGCACCAGCGGCGCATCGCGTCTTTGTTGCGCGCGAATAGCAGCGATTGTCGCGCGCGCCAGCGCGACACGTGCCTTGGTGCGGGGATGTGTGCCATCGCTAAACACACCCGCGCCCGTGCGATCACCAAAGCGCTCCCAAAAAGCCGGTGCTGCATCAATGTCATAACCGCTGCGCGCCATCAGATAGAGCGCGAGCATATCGGCTTCCTCCTCGGTCTTGCGGATGCGGTCACCGTTGCGCCCCAGACCCGCAAGCAATCCACGCGAGACATGCGCAGCATCGAGCAAATTCTTATGTTTGAGAATGATATGCGCGAGTTCATGCCCGATGATGAGCGCGAGCTCATCATCCGTCCGCGCAAAATCGGCCATGCCCGCCGATACGGCGACGGCGTTGGCATCGGCATAAGCATCGAGCGACGCTCCCGGCTGGAGCCCTACCGGAATGCCGCAGCCCTGCTCGACTGTAAAGCGAAGCAACCGCCCATCACGGAGTTGCAACGCGACGCTTCCGCTGTCGAGCGCAGCGTCGATCAAATCGGCTATATTGGTCTGGTCGGTCGTGCGGTCGTTGATCGAACTGATGACATCGCCCGGCTGCACGCCGGCGCGCGCAGCAGGTGCCTTGGGCACGACAATTTCGACCGTCGCGCTCTGTTCATTGGCGATCAAGAAGCTCGCCATCGGCGCAGTGTCCGCACACAAGCCTGCCGCGCGCGTCTGCATCTGATAGCTGATCGCCGCCACGCGCTCTGCTGGCGACGCCGCCAGCGCGGCCCCCGCCGCACAAAGCGCTATGATAACGGGAGCAAGCACGAACCGCATGGCGCGGCTATATCGTATTTGCGCGCCTGTGCCACTGCTGATAGGGGGCGCGCATGTTTAACGATCTGTCTTCGACGCTCAGTCTGCTTGCCACCCGCCGGTCGGCTAAGCCCCGCGATATGCGCGCGCCCGGCCCAGACGCAGCGCAACTAAGCACCATCCTCTCGGCGGCGATCCGTGTGCCGGATCATGGCAAGCTTGCGCCGTGGCGCTTTGTCGTGGTTGCGGAAAACCAGAGAGTGGCGCTTGCTGCGCTGCTTTCGTCCGCGTATCGCGCGCAAAAGCCAGATGCTGGACGGCTTGAAATTGAAGCAATGGAGCAATTTGCGACGCAGGCACCGTGTCTGGTGGTGGCGCTGTCCTCACCAAAGCGCCAATCGGCGATCCCGATTTGGGAGCAAGAGCTGTCCGCTGGTGCCGCCTGCATGAACTTGCTGACGGCGGCGCACGCGCTGGGTTTCGTTGGCGGGTGGCTGACCGGTTGGCCGACGTATAACGATACGGTTCGCGACGCGTTTGGGAACAGTGACGAGCGCATCGCAGGCTTCATCTTCATTGGCAGTGTAGAGCAGGAGCTTGAGGAGCGTCCCCGACCCGAATATGATTCGGTGGTCGCACAATGGACAGCCCCAGTCGCGTAGTGTATTAGCGTCACATGACAGCAATTGAAAATGACGATGTCCCGATTTATTTGAAATTGCGCGGACTGTTGGCGGCCATGATCCTTGAGGGGCGTTATGGCGAAGGCGAGCAACTGCCCTCGGTGCGCACCTTTGCCGCAAGCCACGGGGCCAATCCTTTGACCATCGCCAAAGCCTATCAATCGTTGCAGGACGACGGCTATGTGTTCGTCAAACGCGGCATCGGCATGTTCGTTGCCGAAGGTGCCATCGATCGATTGCGCGTGCAGGAGCGCGAAATCTTTATCAACCGGATATGGCCGCGCATGCGCAACCATATTGCGCGACTCGGCATTTCAATGGATGAATTGCTCGAAACCGAACGAAACTAATCCCATGCGACTGCCTCGATTTTTACGACGCTCGACCACACCTGCGCTGACCGCACATCATTTCATCCCCGATGGCCAGCGCGTTTATGCGATTGGCGATATCCATGGTCGTGCAGACCTGCTCTCCGAATTGCTCGACAAGATCGGAGCGGACGACAAGCAGCGCGGCACAGCCGAAACCGTTCTGGTCTTTTTGGGCGACCTGGTTGATCGCGGCCCCGATTCTGCGCGGGTGGTGGAGCATTTGATGCGGTTGTCAGAATCGCACCTGCAGACGGTTTTCATCGCCGGGAACCACGAAGAGCTGTTCCTGAAAATATGCGCAGGCGATCACCAGATCGGCGGCGTGTTTCACCGTGCGGGCGGTCGCGCCACATTGCTCAGCTATGGCGTGGATCCGGGGGCCTATGATGCGTGCGATCCCCACGAAATGTCCGCGCTCGCCGGGCGCGTGGTTCCCGACACGCACATCGCGTTCCTGAACGGATTCACCGATTATTGGGTGTGCGGGGACTATTGTTTCGTTCATGCCGGGATTCGACCTGACGTGTTGCTTGATGACCAGAAATCAGAAGACATGCGGTGGATCAGGCGCGAGTTCATCGAATCTGAAATCGATCACGGCCTCATGATCGTCCATGGACATACGATCACAGAGGACGTTGACGAGCAGTATAACCGCATCGGGATCGACACGGGAGCCTATGCAAGCGGCAAACTCACCGCAATAGGGCTGGAACGCGGCGACCGCTGGTTTTTGCAAACCGGGGTTTAGCGCGCGGCGCTGACCCGCCAGATGCTGTTACCCGCATCGTCACTCACGAGCAGCGCACCAGATTTATCGAGCACCACATCAACCGGACGCCCTTGCGCATTGCCATCCTTATCAAGAAAGCCGGTCAACACGTCCACCGGTTTGGCTTTGGGATAGCCGTTCGCCTCAAACGGGATGTAGATCACCCGATACCCAACCTGCGGACGCCGGTTCCACGAGCCATGTTGCGCCACAAAAACGCCATAGCCGTAAGACGGGCCCAGCTTTGCCTCATTGGAGAAAGCGATGCCGAGAGAGGCCGTGTGCGCGCCGAGGGCGTATTCGGGACGTTTGAAATATTGCAATTTGTCGGGCACGTTCGGATTGATACGCGGATCCATATAGCCGCCCCAATAGCTGAACGGCCAGCCATAGTCGGCTCCAATTTCGAGCCGAGTCATATAATCGGGGGGCAGATCGGGGCCAAGCTGATCGCGCTCGTTCACTGTTACCCAGATGCTTTTCGATTTGGGATCATAAGCCATGCCATTGGGGTTACGCATCCCCGCTGAATAGATCCGCGTCTCGCCGGTTTTGGGATCAACTTCGAGCACATTGGCGCGCAGATGTTCGGCATCCGATCCATCTTCACCAACATTGCTGTTCGAGCCAACGCTCACATAAAGATGCGTGCCATCTTCCGAAGGCACAACGTTGCGCGCCCAGTGCATGTTGGGCAGATTGGCCGGCAGTTCGATCACCTTGCGCGGTTTGACGGTGATCGCGGTTTCGCCGGGCTGATACGGGTATGCCAGCAGCGCATCGGTATCAGCAACGTATAAGGTGCCGTTGACATAGGCCATGCCGCTCGGTGAATTGAGGCCTTCAAGCAGCGTAAAGCGTTGATCGGCAACGCCTGTGCCTTTGCTGTCGCGCAGCAGCAAAATCTTGTTAGGCGAATGGTCCGACCCATTGGCATGGCTCATCAAGAGTCCTGAAACCCAGTCGGCAAACCCCTGCGTCGGGTGCGCAGGCGTGTTCGATTCTGAAACCAGCACGTCACCATTTGGCAATGTGAGCAGCCAGCGCGGATGATCCAAAGCCGTCGCAAAAGCTACGACGTTCAGCCCAGCCGCCGCGACCGGCTTGGCATCGCCCTGCCAATGCACCACGCTTGAGATGTGAATGCTGGGCACCAATTCCTGTTTGGGGTCGGTGATCTTAGGATGCGGCCCGGTGAGATCGTCAACACTTAGCGCCGCCGCTTGACCCCGCACGAAAAAGGCCAATCCGGCGACGATGATCGCGATCAGCAGCGTGGGGATGACAATCAGGTGTGTCGACCAGCGGATGGTTCTCATACGTCGAGATTCGCTACGTTGAGGGCATTTTCCTGAATAAATTCGCGGCGCGGTTCCACCACGTCACCCATCAGCCGAGTGAAGATTTCGTCATGGTCGGTCGCGTCGTCGATTGTCACACGCAGCATTGAGCGGTTGGTCGGATCGAGTGTGGTTTCCCAAAGCTGCTCGGCATTCATTTCGCCCAAGCCTTTGTAACGCTGAATGCTCAACCCCTTGCGACCCAGCGCGAGGATCGCTTCGAGCAGATCGGACGGACGTGAGATATGCGCGCCTTTGTCGGATGCTTTGGGTGCCGTCGGCGCAGCCTCCTCCTCATCCTCACCCGCGAATTCATCAACTTCCGCCGCCTGTGCGGCCTTTGAAAGCGGCATGAGGCGCGCAGTATGTGTGTAAGTGTCCAACTGCTCTGCAATGAGGGCGTGCAGGCGCAGCGCCTCTTGGCTGACGAGCATCGAGGCATCGATAATGTGGTGGTCGGTCACGCCACGCCACGCGCGCGTCAGATGATAACCGCCTTCTTCCGCCAGCGATGCGGCCCAGCGCGCCTCCAGATCAGCGCGGCCGAGCCATGCAGCGGCACGTTCTGCCGCCGCATGTCGCGCATCACGAGCGAGCCCCGGTTGGAGCGCGCCATTGAGCGCCAACCCCTCGATGATCGCCGGATCATAGCGGCGCGGGACATAGGCCATCAGCGCACGCATCCGCCGTGCATGGTCAACCAGCGCGCGCAGATCGGCACCCGAACGCGACCCGCCCTGCCCTTCGAGCACCGATGCGTTGACTCCGGCATTGACGAGATAATCCTCAAGCGCCGCTTCATCCTTCACATAAACCTCCGACTTGCCCTTGGCGACTTTATACAGCGGTGGTTGCGCGATATACAGGTGCCCGGCATCGATCAGCGGCCGCATTTGGCGGTAGAAGAAGGTGAGCAAAAGCGTGCGGATGTGCGCGCCATCGACGTCAGCGTCGGTCATGATGACGATCTTGTGGTAACGCAGCTTCTCCAGATTAAAGTCATCGCGCCCGATACCGCAGCCGAGCGCTTGGATCATCGTGCCGATTTCCTTCGACGACAGCATCCGATCAAACCGCGCACGCTCGACATTGAGAATTTTACCTTTGAGCGGGAGGATCGCCTGAATGTTGCGATCACGCCCCTGTTTGGCTGAACCACCTGCCGAGTCACCCTCGACCAAATACAGTTCGCACTTGGCGGGGTCGCGCTCCTGACAATCAGCGAGCTTACCGGGAAGCGAGGCGATGCCCATCACCGACTTTCGGCTCGCCTCGCGCGCTTTTTTCGCCGCCTCGCGGGCCGCAGCAGCATCGATCACCTTTTGGATGATGCTGCGTGCATGGGCAGGATTTTCCTCCAGCCAATCGGCCATTTTATCCGCCATCAGCGCTTCCAATGGCTGACGCACTTCGGACGAGACAAGCTTGTCTTTGGTCTGGCTGCTGAACTTGGGGTCGGGCAATTTTACCGACACGATGGCGGTCAGCCCCTCGCGCATATCCTCGCCGGTGAGGGTAACCTTTTCCTTCTTCAACATCCCCGATTTGTCGGCATAATTGTTGAGCGTGCGCGTCAACGCCGAGCGGAACGCGGCAAGATGCGTCCCGCCATCACGTTGCGGAATATTGTTGGTGAATGGGAGCACATTCTCGTGATAACTGTCGTTCCACTCCAGTGCGACATCGATGCCGACGCCGTCACGGTTACCGCTGACGGCAATCGGCTCGGGAAACAAAGGCGCTTTTGAGCGATCAAGATATTTAACAAACGCAGCAATCCCACCTTCGTAAAACAATTCGACCTCGCGCCGCTCGGCATGGCGCGCATCAATGAGGAAGAGGCGAACACCCGAATTGAGGAATGCCAGCTCGCGATACCGATGTTCGAGTTTCTCGAAGTCAAACTCGGTGATTTTGAAGGTTTCGGGCGACGGCAGGAAGGTCACCATCGTCCCCTTTTTACCGGCGGGCGCGGGGCCAACCACCTTGAGCGGGGCAACCGCATCGCCCAGTTTGAACTGCATAAAATGTTCAAGGCCGTCGCGCCAGATCGTCAAGTCCAGCCGAATCGACAGCGCGTTGACCACCGAAACGCCCACGCCGTGCAGCCCGCCCGAGACCTTATAGGCATTGTCATCCGACGTGTTCTCGAACTTGCCGCCCGCGTGGAGCTGCGTCATGATCACTTCCGCCGCCGAAACGCCCTCTTCGGAATGGATGCCGGTCGGGATGCCGCGACCATTATCCGTGACCGAAACCGAGCCATCGGCATTGAGCATAATCTCGATCCGGTCGCAATGTCCGGCCAGTGCCTCGTCAATCGCATTGTCGGAAACTTCGAACACCATGTGGTGCAGGCCGGAGCCGTCATCGGTGTCACCAATATACATTCCGGGGCGTTTGCGCACCGCATCAAGGCCCTTCAAGACCTTAATTGAGTCGGCACCATATTCGTTTTTATTTGGGTTTGCTGCGCTATCGTCTGTCATGGGGAGTTTATAGGGAATGGGGTGAGAAATGCCAGAGAAAAGTCAGTTTTGTTGCAATGTGCGCTCCCCGAACTGCGTCATCCTGAACTTGCTTCAGGATAACGCAGGCCACAAGCGATGACGTCACCCGCGAGGAAGTGGATGCTGAAACAAATTCAGCATGACGACGGATTGATATGCCCCTCACTCACCTCAAACCAACTGGCACCCGCCTCCAACCCGCTAAACAACCCCCGCTCGGTTCCTGTCATCCATACCTGCCCGCCGCCTGCGGCCAGCCGCTCAAACAACGCGGCGCGGCGCGTCGGATCGAGGTGCGCCGCCACCTCGTCGAGCAGCAAAATTGGTCGCCGCTGTACCCGCTCCGCCACCAGATCAGCATGCGCGAGGACGATGCCGAGCAGCAGCGCCTTTTGCTCGCCAGTGGAACAGCGTGCGGCGGGCTGGCTTTTGGCGAGATGCGCGACGGCAAGATCAGTGCGGTGCGGGCCTGCAAGCGTTCGGCCAGCGCCCGCATCGCGCGCACGGCCTTGTTTCAGGTCTTGGGTGAAAGTGGCAACGTCGGTCGCAATCCAGCCCTCAAGCACGACACCAGCGCGCGCAAACGGCCCCTCGGGCGCATCAGCGAGCCGCTCGGATAGTGCGCCGATCATCCGTTCGCGCGCCTGTGCCAGTGCGATGCCATGCTCGACCATTTGCACCTCAAGCGCGGTCAGCCAATCCGCATCGGGCACGCCGTCATCGGCCAACAGCCGATTGCGCTGGCGCATCGCCGCATCATAGCGCGCGGCGTGTCGGGCATGGCTTGGCTCCAAAGCCAGCACCAGCCGATCGAGAAACCGCCGCCGCTCGCCCGCCCCTTCCACAAACAGCCGATCCATCGCGGGCGTCAGCCAGACAAGCGACAGCCATTCGGACAGCGCGTTGGCGGACGCCGTCGCGCCATTGATCCGCACAATGCGCCGCTCAGGGGCGGTGGCGAGCGTGCCGGTGCCTAAATTTACGTCGTCGCCGCAAAGTAATTCGTCACCCCGGACTTGATCCGGGGTCCACCTCTCAACAGGTGAAGGTGTTATGTGTGGAGGCATGGAACCCGGATCAAGTCCGGGATGACGATATAGTTTGGGAGCGAGATCGTGCCGCAATAGCACACTCACCCCCATC
>Ga0209067_10002514_pt1 | contig 10826 bp, 9 predicted proteins | sample ColStrG_CSR_2013_FD_187199 | JGI IMG/M metagenome (GOLD analysis project Ga0209067, IMG submission 187199) | Freshwater sediment microbial communities in response to fracking from Pennsylvania, USA - Cold Stream Run_MetaG_CSR_2013 (SPAdes)... | ecosystem: Environmental > Aquatic > Freshwater >... | reverse complement strand
ACCCTGCTGCCAAAATCGTGCTGGCGGTTGACCGGCTGAAAGTCTGGTTTCCGATCAAGCGTGGTTTTTTGCGTAAAACGGTGGGTTTTGTGAAGGCGGTGGACGGTATTTCGCTGAAACTGCGCGAAGGCCAAACCCTTGGCGTCGTCGGCGAATCCGGTTCCGGCAAGAGCACGCTGGGGCTGGCGATTCTACGGCTGATTAAATCCGACGGGCCGATTGTGTTTATGGGCCGCGAGATTGACAAGCTGAACCGCGCCGACATGCGCCCGTTGCGCGCCGATATGCAGGTGGTGTTTCAGGACCCTTATGGCTCGCTGTCGCCGCGCATGTCAGTGGCGGAGATTGTCGCGGAAGGTTTGGGTATCCAGCGGCCAGATCTGACCTATCTGCAAAAGCGCGAAATCGTGGCACAAGCGCTCAAAGATACCGGACTTGATCCGGCCAGTATGGACCGTTACCCGCATGAATTTTCGGGCGGACAACGCCAGCGCATCGCCATTGCGCGGGCTATGGTTCTGGGGCCGAAATTCGTGGTGCTGGATGAGCCGACTTCGGCGCTGGATATGTCGGTTCAAGCGCAAATTGTTGATTTGCTGCGCGATTTGCAGGCCAAACGCGGGCTGTCCTATTTGTTCATTTCGCATGATCTGAAGGTGGTGAAGGCGCTGGCCAGCGAGATTATTGTGATGAAAAACGGTCAAGTTGTTGAATCCGGGTCTGCTGCCGATATTTTTGCCAATCCGCAGAATGAATACACCAAAGCGCTGTTTGCCGCCGCGTTTCACACTGAGGAGCGTTTTTGATGCCCCGTGCCGTGTTGATGGTTCTCGACTCGTTTGGCTGCGGCGCAGCGGCGGATGCGGCCAGCTATGGCGACGTGGGCGCAGATACGCTCGGCCATATTGCCGACGCCTGTTTTGCCGGAAAGGCCAACCGCCCTGCCCGCAAAGGCGCGCTTCATCTGCCAAACCTTAACACTTTGGGGCTTGGCGCGGCGGCGGAAGCCTCGACGGGACGCTTCCCGGCGGGTTTTGCGCGCATGACACCGCAAGGCCAGTGGGGCTATGGCATTGAGGTTTCAAAGGGCAAGGACACGCCCTCCGGCCATTGGGAAATGACCGGCACGCCGGTGCCGTTTGATTGGGGTTATTTTCCCAATGAAGTGCCGACATTTCCGGCTCAACTGACTGCCGCGATGATCGAACAGGGGTATTTGCCCGGCATTCTGGCCAATTGCCATGCTTCGGGCACGCAGGTGATCGACGATTTTGGGCACGAGCACATGCGAACCGGCAAGCCGATCTGTTATACTTCTGTGGACTCGGTGTTGCAAATTGCGGCGCATGAAGAGACGTTCGGCCTGCAAAGACTTTATGAACTGTGCAAGATCACCCGTAAACTCTGCGACAAATATGCGATCGGGCGGGTGATTGCGCGCCCGTTTATAGGCAAGGACGGGGATTTTCACCGCACCGCCAACCGCAAGGATTTTGCGGTGCCGCCACCCGAAAACACGCTATTGGAGATCGCCGCGACCGCCGGGCGCGACGTAATAACCATTGGTAAAATCGGGGATATTTTCGCGCATCATCATACGGGGCGCGAGATGAAGGGTGCCGCAAATATGGCGCATTTTAACATGGTGCTTGCGGCGCTGGAGAATTTGCCGGAAGGCGGGCTGATTTTCGCCAATTTCGTCGATTTTGATAGCGAATATGGCCACAGGCGCGATCCGGCGGGCTATGCGGGCTGTCTTGAGCAATTTGATGCGCGGCTGCCGGAACTTTTTGCGGCGTTGAAACCGGACGATCTGGTGATTTTCACCGCCGATCATGGCAATGACCCGACCTATCGCGGTTCTGACCATACGCGCGAACATGTGCCGATTCTGGCCAAATGCGCGGCCTTGCCCGCAAAGGCGATTGGCGCGCGGCCCACGCTTGCCGATATTGGCGCAACAATCGCACGCTACCTCGGCCTGCCCGCCACCCCGCAGGGAACAAGCTGGCTTTAACATGTTGGCAGATACCAGTCTGGCCTTTGTCGTCTTATCAATATGGCTAAAATTATGCCAAAACTTACCGCTCGGCTGGCGGCAAGCGATATTCGCTTTGGCGCGCCAGCATCCAGCCGGGATATTCCGTGGCAGGAGCGCTGACTGCATCAAGCGCGGCAAGATTTTCAACTGTGAGCACGAGTTTGGTTGCGGCGATATTGTCGGCAAGCTGTTCGGGATTGCGCGCGCCGATAATCACGGTTGAAACCGCCTTGCGGCTCAAGAGCCAAGCCAGCGCCACCTGCGCCACTGACACGCCATGGTGCGCCGCAATCGGGCGCATGACATCGATGATGTCAAAGGCGCGTGGTTTGTTGACGGGCGGAAAATCGAAATCCACGCGCCGTGAGCCTTGCGGGCCTTTGCCGTCGCGGTCAAACTTGCCGCTGAGCAGGCCGCCGGCCAGCGGGCTCCAGATCATCAGGCCAAGTTTTTGATCTTCAATCAGCGGGACAAGCTCGCGCTCCAAATCGCGCCCGGCGATGGTGTAATAGGCCTGGACGGAAGCAAATTCGGCCCAGCCGCGCTGGCGGGAGATACCCAGCGCCTTCATCACCTGCCATGCCGCCATATTGCACAGGCCAATCGAGCGGATTTTGCCTGCCCGCACCAGATCATTCAGCGCCGAGAGACTTTCTTCAAATGGCGTGATCGGGTCAAAGCCATGCAACTGGTAGAGGTCGATGTGGTCGAGTTGCAGGCGCTTGAGGCTGGCATCAACCTCGTTGAAAATATGATAGCGGGTTTGACCGGCGGCATTCGGCGTCTGTTTCATCGTGCCGGTGGATTTGGTGGCGATGATGACTTCGTCGCGCGGCAGGCCGAGGTCTTTGATCGCCTGTCCGAGCAGTATTTCCGATTGGCCAAAGGAATAGACATTTGCGGTGTCGAAGAAATTGATGCCGCTGTCAAAGGCGGATTTAACCAGCTCTGAAACGGGGTCTTGCGCCAGACCACCCATCACCGACCAGAAGCCCGCATCGCCGAAGGTCATGGTGCCGAGGCACATTTCGGAGACATAAAGGCCGGTATTTCCAAGAAGGCGATAGCGCATGACAGTCTCCAGAAAGCAAAAAGGCTCTGTTTTGAAGATAGGGACAATGCGCCGCGTTACAAGGCGCAAATAGCGGTGGATGGTTGAACTTCGCGCGCCAAAGCGGCGCGAATTTGCTTTATCATGCCGCGATAAAAATGAGGGCGAGACATGACAAAGACATTTCAGGGCGTACAGGTGGTCGATCATCCGCTGGTGCAGCATAAGCTGACCCTGATGCGCGACGCCACGCGCTCGACCAAGGGCTTTCGCCAATTGCTCAATGAAATCGGCATGTTGCTTTGTTATGAGGTGACGCGTGACCTGCCGATCGAAATGATCGATATCGAAACGCCGATCACCAAGATGAGCGCGCCGACCATTGCCGGCAAAAAACTGGTGTTCGCGCCGATTTTGCGCGCCGGGGTTGGCTTTCTTGACGGGATGCTGATGCTGGTGCCTTCCGCCCGCGTCGCTCACATCGGGCTTTATCGCGATCCGGAAACGCTGGAAGCGGTGGAATATTACTTTAAAGCGCCCAGCGATCTGGCCGACCGTTCGGTGATTTTAATGGATCCGATGCTCGCCACCGGCAATTCGGCGATTGCGGCGATTGAACGGCTCAAGGCGCGCGGAGCGAAGGATATCCGTTTTGTCTGCCTGCTGGCGGCGCCTGAAGGCATCAAACACCTGCATGAGGCGCATCCGGAGATCAAAATCTGGACAGCGGCGGTCGACAGCCACCTCAATGAGCATGGCTACATTGTGCCGGGTCTTGGCGACGCGGGCGACCGGATGTTTGGCACCAAATAGGTCAGCCGGATTTTTTTTCACGTGGTTTTGGCGAAGCATCCGTCACGGCTTTGGCTTTGCGGCCAAACAGTCCGGCTGGTTCCGGAGTTTTTTCGTCGCCAAACATTTCCGCCAGGGCGGGCTGAACCGGCTGCGTCAAAGTGTCTGGGGCCGTAGCCAGCGAAATCTGCGCCAGAGCCGCTTCTTGCGGGTTAGAAGCCGGATTGCCGGATTGCTGGCGCGCCTGCATCTGTTCCTGCAGCATCTCGCGCTGACGGAGCAGATATTCGCGCTGGATCTGCGGATCGGGTGAAACCTGAGGCATTGCGGCGGCGAGAGCCTGTTCCAACTCGCCGCGATCGGGTGCAGAAGACGGTATATCTGTTTTGCCAGGCACTGCTGCTGACGGGTTTTGGGAGGGTGATTCTGAAAGTGACTTCATTGATTGATTACGACCGGGCTGCGGCTCCAGCAATGCAGCAGGTTCGGCAGATTCTGAGCGCTGATCCACACCAGGAGCAGGGGTGGACTTGTTCTCGACTGTGGCTGTATTGGCGACTGGCTCACGGGGTGCGGTTTTAGCTGCAACCGGCATTTCCGATGCGTACCCGGCCAGTTGCTCAGCCGCCCTGGGCACGTCTCGAATGCCGGCATCGGCTTGGGACTCAGTGTTTTTCGGCTTACGCCAGCGGCGCAGCGCCAGCAAAGCGAGCAGCGCCGCAGGGATGACCAGCGCGGCAGGCCAATAAGTGTGCACCAGCGTCAACCAGTCCGTATCGGTTTGCGCCGCCAAAGTTGCCGGAGTGACAGGCTCACCGGCATCGGCGACGGGGGCGAGCTTTTCAGCGCGGTCGGTGTAGAGTGTGCCAAAGCCGTTCAGGCCCGACCTGCTGTCAGCAATGGCTAAAGCGGGAATATGAGAATCGAAAATCTGTGCAATGCTAAAGGCTTGCGGCACGTTCACCGCAAGATCAGCGCCCGGAACGGCTGCCAGAAGCGGCGCGGGGCTGCGCCAGGCAAGATAAGCTGCAACTGAGGAGACCGGATGGCGCAGACTGGGCTGTTTTGCGGCGCTCAGTGGCGGCGCGGGGGAGGTGACAGATGACATCGACTGCAACGCGGGCATGGCCGGTTCAAAACCCGGAAGTTTGTCGAGAGAGCGGGCGACAAAGCCGGTGGCCTGTGCCGTCGAGACCACATCAAAGCCCGGTAGCGCACCCGCAACAGCAATCTGGCTTGCTGCGGGCGACAATAGCCCGGGCATGGCAAGTAAAACGCAGAGAGGAAACCGTGGCATTCAAACAACCTTGTTAAGAATTCCACTATGACGTTGAAAACTTTTCAACCGGTTACCCGCCCGCGCCGTCAAGGACCATTCGTAATTTGTGGTTACGAAGTGCTTACCAAACCGGCGATGAGCAGTTCCGCCGTAGCAACATTGAGCGCCATTGGAATATTATAGACTTCCGCAAGGCGGGTGAGCGCCTTCACATCAACATCGTGAGGGTGAGGGGACAGCGGATCGACAAGGAAAACCAGTGCGTCAATGCGTTGTTCGGCGATCAGGGCGCCGATCTGCTGATCTCCGCCCAGCGGGCCGGACTTGAGGCGTGTAACCGGCAATTCGGGACAGCGGTCCATGATGCGGCCACCGGTGGTTCCGGTCGCCACCAGATCGCAAAGCGCGAGCGTCTTGCGGTGAAGCTCGACCCAGGCGGCCATATCCGGTTTTTTCTGGTCATGGGCGATGAGGGCGATTGTGAGCCGTTTGCCGGTTGAATTCTGGACTGTCATCGGCGCTACCTTTGTTGCGGGAACCAGTATGGCCCTCGTGCTTAAAACATTTTGACGGGCCAAGCTATCGGGGCAGCCGCTGCGGCGACATCAAGGTTTTATGTCACATTTGGGCTGTGGCAAAAGTGAAGGCTCGACAAAGCCCTGAATTTCGGCATGCTGACGCTGTGCGGGCTATTTTGGCGAGAATCGAGGCTTTACAGGCCAAAATTTTTCTGACCACATAGTCAGGTTTTGATCATTCAGGGAGATCATCAGATGAACAAATTGTTTTCGCTCTCGCTGGCCGCAGCTTTGCTCGGTTCAGTGTCGGCCTATGCTGCGGACGTGAAGCCGGCGATCATTTACGATCTCGGCGGCAAATTCGACAAGAGCTTCAACGAAGGCGTGTTTAACGGCGCGCAGAAGTTTCAGAAGGAAACCGGCATCGCCTTCCGCGATTTTGAAATCCAGAATGACACCCAGCGTGAGCAGGCTTTGCGTAAATTCGCCTCCGACGGCCAAGACCCGATTGTGCTGCCGGGCTTTGCCTGGGCGACCGCTCTGGAAAAGATTGCTGACGAATTCCCGAAAACCCATTTCGCCATTATCGACATGGTGGTGGAAAAGCCAAATGTCGCCTCGATTGTGTTCAAGGAACAAGAAGGTTCGTTCCTGGTTGGTATTATGGCGGCCAAGGCCTCCAAAACCGGCAAGGTTGGTTTTGTGGGCGGCATGGACATTCCGCTGATCAGCAAGTTCGGCTGTGGCTACGCGCAGGGCGCGAAATATGCCAATCCGAAAGCCGAGGTGTTGCAGAACATGACCGGCAATAGCCCGGCCGCTTGGAATGACCCGGTCAAGGGCGGCGAACTGGCAAAGTCGCAGATTTCGCAAGGCGCGGATGTGGTTTATGCGGCGGCGGGTGCGACCGGTATCGGCGTGCTGCGCGCCACCGCCGACGCGGGCAAGCTCGGCATTGGTGTCGACTCGAACCAGAACGGCCTGCAGCCTGGCAAGATCCTCACCTCGATGCTGAAGCGTGTCGATGTGGCGACCTATAATGTGTTCAAGGCCGCCAAGGATGGCACCTTCAAGGGTGGCATTCAGGCGCTCGGCCTCAAGGAAGACGGCGTCGGCTATGCGATGGACGACAACAACAAGGCGCTGGTTTCAGCCGATATGAAGGCCGCTGTGGATGCTGCGGCTGCCGATATTATTTCGGGCAAGATTCAGGTGCATGACTTCATGTCCGATTCCAAGTGCATGTAATCTAACCAAGGCCCGGCATGAGCAATGCCGGGCCTTTTTTATGCTTTTTACGGAAAAACATCATGATTGATGCTGTTCCCGCCACAGATTTGCGCCCGCCCGCGATTGAACTGACCGGAATCGACAAGAAATTTGGCGCTGTTCACGCCAATAAAAACGTCAACCTGAGTGTCAGCGCCGGTTCAATTCACGGGATTGTTGGCGAGAACGGGGCAGGAAAATCGACGCTGATGTCGATTCTCTACGGGTTTTATGAAGCGGACGGCGGGAAAATTCGCGTCAAGGGCGAAGTGGTGCGTATTCGCTCCAGCCGCGAGGCGATTTCGCACGGAATTGGCATGGTGCATCAACATTTCATGTTGGTCGAGCCGCTCAGCGTGCTCGACAATGTGATGCTGGGCGCGGAAGGCGGATCCCTGTTGTCCAAGGGCGCGCAAGCGACACGCAAATTGCTGGCCAAACTCGGACAAGATTACGGGCTGGACGTTGATCCCGACGCGATTGTCGGCGATCTCGGTGTCGGCTTGCAGCAGCGGGTGGAAATTCTCAAAGCGCTGGTGCGCGGCGCTGAAATTCTCATTCTCGATGAGCCGACCGCTGTGCTGACGCCGTCAGAAGCCACACATTTGTTCAACATGCTGCGGGTGCTCAAAAGTCAGGGCAAGACCGTTATTCTGATCACGCATAAACTGCGCGAGATCATGGATGTGACCGATCAGGTTTCGGTGATGCGGCGCGGCGAGATGGTGGCGCATTTTACCACCGCCGAAACCTCAACATCGGCGCTCGCTGATGCGATGGTCGGGCGCAAGGTGCTGCTGCGTGTCGAAAAAGGCGAGAGTCATCCCGGCGAAGTGCTGCTGGAGGCGCGCAATCTGGTGGTGGACGATGATTTTGGCGTGACGCGCGTGCACGACGTGTCGTTTAGCGTGCACGCGGGCGAGATTGTCGGCGTGGCGGGCGTGGCGGGCAATGGCCAGTCCGAATTGCTGGAAGCACTGGCAGGCATCCGCCCGATCAAGTCCGGCGGCCTGCTGGTGAATGGCGTGGAGATCAGAACGGCGGAGCGCAATCCCAAAGCGATGCGCGCGCATAGTGTTGTGCATGTGCCGGAAGACCGGCATAAAATGGGTCTGGTGATGGCTTTTGAAGCCGATGAAAGTGCCATTCTGGGCTTTCAGGACGACCGCACCTTTGGCAAGGGGCTGTTGCTGGAGCCAAAAGCCATGATCAGCGACCTTGCCGCCAAGATGGAAGCCTATGACATTCGCCCGCGCGCGCCACGGCTGAAAACCGCCAATTTTTCCGGCGGAAACCAGCAAAAAATCGTACTGGCGCGCGAAATTGAACATACGCCGAAGGTTTTGCTGGTCGGCCAGCCGACGCGCGGTGTTGATATTGGCGCGATCGAATTCATCCATAAAAAGCTGATCGCCTTGCGTGATGCCGGCAAGGCGATCCTGCTGGTTTCGGTGGAACTTGACGAGATTTCTGCGCTGTCCGATCGCATTATCGTGATGTGCGGCGGCGAAATTACCGGCGAGCGGCGGCCGGAGAATACAAATCCGCAAGATCTGGGCATGTTGATGGCCGGCGTCAAAGAGGTGGCGGCATGAGCGCGCCGGTCGAACTGCCCAAATGGGCCGATGTGGTGGTCATTCCGCTTCTCAACATCACACTGGCCTTCGTGATTTCCGGACTTGTGGTGCTGATGATCGGCGAAGACCCGATCGGAGCCACCAAGTTGATGATCACCGGCTCGCTGGGGAGCCTCAACGGGCTGGGTTATACGCTGTATTATGCGACCAGTTTCATGTTCACCGGCCTTGCGGTCGCTGTGGCGTTCAAAGCCGGACTGTTCAACATAGGCGGTGAAGGCCAAGCCTATTTTGCAGGTTTAGGCGCGGCCTTGGTGGGGCTGAACCTCGGCTTTTTACCTGCCTTCATTGTTGTGCCGCTGGCGATTGCCGCTTCCTTGCTGTTCGGGGCGCTGTGGGCCCTGATTCCGGCCTATCTGCAGGCCAAACGCGGCAGTCACATTGTGATTACCACCATCATGTTCAATTCGCTGGCGACAGCGCTGATGAGCTATTTGCTGGTCAATGTTTTGCGTAAGACCGGCTCAATGGACCCGTCGACACAAATTTTCGCGGCCAGTTCGTTCATTCCGCGCATGAAGGATGTGCTGGGCTATTTTGGCTTTGCCGCGCCGGAAACGCCGCTCAATCTGTCGCTGTTTCTGGCGCTGATCACAGCCTTTCTAGTGTGGGTGCTGATCTGGCGCACGCGGCTGGGCTATGAAATTCGCACGGTGGGGGCCAATCCACATGCGGCGGTTTATGGTGGTGTGTCGCCAGCGCGCATCACCATTTTGACCATGCTGATTTCGGGGGCGCTGTGCGGCGGGCTGGCGGTCAACGCGCTTTTGGGCGAGGCGCACCGCGTTCAACTCGATTATACCGCCGGATTTGGTTTTGTCGGTATCGCGGTGGCTTTGATGGGCCGCGCGCATCCGCTCGGGATTGTGCTGGCGAGCATATTGTTCGGCATGTTGTATCAGGGCGGCGCGGAACTGGCTTTCGACAAGCCAAAAATCACCCGCGACATGATCATGGTGATACAAGGTTTGGTGGTGCTGTTCGGCGGGGCGCTGGAAGGCTTGTTTCGCAAGCCGCTGGCGGATTTCCTCAATCGCATCGGCATGAGTGGCTAGGGGGCGCTGATGGAATGGTTTGATAGCGTCGTCTTTGTTCTGGCCTCCGGGATTCGCCTCGGCGTGCCGCTGCTGTGCGCCTGTCTGGCGGGACTTTGGTCAGAGCGCTCCGGCGTGGTCGATATCGGACTGGAAGGCAAAATGCTCGGCTCGGCCTTTGCAGCGGCTTCCGCAGCCACTTATTCGGGCAATGCCTGGGTGGGAATGCTGGCGGGGGTTCTGGTGGCGGTTGCCATGTCGCTGGTGCACGGGTTTTCAGCGATTGACCAGCGCGGCAACCAGATTGTTTCCGGCACTGCGATCAATATGGCGGCGGTGGGCTTAACCGCCCTGCTCGGCAACGCCTGGTTCGGGCAAGGCGGGCGCACCCCGGCGCTGGAAGGAGCGGCGCGCTTCAGCCCGATCGAACTGCCGGGCGTGGCGATTATGGACAATGTGCCGTTTCTCGGCCCGATCTATCATCATCTGATTTCCGGCTATGAATCCATCACTTATATCGCCTTTCTCTGCGTGCCGCTGACATGGTTTGTGCTGTATAAAACCCGCTTCGGGCTGCGGTTGCGCGCGGTGGGCGAAAATCCGGCGGCGGTGGATACGGCGGGCATTTCCGTTCGTAAATTACGCTATCAGGCTGTGCTGATTTGCGGCGTTCTGGCAGGCTTGTCGGGAACTTACCTTTCGGTGGCGCAGGCGGCGGGATTTTTGCCGCAAATGTCAGCGGGCAAGGGCTTTATCGCGCTGGCTGCACTGGTTTTTGCCAAGTGGCGGCCCTGGCATGCTTTGTCCACCTGCTTGCTGTTTGGATTTCTTGATGCGGTGGCCATTCGCCTGCAAGGGGTGTCGGTGCCCGGCATCGGGCAAATTCCGGTGCAGGCGGTTCAATCCCTGCCCTACTTACTAACTGTGGTTTTGTTGGCGGGCTTTATCGGCTCGGCGATTCCGCCTGCCGCTTCTGGCATAGCTTATGTGAAAGAGCGCTGATGCTGGACGATCTGTTCAATGCGGCGCGCGCCGCGCAGGCCAAGGCCTATGCGCCCTATTCCAAGTTTAGTGTCGGCGCTGCTATTCGCACCGCCTCGGGTAAAATTTATGCGGGCTGCAATGTGGAAAATGCTGCCTATCCGCAAGGGGCATGCGCTGAAACGGGGGCGATTTCCGCCATGATCGTCGGCGGCGAGCATGAA
>Ga0209067_10002513_pt1 | contig 10828 bp, 9 predicted proteins | sample ColStrG_CSR_2013_FD_187199 | JGI IMG/M metagenome (GOLD analysis project Ga0209067, IMG submission 187199) | Freshwater sediment microbial communities in response to fracking from Pennsylvania, USA - Cold Stream Run_MetaG_CSR_2013 (SPAdes)... | ecosystem: Environmental > Aquatic > Freshwater >... | reverse complement strand
TTTACCGTTTTCGAAAAACACCCCGCGTTGATTGCCGTATTCGTCTTCAATCACCGCTGCGACTTGACCTGCGGAATTCATATCGTAGGCGACCGATCCGCCTTTGGCTGGCGGCAGAACGCCCAAGGACTGGGGAGCGCCTTGGCAGACAGCAGCGCTGAGCAGGGATAGCGCCACAACACAGTTTTGTAAGGTACGAGACATTGAACACCCTTTCGCATTGGGATGAAAAGAAAAACCAAGTGAGCCCGAGTAGAAACCCATCCAATATACATTGTTATTTCTCGGCGTCAATATTAACGTGAAACAATCATAGCGACATAAAAAAGGAGAGCGATCTGCTCTCCTTTTTTTGCCTTACCAATCGTTATCGCAACCGATTACTCTTTTATCGAAATGTCTTGATGCGCTAAGTCATACACTGTTATGCCATCGTTATCGCTGGCCATACGCAGCCAATTAGGATTATCCAAGGTGCGCTGCATATCGCGTCGCCCTGCTTCCCAATGCGCGTTCATTGTGGCGCGAGAAAACTCGTAGTCTTTAGATTCGAGCTCATACCGATTTTGGCGATAGATTAAATGCACAATATCCAAATGTGCGGTCTTGGTTGCCTCCATTAAATGCTGAACTTCTGGGTCGTTGCGCATGCTCGCTGGCAGTTTTGCGATTAAACGTTGCACGGATTGCTTAGCCCGATGCAATTCAGCTGCTTTGTCTGTTCCTAAACGGGTGCGACTCGAGTACTGAATATCTTTTTGGCGCGATAACACACCGCCCATATTGACCGGCAACGCTCCACGCGCGCTGAACAAATCGACTTGCACCGCCATGGTTTTTTTCATCTCGCGGTTATCCAACACATATTGCAACGGCGTATTTGACACGATCCCACCGTCCCAATAGGGTTCGCCATCGATCATTACTGGCGCAAACGCTGGCGGCAAGGCGCCACTGGCCATAATGTGTTCAGGCCCGATGATTTGCTTGGTGTTGTCGAAATATTCCGAGTTACCAGTTCGGACATTTACCGCGCCAACGGATAAACGCACACGCCCGCTGTTGAGCAAATCAAAATCAATCAGGCGTTGCAACGTCGCTAACAGCGGCGCGGTATCGTAATAGCTAATCGCTCCGTCAGTGCCCTGCGGCTGAAACATCGGTGGCGGCACCCGCGGTTTATAAAATCCTGGCACACCCCAAGAAGCTGCCATCGATGCGCCCATGTGATGGATAGTGGACCATTGTTGATCAAAAATAGGGGCAAACATGCTGCTCGTCGAGGTGACCAAGTTCCAAAATTCTTGCAAGCGCTCTACCCGACGATGCGGCTCGTTACCAGCAATCAAAGCAGAATTGATCGCGCCAATTGATACGCCCGCCAACCAATGCGGCTCGGTTGGAATCTTCGCCAACGCTTCAAACACACCCGCCTGATACGCACCTAACGCGCCACCACCTTGCAATACCAAAGCAATGTGTTCATGGTCAAGTGCCGGTGGGCGATTGTGCCTTAGGGCAGTTGCGCTCGGCTTGCTTGCTACCTTAGCAGCGGACTTATTTGCGGACTTAATTGTGGTCTTAATTGTTGGCTTAGCTGCTGGCTTAGTTGCTGGCTTAGCTACTAACTTAGTTGCTAACTTAGTTGCTGACTTTGCTGCCAACCTAGCTGATGGTTTTGCTTTGGGAAGTGCTGTATTCGCTGTTACTCGTTTGCGGGTAGTAGCCATGAATGAATTACTTTCAATTGGAATTAGAACGATTGAAAAACTATTCGAGTGCTGATTAGCGCTTTAGGTGCTGGTCGCACTGAGTTGATTAAAAATCTAGCACAGCAACAGTAACACAAAGGGAGAAAGAGAATCTGCCCAGCCATTGGCAAGGGGCAGAAATTACACACAATTAAACAATTGTCATACCGCGGACATTCAAGAAAGATGGCTCATCACCACCAAACCCGGCCCATCACTTTGGCACGCGCCCATCCGACCAACATGACGAAAACGATGAGCAAGCCGGTGCCAATGATTTCAATCTGATGATCTTCTTGCGTCGCCATAAAAATCAACACGGAGACAATAAATACAATCACCAAATAGCTTAACCAAGGGAACAGCCACATTTTAAAATTAGGTGCCTCACCGTTTTTTTCCAAACGTTGACGTAGTTTGATTTGTGACCAAGCAATCACCACATACACACACAAGGCAATTGCGCCAGACGTCGCCAGCAACACATCAAACACCGCTTTCGGCACCGCGTAATTGGCGATCACGGTTAAGAAACCCACCACCATCGAACCCAAGACCGCATTGATCGGGGTACCGCTTTGATTGGTTTGCTTGAACAAGGGAAAAGCATCGCCGCGCGCCGCTAACGAGTACAACATGCGCGAGGCAGTATATAAGGCCGAATTCAAACAACTCGCCACCGCCAACAACACGACCACATCAATAATGGCTTTAGCATGTGGCACGCCGATTAAATCCAACACACGCTGGTAGGAACCAACTTCAGGTAAGGCCGGGTCATTCCAAGGAACCAATGCAACGACGATGAAAATCGAACAGAAATAAAACAAGCTAATCCTCCAGATCACCGAGTTAGTAGCTTTTACAATTTGCTGTTGCGGATTGGTCGATTCGGCTGCTGCAATCGTCACAATCTCAGTACCCATGAAGGTAAACATCGTTGTGAGCAACGCGCCCAATACCGCGCCAATTCCAGCCGGCATAAAGCCGCCGTTACTCAATAAATTAGAAACACCGCTGACTTGGCTGCCCGGAATCAGACCAAAAATCGCGGCTGCGCCAACCACGATAAAACCAATAATTGCCACCACTTTGGCTAGCGCAAACCAGAACTCAAATTCACCGTAGTTTTTAACGCTAAATAAATTAGTAATCGTCAATAAGATCGTGATACCCAAAGCGAAGGCCCACAGCGGCACACCCACAAACCACGCATTCAAAATCGTTGCCGCGGCAGTTGCTTCAAGTGGAATTACCAGCACCCAAAACCACCAATACAACCAACCAATAATATAACCAGCCCAAGGACCAATTGCGCGATCCGCATAGGTAGAGAACGAGCCTGAATCTGGCTGCGCCACCGCCATCTCACCCAACATCCGCATGACCAACACCACCAACAAACCCGCCAACATGTAGGCAATAATTACCGCAGGTCCAGCTTTGGCGATGGCGTGGCCTGAACCGACAAATAATCCTGCGCCGATCACGCCGGCAATCGAGAGCATGGTTACGTGACGATCTTTCAGTCCACGACTTAAGGCTTGTTGTTCACTCATTCGGAATCCTTTAATTTTGTATAGGTTTTTTTACAGGCAATTGTCACGTCTCGATGACAATTGAAAGGCGGGATTTGGCAAAACGCTTATAGTAATTGAACTTAGTTATTTAGTGAATGAAGTTCTTCGCTCAAAACGATAATATTTTATTATCAACGCAGTGAATAAAACTAAATAAAAAACGGCTGAACGCAATGCGATTCAGCCGTTTTGATATTTGAGAGACTTAAATAAAACTAGTTAACGTTGTTCAGAATGTTGCTTAAAACTTGTGTCCCAACTTCGATGCTTTAGTTAACAAATACCGTTCGTTATGTGGGTTCTTTTTAATGATTAACGGAATATGTTCGGTCACCTTAATTCCAAGATCGGTCAACGCAGCCGCTTTGCGAGGATTATTGCTCATTAATTTTACCGAGCTAATTTTTAAATGCTGCAGCATCGGCAAACAGATGCGGTAGTTACGCTGGTCAGGAGCAAAGCCGAGCGCTTGATTGGCTTCGACCGTATCGGCGCCAGCATCTTGTAAGCGGTAGGCGTGAATTTTATTGAGCAAACCAATGCCGCGGCCTTCTTGACGCAGGTATAGCAGCACGCCGCGGCCTTCTTTGGCGATTTTTTGCATCGCGGTTTCAAGCTGTGCGCCGCAATCGCAGCGCTGGCTGAATAATGCGTCACCGGTCAAGCATTCGGAGTGCAAGCGCGCCAAAACCGGCTGACCGTCGGCCACATCGCCCAGGGTCAAGGCCAAATGTTCTTTACCGGTTGCCGCCTCAAAAAAAGCATGCAGTTGAAACGTGGCAAACGTGGTTGGCAGTTCGCACGATGAGATGTAATCCACCTTGGCAGGTCCACTCGGCGCGGTTAAGGTAAAGGCTGAATGGGCAGTTGGTACAAGCTCGGTGTTATTTTTATTGCTAGGCATGCTAAGTCACTTACTCTGATTAATTTAACTGGTGGGGCATGAGGTTACCCTAATTTCGTGTCCAAAAAAAGCATCAGAGAAGCGCTTAGGCAAACCATCATGCAAAAACAATTAAGCAATGATCAATTAATGCGGCGCTGGCTCGGTTAAGGTGCCATTTTGGTAATCAAATACCGCTTGCTCAATCTCAGCGCGGGTATTCATCACGAAAGGGCCGTATTGTACTACTGGTTCGCCGATTGGTTTTCCAGCTAAAACAAGAAAGCGTGTCTCTTGACCCAAACTTTGCACCTCAAGGCGACCACCTTCGGACAGCACACCTGCGCTGTGGTTGTTGACTATCCGCTCGCCAATCTGCACTTGGCCTTCATAGGTATAAATAAAAGCATGGTGCTGCTCTGGCACATCGATACTGAATGTAGTGTGCGCGGGTAACATTACATCGAGATACAGCGGCTCGGTGGTAACGCCCTGAATCGGGCCTTCTATCGACTTATCTTCCACGACGATACTGCCGGCAATCACTTTGACAAACCCACCGTGACTCAACGTCTGTTTAGGGATTTGATCTGGTTGAATATCGCGATACAGCGCTGGCTTCATTTTTTCGCTCGCTGGCAAGTTAATCCACAATTGGAAGCCACGCATGCGGCCATCGACTTGCTCTGGCATTTCGGAATGAATCACACCTCGACCTGCTGTCATCCACTGCACGCCGCCGTTGCTGATGTGACCAACGTTACCCATATGATCTTCGTGACGCATGTGCCCGTCGAGCAGATAAGTCACCGTGTCAAAGCCACGATGCGGATGGGCGGGGAAACCGGCAATATAGTCGCCCGGATTGACCGACGAAAACTCATCCAACATTAAAAATGGATCTAAACGCGCATAAGGACCGCTGCCCAAACTACGCATCAATTTCACCCCAGCCCCATCGGATGTTGCCATGCCGGGAATTTCGCGCTGCAAAGTGCGGATTTGCTGTGTTAAGTTAGTTGATTGTGCGGTGCTGTTCATAGCGATCCTTTTCAATTTTTACCATCTAGTTTTAATAATTTTCAAACCATCCCATCAATCCAACGCCGCAGAATCGGGCGGGATTGATGAGTCCAACGAGACAACCGTAACTTACGCTGCCAATGCCAAATTCAATTGTGCGATTTTATCGTGCGCTTGCGTCAAAGCGGCTTGCTTGCCCTCTTCGCCCATGTTCAAACCTTCGGCGTACACGAACTCAACATCGGTAATACCCAAGAAACCAAAGAAACCGCGCACGTAGTCCGTTTGTGTGTCCGCTGGTGTGCCAGCATACTTACCGCCGCGGGTAGCAAAAATCACGGCTTTTTTACCGGTTAATAAACCCACAGGGCCTTGTTCGGTGTATTTGAATGTACTTCCAGCGCGGGCGATGTGATCGAAGTAGGCTTTTAACACAGACGGCAGACCGAAGTTATAAAACGGCAAACCAAGCACGACGATGTCCGCGCTTTTCAATTCATTGATTAAACCATCAGAAAAATCCACCACCGCTTGTTGCTCAGCGGTGCGTGTTTCTGGCTTGCTCAAGAAAGCACCAAAGCGCTCGCCGTCTAAATGTGGAATCGGGGACGTTGCCAAGTCGCGCACAATCACTTTGCCGTCAGCATGATCGGCTTGCCATGCGGCGACGAATTTATTGGCTAACAAGCTTGATTGGCCTTGGTTTGAGAATAAGCTGCTGTTGAGTTGCAATAAGGTTTTCATGATGTTTGTCCTAAGAAATTGAGTAATGGGGCGATTGGGCAACTGGTTTTGAGTAAATTGATCCAATGACCTCATTTAATCATTAAATATTTAGATTAAAAAGATCAATAATTTGACTGATATAATCAGTTTTTTAGATATATTTACTCACTATGTCCGCTTACATCACGCTTGAACAATGGCGCGCCTTAGTCGCCGTGGTCGATACCGGCAGCTATGCCAACGCCGCGCTGGCGCTGCACAAAAGCCAATCCTCGGTCACCTACGCGGTACAAAAATTGGAATCTTTACTAGGCGTAAGCGCCTTTGAGGTGCAAGGCAGAAAATCCGAACTAACCTCGACCGGCCAATTGCTCTATCGCCGCGCCGTGCATTTACTCAATGAAGCCGAAGCGCTGGAACGGGCTGCCAAGCGGATTTCCGCGGGTTGGGAACCAGAAATCCGCATTGCCGCCGATATTATTTTCCCGAGTTGCTTGCTGCTGGATTGTTTTGCAGAGCTTGCCAAAAAGAGTCCGCATACTCGAATCGAATTCATTGAATCGGTCATGGGCGGCACGCTGGAAGCACTGCTCACCGGACAAGTCGATCTCGCCATTGCCGCATCAATTCCCCAAGGATTTATCGGACGGCATTTAATGCAATTACGTTTTATTCCGGTCGCCCATCCCGAACACGCGCTGCACAAACTGAATCGACCATTAACAGTGCGTGATTTAGAAGCCGAACGCCATTTGGTGATTCGCGAATCCGGTTCCAAACGTAACACCAATAATCTGCTCACCAATACCTCTCAACGCTGGACGGTGGGACACAGCTCCACCTCGATTGAAGCAGTGGCACGCGGTTACGGCTTTGCATGGTTCCCTGTCATTAACATTGAACAACAGTTAAAAGACGGCAAATTAAAGCAATTACCCTTCAAAGATGGTGGTGAGCGCTTTGCGTCAATGTATTTAATCTTTGCCGATCCCGATGCGACCGGTCCCGGAACGCGCTATTTGGCAGAGCAAATCGAGAAAATGGTCAGTCAGATGTGCGCCAGCCATAAAGCATAAAGTGCTATTTCGGTAGGCGCTTTCTGGTATTCTGCCGAGTTGATAATTTCAGGCTTTGTCACGCTATTTGAGCCATCCCTTCCTGTTTTCGCCTAACCCATCAAGGACCACAATGATTCGTCACCTAACCCGCGCCGCATTTTTTAGCCTAGCTCTGTGCTCAGTTGCACACGCCGAAGACACTTTTCTGGGCATGGACGTGATCGACGCCAAACCCACCAACGAGGTCTGGATTGATTCCGGCTTCTATTCCTACCACTTTGACCGCAACGCCAATTTAAACGGCGACAATTACGGACTGGGCGCGGAGTACCGTTTTTCTGATGTCAGCGCTGTGACAGTTGGCCGTTTTTACAACTCCGACCGTCAGTATTCCAATTACGCAGGCGTGTATTACCAGCCACTGGCAATCGGTCCGGTAAAACTCGGCGCGGTAGTGGGTGGATTTAATGGTTATCCGAAGATGAAGGACGGCGGCTGGTTTTTAGCAGCTATTCCGGTCGCGACGGTGGAATGGAAACGTGTGGGGCTGAATGTGGCATTTGTGCCGACGCTAAAAGATCGCTTGTATGGCGCGATCTCGTTTCAGCTCAAGGTCAAAGTGTGGGATTGATTCCTGCTTGAACAGTCAGACCAAAAAACTTATTTGCTCTGAGCTGAGTATCAGCGGCTATTGGTCAGGCAAGAAATGCCTAGATTTCGCGGAATTCCCATTGCAACATTGATGTCCCAAACCGTGCGTTGCAACGAACCATCACGAATTGCAGCGTCAAATGCGCCTTGTAATCTTTTCGCCCAATCTGGGTGCCGAGCATTGACCAATAAATACGCGGGTTCCGCAGAGAGCACATCGCCCACTTCTACGATTTGGCCGTCCAAATGCTGCTGCTTGAGCATAATATTTCCGTTTAGCGTTGAATCAATGACGATATCAAATCGCTTGGCCATCAGCATTTTGTACATTGACTCGTGGGTGCTGACGGTTTGAAACTTTAATTTATTCTCTTTGGCGTACTTGACCCCTGCTTTCGATACATAGGGTACGGCAATAGCTAGATCATGATTGTTAATAACGTCAGAAACGCTGAGGTGACTATCGGCTCGGGCAAATGCCACTAATTCAGAGCAGGCGATCGGGCCGACCAAGATTATCTTGTCCTTAACCGGATCAATCGCTGATTTTACGCGGGCAAACTCTGCATCGACTTCGCCGTTGGCAACCATCTGAAACGACCGTTCGCCTGGAAAATACTCAATCGTCGTGGAAAATCCAGCCGATTTAAAAACTTTCTCTATGACTTGGCTGTAGGGGCTTAATTCGAATGCGGCGGATATTTTGGCATTTTGCGCGAACGAATTAGTCGTGTTTGCCATGCTTATAACCAGCAACGCTGCAGCGATACAACTCACTTTATTAGCCATAGGAGACCTTTCAGTTTATTGCCAAATTGAAAGTTTGATTTGATTGGTCAAATCCGACGGCGATCACCGTCTTGCAGTTTAGTTCAAACGATCCATGTTCGCCAGCATCCAGAATGTGCCGTTTCAGATAGCCCTTCACATCAACACCGAACAGCTATTTCAGTGCCTCATCAAGAATTTGAATAAACAAGCTGATCGCCCCACCAGACGATCAGCTCACTATCTACTTACGGTTTGCCATTGACTTAATGTGCCGCAGTGATATCACTCAGACGATCAGGTTGCCCTTCAACTCGTGTTAATTGCGGATATTTCTGCCCGTCGAACCATGCCAGACGCACCGTCGAATAGCTATTACTATTTTTAACTAGCAGTTCGATAGGCTTTTTCAATTTAGCCGCTGTCGCGATCGCGTTATCGAGTTCGTCGCTGCTGTATTCTTCACCGGCCACGGCAACGATAGACATACCGGGAATTAAGCCAGCGTCAAATGCCGGACTGCCCCAAACCACATCGTTGACCGCACCTTTGTCGTTCCCAGCAGAGACGATAAGACCCAAAGAGTAACTACGGTCGGTCACTTTATTTGCCTTTTCCGATGCCTTGAAAAACGCGCTTGGCGTGTCGCTATAAGTTAGCTTCCATCCACCGCGTGCGATGCCATCCAACGGTGCTCGCACTTCATGGCTGTTTAGTCGTTGAGTTAAAAAAGCACGCCAATCATAGGGTTGCACCGCATTCAGTGTCCCGACGACATCATCAAAACGATACGGCGTGACCTTCATGCTGCCGTTATCGATACCGTGGAAAGCGTGGGTAAAATCGTCTAAGGAATGTTTATTGGCCGACAGTTCACGAATCTTCGTATCGACATCAAGCCAGACCAATTCACCTTCTGGATAGTAATCCACGGACCGGCGCGAGCTGACCCACGCGCGTGGTTCGTAATACAGACGTTGCGCAGCGTCAGCGGTATCTTGCAACGAACGCCATGCACGACCCGGAACATGATCCATCTGCGCCGCCGTCATCGCCAACGCGTCGCGGTATTGTTGCGCGTTCCAAAGACCGGAACGCGCGGTCAGGACATTACCTAAATATTCGGTCAAGCCTTCATACACCCATAGCAAATCGCCTTCCATCGGTGCGCTGTAATCCGGCGTGGCCAAACCTGCGGGACGGCGGAATTTGCCATTCCAAGAATGCACATATTCGTGCGGCAGCAAACCTGCGCCGCGAGCGAATAGTTCTGGGTCAGTGAAAAAATCAGCATAGATACGGTCGTCGCTCGATTGATGATGTTCTAGACCAAATGAGCCGGTTTTATCGGAAACCGCAAACAGGAAATCGTAATGACCGTAATGCTGAGCACCGAACAATGCCACGGCCTGTTTCACCATCGCTTGATGACGCGCAATTTGTTCAGGCGTGACTTGGATGTTGGCGTCGCGGTCGCCGAACACATTCAGACGCACCGGTACAGAAGCGCCCGGTGCTAAGTCGATTTGTTTGTAATTCACGCCGGTGAACAAGGGCGAGTCAACTAACTGTTCAACACTGACTTGGGCGAAGCGGATTGTCCCATCTTGCTCCACCTTGCTATCGAGCGCGGTAGCGAAATGCCATCCGTTCGGAACGCGAATACTGGAGACAACAGGAATTTGGCGCACGGCATAACCAGCCGGATAAAACGTCACTTGGTTCCATTCAAGCTCAGCCAAATTCGGCGTAGCGGACGTGCTTTGACCAAATTCACCGCCACCGGCTGGCGATAAATAATCAAACGCCAACTCAAGTTGGGTGACGCCGTCCGGTACTTTTAAATTGAGCGAAAACATATCCACCAAATCACGTCGCCAACTAAGCACTTGGCCCTTGGCAGTAATTTTTAAATTGGTCACATTGTCCAGCGTGCCACTTGGGGAATGCTCGCCCGGAATCCATTTCGGATAGCGCAAGGTGAGCGCACCGGATTTAACTGGAATAGATTCATGCACATGAAACAGCTTGCGCGGTGCATCACGCAAGTCAACATCGAGGGCCAATGTTCCAAAATATGGCGTGTCTTTGACGCTGTCGGCCGACGCAGCCAACAGCGGCATTACAGTCGCGCTGGCCGCCAGTAAAGTGTACAAAAGTGGCTGCCATGGCAGCTTAGAATTTTTAATCATGCGGTGCTCCCTTTATTGTTATCAATTGTGATCCAACGATGGTTAGTTCTTGCCTTCCTGCTTGAAAAGGCGTTCCCAATACAAGGCATCTCCAAATTTTTAAAATGTGTAGCCACAAAAAATTGGATTTCACAATTCTCCTACATTTTAGTAAAAGATGCTTTGGGGCAAGCTAGAAGCACGATTGTGCACAGAA
>Ga0209067_10002512_pt1 | contig 10828 bp, 11 predicted proteins | sample ColStrG_CSR_2013_FD_187199 | JGI IMG/M metagenome (GOLD analysis project Ga0209067, IMG submission 187199) | Freshwater sediment microbial communities in response to fracking from Pennsylvania, USA - Cold Stream Run_MetaG_CSR_2013 (SPAdes)... | ecosystem: Environmental > Aquatic > Freshwater >... | reverse complement strand
CGGGCTGGGTGATGGTCCGCGCCTCGGGCACCGAAAATCTGCTCCGCGTCTATTCGGAGACTTCCAGCTTGGACACCACGCGCCGTGTTCTCGCGGCCGTCAGCGAATCAGTTCATGCTCTTTAGGGGGGATCATGCAAGCGATAAACATCAAGGAAAAACTCGCTCTCTACTCTGATTACTGGAAGCCGCGTATCATCGGTGAGGTAAACGACTGCTTGCTGAAGACGGTGAAATTCAAGGGTGAATTCACCTGGCATCACCACGAAAAAGAAGACGAACTTTTTCTGGTCATAAAAGGCAGGTTGCGCATGAAATTTCTCGATCGGGAGTCCATCGTCAACGAAGGCGAATTCGTCATCGTTCCGCGTGGCGTCGAACACATGCCCGTCGCCGATGAGGAAGTTCACGTCGTACTGATTGAACCTAAGACAACTCTGAATACAGGCAACGTCACCAACGAAAGGACACTAGCACAGCTCGAACGGATCTAATCCAGCCCGCTCCAGCCGCGCCTTCCTACCCATGGAACACCGCTACCACACGCTCGACGTCTTCACCACCACGCGCTTCGAAGGCAATCCCCTTGCCGTCTTCACCGACGGTGATGGCCTCTCTGACGACCAGATGCTCGCCATTGCGCGCGAAATGAATCTCTCCGAAACCGTCTTTGTCCAGAAGCCCACCGAGGAAGAAGCTCTCGCACGCTTGCGCATCTTCACCACGAAAGAAGAACTCCGCCTCGCCGGCCATCCCGTTATTGGCACGTGGTTTCTACTCGCAGAACTTGGCGTCGTGCCCGCGCAGGAAGGCGGCGTCCACATCCTCCAGCAGACCGGAGCTGGCATCCTCCCCGTCGAAATCCGCTTCAAGGACGGTCGCCCGCAGCGCGTCACCATGACGCAGAAGAAAGCCATCTTTAAACCGGCAAAATTGAACAAAAAGAGACTCGCATCCGCGCTCGGCCTCACAACCAAAGATTTTCACGCGGATCTTCAGCCTGAATTTGTTTCCACCGGCATCTTCAATCTGATGGTTCCGCTTCGCAATCGCGCAGCGCTCTCCAAAATCGTCATGAACATGTCTGAACTTCGCAAGCTCCAGGGCAAGAACGCCGTCATGTCCTACTGTTTCGCTTTGAACGGAAGCGCAAGAGCCTTTTCACGCGGCATGCTTCCCTGGGAACTCTACGAAGACGCCGCCACCGGCTCGGCTGCCGGGTCGCTCGGCGCTTATCTGGTCCGCCATGGAACACTATTACCTGGCCACACGCTGAGCATCCTCCAGGGTCAGGAGATGGGCCGGCCCAGCCATATCGAAGTGGAAGTCACGCAGAGCAGCCGAAAACTGATTCCGCGCGTCAGCGGGGCTGCCGTCAAAGTGCTCGAAGGCACGATCCGTATCTGACATAAATCTCTCTCGCAAAAAAGAAGAGCCGCCCGGTTGCCCGAGCAGCCCATTCCCCTTCACTCAGGTGAGTTTACTTCCCTTTACGGTCGTGCCGCAGGTCCTTCTTATCCTTGTGCAGGTCTTTCTTGTCTTTGTTGATGTCTTTCTGATCCTTGTTGCGATCCGTGCGGTCCTTGTTCAGATCCTTGCGGTCTTTGTTGATGTCCTTCTGGTCCTTGTTGCGGTCTTTGCGGTCGGCAGAAAGGTCCTTGCGATCCGCTTGGGATTGCGTGCTGCCTTTGCCGTAGGTCTTGTTGTCGCTGGCTAGCTGGCTCTTATCCTTGTTGATGTCTTTCTGATCCTTGTTGCGGTCCGTGCGATCCTTGTTCAAATCTTTGCGGTCTTTGTTGATGTCCTTCTGATCTTTGTTGCGGTCAGCGCGATCGTTCGCCAGATCTTTCTTGTCCTGGCGAATATCTTGCTTGTCGCTCTGCTTGTCCACTTGCTGCGGTGTTGGATCTTGCTTGGCATAAGCGCCGCCTGCCAGCAAACCCACAAACGCTCCTGCTAACACACCTCGACAGACCACTCGTTCAAAGTTCATTGCTTCTCTCCTTTTAAGGTCGTTCCGGGGGCTAAACCGATGCTACGGAGTCAAACACCTCCCTGCGAGCAAAGTTTCGCTTCACGGTGTTCGCAGGTTTATTAACTGTTTGGAGGAACATGGAATGTGAACTAACTACTTGTTTTTCAATGACTTATGAAAAGAATCCAGAACTCCATTCACAAAACTCCCGGCTTGTTCTGATGAATACTTCTTCGCCAGATCCACAGCCTCATTCAAAACCACTTTGGGAGGCGTCTCGCCGCCGCCCAGCTCATGAAACGCCAGCCGGAGAATTGCCCGATCGATCGCGGAAAGCCGCTCGAGCCTCCAATTGTCGCAATGCTTCGATATCATCCCGTCGAGCACTTCCGCATCTTTCGCCGTGCCTTCAAACAGTTTTTCGGCAAATGTTCGAGTCTTCTCGGCGGCCTTTGCGCTCTTCCAGAAATTCGATTCCAGTTTGGGAAAATCCTGCTTGCTCATATCCCATTGGAATAGCATCTGCATGGCAAATTCCCGGGATTTGGAGCGGAGTGACACTTTACCTTCGTCGGGACTTTCCTACAGGAGCCGGCTTCGCCTTGCCCGCACGCAGCTTCAGCGAAAGCCGCGCCATCTCAATGGCGGCCAGCCCGGACTCGAAGCCCTTGTTGCCGCCCTTTAGTCCTGCCCGATCAATCGCCTGCTCCAACGTGTCACAAGTCAAAACACAAAAAATAATCGGCATGCCGGAATCCATCTGCGCCAGTTGCAATCCCCGCGCCGTCTCCGAACAGACATAGTCGTAATGCGAAGTTTCTCCGCGCAGCACGCAACCGATTGCAATCAGCGCATCATACTTCGTCGTTGCTGCCATCTTCTTCGCCGCGAGTGGTAACTCAAACGCTCCTGGCACATGCACCACGTCCATTGCTTTTTTATCCGCGCCCGATCGTTCCAGAGCATCCAGAGCCGCCGCCAGCAATCGGTCCGTGATAAAACTGTTGAACCGGCTCACGATTACGCCAAAGCGCAATCCCTTCGCGTTCAGTTCGCCATGAATCTTTTCGGGTTGGACTTTCGCCGCCATTTCGACTGGTGCCGCCTGTTTTCCTTGACTTCCTCTAGTTCATTTACTTCCTTCACTTCCCCTTGAACTGCGCCGGCCGCTTCTCCAAAAACGCTTTCGTCCCTTCTCGCATATCTTCGGTCGCGCAAGCCACTCCAAACAGTGTCGCTTCCAGGAACAGGCCTTCCTCCTGAGCCATCTCGATGCCGCGCTCAATCGCTTCCATCGTGTACTTCACCGCCAGCGGAGCGTTCGCAATAATCTTCTTCGCCAGTACTTGCGCCGCGGGAATCAGCTCCGCCGGTTCGTAGGTGTGGTTCACCAGCCCAATGCGCAGCGCTTCTTCTGCCGAAATCATTTCGCCGGATAGGCACAACTCGTGTGCCATGCCTTTCCCGCAAAGCCGTGCGAGCCGTTGCGACCCGCCATAACCTGGCAAAATTCCCAGTTTCACTTCTGGCTGTCCGAGCCTGGCCGTCTTGCTCGCAATCCGAATCGTGCATGAAAGCGCCAGTTCGCACCCGCCGCCGAGCGCAAATCCATTGATCGCACAAATCGAAGGCTTCCCCATCGTCTCCAGCAGATGGAACACGCCCTGCCCGTACAGCGAAAACTCCTTGCCATTCACCGGAGTCTGCTGCGCCAGTTCCCCGATGTCTGCTCCGGCAACGAACGATTTCTCTCCCGCTCCAGTCAGAATCAGTACGCGCACCGCATCATCGCTCTTCGCTTCGCGCAATGCGCGCTCCAACTCTTCCACCGTTTGCCGGTTCAGCGCGTTCAACACCTTCGGCCGGTTGAACGTGATGTACGCAATTCCATCTTTTTTCTCGTACAAAATATTTTCGTAAGCCATCTTCGTTTTCTTTCTCGCTCTGATCTTGTCTGTTTCTTGGAGGGGCGCAGCATGCTGTGCCCCCGCTTGGCAAGCTTTAGAAATTCATCGCTTTCGGTTTCGCCGGGTCCGCGTAATCATAAAATCCCCGCCCGCTCTTTCTCCCATGCCAACCCGCCAACACCATCCTCTTCAGCAGAGGCGGCGCCGCAAATCTCCGCTCCTTGAACTCATCAAACATAATCTGCGAAATGTAATACGTGGTATCCAGCCCCACAAAATCCAGCAGCGTCAGCGGACCCATCGGGTGCCCGCATCCCAGCTTCATCGAATGATCAATGTCCTCAATCGATCCCGCTCCCTCTTCCAGCGCTCGAATCGCGTCCAGTAGATAAGGCACCAGCAGCCGGTTGACGATAAACCCTGTGCTGTCTTTCGCGCGTACCGGAGTTTTTCCCAACTTCACTCCGAACGCCACCATCTCCTCATACACCACCGGGTCGGTGGCAATCGTTCGCACCACTTCCACCAGTTTCATCACCGGCACGGGATTGAAAAAGTGCAAGCCCACAAATCGCTGAGGCCGCTTTGTCGCCGTCGCAATTTCCGTAATCGTTAGCGAGGAAGTATTGCTCGCAAAAATCGTCGCAGCCGGGCAGATCAAATCCAACTTGGAAAACAGTTCGCGCTTCGCCGGGAGTTGCTCGATGATCGCTTCAAGCACCAGGTCGCAACCCTTCAAATCCTCAATCGAAGTTGTGCCTTTCAGCCGCTCGCGAATCTCGCCCTTCACAGCTTCAGGAATCGTTCCCTTTTCGACCAGTCGCGCCAGATTCTTTTCGATGCCCTTCAATCCCTTCTCCACCAGCTCGCCGCTCACTTCGCGCACCACCGTCTCCAGCCCGGAAGCCGCACACACCTGCGCAATTCCCGAACCCATCAAGCCACACCCTACGACACCTACTTTTTGGATCGCCATTCTATTCCTCGTTGATTTGAGTGATGACTACTCGAGGCCCTCACCCGGAGCGAAATGCAAGTCTAGCAGAAACCGCCCATTCCTGACTCTTCTCTACGGTGTGTCTCTGCGTTATCCTTCTTTTTTATCACTTCCTCAACTTCCTTTACCTCATCTACTTCCTTCAATTCATCGATTCCACAATCATCGCAATCCCCTGTCCGCCGCCAATACACGCCGTCGCCAATCCGTATCGCAGGTTATTCCGCCGTAATTCATTCAAAATCGTAATCACCAGACGCGTCCCGGACGCGCCCAGCGGATGCCCCAGAGCGATCGCTCCGCCGTTCACATTCGTCCTATCGCGGTTCAGGCCGAGCACTTTTTCCACCGCCAGATATTGCGCGGCAAACGCTTCATTCACTTCTACGCGATCCATCTGCGCCAGCGTCAGTCCCGCCAATTTCAGCGCCTTCTGCGAAGACGGCACCGGCCCAATTCCCATGATGCTCGGGTCCACTCCAGCCGCGGCCCAGGAAATAATTCTTCCAAGCAGTTTCAATCCGCGCTCTTTGGCAATCTTTTCGCGCGTCACAACCACGGCCGCTCCGCCATCCACAATTCCGCTCGCGTTTCCCGCCGTCACGATTCCATCTTTCTTGAATGAGGGCGGCAACTTTTCCAGCGTCTCCATCGTCGTTTCCGGCCTTCGGTGATCATCTTCACTCACCACGATCATTTTTCTTCCCTGCTTCACTTCCACCGGCACAAGCTCTTCCTTGATCCGGTATGCCTTGTAGGCCGCGTCCGCCGACTGTTGACTCCGCAACGCGTACGCATCGGCATCCTTTCGGGTGATCCCGTGTTGTTCCGCCAATTTCTCCGCCGTCATCGCCATCGGCAATCCACAAAACGTGTCCGTCAATCCCGCCATCAGCGAATCTTCCAGCGTGCCGCCGCCTAGCTTCAACCCATTCCGCGCGCCTCGAATCACGAATGGCGCTTGCGTCATATTTTCCATGCCGCCTGCCAGCACCATCGTCGCTTCACCCAGGAGCAAACGCTGCGCCGCTTGCGCAATCGCCTCGATTCCAGACCCGCAAAGCCGGTTCACTGTCACCGCCGGCGTTTCAATCTTAAGACCGGCTTTCAATCCCACATGCCGCGCGCCATACAAAGCATCCGCGCTGGTTTGCATCACGTTTCCAAAAATTACGTGATCAAACTCTCCCGGGTCCGCCTTCGAGCGCCGGATAGCCTCTCTCGAAGCCAGCGCCGCCAATTCAATCGCACTTACATCCGAAAACGACCCCGTGTAGCGCGCCATCGGCGTCCGCGCCCCAGCCGCAATCACTACATCCGTCGGAAACATCTTTCCCTCGCTTTTCAACAAAACTTCGTCGACTTATTTGCGGCCTAGCTCAAAAGCGGCGAGACGCGCATCCGCAATTCACGCCGGGCAAGATCATGGAAGCTGGCTCCAACTACCAGATAGTCCTGATCTGCTTGCAATTTCGGACATCCCTGTCCTTGGTCACTAGCGGAATACCCTCGGCCAACGCCGTAGCCCCAATCAGCCGGTCGGAAGGGTCACTGGGGTAGGAATCCGGCAATTGCGTAGCAAGCACGGCGATCTTCGGTGTGATGGGTCTGACCGCCACCCTGGCCGCAATCTCTTCCACGAAGGACTCTGCGGTTCCGTTGATATCTAGGCGGCCGTTGGTCATGAGCCACGCTAATTCCCACAGTGTCACCGCAGAGATCGCGATTCCTCCTTCTCGGTTTGCTTCGCGGATCGCCGCGCTTGCCGCCCGGGAAAGTTTTGCGGGGGTACTCGCCATCCAAACGACCACGTGCGTGTCCAAGAGGATCACTTCTTGAAGACCTTCCACTGCTTCAGCGGCACGACAGGCGATTCGATGTCACCGACGATCTTCATTCGACCAGCCATGAATCCGAAAAGATCGCTATTCCCCGCCACCGCGGGCACTACCTTCACAACCGGCTTCCCGCGCTTTGTCACGACGACTGGCTCTCCAGTAGCTTGAACATCATCCATTACCGCCAGGCATCGCGATTTGAATTCGCCTGCACGCATCTGCTTCATGGTCTCCTCCACATAGCCATAGTCATTCTAACATGACCTAATTCTGAATTTCCAGCAGCCGCAAGCGAGTTTCTCAGAGTTTCGGCGTTTCCAGCGTCACAACCGTGTCCCCGCCGCGCTTGCGCGTCTCTTCAATGGAGAACTCTGCGCGGTTGATCAGGTCCGTCACGATATCTTCGCTGTCGAACTCCGGCCGCGGAACAGCTTCCACGATTCCCGCGCTCAGCGTAATCAGCGTCGAGTCCCACGGCGGCCGCAAACCGGACGCCGCCCGCCGCAATTTCTCAGCCAGATTCTGCGCGCCCGCAAGCGTCGTATCCGGCAAAATAAACGCCAGCGACCACGAGGTGTACTTCACCGCCACATCGTTCTGCCGCACAATCGGCTGCAGCGATCGCGCCAGTTGTTCCAGGAACCGCTCCAGCGTTGTTTCCCCCTGCTGCTTCAAAATCTCCGCCCCGCGATCAATCTGCAGGATCGCCAGTGCCAGCGGAGTGCCCTGCGTTCGCGCGCGGTCCGCTTCCGTCAGTAAGCAGCTCTGATAAGAACTTCTGCTCAGTAGTCCCGACCGCTCATCTGAAACTCCCATGCGCCGCACCAGCGACCGCAACCGCGTGTGCGTCACGCTCATTAGCATTTGATCGCCCACGGCTTGCAGAAAATAAGCTTCGTTCGGCCTCCACGCGTGCTGCTCGGTATGCCCCGCAATCAACATTCCCGCGGGCATCTGCGTCTCTTTGTCGTTGATGATCACGCCCATCGCCGTCGAAAGTCCCAAGTCCGCCAGAATCGAACCTTCCGTCGCTTGCACCACCAGACCGCCCAGTTCATCCGGCTCCGCTTTTTCCAGTTGAGCCAGCAGCAGTACGACCTGCGTTCCCGGAGCGGGCTTCAAATCGTCGCCACAGAACTCTGCCGCCATCTCCGGCGGCCGCCCCATCGGTCCGACAACGGCCAGCGTCCTCGACGTCCGCAAGTAACCTCCAACCTCATTCACCGCTGTGTTCAGCATCGCTCGCGGCGTTTGCTGGCGGAAGATCTTTTGATTGATCTCGCTGATCTTGGAGAGATCGCGCAGCGTGTCCGCGGCGTACGCGCTTGATTTGCTGGCGATGGAACTTCCGCCCGCCTGCGCTACCGGGACGGCCGAAACGGTCGCCGGTTCCGTCCCCGCCTCTTTCTTGTTTTTCGAAGAGCCTGAAGGCCACCAGTTCGCGGTCTGGTATAAATTTGACAGCCGAGCATTGCGCTCTTCCTCGCCGGGGAACATGGCGGCGATTTTTTGCAATCGCTCCTGCGCTTTCGATTGCAATGAATATTGCAGAAAAATCTCTGTCTGCACGATCAGGTCTTCCAGCGCCTGCGCGTGCCGCGCTTCCTCGGTGGTCGCAGCCATCGAGACCGGATTTTGTGTCGCTGGAGGCTGGACGAGCGGCGCCGGTGTCGGCGCACCCGTTCGCGTCAATCGAGACGCAACCCTCTTTAGATAACCCTCGTCTACTCTTCCCCGCAGCAGATCCAGCCGTTCCTGGTTCCGGTAGTCATAAGCGTCAATATCAACGAGGCGTTCCAGGGCCTCTCCCGCTTTTGCCACGTTTCCCGAAGTCAGGTAAACGTCGAAAAGTTTGATCAGCACTTCAAAATAGTTGGATTCCCTGTTCAGTTCGCTCTGCAACTGCGCCCAGAATTCCAGAATCCCCTGCGAGTGCGGATGCTTTGCGCCAATGCTGTCCATCAAAACCAGGAACTCCCCTTCGCGCTTGTCCTTGAACATCCTGCGTTTTACGGTCTGCAAAATCTCCAGGGCTTTCTGATCCTGGCTCGTTCCAGCGTACCGGTCGGCAAGATCGAGCAGCCGCGTCAGCCCTTCGTTCTTTTCTTCCATCAACTGGTCAAGAATTTTGCGCGCTTTTTCAAAATTTCCCGCCAGCATCAGCGCGTCCGCGTAGGTTTCCAGAAACGCGGTGTCATTCTCAGAACCCGCAAAAGGTTCCAGCAGGTTGGCCGCGCGTACGCCGTTCCCTGCCTGCAAATTGGCTTGCGCGTAAAGCAGCGCCACGCTTCGTTCCTGCGGAGCGAGCTGCTGCGCCCGGCCAAGAAAATGAAGCGCATCGGTGGACGCGCCTGATGCAGTCGCCAGTTGGCCGGCCCGCAGAAAAGAACGCGCTGCCAGAGCAGTCTTACCGCTCCTCTCGGCTGCTTCCGCGAGTTTCACCTGCCTCGACAAATTTTCCGGGTCAAGCAGCCCGATTCGCTCCAAGCAGAACAGTGCATCTTCGTCGCGCCCTTCCGCCGTGAAGAGTTCCGCTGCTTTTCCATACTGCTCGATGGCTTCATCGGGTCGGTTTTGCCGCTGCTGCAAGAATGCGTACCGCGCGATGCGTTCGGGAGGCTGCGGCGCGGGATTTGTGCGGAGAAAACGGTTATAGATGGCGAGTGCTTTTGTCTCGTCGTTGGGATCGACGAGCAGATCGAACAAATATCCGTAGTACAGAGCGGCCTGCTCCGGTTGATCAATCCGCGCGTAGAGATCGCCGAGAGACTGCGAAACGTCCTGATTTTGGGGCGCTTCTTCCAAAACCGCATGGTACGCCTCGATCGCTTCCTCGATGCGATTTTTCTCCAGGAAGCGCTTGGCGCGTTCCAGATTTTTGCTGACGTCTCCGGCCATCTATGTGGGTAGCCTCGCGGTGCCCTGAGTCCTGATTGCGGAATTCATCCAAAGTTGCGCACTGGGTGGAGTGCGGCCGTCCTTTTCCACTATATACCCCCGTGCATACGCGGGCCAAACCTGTCCCCCATCACGTTGCAGTATGCATTACCAGAACAACTTTGGCTCTGCCTTTTGATCGTTGCGCGCTCCTTGAAAATCCCGGCCAAGCTGACGGGGCCAGCGAAATATGGCAAACTGATTCTTTACACGGCATGGTTTTTGCTGCGTGAGTCCTTGTTCCGCGGCAGTCAGGCCCGCCGGTTAAACCAAGCAGGCAATTCGAGAACGGCCGGAAACTGAAACTGCCGTTCATTGAGGACCATGGACCCGAAGTTCATACGAAATTTCTGCATCATCGCGCACATCGACCACGGCAAATCCACGCTAGCAGACCGCCTTCTGGAAATGACCGGTGCGCTCACGCAGCGTGAAATGCACGAACAATTTCTGGACTCGATGGATCTGGAGCGCGAGCGCGGCATCACCATCAAGGCGAAAAGCATCCGGCTGCATTACAAAGCAAGAGATGGAAATACGTACCGGCTTAATTTGATTGATACGCCGGGCCACGTGGATTTTTCCTATGAAGTTTCGCGGGCGCTCTCCGCGTGCGAGGGAGCGCTTCTGGTGGTGGACGCTTCGCAGGGAGTAGAAGCGCAGACTGTCGCGAACACTTTTCTTGCCGCGGGAAATAACCTGACGATTATTCCGGTGATCAACAAAGTGGATTTGCCCGCCGCGCAGCCGGACTTCGTGAAAGAACAGATCGAAAGCGCGCTGGCGATTCCGGCGGGTGATGCGCTGCTGATCAGCGCGAAGAGCGGGCTTGGCGTCGAGGAAGTTCTGGAAGCGATTGTTGCGCGCGTTCCAGCGCCGAAAGGCAGCGCGGAAAATCCACTGCAAGCGCTGATTTTCGATTCGTGGTTCGACATTTACCGCGGCGCGGTGGTCCTGGTGCGCGTGATGGAAGGCCGCGTCAAGAATCATGTCAAGGTAAAACTGGTTGCGGGCGATGAAACGTATGAAGTCGAACAGCTTGGAACGCTAACTCCAAAACCGGTGGCGCTTGAAGAGCTCGAAGCCGGCGACGTGGGCTTCATCGTCGCGAATATCAAACGAGTTGCCGACGCGCGCATGGGCGATACGGTAATTGAAGTCGCTCGGCCCGCTCC